>Ga0224529_1000757_pt1 | contig 22707 bp, 20 predicted proteins | sample CBST50metaG_FD_179893 | JGI IMG/M metagenome (GOLD analysis project Ga0224529, IMG submission 179893) | Peat soil microbial communities from Stordalen Mire, Sweden - C.B.S.T50 | ecosystem: Environmental > Terrestrial > Soil > Wetlands > Peat | place: Sweden: Norrbotten County, Stordalen Mire... | reverse complement strand
CTCATGCCGTGAAGATGCTGCGCGGCGAAACGGCACATCACGAGCAGGATAAAGAGCGTTTAATCTCTATCAATTCAACCGGAGAACCAAAAGACCTTCGGCCTGCACCAAGTACAGCCAGGTCATAATCGTCGAAGGCCGTAGAAGGAACGATAAGCTCCAGGGATAAAAACAGAAAGGGCCGCGCCAACACTGGTGCGGCCCTGCTTATAAATAAAAACTGCTCGATTCGATCTCTCGCTCGAAAACCGTTTTAGTCCTGTGCTTCCCCAGCGATCAATTTGAGAGTAATTTGCTTGCGGCCGCGATAGAAAGTAACGCTGACCGTGTCGCCGGCCTGGTGTTTTTCCATCACAGCATTGACTTCCTGGGGATCAGCGACTGGCTTGCCATCGATGGCCACGATGAGGTCGCCGCCTAGCAGGATGGGCGTGTTGCCCACATAAGCCTGTTGGTTGCCGCCGTGCATACCGGCGCGTTCAGCAGCGCCGCCGGGGATGACCTTCTGCACCAAGACGCCGGAATCGACAGTCAGGCCCATCTGCTCGGCCAGATCGGGGCCGATGGCATAGGAGACGATGCCCAGCGAGGGACGCTTGACGCGCCCGTAGCGGGTCAGGTCGGCCAACACCGCCTTGGCCGTGTTGATGGGAATGGCAAAGCCGATGCCTGAGCTTTGTTCGGCGCCGTTCGAAGCGATCATGGTGTTGATGCCGATCACCTCGCCGTGCGAGTTGAGCAACGGACCGCCGGAGTTGCCGGGATTGATGGCCGCGTCGGTCTGGATGGCATCCTCAATGGGCGCGCCCTCCGAACCGCGAATGGACCGTATGGAGCTGATGATGCCCCGCGTCATGGTGCCGTTGAGGCCGAAGGGATTGCCGATGGCGTAGACCTTCTGGCCCACCGAGAGATCGCCGGAGTTGGCCAGCGTGACCGGCTGGAGATTGGGCGCATCAATCTGCAAGAGGGCCAGGTCGTGCGTGCGGTCGGTGCCCACCACCTTGGCCGAGTAGCTGCGCTTGTTGCTCAACTGCACCTTGATGCCTCGATTGGCGTTGGCTACCACGTGGTAGTTGGTGAGCACGTGGCCAGCCTTGTCCAGAATGAAACCCGACCCCTGCCCCTGCTGCGGAACCGGCTCGAAGAAAAAGTTGTAGACCAGGGTGGTGGAGGTGATGTTCACCACCGAAGGCACCACGCGCTTGTAGACGGCGATGTTGTTCTGTTCCTCGGCGTCGTAGGTGGGCGCGGCCTGAGCCTCGGTGAGCTGGAGCGGGGAGCCGGAGCCGCTTGCGTGCAGCGGCGACCAATGGCCCCAAACCACGGGAAGATGCGCGGTGATGTACCAGAATCCGCCCACCAGCAGAACAACCAGAAGAACTCGGCGCAGTTTCACATTCATAGCGTGTAAACCCCTACAGTGGTCAGTAGAACCGGCTGATCATTGAACAGTGATAATTTGACCATGGTCGTGGTCAGAAAAAACGCTTGCAATAGAGTCGACATTCCCTGTTCACTATTTTAAAGACTCATCTTGCGGGGATTTGTTGCTTTCCGCCTGGAGGCTCTGCCACAATTCCTCCACCTGGGCGCGGAGCGCCGCCTTATCTCCTGCATTTTCCAGAATATAGTCAGCGCGAGCGGTTTTGGCCGCGTCGGGAATCTGGCGCGCCAGCCGGAGCCGCGCATCGGCTTCAGCGGCTTCGCGGACAGTTCCCGTCGGGCTGATGCGGGCTACATAGCGGGCGACCTTCAGTTCGTCGGGCGCGGTCACCACGACGATGCGGTCCAGGCGCCGCCGCCAGTCGGCCAGTACGGTCTCGCTTTCGCCCCTGTCGCGGGCATCGCGCTCCACCTCAAAAATGAGCGCCGACTCAACGACGGCCACGGCGGCGGGATTGCGGTCAAAAACCTGGTTCATCCAGCGCCGCTGGGCGGCAATCACAGCAGGGTGCACGATGGCGTTCAGTTCATTGATGCGCCCGCCTTGAAAGGCTATTTCAGCCAGCCGTTTGCGATTCAATCGGTCGTCGGGACCAACAACGTCCCGGCCAAAGACGCGGACAATCTGAGAAAAAACCGGCTGCCCCGGCTCCATCAGTGCCCGGCCCAGTTCATCGGCCTCAATCACCTCGGCGCCCAGCGAGCGCAGCATCTCCGCGACAGTGCTCTTGCCGCTTCCCAGCCCGCCCGTGAGACCCACTCTCAGCATCTAATTTCCTCGCCGCATCTTGGCGGCACGTACCGTGTTGGCCATCAGCATCGCAATCGTCAATTTCCCAACGCCGCCTGGGACCGGCGTGTACGCTCCGGCCAGCTCGAAGGCCTTTGGGTCAATGTCGCCGACAATCACCGATCCATTCTTTGCGAAGGCGGCTTCACGCTTTGCATTGCCCGCAAAGAAGCGCTCAAACTCGACCTTTTCCGTTATGCGGTTAATGCCCACATCGACCAAGGTCGCTCCAGGTTTCACCATCTCCGCGGTGATGAAGCCCGGTCGTCCGATTGCGGCCACCAGGATGTCGGCTTGGCGCGTGATCTCCCCAAGGTTTCGTGTTTTTGAGTGGCAAATGGTCACCGTTGCATTCTGGTGCAGCAGCAGCATGGCCGCTGGCTTGCCCACAATATCGCTGCGGCCCACGACGACCGCGTGCTGGCCGGCGATGGGAATGTTACTGCGCTTGAGAATCTCAATGATTCCAGCAGGAGTGCAAGGGACAAGCGCGGAGCGTCCCGCCTGCAAGCGGCCCGCGTTCACGGGATGGAAGCCGTCCACATCCTTGGCCGGATCGATGGCGTCGAGCAGGGCTTTTGTGTCGACATGCGCTGGCAGCGGCAACTGGATCAGAATGCCGTCGATCTCGTCGCGGCGGTTGAGAGTGGCCACCAGATCGAGCATCTCTTCGGTGGTGACGGTGGCCGGCGGCGTGATGAGCTCGCTGAAGATGCCCAGGTCGGCGCAGGTTTGCACCTTGTTGCGGACATAGATTTCCGAGGCGGCCACGTTGCCCACCAGCACCGCCGCCAGCCCCGGCTGAATGCCGCGCACGGCCAGTGCGCTCGCCTCCTCGGTCACTTCCTGCTTAATGGCTGCGGCAATTGCCACGCCGTCGAGAATTCTTGGCATTTTGCACTCCAAAGTTCATCGTATCGCTTTGTGCCTCCGCGCGGAAATGATGCACTGTCCTCCTGCACAATCATTAAGTATTGCTCATCGAACGCGGGCATATTGAAGGAATCTCTCCGCGTGCCGAAGAGACTATTAGCGAGCATTTTCTCTGCCGCGCGTGGTGCGTTGCGAACGCAGCGCGGCATCGGCGGAAGATCGCCCAGCCTGCGTTGACTGAACAAAGGGAGACTCCGATGGTGCGGAATGAAAGGCGAAGGGACGAAGCGATCACTCCGTCCTGGGCACATCTTCGCCTTCCACCTTTTCCCCAGGTCGCCCTCCGGGTACTGCAACTGGCCAACAACGAGAATGTGCAATTGCACGAGTTGAGCGGGTTGATCTCCTCCGATCCGGCCTTTGCCAGCGAGGTTCTTACCATCGCGAATTCGCTCTTGTATGCTCCGCGTTTTCCCGCCAGCAGTGTTCTGCAGGCCATCGCGGTTCTGGGCGCCAATAACCTGCAAGGGCTGTGCCTCACAGTAGGCGTGCGCGCGTACATGGGCAAATCGCTGAACCAGCCTTGTATGCGAGCCATCTGGCGCCACAATCTAGCCTGTGCCCTCATTGCCGATCAACTGGCTTCCGTGGGCTTTCTGGACCGGGACGTTGCGTTCACCTCGGGCGTGATGCACGACATTGGGCGATTGGCTCTGGCTGTAATCCGGCCCAGGGAGTACGGCTTGGTGCTGGGGGTTCACAGTGGTTCTCCCGCCAGCATTCTCAAGGCCGAACGAGATCTCTTCGGATGGGATCATTGCGAGGCTGGTCGGCAACTGATCTCGGAATGGAAGATGCCTTTGGAGTTTGAACCCACTGTCTCCGAGCATCATGCGCCGCGGCAGAAGGATAGCTCCTGGGGCATGGCCGATTTGATCAATGTGAGCTGCCGCATGGCTGACACGGTCGGCTGCGCCGCGTTTCCCGGCTGCGAGGTCACGCCGTTTCCCGATCTGCTGGACGAATTGCCCGCGCGCGAGCGCAGGCTCTTTCATACCTCGGTTGAAGCCCTGACCTCCGAAATCGTCAGAAAGATCGATTCCGTAGAGTCGGCTTGACGCGTGCGGCCTGACTGGAGAATGCTTGCTCCGCATCCTCCAGCCGGTCTCGTTCTAGTACCGCGACCGCATGATTTGGTAATCATGACCGTGAACTTTGGGTGCCCCCGGTCTCGATTTTGAGACCGAAGAAACGACAAATTCAAGCGGTCATAGAACTAGAAATGGAAAACATTCTTCAACATGAACAGCACGTTTGCCGGCCGCTCGGCCAGCCTGCGCATGTAATAGGGGTACCACTCGTGGCCGAAGGGCACATACACGCGCACGTTGTAGCCCTCTTGGACGAGTTTGCGCTGCAAGTCGGAGCGCAGGCCGTAGAGCATCTGGAACTCGAAACTCTTGGGGTCGATTCCATTTTCTTTGGCGTAGCTCTTGATTGCGGCGATCATGGCCAGGTCGTGAGTCGCAAAGCCATGATAGACTCCGCTTTCCATCAGCATCTTGGCAAGGCGAAGGTAGTTCGCGTCCACATCGGCCTTGTGCGGAAACGCGACCGTGGCTGGCTCATCGTAAGCTCCCTTGCACAGCCGCACGCGGGTTCCGTCAGCGATCAGTTGCTCGATGTCTTTCTGGGAGCGGAAGAGGTAGGCCTGGATCACAATGCCAATTGCTCCATGCAACTCGGGCTTGGCATTCAGCCGGTGCACAATGTCCATGGTCACCTGCGCCAGCGGTGAATCTTCCATGTCGATGCGGACAAAGCTGCCCGTCGCCTTGGCGTGTTGAGTTACGTTCTCGGCAATGCTTTCCGCCAGGGCCGGTGACTGGGTTAGCCCCATCTGCGTCAGCTTCATGCTGATGTTGGCCTTCAGCTTTCGCTCGGCAATCAGATCCAGCAGCTTGTGGTAGACGTCGGCGGAGGCCAGGGCTTCGCGCTCTGAGGTCACGCTCTCGCCCAGCGAGTCCAGGCTGACAGTGATGCCATCTTTGTTGACGGACTCGGCCACGCGCAGGGCGTCGTCGATCTCCATGCCGGCAATAAATCGCGAGCTGACACGGATGCCCAGCCGGGAATTTTCGCTAAACCGGCGAAGAGGCCGATTGCTGGCGAGTGCAATGAAGAATGAACGAAGGATAGGCATTTTCGGTTCTCCTCAAATAGGCCTCTGGTTCGTAGGCCAATTTTCAAACGAACCAGTTTCGCACAGTTGGGCGGCAATAGGGGAGGCCGGGCGAATCTTCGGCGAAAAATATCCTGCATTCTGTCTGCCGTGCAATGTGGGCCAAAGCCTTGGAAGCAGCCCATCGATTCTCCTGCGCCTGCCGTCCCTCCATAGCGGCAGGCGCACTTTCTCTATAATGCGGAAGGCCATCTAGTCTTGGAGGAGCCCCTCGTGAACCGTAAATCTGCCTCGATTTTCCGTTTCTTTTTTGCCCTTGGCTTACTCGTCCTTGCGCTGCCCGCCGTCCTGGCCCAATCCGCCCCGCCCACGGTCTACGTTAAAGCTGGTCATCTCTTCGACGCCACCAGCGACACCCTGCGCGACAATATGGTGCTGGTCGTCGAGGGTGAGCGCATCGCCAAAGTGGCGCCTGCCTCCCAGGTGACCATTCCTGCCGGGGCCACGGTCGTTGATCTCTCCCAGGCATGGGTGTTGCCGGGGTTGATCGATTGCCACACCCACCTTGAGGCCCGCGCCGACCACTACGACCCAATCTGGGATGTGCGCAACACTCCCTTCACGGGTGGTTTTAACGGCGTGGTCAACGCCAACAAGACCCTCCAGGCTGGCTTCACCAGCGTCCGCGACGTGGGCTCACAGCCTTTCTTTGCCGTCGATCTGCGGCGCGCCATTGATGAGGGCCTCTTTCCCGGTCCTCGCGTGGTGGCCAGCGGTCCGCCCATCTCCATCACCGGCGGCCACGGCGATTTGAACGGCTTTGCCCCCGGCGTCCAGAACAGGATGTATCCGGCCGAGCGCGGCTATTCTCTTGCCGACGGACCCGAAGAGGTTCGCCACCAGGTTCGCGAACAGATCAAGTACGGCGTGGATGTCATCAAGCTGCACGCCACCGGCGGCGTGCTTTCACTGGGCGATAAGCCCGGTGCCGAGCAGCTTACCTACGAAGAGATGAAGATGGCCGTTGATGAGGCTCATCGCACCGGCCGCAAGGTCGCCGCGCACGCCCATGGAACGCAGGGAATCAAGGATGCGATTCGCGCTGGCGTTGACTCCATCGAGCATGGCAGCCTCATCGACCAGGAAGGCATCGAGATGATGAAGGCTCGCGGCACCTATCTTGTCGCCGACATCTATAACGACGATTACATCCTCGGCAAGGCTGTCGAGTTCGGCCTGCCCAAGGAAAATGTCGAGAAGGAGAAGACGGTGGGTCGCCTGCAACGCGAGAATTTCGCCAAGGCCGTGGCCGCGGGCGTCAAAATCGCTTTCGGCACCGATGCTGGTGTCTATCCCCACGGCGACAACGCCAAGCAGTTCCACTACATGGTCAAGTTCGGCATGACCCCCGCCGGAGCCATCCGCGCCGCCACCTCCAGCGCCGCTGACCTCATTGACCGCGCCCACGACGTGGGCACCCTCGAAGCCGGCAAGTTCGCTGACCTGATCGCCGTTACCGCCAACCCGCTGGAGAGCGTCGAGGTGCTGGAACACGTCTCTTTTGTGATGAAGGGCGGCAAGGTTTACAAGGATGAGCTGGCCTCTGCCCGGCCGGTCCAGCCGTAAAACGTACCAATACCGGTCATTTGATCCGGCCTATCCTCTTCGTAAGATAAGCTTGTAAAGGTGTTTCATGGTGCACTTTCGGGCGTCGATGCGCACCGGAAAATGAAGGAGCAAGCGAACAATGAGCGTGGTTTTGGGAATCGACGGCGGAGGGACGCGGACCCGCGCCTCCATTCTGGAGGGTGAACGCGTTCTGGCTCATGTCGAGAGCGGTTCCATCAAGCGTTTGCGCGTGGGCGCCAAAGTATCTGAGGCTAACCTCCGGGCGCTGCTCACAGAGGTCTATGCCCAGGCTGGCGTTACCGGCGTGCGCGCTGCCTCGGCTGGCGTGGCCAGCGCCACCATGCCCGGCGTCAAGGAGTGGATCACCGCGGTTTTTCAGGATTTTAAGGTCGAGCGTTCAGAGGTTGTCGGCGACGAGGTCATCGCCCTCGATGCGGCCTTTCACGGCGGGCCGGGAATCCTGCAGATTGCCGGCACGGGCTCGAACACCATTGGCCGCGCGTCCGATGGCACTCGGGAAACCGCCGGTGGTTGGAGTTCGCGGCTGGGCGATGAGGGTTCCGGTTATTGGATCGGGGTCAATAGCGTTCGCTGGGCGCTCCATGCCCATGACCGTGAGGAACCAACGCAAATTCTCGAAAAAGTGGGCGAAATCTGGGGTACGCCCACCTTGCGCGCCTTGATCAACCTGGGCGACAGCACGCCCGGACCGGACTTTGCCGCGCTGGCGCCAGCCATCAGCGAGCTGGCTCAGGCCGGTGACCCGGTTGCAGTCGCGGTTCTTCGGCAGGCGGCGGCCGACCTGGTCGAGTTTGTGCTGCTGGTGCGCGCCAAGCTGCGCCGCAAGCACGGGATTGCGGGCGAGGTCCCGGTGGCTTGGACCGGCGGCGTCATCGAGCATATACCCTTGGTGCGCGAGGGCTTTTTTGCCGGACTGAAAGCCGCGGCGCCGGAGATGCCGGTGAACCGTGAGGAAGTGGTCTCTCTCGATGGCGCCCTCTGGCGCGCCCAGCGGCTGGCCGAACAGTAAGCAGGTGGAACTGAGATTCGTGCTTTCCCACATCTTGTGCGATGAAACAGTGGCAGATGTGGGGCGCCCGGCACCCATTCACTTGTGGATGGTCAGACGTAAGCCACCTATCAATTGAAACAAAATACACGATATTTGCAAATTATTTTGCCGTAGATGACAAACTGAACTACAGTGTATCTGGCGGAAGGCAGTGGAGTTGAGCCCCAATCCCTGGCAGGATCTTCGAGGATATCAACACATTCACTACCATCAACTCCGCGCCTACCGCCCGCCACTTCTCAAAAATGAGAAGTAAGATAATTGCACATCACTTCTCTTTTTTGAGATATTATGGATAAGCTGCTATGGAAGATCGAGGGTTTTGTTACGGCGGCGGGGAATCCTGTCGTTCAGAACTGGTTCTGGGATGAAATAGGGGAAGAGGAACGCGATGCACTTCGCGACCGAATGAACCATTTGACGATGGTGGAGAAGCGTTTATGGATGGAACCTGGGTTCAAGTGGTTTGAAGGTATTGGCGAGGTGAGGAAAAAGGTTTCAACCGGAGCATTGCGAGTCTACGGATACTTCCCAGATGATTCGAATACTTTCGTGTTTCTGCTCGGCGTCGTTAAAAAAAAGACGAAGGACCGAGAAGGGACAAAATTAGCGAAAATGCGCTTGAAGCGGCTGAAAAATGGGGAGGGTAATACACATGAGTTTAATTTCGCGGAACGGACTTCTTCAGAGGATTCGGCGGGGCAAGAAGGCCAGGGCTCAGTTGGTGGGATCAAATCTTTCGGAGGGAATCGCCTTCCAAATTAGGGCAACGAGAGATAAGCAAAGGATGTGTCAGGCGGATTTAGCGCATGAGGCGGGGATGACAGCGAACAATCTCTCTCGTCTTGAATCTCCCGATTACGGAAAGCAGACGATCTCTTCGCTAAAGAGAATTGCGGATGCACTCGATGTGGCGCTTGTGGTTCGCTTCGTTCCTTTTAGCCAATATATCGACTGGCTGAGTGGAACTCCGCGGATTGATGAAGGGATCAGCCCGAGTTCGTTGGCAGTTTCTTCTTTTGAGACTGAAGAGAAGGAAAATCTTATCGAAGCGAGCCAATTCCAGAAACAACTTAAACAAATGGCACTCGGAATGTCTGTAAACATCCAATTCACAAGAGGAGTTTTAGAGTCTATTGCTGGTTCTAAGTGGGAGCAAACCATGCATGAGCCTATCCTGCCGTGTCACGTTTTTCCAGATCTAACAAAAAGTGGGAAGCAATTGGAAATCGGTTCTCCTTTGATGCTACCCGTTATCGCCGCCAGTCAGAATCAACCAACTTTCGAGGTAAATCATGTCTAAGTTCAGCGGACGCACCGAAACAGAAGTATCACAAAAGGTCGGAGCTATGACACCAAAGAGTGTAAAGATCGTTGACGCTCCAGGATACTCCTCCTTCTATTGCAACAATATCGCATTCGCGGTAAACCAGTTAGATATTGTGCTGCAATTAGGGGAGGTCATCGATGTTTCTCCTGAAGCCATAGCGACTGTTGAACGCAAGGCTAGGGTCACTCTAAACCCTGCACAAGCAAAGGCATTGAGCAAGGTTCTCAACTACGCGGTCAGAATGTACGAGTTGCAGAGTAAGCGCACAGTTGAAGATTTACCAATTAATCTTCCGGAGCTTCCTAGCAAGTGAAAGTTGGTAAGAACAAATTTGATATTGGCATCGGGTGCCCCTCGACAAGGACGAAGAGTTTGTCAAGGCAGGTTGCCTACCCTTAAACTAACCAAATTAACTCGGGGTGCCCCATCCTTTCCGCTTTTTTCTGCGGAAAGGGTGGGATACCACGAACCTTGATTCGTCCATTTTTAGTTCCACACAAAATGAAGGGGAGAGAATGGCGGCGGGGAACACAACCTTATTTTCCCTACAGGCTGACAGGCTCGCACCCCTGCGAATTGCCCCGCTGTGCAGGCTATTGCGGCCTAATTCACCTTAAAAACAGCTTAATTCCCCCGTTTTTACATCGATTTTCTCAGAATTCGATGTCCTTCAATGCACACCTTTTTGCCGTCCACAATGCCCTCTCACCGGAAAAATAGTGTCCGTTGAGCGTCACTGCCATCGGGCGCCCAGCTCTCGATTTTGGAGACTTGGAAACCAATAATTCCACGAGGTCTCTGACAGCTTGAAGATGTACCAATGCTGGGTGCCCCAGGTCTCGATTCTGAGACCTGGGAACGAGGATCTCAAAGGAACGAATTCATGTTGTCAGAGACCTGGCCTGCATTCATCGTGAAGCGGCAACCGCTTGTCCGTTCACAACCGAGCCAACCAGTTTTCCCGCCGCATCCACGGCCACCAGACTGGCCACTCGGCCAACGGCGACGGAACCAACTTGATCGCTCAGACCGGTCATGGCTGCCGGGTTCACGGTGGCTAGACGCAATGCCTGTTCCAGCGAAGCGCCGGTAAACTCCATGAAATTCGTGAGGGCGCGGTCGAGCGTGAGTACGCTGCCGGCCAGCACGCCGCGGGCCATGGCTCTGCCCTGGGCCACCTGCACCGCAAATCCGCCCAACATATACTCGCCGTCGGGCATTCCCGCGGCGCTCATCGCGTCGGTCATCAGAATGGCCCGCTCCGGCCCCTTGGCGCGCCACCACAGCTTCACAATCTCTGGAGCGATGTGGATACCGTCGCAAATCATCTCGGCATACAGCGAATCGCACGTCAGAACCGTACCCAGAATGCCCGGCTCGCGATGGTTGAGCGGCCGCATGGCGTTGAAGGTATGTGTTGCGCTGTCGGCTCCGGCGCGGATGGCGGCTTGAGTCTCGGCGGCAGTGGCGTTCGAGTGGCCCAGGGAGATGCGAACGCCGCGTGAGCGGGCGTGTGCGGCCAGTTCAGGCGCTCCAGGCAACTCGGGCGCCAGCGTCATCAGCCGGACGTGTCCCTCGGCGGCTTCAAAGAACCGGTCGAAGGTGGCGATATCCGGTTCCAGCAGGCACTCGGCTGGTTGCACTCCGCACTTGGCGCGGGAAAGAAATGGGCCTTCCAGATGAATCCCGATGGGCCGAGCCTGGCCCGCGACGGGCGGCTGCGCCAGCAATTTCGCCAGCCCAGAGAGCGCTCGCAGGGTCGCATCCAGCGGCGCTGTGACCGTGGTAGCCAGAAAGTTTCCGGTGCCGTGCGAGGCCAGAAAGCTGCTCATCGTGCCGAGCGCCTCGGGTGTGGCCTCCATAGCGTCATGGCCTTTGGCCCCGTGAATGTGTACATCAAAGAACGCCGGGGCTAATGTCGCGCCCGGAAAGTCAAGAACGCGCGCCCCGCCGGGCAGATCGCTGCCCGCGCGTGAAGAAATGCAGGCGATTTGGTCGTCTTCGATCGCTACTATTGGGTGGTCAATCAGCCTGGCCCCATCCCAAAGCCGCTCCGCTGTAAGTATTGTTCGCATAGTGTCAATTATTGCAGGCGCGGCGGCCTCCTGATCAACTGCTGCTCGAATCTGCGCGCCAGATGTGCGTCTGAGGCCATGTTTTGCTAAAGTTTGGTCATGCACATCAAGGCGCAGTTGACGGTTTCCTGTACGGCTTTTCTTCTTTGGGCAGGCGTTCTTGCGGCGCAGACGGTCGATCTGCCCACCAGCAAGCAGTTGATCGGAGAGACTCCGGGACATCCACAGCGGTTGAACAGCCTGCCCATCTCGATGGCCGTTTCTCCGGACGGGCGCTATGTGGTCACGGTGAACGCCGGTTATGGCACCTTCGAATCGCAATACAAGCAGTCGCTGGCGGTGCTCGATACGCAGACCGGCGCCGTGGTGGACTTCCCCGACGACCGCACTCTGGTGAGAGCCAAGCAGACGCTTTACTCCGGCCTGGCGTTCAGCCGCGACGGGAATCACGTGTACGCAAGCATGGCCTCGATGACCGACGCGCTCGGCGGCAGCAAGGATAAGACCGGCAGCGGCGTCGTGGTGTACCGCTTCGCCGCCGGAAGAATCTCGCCGGAGCGCATGATTCACCTGCAGCTACAGCAGCTTGCTCCGGGCAAGAAAACCAAGCTGCCCGGCGGAGCGGAGAGCGACAAGGGAGTGCCCTATCCGGCCGCCATTGCCGTAGTTGGCCCGGCTGGCGCAGAGAAGCTTCTGGTTGCCGATAACCTCTCCGACGACGTTTTGCTCCTCGATGCCGCGAGCGGCCAGATCGAAAAACGATTCGACTTGGCCGAAAGTGATGCCGTGCCTTCCACTTATCCCGTTGCGCTGGCGGTTTCAAGGGACGGCGCGCGCGCCTTTGTCGCCTTGTGGAACGCGTCGGAGATTGTGGAACTCGACCTGGCCAGAAAAACAGTGGGGCGCAAGCTCGCCCTGCTCAAGCCTTCCAGCCCAATCGCTCCCGGCACGCACCCTTGCGCTCTGCAGCTCTCGCCCGATGGACGGACCCTCTACATCGCGCTGGCCAATCGCGATGCCGTTGCCGCCGTGAATGTGAATGCCGGCCAGTTCTCCGTGAAGGGCTACTTCGATACACGCCTGCCGCATCAGGGCTACTTTGGCGCTGAACCGGTGGCCTTGGCGTTGAACGCCGACGGTAGCCGCCTTTATGTGGCCAACATGGGCAGCGACGCCGTTGCCGTGGAGGAGACCGGGAAGCTGACACCGAGGACCGCCCGAAAAGCCATGGTCGAGCCTCTTGGTTTTGTGCCCACCGAATGGATGCCCATGTCGATGGCCTTTCTTCCTTCACCCTCCGGCGGCAAGCTCTATGTGGCCACAGCCAAGGGCAAAGGGACCGGCCCCAATAATGCGCTCCAGCCGGCGACAGCCGCGTCAAAATTTGTGGGGTCCAGGCCTTTCACATACATCGCCACGCTTCTCTACGGTTCTGTGGCTACTTTGGATGCAGCCGGGATTGAGAAGAATTTGCCGCAGTGGACCGAAGCGGCGCTCGACTCCAACCGCATGAAGGCAGCCAAAGAGAAGATTGCCTTCGCAGGCGGCGCGCAGGACCGCATTCAGCACGTGATTTACATCATCAAGGAGAACCGGAGCTACGACCAGGTCTTTGGCGATCTGAAGAAGGACGGCAAGCCGGTGGGCAATGGTGACCCAAGCCTGACGATGTACGGCGAAGCAATTACGCCGAATCAGCATAAGCTGGCCTTGCAATTCGGTGTGTTGGACAACTTTTACGATTCCGCTGAGGTATCCGGCGACGGCCATGTCTGGTCGAATGCCGCCATCGGCACGGACTATCTGGAAAAGACTTGGCAGCAGAACTATCGCGGCGGACAGAGGACTTACGACTACGAGGGCATGGTGGCCGAAGGCTATCCGCTGCTGCAGAAGATTCCCGACGTGAACGAGCCGGCCAGCGGCTATTTGTGGGGCAATCTGGCCGCACACGGCAAGAGTTACTACCATTTTGGCGAATATATCTCCTCGACGTTTTGCGATGCTGCGAAGGTTGCGGATCCGCAGTTGGGGACAATGCTTGCCGGCAGCACCTGTGCGCGCAGCGCCGTCGCGCCGGGCGAGGCGTTTCCCCCGGAGTGGGGCGGCGGCAAGAACAAATGGTCCTGGCCCATTCCGCTGATCGCTTTGAATGTTGCTACCAAGGCGGAGCTGGTAGGCCACTTCGCCGTGGAGGCGCCGGATTTCAACCTGATGGTCCCCGATCAGGTGAGGATTGAAGTTTTCCTGCGGCATTTGCAGGGCTGGGTTGCGGACAAGGCGCAGGGCAAGGACACCATGCCGAACTTCGTGTTGCTTCGGCTGCCCAACGACCACACCGCGGGCACACGGCCCGGCGGACCCACGCCCAAATCCTCAGTGGCCGACAACGACCTGGCGGTTGGCCGCGCGGTAGAGGCCGTCTCTCACTCGCCCTTCTGGGACGACACGGCCTTCTGCATTTTGGAAGACGACGCCCAGAACGGCGGCGACCACGTGGATGCCCACCGCAGCACTGTGCTGGTCGTCAGCAAATACGCCCCGCATGGGACCGGCGGCGCGCCCTTTGTTGACAGCCGCTTCTACTCGACGGTCAGCGTGATTCGCACCATGGAGTCGCTGCTCGGCTTGCCTCCGATGAACAATAACGATGCTTTCAGCTCGCTGATCTCGACGCTCTTCACCGGCCCCGGCGACCAGCCAGCTTTCGCGGCCGACTACTCCAATCAGGACAACGGCCTCATCTACGCCGCCAACCAAAAAACGGCTGCTGGCGCCAGAGAAAGCATGAAGATGGACTTCCGCCACGCCGACCGCGCCCCCGCCGACAAGCTCAACGTGATCCTCTGGAAAGATGCCATGGGCAACGCGCCGGTTCCGGCCATGTTGACCGAGCGCAGGAAGAAAGCCGCCAAAGACGACGACGATTAAGGACGCGGCCGGGCTTTCCAGACTTCGATTCTGAGATCTGGAAACCCACAAATCTCAAGCGTCCCCGCTCATCGGCAAATTAAACTGTTTCCATGACAAAGCGCATCGGCATTCATATGGGCACGGCGGGCGGGGTTTCCAACTCCATCGAGCAGGCGCGGGAGATTGGCGCCAATACCTTGCAGATTTTTTCGTCGAGTCCGCGTATGTGGCGCGCGCCTAAGATCGACCCCAAACAGGCCGCGCGCACAAAAGAACTTCGTGTCGCCCTCGATGTTGGCCCCTTGGTAATCCACACGAGCTATCTGGTCAATGTTTGCAGCCAGACGGTCGAGGTGCGCGAGAAGAGCGTCGCGGCTTTTCGCGGCGAGATCGAGCGCGCTCTGGCGCTGGGAGCTGAGTACCTGGTGCTGCATCCCGGATCGTGGAAAGGGCTCACCCGTGACGAGGGTCTCAAGCTGGCTGCGGAGTCGATCACCCGCGCCATCGACGGCCTCGCGTGGCACGGAACTTCCTTCCACATCCTCATTGAAAACACGTCGGGATCGGAATTTTCGCTAGGTGGCAGCTTTGAGCAGGTGGCCGAGCTGGTGGAGCGGCTCAAGCCGACTGCGCCCATGGGCGTCTGCCTGGATACCTGCCACACCTGGGTCGCTGGTTACGACCTTGTGTCTCCTGAGGGCTATGAGCAAACCGTGGCCCAGGCCGCCGCGACCGTTGGGTTGGACGCGGTGCGCGTCTGGCACATGAACGACGCCAAGGCCGCGCGCGGCTCCAAGCTCGACCGCCATGAGCAGATCGGAAAGGGCACCATGGGCCTCGACCCCTTTCGCCGCCTGCTGAATGACGAGCGCTTCGCCCACGCCGCCTTCATCGCCGAAACCCCGGTCGACGTGCCCGGCGACGAGGAGCGGAATGTGAAGATGCTGAAGAGTTTGGTGAAATAGAGGTTACCGCTGAGGAGGGTTCATGCTGAGCACAGAACGGAAACCCGTAAGCGTGGGCGAGATGCTGGTGGAGGAGTTTTTGACTCCCATGAGCTTGACGCAGGGCGCATTGGCCGCGGCGATGGGAGTCGAGCGCAAGCTGGTCAACGAGTTGTGCAACGACCGCCGCGCGGTTACTGCCGATACGGCCCTAATGCTGGCGCGGGTCTTCGGCAATTCGCCGGAGTTTTGGCTGAATGTGCAGCACCGGATGGACCTGTGGGAAGCACTGCACACGCCCAAGCGCCGACAGCGCATCGAACAGGCCAAGGCATTGCAGGCGGTTGCGTAAGCGTCAATGACCTCACGAGCTTGAGCTATTCCTGTGTCGGCTTTTACTTACTTTAGCTTGTAAGTATTGCCGTGCGGAACCAGCATCGAAGTATTGTCACTTTCGAAGCGACCCACGATGAGACGATATGGCTTTGGCCTCGGAGGGCCGAAGAACAATCCCATATATTTCAGGTCAAGAGCTGGCGCGACGAATGTCGAGTCAATCGCATCCGAGCTAAATGGTCCATTGAAGACTAGAAGTGTGAATTGATGCGCTGACTTCGTCTTGTCGATCACCACAGCGGCAAAATCTCGGATTCCATCCCGGTTGAAGTCGCCAGTGGCGAGATAGGGATGATAATCCGAAACCGGGCGCCAAATTCCTCCGTCGCCCGCCTTCATTTGCTGAATATCTTCAGAGCAATCGCAATCTTTGTCCGTTGCGGTGCGAAAATTAGGATGTTTTGCCAGCCAGTTTGTCAGAATCTTTTGCTCCTTCGGAACCAGCGTGTGGCCTGCCCAGGCAGGTGCCACAAGCGCAAGAAAGATCGAAGCTGCTAACGCGAATCGGGAGCTGGACATGATGGCTCCATTCTTGCTGGAAATCGCTGATCTGTCTAGCTGTATCGGCATTTCACGCGCCTTCCGTTTACACTGAATAAGATATGCCAGAAGACAACGAACTGCGTTATGACCCGGCGGCAATTGAACCCAAATGGCAGCAGCGGTGGGCCTCGGACCCCACTTTGTATGCGGCCGAACCCGCTTCCTGCGGCAAGCCCAAGTACTATGTGCTGGAGATGCTGCCTTATCCCAGCGGCCAGTTGCACATGGGGCACGTGCGCAACTACTCGATTGGTGACGCGCTGGCCCGGCATATGTGGATGCGCGGCTACAACGTGCTGCACCCCATGGGCTGGGACGCCTTCGGACTGCCGGCGGAGAATGCCGCGCTCAAGCACAATACCCCTCCCCGCGAGTGGACCCTCAGCAACATCGCCGCCATGAAGCGGCAGATGGAGCGGCTGGGCCTGGGCTACGACTGGGCGACCGAAATCGCCACCTGCCTGCCGGAGTACTACCGTTGGAACCAGTGGTTCTTCCTGCGAATGTACGAAAAAGGGCTGGTTTACCGCAAGAAAAGCAAGGTGAACTGGTGCCCGGAGTGCGCTACCGTGCTGGCCAACGAGCAGGTGATCGATGGCTGTTGCTGGCGGCATGAGACCACGCAAGTGGACCAGCGCGACCTGGTGCAGTGGTTCCTGCGCATCACTGCCTACGCCCAGGAACTGTTGGACGGCCTGGACAAGCTGGACGGCTGGCCGGAAAAAGTCCGCACCATGCAGCGCAACTGGATTGGCCGCAGCGAAGGAACGGACGTCGATTTTTTTCTGGAAGAAGATGCTGGCGAGGGAACAGAAAAGACGCGGATTCGCGTCTTCACCACGCGCGTTGACACCATCTTCGGCGCGACCAGCGTGCAATTGGCGCCGCAGCATTTTCTTGTGGAGCGGTTTACCGCTGCGGACTCCAAGCTGAAAGCGCAGGTCGATGAGCTGTTGGAGCAGCAGAAGAAGGCGCGCGAGGCAGGCGACCTGGGTGCGATTGAAAAGCACGGTATTCCGACCGGGCACTTCGCCATCAACCCCTACAACGGCCAGCGCGTGCCGATTTGGGTGGCCAACTACATCCTGGCCGACTACGGCACAGGCGCCATCATGAGCGTCCCGGCGCACGATGAGCGGGACTTCGAGTTTGCGACCAAGTACAACCTGCCCATCGTTCAAGTGATTAAGCCCGCGGATGCAGCCGTGGCTCCGGAGCTCCCTTTCGTTTCAGAAGACGGTGTTCTGGTGAATTCCGGCGAATACGACGGGATGAGCTGCGTCGAGGCGGAGAAGAAACTCCAGGAGATTGCCGCGGCCAAGGGCTTTGGCGAGGCGACAGTCACCTTCCGGTTGAAAGACTGGGGCGTGAGCCGTCAGCGGTTCTGGGGTACTCCGATTCCGATCATCCACTGCGAAAGCTGTGGCCTGGTGCAAGTGCCGGACGAGCAGTTACCGGTGTTGTTGCCTGATCAAATCGAGATTACCCAGCAGGGAGGGTCGCCCCTGGGACGCGTGCCGGAGTTCGTCAACGTCGCCTGCCCCAAGTGCGGAAGGCCGGCCAAGCGTGAGACCGACACGATGGATACCTTCGTCGATTCCAGTTGGTACTTTTATCGCTATACCGACGCCAAGAACTCCAGCGCCCCCTACGATCCGGCGAAAGCCCAGTATTGGTTTCCCATCGACCAGTACATCGGCGGCGTGGAGCACGCGATTCTGCACCTGATCTACTCGCGCTTCTGGACCAAGATGATGCGCGACCTGGGGCTGATAGTGAACGACGAGCCGGCGCGGCGGCTCTTCACGCAGGGCATGGTCATCAAGGATGGCGCCAAGATGTCCAAGTCGAAGGGAAACGTGGTTTCGCCCGACGAGATGGTAGGCCGCTATGGCGCCGACGCTACGAGGATGTACGCCCTCTTTGCCGCGCCGCCAGACCGCGATCTGGACTGGCAAGAGGACGGCGTGGCCGGGGTGAGCCGCTTTCTGGCCCGCGTCTGGCGGTTGGCCACAAAATACGCGCCGCTTGCGCGTTCCAGCGGAGGCCAGGGCGTAGAAGCCCCCACCGGGATTTCGCTCAAGCTGTTACGCAAACTACATCAGACCATCGCCAAGATCTCGCAGGACTTTGAGGGCCGCTGGCACTTCAACACCTGCGTGGCGGCCATCATGGAACTGGTCAATGACCTGCAAGCCGCCGACGCGCAACTGGCAGCGAACGAAGTCCCAGCTCCGGTGGTGCGCGAGTTGCTGCGTTCGCTGGTACTGCTACTGGCGCCGTTTGCGCCCTATCTTGCGGCTGAACTGTGGGAAGATCTGGGCGAAGAGGGCGCAGTGTTGCGCGCCCCCTGGCCGGTAAGCGACCCCGGTCTGGCCAAAGAAGACGAGTTGGAAATTCCGGTGCAGATCAACGGCAAACTGGTGACCGTGATTCGCGTGGCTGCCGATGCCGCACCCAAGACAATCGAGGCTGCGGCTCTGGCTGACGAGAAGGTTCAGTCGCGGGCATCGGGGAAAAAGGTGGTCAAGGTCATCGTCGTGCCGGGCAAGCTGGTGAACCTGGTGGTGAAGTAGCCGTTATAGCTCGGGTGTCCCACCCTTGCGGGGCCGTTGTTCTTGTCGCAAGGGTGGAAACCTGCAATCTCAACTGGCGTCTCGTTGTGGGGAGTAGTATGGAGGCACCGCTGCGCGGAACCCAGTCGCTGGTCGGCCAGATGGGCTGGGTCTTCGAGCGGCCTTTGCTCACCGCCATCGAGGTAGCTTGGCGCTGGATTTTCGGCGTGCCGTTCCTGGTCCTTTGCTGGATCGAGGCGCAGCGAGTCCTCGCTGCGCTGCCGCCGGAGTCTGCTGGTCTCGCCGCCCTCGATCCACAAAACCCATGGGTGGCTGCGGTGCAGCTCAGTAACGCATGGGCGCTCTATCAGCCTCACGCTGCCGCTGTCCTGCGCTGGCTTCTTCCTGTGGCCGCGCTGGTTTGGGTAATTGTCTCCGGCCTTGGCCGCAATCTGGTGCAGAAACGCATGGAGCCGTCGCTGCGTTTCCGCCCCCTCGGGATGATTGCCTTGCAGGCGGCCTGGCTGGCCCTTTTTGCCGTCACCTGCTGGGGATGGTTCCGCTCCATCGCGTGGGTGGCGGCAACGCACATCACCGCCGGTGCGGAGCCGGATCTGGTCGGCTACTCGATGGGTGTCATCTTCCTCTCGCTGGGGTTCTTCACGGCGTGGGCGCTGGTGAGTTGGGCGCTCTCCATTGCGCCGCTGCTGATGCTGCTTGAGGAGCGCTCCGCGCTTTCCTCCCTTGGTCAAAGCTTCCGGCTGGGAAAGGCAATGACGGCCAAGCTGGTGGAGATCAACCTGGTGATGGGCATCGTCAAGTTGGCGCTCCTGGTGCTGGCCATGGTGCTCTCAGCCGCACCGCTGCCCTTCAGCGATCAGCTCGGTTCCGGCACTCTCCACTGGATTTCTGCCGTGGCCGTCATCTTCTACCTTGTCGCCAGCGATTATTTCCAGGTGGTGCGGCTGAAGGGATTTGTGGAGTTCTGGAAGATGTTTCGCCGACAGCGAACCATCGAGACGGCAAGTCATCTGAATCCCAGCTCTCGCTAAAACAGTTTCATGCGGATGACCAGATACTTTTTCGGGTCTTCGCGGATGCTCTTTACCAACTGCTGGGTCTGGTCGAGCGTTGCGTCGGCGTGGTCGTAGAGCGAGCGGTTCTGCACCAGTTGTCCCAGACTGCCTTTGCCCTCGTCCACACTGGTCAGGATGTTGTCCAGGCGGGTGACGGTATCGTCCAGCTTCTGCGCAAAGACCGGGTCTTTGGCCAGCTTGCCCATGGCGCCTTTGCCGGAGTTGATCTCGGCTACCAATTGATTGGTATTGGCCACGGCGGCGTTCAGGTTGTTGTAAAGAGTGTCATCCTTGAGCAGCTTGCCCGCGCTGCCCTTGCCTTCATCCAGTGCGGTGGTGATCCTGTCTAGCCGGTCAACCGCCGAGTTGGCGCGCGTATAAAGCGTATCGTCGTTCACCAGCCTGCCCAGCGAGCCCTTGCCCCCGGCGATGGCGCCGGTAATGGTCTGAAGGTCGGTGGCGATGAGCGTGATTCTGTTGGCCAGTTCAGGGTCGTTGATCAACCTGCCCACAGTGCCGTGCCGGGAGTTGAGCGTATCGACCAGGGTGTCGATCCTGCGCATTAATCCCTGCACCTGCTGGATGGATTCATTGCTGTTGCGGATTACGTCCTGGATGCTGGGCGAGCCAGAGGCCTTCAGTTCTGTGTTGTTGACCGGTTGCGGGCCGCTGGCACGGGCAGAGGTGATATCGACGTAGCTGTCGCCCAGAACGCCGGCCTGGGCGATCGAGGTAGTCGAATCGACGTGCAATTTGGGCACATATTCGTGGCCAACGCGCATGGTCACCTCGACCGGTGTGGGGTTGCGCTCCGGGACCACGCGGATATGAATCACGTTGCCGATAGTCACGCCCTCCAGCGTGACCGGCGCGCCATCCTTCAGGCCAGCCGCATTCTCAAAGTAGGAGCGAAGCACCAATTTGCGCGCAAACAGCCCGCCGCTCGAGCCGGACATGAGAAGAATCAGCCCGACCAGCACGGCCATGGCCGTCATCACCAACGCTCCCACTCTCAGTTGCGACCACTGAATTTCTTTGCGGCTTGGCACGGTACTCCCCTCGATTGAAAATGAGGCGGTTAACGCCTTGAGGATAGCAGAAAAGGCTTATTTAACGCCCGTCCTCGAGCATCACGCTGGCTATAGCTTGTTCGGCGGTGTGGGTGATGGAAAGAGCGGCGCGGCGAGCGCCCAGGCGGACAGCAAACTCGGCCGCGCGCCCGTGAAACAGCAGTGTGGGCCTTCCGCCGGGCTCACGCGCGACCTCAATCTCAAGCCAATTCACTCCATGGCTGATGCCTGTGCCCAGAGCCTTGGCCCCAGCCTCCTTGGCGGCAAACCGGGCGGCAAAGCTCTCCGCGGCCTTCCGCTTGCGCAGGCAATAGGCCTGCTCCGCGGCAGTGTACACGTGGTTTAGAAACCTCTGCCCATAGCGATCTATGGACCGCTGAATGCGCCCTATCTCCACCAGATCGATGCCGGAACCGACAATCATGTCTATGAAATTACAACATTTCCCTTTTACCGTGCTTGCGTTGGCATCAGGCGGGAGTCGCAGCAGTTAGGCAACGGGCGCGCCTCCAATGACCAGCGCAGGGACTCATACTTCACGCGGACACGGGTGTCTCAAAGCCGGTCAAGTTCCGTTCGACTCCGGGACAATGGTTATGCTGTGTTCCCCCGGCTCCGATAAGGCGGATGTGAGACTAGCGCTGCATACCCGTGACGCAGGACAGACCATGAGCATCCCCTGGGCGATGCAGATGAAGGCCGTCTCCATTGAAGAGCCCTCACACCTGGTCCAGACCCTCACTGGCGCAATTCTGGGCTGCGGCGGCTGGGTTCTCAGCCGAGGAGCAAACGATACCGGCACTGTGACCATGTTGTTCGAGTTCGAGCGCCAGGCCTGCGTCGAGATTTACAGCGTGATGATTGCTGCGGGTTTGGAGTTGAGCCAGAGTGGGCACATCCGCTTTACAGAGCTTTGCCAGTGCACGCGCAGCCACCAGTACGATTGCGGCTCCGAGATAGCCAGCATCGACCTGGAAATCCAGACCTTTCCCGTCGAAATGACGCATCTCGCGCACGCCATCGAGGCCGCCTGAAAGCCCAATCGGATCGAGAGGTTTTGCTACTACTTCCCCTTTGTAACCTCAGCCAGGGCATCGACAACTTTCCGGTATCGATCCGCGGCCTTTGGATCCTTTGCGCTCTTCAACAGCGCCGGATCGTCCAGTCCGCCTTGGCGCAGCGTCGCCTCCATCTCAGAGGTCTGTACTTGGCTGACCACATCCAGCATTCCCAGCGCCAGCGACAAAGGCTTCAAAGCGACAGCCGAATTTACCTGTCCATCCCTGGCTCCAGCGTAGTTTGCGTCGGCGCCGGCATTGAGCAGGGCCTGGACAATCTCCACATTGCCATTCATGGCCGCATAATGGAGCGCACTCCAGCCGCTGGGCGACGTGCGGCTATTCGCGTCAGCCCCTTTCTTGAGGAGCTTCATGGTTTCTTCGGTGTTGTCGGCCTTGACAGCGGTCATTAGCGACGCCGGACTGGGCTTGCAGCCGGAAATAGGGAAAAGGGAAAGAATAAGGGCAAAGAGAAACAGCGGCTTGCATTTCATTGCAGCGGGTTGTCCTTTCGACACGTCAGCCGATCCTGCCGTGCTTCTATCTCTTTCAAACGGACAACGCTATGAGAATAGCCTTGGAGTTCTGCCGCCTTGAATAGAGGATCGCGGTACTGATGCTATCAAGAGGTCGTTTGCAGGGTCAACCAGCCTCCACCAGTCCATAATGGCGCTGCCAGGCCTCTTTGAGCCGTGCCCAGACGCGTGCCCGCTCGGCCTCTGTCGCACCGTTGCCGGGCCCCTTTGGGGTAACGG
>Ga0224529_1000752_pt1 | contig 22808 bp, 25 predicted proteins | sample CBST50metaG_FD_179893 | JGI IMG/M metagenome (GOLD analysis project Ga0224529, IMG submission 179893) | Peat soil microbial communities from Stordalen Mire, Sweden - C.B.S.T50 | ecosystem: Environmental > Terrestrial > Soil > Wetlands > Peat | place: Sweden: Norrbotten County, Stordalen Mire... | reverse complement strand
CCGCTACGGCGCCAAAGACGCGTTCCGGACGGGCAACTACAGTTTGTTGATATATATGGGCGGGAACATTGCCCTGGAGTTCTTCTATAGCGGGCCTCACTCGCTGCTTTCCCGAATGCATCTGAACAATGCGCACGGCTCGCCTGTTCAGGGTCCGAACTGATGACCGAGCGCCAAGTCACGGCAGCCGCAGGCTCTCTACAGCCTGGACGAGATGCCGTGCTCATGTCTTCCGCCTACCACTCCGCCGCGGACATGATCGCTGGACCGTTCGAGTGGTTTGGCAACCTGGGCATCTTCTTCTGGCAAGTCATAAAAGCCGCAGTTACGCCGCCCTATGAATGGCGCGAACTGGTTCGGCAACTTGATGAAGTCGGATCGAAATCACTGCCGCTGGTGGCTTTGGCGGGCGCAGCGATCGGTGTCGTCATCTCCCTGGAAGCCCGCTACAGCCTGAGCCGATTTGGCGCCAAATCGCTGTTTCCTGCCACTCTTGTTTACACCGTGATTCAGGTAATGGGTCCCATCATTACTGGACTGGTGGTGAGCGGGCGCGTGGGCGCCGGCATGGGCGCGGAGTTGGCGTCCATGAAAGTGACCGAGCAAATCGACGCCATCGAGGCCTCGGCGATCAATCCTTACAGGCTTCTGGCTGCGACGCGCATTCTGGCCTGCATCCTGATGTTGCCGCTCCTGACCCTGGCCGCCGATGCATGCGGCTTGCTGACGGGCTGGTTTGCACAGGCCCTGGTTGAGCCGCTCTCATTCCATCAATTCATTGAAGCCGGCTTCAAAGGCGCAACATTCAACGCATTTCTGCCACCCACCTTCAAGACCACCGTGTATGGCCTGATCATCGGGCTCATTGCGTGCTTCCAAGGGATGCGAACACGCGGCGGCGCTGAGGGCGTGGGCCGCGCGGCTACCAACTCAGTCGTGCTGGCGTCGCTTTTCCTTATTTTGGCTGACGTCGTCCTGGTGAAATTCATTCTCGTTGTGTTTCCTTAACCCGTAATCCGAAGGCTCGTGAAACTGGAATGGCAACAATCCATGACATTGCGATGAAGCAAGAGGAACATGACCAAGGCGGGAGCGTGCCCGCTGTTGCCGTCAGGAACGTGGAGAAGGCCTTCGGGCCCCACCAGGTTCTGAATGGGATTAGCTTGGAAGTGAATCGCGGAGAAACCTTGGCGGTGCTGGGACGCAGTGGCACAGGCAAGAGCGTCTTGCTGAGGCTCATCATCGGTCTCGATAAACCCGACTCGGGATCGGTATGCATCTATGGCCAGGACATAGCCGGTCTGACTCTCGACCAGATCGGCGCAATCAGAATGAAGATGGGCTTCCTCTTTCAGCACGCCGCGCTTTACGACTCACTCACCGTCGCCGAAAACGTGGCATTTCCGCTGCAACACCATCGGAGAGAAATGTCGCGCTCTGAGCGGTCCGACCGGGTCACGCAGTTGCTGGCCGAGGTGGGCATGGATGGCAGCCTGGACAAGATGCCGTCGGATATCTCAGGTGGGATGCAGAAGCGCGTGGGGCTGGCGCGCGCACTGGCTCTGGAGCCGGATATCCTGCTTCTCGACGAGCCTACGGCCGGCCTCGACCCCATCAGTTCCGGAGAAATCAACGATCTGATTCTTCAACTTCAGCGAGAGCACCACATGGCCTCCATCGTTGTGACGCACGACCTGCACAGTGCCAGGACGATTGCCAGCCACATCGCTCTTCTGAATGAGGAAAACGTGGTGATCGAGGGAAGTTATGAAGATCTTCAGCACAGCGAGATCGCGTTCGTGAAGGAATTTCTAAAGCAGTCCTAGGAGGACATATGTCGAGAGTGGCGCGGCTCGGGATTTTTATCGTTGCGACCTTGGCAATTCTGGCCAGTGGCGTGTTCCTGATCGGAAGCAAGGAGTATCTGTTTAGCTCCACCTATCAGTTGAAGGCGCAGTTCGACAATGTGGCAGGTCTGGCCGCGGGCGCAGATGTGCGTGTGGGCGGAGTTCACAGTGGAACGGTGGAAAGCATCGAATTGCCCCACCATCCGGGCGAAAAAGTCACCGTGGTGATGGAGCTTGAAAAGTCGACGCATGAGATCGTCAAACAGGACTCGGTAGCTTCCATCGAAACCGAAGGGCTGCTGGGCAACCAGTATATGGCAATCTCGTTTGGGTCTGCCGGGCAGGCCGAGGTGCGGCCTGGCGACATCCTTGCCAGCCACCCGCCACTCGAAATGTCGGAACTGCTGCTGAAGACGAGTGGGCTACTGGATAGTAGCCAACAATCGGTTCAGAACATAACGCAGGCGACGGCGCATCTAAACTCGGTAAGCGCCAAGGTCGATTCGGGACAGGGAACTGTGGGAGCGCTGGTGAACGACAAGCAACTCTATAGCAATCTGCAACAGACCACCACCACTCTGCATGAAACGATGCTTCAGGCGCAGACCGGGGTAACCGACTTTCAGGAGAATATGGAAGCCCTGAAGCACAACTTCTTCTTGAGTGGGTATTTCAAGAAGCGTGGGTACCAGGATTCCGCCGATCTGGCAGCGAACAGGATTGGCGGCCTCCCGCAAGGCACGCCGATCAAGGCGTTCACCTACTCAACCAAGGAACTCTTCGATGGACGCGATTCGGCCAAGTTGAAGAACCAAAAGTCTCTCAATGCCGGCGGCGAGTTTTTAGCGAAGAATCAATTTGGATTTGCGGTAGTCGTGGTTTCCACAGGCATGGAAGGCGATACCCAGAAGGACCTCGTGCTGACCGAAGCCAGAGCCATGGTCGTGCGCGAATATCTGGTGGAGAATTTCGGATTCGACGATAGCCAGCTCAAAACGTTGGGCTTGGGCAAGCAGTCGGGATCGAATCTGGACGCAGACTGGGGCTCGATTCAGATTCTCATCTTCCCAGTAGGAACTGAGATACCGGCTGACAAACTACCGCCGGCGGGAATTTCATCCACAACAGATTCCGGCCAGCCGGCTCGGTTCACTGCTGCTGCTACTCAAAAACCATAGTGGATGATGCGATGAGTGGAAGCAGCAAACTGTGCACGAAGATCGGCGTCTGCTTCGCAGTGTGCGTTGTAGCTCAGCTATTTGCTCATTGCTTTGGAACAATAAATAAGAAGAAGAGGTGCTGTCCTCCTCTTCCCTTGGCTCCTGAGCTGAAGCAGGTCATTGGACATGTGCCCCTTTAGCCGTCCCTGTTGCGCAAGGGCAAGTCGCGAATATCGCCTTTTTTCTGTAAGCTGGCGCCCCTGCTCATCATGCAAGCAATTGCTGAAGTGAACCAAGGCACGAAAAATGCAATTCAACACAAGTCCGTCGATTTGCGCATAAAGCAGATCGATGGATCAATCCAGAAAAACTGATTGGAGAACATCAAATGCCACTTGTCACTGTCGTTATCACGCTAGGTGTAATAGGCCTGCTGCTTTGGCTGGTCAATCGTTTCATCCCCATGCAGGGGCAGATTAAGAGCATCCTGAATGGTGTTGTCGTGATTGCCGTAGTTCTGTGGCTCATGAAGTTATTTGGACTCTTCGAGTACCTTTCCCAGTTCCGCATCGGACATTGAGTCGTAACCGGGCTTAAACTGAGAATGCTGTACGCGTCAACACAATGCAAGTACAACGCAACATGGGAGAATTCTGCCCGAAGGAGGTATCTTGAAGCGCACGCTCTTGTTAGTAATTGGAAGTGCCCTCAGCTTGAGCGCGTTTGCTCAAGCCAGTCCGCAGGCTACAGTGGTTTCAGTATCCACCAGCCCTGTATCGACCTACCGAGTGGTCGTCATCAGTCGCTCGGTCCAGGCGGTCGACTATAAGCATCGCAGCGGGGCTTCTGAAGTCGATTTTGCCGGCACGGCATTGCTGCCTTCAGCCAATGGTAAAGCCAAGGTGCGCAGCAAACGCGGCACCATGGAAGTCGAGGCGGAATTCGGAAACTTGCAAAGCCCTACAACCTTCGGCAGCGAATATCTCACTTATGTCATGTGGGCAATTTCACCTGAGGGCAGGCCCGTTAACCTCGGAGAAGTCCTGGTCGGCGACAACGATCGAAGCAAGCTGACTGCAACCACTGATCTCCAGGCATTTGCCCTGATCGTTACTGCCGAGCCCTATTATGCCGTCCACCAGCCGAGCAACGTGGTCGTGCTTGAGAACATTGTGCGCGCTGACACCAAGGGCACAGTTGAGGCAGTGAATGCGAAGTATGAACTGCTGGAACGTGGCGGATATCTTCCCACCGGATACAAGTTCGACCCCGTGGTCCTGAACGCGAACCTGCCTCTGGAGTTCTTCGAGGCGCGGAATGCATTACGCATTGCTGAATCCGAAGGGGCTGCGACGTATGCAAGTGCGAGCTACCAGCACGCGGTCGAGTTGATGAAGAATGTGGATGAGTATGCCACCAGAAAGCACATCGATAAAAAGCCGCTGATCGCAGCCGCACGGGAAGAAGTGCAGACTGCCGAGGACGCGCGTGAGATCGCCGTCAAGAAGATCGACGAGGAGCGCCTTGCGAATGAGCGCCAGGCATCCAGTAACGCGCAGGCAAGATCACAGGCGCAGGCCGACGATGCAACCCGTCTCAGCAACAGGCTCAGTCGGATGCAGCCAAGGCGCAAGCCAATATGGCCGCGAACCAGACTGCAGCGGCAGTGGCAATCACCGCGGCTCAGGCCGATGCGGAGCAATCCCGTTTGGCTGCGCAGAAGGCACAGCAGGGCGAACACCAGGCCATTACCGACAAGGCCGCCATGCGAGCGCAATTGTCCGAACAGTTGAACAAGATCCTGGAGACACGCGATAGCGCACGCGGACTTATCGTCAGCATGTCGGATGTACTGTTCGATACCGGGAAGTATACGTTGAAGCCGGGCGCACGGGAGAAGCTGGCGAAGGTCGCCGGCATCCTGATTGACTACCCTGGACTCAATATTGAAGTTGGCGGCTACACCGACAACGTGGGCGGCGACGACATGAATCAAACCCTCTCTGAGAACCGCGCCGGTGCGGTTCGCGACTATCTTGTGGAATCGGGTGTGAACACGATTTCTGTCACGGCCAAAGGCTTCGGCAACAGCTTGCCGGTAGCCTCCAACGACAACGCCAGCGGGCGCCAAGTAAACCGAAGGGTTGAACTAGTTGTATCCGGCGACGCAATCGGTAGCCCGCGGATGTAACCGCAGGAAGCTTGCGCTAATGCGGGCATTGAAAAACAACGGGAGGGAAGGTGCTCCCGTGAAATCAAATGCAATCGGAATCTTTGCCGTGCGACTCATGCAGCTTCTCGCGAGGCTGCATGAGTCGGCTGATTTATTCGACAAGCCCTCGCTTGCCGGGCGGCTGCAAGGTCAATGTTTTCAGAACTTGTTTTGATTCGAGCGTATGCTTGATGCAGATGCAGTGGTTGATCTGCACCTTTCTCGCCTTCAGCCTTCCCGGCTTCGCTCCTGACGAGCACCGTTCAAGTCAGCAACAGAACGACTGGAGCTGCAATGATCCTCATCAAGAAATGCGATAGGAAGAATCGTCTGTCTGCCCACCCGCATAAGGGTATACATCCGTTTCGACCAGTTAAGAAGCCGGCGCCAACCGGTTTATTGCAGGTCGAATCGGGCGACGCAATGGCGAGTACGCAAAGTTTTGTTGAAGACTTCTCCATCGAACATTCATCCTCGGGCGTTTCTGTCCTATCGATCAGCATTTCAGCCAATTCTGACAGTGTGGTTGCGTCCACTGGGGCCAGCAATCCGCCAGTGTGAAACAGGATTCGGCTCTGTCTGCGAAAATCTTTTGCGCTGCAGGTCCAATGCCTCCCGGTACCATTCGCAGGCTGCGAGGCATACACCATCCGCCGCAGGCGGGCCGATAGAAGTGAAAGCAGGAAACAATGTCCTTTCCAGAAAATCCCCATTCTGATCACCCCGTCGAGGGCCGTCATCCGGCGGTATATTCACCCGTTGCGCCGGAGGCTTGCAGCCTGCCTCTGCCGACGCGCATTGCGTTTGTAGGAAACTATTTGCCGCGCCAATGCGGCATCGCCACATTCACGACTGATCTGTGTACGGCGCTTGCAACCGAATACGGCAGTGAACGCCTCTTTGCGATTCCTGTTAACGATCCTGAATCAAGCTATGAATATCCTGAGCGCGTGAGGCTGGAACTTGAGCAAGAGGATCTGGCATCCTACGAGCGAGCCGCAGAATTCCTCAACTTCAACGGCAACGATCTTGTCTGCCTGCAACATGAATATGGCATTTACGGTGGGGTTGCGGGCCGTCACATTCTGACGTTGCTGCATAAGTTGACGATGCCAGTAGTCACCACGCTGCATACTGTTCTGCGCGAGCCGGACCCGGATCAGCGCGTGGTGCTGGAAGAAATTGCCAGGCTTTCCGATCGTCTCGTCGTCATGAGTGAGCAAGCGGCACACTTTCTGCGTGAAGTGTATGGAGTGGCCGGCGGAAAGATCGACGTGATTCCTCACGGTGTTCCCGATCTTCCGTTTATGGACCCCAACTACTTCAAAGACCAGTTCGGCACCGAAGGAAAGGCCGTGCTGCTTACGTTCGGCTTGCTCTCTCCGAACAAGGGCATTGAAAACGTGATTCGAGCGCTGCCTGTGATTCTGGCGAGACATCCTAACGTGGTGTATGTCGTCACCGGAGTGACGCATCCGCATATCCGGCGACGTGAAGGCGAACGCTACCGCAACGAGTTGCTCGCACTCGCGGAGCAACTCGGCGTTTCTTCTCAAGTGATCTTCAACAATCGCTTTGTAAGTGCGGAGGAGTTGATCGAGCACGTAGGAGCAGCCGATATTTACATCACACCATACCGGCAAGAGGCGCAGGTCGTTTCCGGCACGCTGGCCATTGCGTTTGGCGCGGGAAAAGCAATCGTCTCCACACCATACTGGCACGCGAAGGAGTTGCTCGCGGATGAGAGAGGCATGATCGTCCCTTTCGACAGTCCCGATGCCATTGCGGATGCTGTGATCGAACTGCTGGAAAACGATGCGAAGCGGCACGCCATGCGCAAGCGAGCCTATCTCCATTCTCGGGCAACCACGTGGCCCAGGACAGCGCGGGCGTATATGGCGAGCTTCCAGCGCGCGCGTTTCGAACGTTCGTTGCACCCGCGACCCGCACGACTGGATGATACGCCAGGGAACGCTGCCGACAATCTGCCTGAGTTGAACATTGACCACATGTTGAGAATGACCGACGGCACGGGCATCTTGCAGCATGCTATTTTCTCGGTGCCCAATTGCCGGGAAGGCTATACGACCGACGACAACGCACGTGCGCTCATCGTGTCGACTCTTCTGGACGAGGACACGGGACGGGCCAGGGAACTGGAGTATTCCAATCTCTCCCATCGTTATCTGGCTTTCTTGTGTTATGCCTTCCACAGCGATACTGGAAGGTTCAGAAACTTTCTTGGCTATGACCGTCAATGGCTGGAGGACGTTGGGTCTGAAGATAGCCACGGCCGCGCCCTATGGGCACTGGGAGAGGTTCTCGGCCATTCGCAGGATGCAGGGGTGAGAGGCGCGACGGGAAGGCTCTTTGAGGCTGCGGTCCCTGCTGTGCATACATTTACAAGCCCTCGCGCATGGGCCTTTTCCATTCTTGGGATGCAAGCCTACTTGGACTGGTTTCCAGGGGACCGAGCCATCCAGGGCGCTCGCAATGCGCTGGCGAACAGGCTCCTGGACATTTATGAGCGGAGTCACTCCAAGACTTGGCAGTGGTTCGAGAAGAGTCTTTCTTATTCAAATGCCAGGCTGTCTCAGGCGCTGATTCTCGCGGGATGGCGAAGCGATAACAAGCGGATGATCGAAGCGGGGATCGAGTCTCTCCGGTGGCTTGTTGCAGAACAGCACCAGGGGGATGAAGAAATCTTTGTGCCGATCGGCTCCAGCGGATTCTTCACAGAGGGCGAGGAGAAGGCGCGCTTCGATCAACAACCCGTAGAGGCTTGCGCCACAATCTCCGCTTGTCTTGAGGCGTATCGGCTCACGGACGAAGGGTATTGGCTTGAGGAAGCGCAGCGTGTCTTCCGCTGGTTCCTCGGCAAAAACGATCTGCAGGTTCCACTATATGACACATCGACAGGGGGGTGCCGGGACGGCCTTCATCCGGACCGGGTAAACGAAAATCAGGGAGCTGAATCTACGCTCTCATTCCTCATGGCTCTGCTGGAAATGCAAGGGGCTAAAGAGTCAAACGCAGAACAAACGCACCATGAAATGAGTACCTTGGCTTGAACAACATGACTCCGTTGGTGGCATCCACAAATCCCATCGCCCCGGAACAACTGCATGTGGAGACACAGACAGGACTTCCCCTGTTAACCCGTTATTCCGGCAACCCGATTCTCACTCAGGAGAATTGGCCTTATCCGGTGAACAGCGTCTTCAATGCAGGAGCCGCAAAGCTAGCCAATGGTGACACGTTGCTTCTTTGCCGCGTCGAAGACAGGCGCGGCCTATCCCACCTTTGCGCCGCGCGCTCTGCGAATGGAGTCGACGGCTGGCGGATCGATCCTGAACCTACGATGGCGATAAGTCCACGGGAGTATCCGGAGGAGGTTTGGGGCATCGAAGATCCGCGCATCACATACGTTCCCGAACTCGAGCAATTCGCGGTGGCGTATACCTCGTTTGCACGGGGTGGTCCAGGAGTCTCCCTTGCGCTGACCAAGGACTTTAAGAGTTTTGATCGGTATGGGGTCATCATGCAGCCTGAGGACAAGGACGCGGCTCTGTTGCCCCGAAGGATTGGCGGCCTGTGGGCTCTGATTCATCGGCCTACGACGACACTGGGCGCGCATATGTGGATCTCCTACTCTCCCGATCTGCACCATTGGGGAAGCCATAAGATCATCCTTGCGGCGCGGCGCGGTGGATGGTGGGATGCAAACAAGATTGGGCTATGTTCTCCGCCGATTGAAACCGCGAAAGGATGGCTGATGATCTATCACGGAGTGCGGCAAACGGCTTCTGGAAGTATTTATCGCCTGGGCCTGGCGCTCTTTGATCTTGAGCATCCGGAGATATGTCTGCAGCGCGGAGACTCCTGGGTATTCGGGCCGGATGCTCCGTACGAACGCAGCGGAGATGTGAAAGACGTGGTGTTTCCTTGTGGGCAGACGATCGGCGCAGACGGAGATACGATTTACCTATACTACGGTGCCGCGGATTCGTGCATCGCAATGGCCACGGGCAGCATACGTGCTCTGCTCTCATGGCTGGACGTGAATTCATGCTCGGAAGAAGTAATCGCTGTTTAGCGCTTGCTGCCAACAGTGATGGAGGAGCAACTTAAATGCCTGCCGAATGCCTCAACTGGCCCAATTGGTTGCCGCGCTTGCTTTGGTTACGCCGCGAGTGCCCTCGCTGCCATTCCGTCAAATTCAAGCCTGCCGAGTTGCGTCCGTTCGATGGCTTGCTGAGCATGTTTATGTTGCGCCCGGTGCGCTGCATGTTTTGTTGGCGGCGGTACTACTGGTTTGCGCTGCGGGACGTAAATGCGCGATGAGCACCCGGCTGTTAGCAGAGCTCACAAGACTCCTGCGTCCCGCCTGAAGGCAAGAGGAATGCAACTCAGCAAACGGTAGGCATCCAATAACTGACTGGCGGATACACCACTTGGCCTGATCCAAGGCCTGTTCCTGTTTCGATTTGCATCCCGACAGAATACTACGGCCACCAGCAGCATGGGCACTGGGATTCTCAGCGACAGGCCTTTGTCGCGGAGGGTACCGGAATCCTGCCGGTGCAAACCAATGAGTCTATGGTCGATTCCCTTTCGCGTTCGGTTTCATGCCAGCACAGATAGAAAACTCTGTCTCAGAGGCACTCGGTGGGATGCTCATCCATGTCCCTGCATCGTCCTGCGAAGACATGGGCGTCAAGGCAATGACGGGGTTCACTTGCGCTTGTTGCGTTCAGTATCCGGCGTTGAATTCTTTATTCCTAGTTTCGCGCGAGCATCGACGTGTACTTCGGTATTCTCAATGGCATCACGGACTACATCTTTAGTCTTGCCCCAGGCATTCTCGACCTTTCCCTTCATTTGCTGAGCCATGCCTTCGACCTGGAGCTTCGTGTCGCCTGTCAACTCGCCGGCCTTGCGCTTGGCGCTTCCCACCACTTCGTCGATAGCGCCCTTCATTCGATCCTTATTCATAAGTCCACCTCCGTGGCCGATCGTGTAAGTTCGACTGAAGCGCTGAAGTGCCGTGCTACCGCCTCGATCGAAGAAAAAACTAGATGACGGCTGTCAAAGCGCAGCGGCCTAGCTTGACATCTTCAGCGTAGCGGCTCGGGTAGTCTACGTCTGAGCTATCGAGACCATGTGCGGTGTAAACGACACAGACCGAAGGCTACAGCGATTTTCCGATTGCTGTGAACCGAAGCCACTGCAGCCGAGTGGATTTTTCCTCAAGAAAAAGCCACCTTGCACAATTTGAATCAGTGCATTTAATTGAAGAACCGCTCTGCACCTCGGCTTCTCGAAATCATGCGGCATCTTGTTTATCGGCATCCGAATTGAAGGCTCATCGTCCATGATGACAAGCCTTGCTTGCGGATTGGGCATTCCTCACCAAGCCAACAGTATCCTCAAGCGAATCATCCTCAAGCGAATCATCCTCAAGCGAATCGGAGTGAGTGTCCCATGAATCAAATTGTTCTACTGTTCAATTTCGCATAGGGGTGTTGTTCCTGGATTGCGCAGTCGCCACAGTCAGGATTCTCTCGATCCGAAGAAATAGGCCCCTTCTCTTGAGCGCTATTGCTCAGACTGCGACACGCGGCGCAGCTAACCTGATAGGTACCTTGTGCGCCTCAAATGCGCGTGAAGCAAGAGACGCTGCGCATGGGTAGAAAAAGGTGAGATGCATGAAGAAATTTGTGACGTTAGTGGCATTATTCAGCTTGGGTGCGGCTAGCGCCGCTTGGGCGGAGAGCCGCGAAGAAGTGCAGAACCGGCTGAATAATGCAGCCACAGTGCTGCACGAGATCATGGCTGCGCCGGACAGAGGCATTCCGGAAGAAGTGCTGGATCACGCAAAGTGCGTGGCCGTAGTGCCCCGCATGATCAAGGGCGGCCTTGTGTTTGGCGCGGAGAATGGCAGAGGTGTTGCCACCTGCCGGACCGCAAACGGATGGAGCGCACCGGCGTTCTTCGCCATTACCGGCGGCAGCTGGGGATTGCAGATCGGCGTCGAAGGCGTGGATCTGGTCATGATCTTCCAGGGCGACAGAGGAATGCAGCGCTTGGAAAACGCCAAGTTTCAGCTTGGAGCGGACGCCTCCGCCGCAGCCGGACCAGTTGGACGCCACGCCACTGCCGATACCGACTGGAAGCTCAATACCGAGATCCTTACCTACTCGCGAGCCAAAGGCGCCTTTGCCGGACTCACGCTGACCGGGGCCGATGTTCGCCGGGACGACAGTTCCATGGATGCTTTCTACGGACATGGCGTCTCCTCACATCGCGTTCTGCGGGGCGAAGTTGAAACGCCGGCTGCCGCAAACCGGTTCATCGACGCAGTCAGAGGAGCAAAAGAACGGGCCCATGCTGCCAACTAGTTAGTTGGCAGGGAACGCTCGTGGGCGCCGGGAGCCGACTTCAGGTTTCGGGCGCCCGCCGTGCGTAGAGGAGCGCATATGCTTTGGACTATTTTTGTCATCATTCTGGTTCTGTGGCTTTTGGGCTTCAGCTTCCATATTGCCGGAGGCCTGATTCACCTTCTGCTGGTACTGGCGCTAGTCATCCTGATTTTTAACCTGCTGTCTGGACGGCGGCGTAACGTCTAAACCGACAATATTGCGCCAATCATGGCCTATATATGCTGATCGACACCGCCCAAGAGCCGGGCATTACCGGCTGACATTAGAAAGATTGTGCTCATCCGTACGCCTTTCGTTCAGCCAATGGCTTCACAAGTGAAGTGATAGAGTACGGAATTGGCGTGAAGCCCGAGTTCTTAGGCAACCCCCCCGAGGAATAGCTTTCGGATACAAAAGCACCTCTCAGAGGCTAAAGCCCACGTTCATTTCAGGGCAGTTGCGGCACGACTAAAGTCGTGCCCTTTCAAGGCCCGGGGCTTTTCCGCAGCCTGTGAAGCCCGTGCCCTTCGTTCTGTGCCGGGCTCTTTGCAGATTTTGAGATTCGGACCGGGGCCGTGCTACCCCACCCTAGCCGCAAAAACCACCGCGCGGCGAGGGCGGGGCACCCAGAACTTTACATTACCCGTGAAGCGGCTTAGCTGACCGTGGGCAAACCGGCCAGCGCCTGCGCAATCTCCTCCGCCGGATACTCGTAGTTTTCGAGCTTTCCGGCCTGGTAGTCGATGTAGGACTGCATGTCGAAGTGGCCATGGCCGCTGAGGTTGAAGAGGATAGTGCGCGACTTGCCTTCTTCCTTGGCCGCCAGGGCCTCGCGAATCGTCTGGGCGATGGCGTGGTTGGATTCAGGCGCGGGAATAATGCCCTCTGCGCGGGCAAACTGGATGCCTGCTGCGAACGCGTCCAACTGCTGCACGGTGGTGGCTTCAATCATTCCCTGGTTCATCACGTGCGAAACCAGCGGGCCCATGCCGTGGTAGCGCAGGCCGCCGGCATGAATGCCGGGAGGCATGAAGGAGTTGCCCAGCGTGTACATCTTCAGCAGCGGCGTCAGATGCGCGGTGTCGCCAAAGTCGTACATAAATTCGCCCTTGGTCAGGGTAGGACAGGCGGCCGGTTCCACGGCCACAATGCGCGCTTGGCTCAAGCCCTTGAGCTTGCGGCCCAGGTAGGGCATGGCCAGACCGGCAAAGTTCGATCCGCCGCCCGCGCAGGCAACGATCACATCGGGCTCATCGTCCGCCATAGCCATCTGTTCGATTGCCTCCAGGCCGATCACGGTCTGATGAAGCATTACGTGATTCAACACGCTGCCCAGGGCGTACTTGGTATATGGGTTCTTGACGGCCAGTTCCACGGCCTCTGAAATGGCCATGCCCAGCGAGCCGTTGGTGTCAGGATGGGCAGCCAGAATGGCGCGGCCCGCTTCCGTCTGATTGCTGGGGCTGGCGGTCACGCTGGCGCCGAAGGCTTCCATCAGCGCGCGGCGATAAGGCTTCTGGTTATAGCTCACCCGCACCATGTAGACCTTGCAGTCCAACCCAAAGAAGGAGCAGGCCATGGCCAGCGACGAGCCCCACTGCCCGGCGCCCGTCTCCGTGGTCAGGTGCCTGGTGCCTTCCATCTTGTTGTAGTAGACCTGCGGGATGGCAGTATTCAGCTTGTGCGAGCCGGCCGGGCTCGCGCCCTCGTACTTGTAGTAAATATGGGCCGGCGTATCCAGCGCCTTCTCCAGGCGGCGGGCGCGGAACAGCGGCGCGGGACGCCACTGCGCATACAACTGCCGCACTTCACCGGGAATCTCGATCTCCCGCTCGGTGCTGACCTCCTGAAGAATCAGGCTCATGGGAAAAATCGGAGCCAGATCGTCAGGGCCCAGGGGTTGAAGCGTGCCTGGGTGCAATGCCGGAGCCATGGGCGTGGGCAGGTCGGCGGCAATGTTGTACCAAGCCAGGGGTATCCGGCTTTGCGGAAGGTTGTATTGGATGGTGTCCATGCCGAAAATTCTATCAGCACTGAAGGCCCTGTGGCCGTGACAACACATTCCGCTTCCTGAAGACCGTCTGCCATCCAGGTGTGCGCCAAAGTTCCGGGGCGCTGAAATCCCTGCTCGGGGTGGTCCAATGTGAGCAGACGCGCGCCTGAGCCGCATCTAGGATGATGCACAGTGAATAGGTGAAGCAGCCGTTGCCCGGGCCGCGGCCCCGCTTCGGCTCAGCGATCTGATTCGCTCATGGCTGAAGAAAGGATACCCAAATGCGCAAGAAAAGCCGGATCAAGGCCGCGGCGGCGATCATTGCCAGCATAAAGATCGAGATGCAGAAGCCGCGCCTGACGGAGTCGGTTCGCGAAGGCCTGGCAGCCGAAGCCACGCTGGCTCTTAAGCAAGCTGCCGCCCGTCCCGTTCAAGCATAAAACCTGAAAATTTCTGCCAGAATCACGCCCATCTCGCCGGATGGGCGGCGATTGTATTTATTGCTTTTCAAGCGCCAGGTAAACGACCACGCCGCTCAGTAGCGCCAGGGTTGCAAACACCGGAATCAGCAACGCCAGACTCCAGCCGGAACTGAACAGCGCCGAAGGCCACAAAACTTCCAGATGAAGCGCCAGGGCTTCCGGGCGATGTTTGAACCATGAGAGCAAGTTGAGGCCATCTTTCGCCTGCAACGCCAGAAATCCAACCGCGATAAACAGGCTCACGCTCAAGGCGAAGATCTGCGCGCCGAGAATGGGTCTGCCTACGCGCTCCACGGCCGCATTGCGGCGGCGCAGTTGAGCCCGCCACCACAGCGCGCCCGCAGAACCGAGCTTTGCCGCGCTGGCCGCATCCGCCCGCGCATTTTTGAAGGTCTCGGTCACCAGCGCCAGGTCGCCGCAGGCGCGGCAGCCGCTCAGGTGGGCCAGCAGCTCCGGCGAGCAGGTCTGGGGCCAGCCGCCCCGCGCCAGCAGCTCCTTCACCTCTTTCTCGCGTATGCAAGGGCTCAGGGTCATAGTTCTCCACCTTCTTTTGGATTTTGCTCCCGCAGCAGCCGTGCAATCTTGCGCCGCGCGCGGAAGAGCAGCAGCCGGATGCTGGCCGTGGCCAGGCCGGTGACTTCGGCAATCTCCTTGTGGGAGTAGCCCTCCGCATGGGCCAGCCAAAGCAGTTGCCGGTCCCTGGGACGCATCAGCGCCAGCGCCGAACCCAGCATGGCCCGCGAGTCGGCTTGCGCCGAACTGTTGCTGGTGGCCAGAAATTCTTCCGGAATCTCTTCGATCGAAGCGGCCCTGGGCTTGCGCCAATAATCCCGCAGCAGGTTGGTTGCGATGCGGAAGAGATAGCGCCGGCCGGCCACCTCGCCCTCGGCCAGATTCGCCGCCGGTCGCGACGCGCACAGGTAGCGCACATAGCTCTCCTGCATCAGGTCGTCGGCCAGCGCGGCATCGCCCGATACCCGCGCCAGGTACGCCCACAGCGACTGGGCCGAACGCTCATAGAATCCGGCGAAGGCGTCGCTATCCATGGGCGGTTCTGCTGCCCGCGGCGCGTCGCCGGCCAGGACGTTCGGAAGAACGGATTCCCAGAGCATAGGATGATGCTTTCTCACTGGATATGCGGCCCTTTCGCCTCACTGTTCTTTCCCGGAGTCGAAGGGCGGGTCCAGTTTGTTCTGCGTTGCGCGGTGTTCGGGTATCAGGCCGAGACGACCGGCCAGCACCCAGGTAATCCCCGCGGAGATGATAAATCCAAGACCCGGCATCAGGACCAGAATGCTCAAAAACAGCAACGGGATTTCCGTTTCGGGAGTGGCGTGGCGAACCCCATACAGCCCGCTGCCAAGCAAGACAAGCACGACGCCAATCTGGAGCGGCGTGAGCACCCGCGCCAAGGCGTTGGGAACGCGCTGCTCGGGTTCAAAACCGACCGGGATGGGCGCGGCCTCAAGGAAGCGCTTGCCGGCTTCGGTATCCATGTAGAGCGCCAGTTCTTGGCTGGAGCTGAATTTGTCGATCAGCTTGCCATGGACCTCGCTCTGCAACTTGAAGATGCGGCTCCAGCGGCGATTCTCAAGGAAGATGCGGATCATCCAGACGAGAGCGGCAAGAAAGCATGCGAAAGCCAATGCGGCCATGATCGGTGCGACGATGCGCTCCTTGTCTGATGATGGGTTCGGTGCCCGCACCAACTCCGGCCAAACTGCGCGGGACAGCGCCTCATCACGGCCTCCGTTTTCCTGATTCGTGTGCGTGAATAGGTAGAACTCGGGGTTGCGCACAACCTCGGGGTGGGCGGCGAGGAACTGCCCCAACTGTGGATTGTTGTGATTCACATAGTCCAGGTTGCCCAGCAGCGACGGGTCGTGCTCGATCACAGTGGTCAGCATGGGGCTCAGGCGCAGCAGCTTGACGAGTTGCTGCTGAGTGGAGGCCAGCTCCCTATCTGTGGGGACCGGAATCGCTGCGGGTGCCGCGGGCTTCGTCTGCGCCGCTGCAAAAGTTGCAAATAACAGAACAGGCGCCACGGCGGCGCGAAGAACCCAGGGCATGATGCGGTTGTGATTGTGCATTCTTGTATCCCCTCACTGGAAGAAGGCTCTCAAGCCCCTTCTGCACATATAACGAACGAGGGCGGCGTTTGGTTAACAATGAATCTCTATTCGGCTGCCGCATCCGGCAAAAGCCAAGTGCCAGGATCAGGCGAAAGATTTAGACTTGGCACCAGCGACGAACGGACTCGCAAATCCTGGGGAAGGCCCGGACAAAACAGATGAAAACACACTTCTCCTTCGGCAAAAACGGCATCGAGGTTTCGGTTCCGGATCTCTTCGCGTGCCAGGTGGTGAAGAGCCGCACCGCGGCGGCGCTGGCGGATGGTCCGAGGTGGGCCCTGGGGAATGCGCTCGAAGCGGCGCTCGACCACCCCATCGGCTGCGAACCGCTGGCGGCCCTGGCTGATGGCAAAAAGACCGCGGCAATCTCCGTTTGCGACATCACCCGGCCGGCACCGAACCGGATCACGCTGCCACCGCTCCTTGCCCGGCTGCATGCCGCCGGAATCCCCGCGGACGGCATCACCATCCTCATTGCCACCGGGCTGCACCGCGCGGCAACCCAGGACGAAATAGCGACCATTCTCGGGCCTGAGATTGCGGCTACCTATCGCGTGGCGAGTCACGATGCGCGCGCCCTGGCCGAGCATCGCCGGCTGGGCGTAACGAGCCGCGGAACGCCGGTGCATATCGACGAGCGGTTCATGGCCGCCGACCTGCACATCACTCTCGGCTTCATTGAGCAGCACCTGATGCTGGGGTTTTCAGGCGGGCGCAAACTCGTCGCTCCCGGCCTGGCCGCGCAAGAGACGATCAAGGCGATTCATTCGCCCCGGTTCATGCGCGAGCCGTTGGCCACCGAGGGCTCCATCGCCGGCAATCCCCTGCACGCGGAGCTGCTTGAGATTGCGCGCATGGCCCGCCACGATTTCATTCTGGATGTGACGCTGACCCAGGACCGGCAAATCTCAGGGGTCTTCGCCGGCGATCCGGTAAAGGCGCACGCCGCCGGGGTGGAGTTTATTGAGACCACCTCGCTTGAGAGGCTCGATGAACCGGCGGATGCCGTGATTACCAGCGCGGCCGGGTATCCGCTGGACCTGACCTTCTACCAGGTCGTCAAGGGAGTAACCGCGGCCGGGCACATCGTAAAGCCCGGCGGCAGAATTCTCATCCTGGCCGAATGCGCCGAGGGCGTCGGCTCACCGGAGTTTGCCCGACAGCTCGCGGCTTTTACGGGATTCGAGAGCTTTCTCGACAAGATTCGTTCGTCCGCTGTCGAGGTGGACCAGTGGCAACTGGAGAAGCTGGCGCTCACCGGCTTGCGGCATGAGCTATTCTTTTTCACGCCGGGAGTGAGCAGGGCGCAGTTGGGCAGCCTGGCCGCGAACGCCTTCGACAGTTTGAGCGAGGCTGTCGCCGCCCTGCTCGATGGGCTTCCGGCCGGTGCGCGGATAGCGCTGCTGCCTGAGGGGCCATACACCTATGCCCGCGCGGAGCAGCAGCCGGTGGCAGGATAGCCGGCTGGCAGTGGTTGTGGCGGGTGAAAGCTCGGGATTTTGGGTGGACCTTGCCAGATCGGTGAAAATGCTCGCGCGCACCGCTGGCATGAATCCTGCTGTCGCGCGCGAGCATCCCCTGAGTGTGAACAGTGCCGATGAATTCGGCGGCCGGCTGCTGGTGGTCTTCGATGGCCACTGCGGGCTGTGTAACCGCTCGGTGCGGTGGCTGGTGCGACGGGACCGCGAGGACCGCCTGCGCTTTGTGGCCTCCGAGTCGCCCAAGGTCGCCAGACTGCTGGCGCGGCATGGATTCAACGCGGTGAACGCGGGACCGGACCTCGGCACAATCCTGCCTGAAACGATCCTCGTTGTGCGCGGTTTCAGCGGCCCGGAAGAGCGAGTATTGGTTCGTTCGGAGGCGATCATGGCGCTGCTCAGCGAGTTGCCGAGGCCCTGGCCTGCTATTGCCGCCGCGCTGGGCTGGATTCCGCGGCTGCTGCGCGATCTGGGCTATCGGCTCGTTGCCCGCTGGCGGTATCGCATCTGGGAAAGACTGGAAAGCTGTCCCGTACCTACGGCAGAAGAGCGGGAGCGGTTTCTATAACTCACAGTCGGATAGCCGCAAATCCTGCTAAAATTGAGTTTTCGGCCAGCCGTGCCATCCCAGAAATCCATCTGCAGAAAGCCCGCATCGTGCCTAAAGAACCCAAGCCAAAATCCGTGACCTACGCCGACGCCGGCGTTGATATCAGCAGCGGCGATCGCGCCAAGGAGCGCATCAAGTACCTGGCGCAGAAGACCTTCAACCGCAACGTCCTGGGGGGCATCGGCGGCTTCGGCGCGCTGTTCCGGCTGGACTTGCAGCGCTGGAAAAGCCCCATTCTGGTGAGCTCGGCCGATGGCGTAGGCACCAAACTCAAGATCGCCTTTGAGTTGGGGATGCACCACACGGTGGGCCAGGATCTGGTGAACCACTGCGTGAACGATATTGCCGTACAGGGCGCCACGCCGCTGTTCTTTCTGGACTACCTGGCCAGCGGCAAGCTGGATCCTGAAGTGACCGAGAGCGTGATCACTGGGCTGGCCGAGGCCTGCAAGGCCAATGGCTGCGCCCTGATCGGCGGCGAGACGGCGCAGATGCCGGGCTTTTATACCGACGGCGAGTATGACCTGGCCGGCTTTATTGTGGGTGCGGTGGACCGGGAAAAGATGGTCACCGGCGCAGGCATCAAGCCCGGCGACGTGATGATCGGGCTGCCCTCTACCGGGCTGCACACCAACGGCTACTCGCTGGCCCGCAAGCTGTTTTTTGAGGTGGCCGGCTACAAGCCCACACAATATGTAACCGCTATCAAGGAGAAAGCCGGCGCGGCGCTGATGAAGACGCATCGCAGCTATCTCCACCTGATCCAGAAGCTGGTGACGGCGGGGGTGACCACCGGAATGGCCCACATCACAGGCGGCGGCATCACGGAAAACCTGCCCCGCATCCTGCCCAAAAGCACGGCGGCGCAGATCGAACTGGGATCATGGCCGGTGCTGCCCATCTTTGAGCACCTGCGCGAGCTGGGCCAGGTGTCGCAGGAAGAGATGATGCGCACATTCAACATGGGCGTGGGGCTGATTGCCGCCATCCCTGCGGACAAGTTTACGCGGGCTAAAAACCTGCTGGACCGGGCCGAGGAGAAGTTCTACATCATCGGCCGCGTGGTCAAGGGCGACCGAAAGGTGCAGTACACATGAGCGATTCCCCGGTAAAGGCCGGCCGCGCGCCGATCCGGTTGGGAGTTCTGCTCTCTGGGCGCGGCTCGAACTTTCTGGCCATCGCCGAGTCGATACGCGCTGGAAAACTTGAAGGCGTTGAGATCGCGGTCGTGATCTCCAACGTGGCCGAGGCCGGAGGCATTGGGAAGGCCCGCGAACTGGGGCTGCCCACGGAAGTCTTTGTTTCGAAAGGCCGCCCGCGCGCCGAGCACGATGCCGCCGTGGTTGCCTGCCTGAGGGAGCGCCGGGTAGACCTGGTCTGCCTGGCCGGATATATGCGGCTGCTGTCGCCGGAGTTTATCGCCGCGTTTCCAAACCGCATCCTTAACATTCACCCCTCGCTGCTGCCGGCCTTCCCCGGCCTGGAGGCGCAGACGCAGGCCTTCAACTATGGCGTCAAGGTAGCCGGTTGCACGGTTCATTTTGTGGATGAGCACCTGGACCACGGGGCGATCATGCTGCAACGGGCCATTCCGGTGCTGGATGCCGACGATGCGCACTCGCTGGCCGAGCGCATCCTCGCCGAGGAGCACCAGGCCTATACCGAGGCCATTGCCCGCGTCGTGAGTGGACAGTATGAGGTTCGCGGACGGCGGTTTGTGAAGCGGAATCCTTAGGGAAACGCTGAATACGGGAAGGCAAAGGAGCACGAAAGGGCACGGCTGGCGCATTTTCTTTCGGCAATAGCTATTGAAGGCCGGCATTCGCTTGCAAGATCGCTTGAACGGCCCGCCGGTAGGCCGCATGGACCGATTCATCGAAGCAGGCGAAGACTACTTCCTCAATCGCATCGTCCTTGCCAAGTTCCGCCGCCGTCTCTCGCAATGCGATTTCGACGGCGAGATCGACGGGGAACCGGTAGACGCCGCAACTGATGGCCGGGAAGGCAATCCGGCGCAGGCCATGCTCGCGCGCAATGGCAAAGCAGCAGCGATAGCAACTGGCGAGCAACTCGCGCTCGTTGTGGTTTCCGCCGTTCCATACCGGGCCGACGGTGTGGATCACATGCCGGGCGGGAAGGCGATAGCCGCCGGTCAGTTTGGCCTGGCCGGTTGGGCAACCGCCCAGCAGACGGCACTCGGCCAGCAGCTCCGGGCCGGCCGCGCGATGGATTGCCCCGTCAACCCCTCCTCCGCCCAGCAGCGAGTTGTTGGCGGCGTTGACGATTGCATCCACGGCCAGGGTAGTGATGTCGGTCTTGAGAACTGCAATTTTGCCGGTCATCTGTTCCCCCATTCACTTTACCTCTTCTGGTCCCGCTTGAGCATCGGGTTGCTGTAGCCGCAGGTTCCGTCTGTGGCTGGGGGCACTGAGATCGCAAGTGATTAAAAATAATACAGATGCATCGAAATAGGGTCGAGTTTTCATCAGCCGGAGCATTTTTCCGCTTTCATCCCGCTCCAAATTCTGCCATACTTGATTGTGCCCACCTGGTACGTCCAATCCAAACAAACCAATCAAGAGGTTGCATCGATGTCGGCAAAGTATGTCTTTGTGACGGGCGGAGTTGTGTCCAGTTTAGGTAAAGGCCTGGCGGCGGCCTCCATCGGCTGCTTGCTTGAAAGCCGCGGCCTGCGCGTGAATATGATGAAGTTCGATCCCTACCTGAATGTCGATCCAGGCACCATGTCGCCCTTTCAGCATGGCGAGGTTTTTGTCACCGACGATGGCGCGGAGACCGATCTCGACCTGGGCCACTACGAGCGCTTCACCCATGCGCCGCTCTCCCGCGACAACAATCTCACCACTGGCCGCATCTACGAGCAGATCATCCTGAAGGAGCGGCGCGGCGACTACCTGGGCAAGACGGTCCAGGTGATTCCCCACGTGACAAATGAAATCAAGAACGCCATGCGCAAGGTTTCGGCCAACGGCGCGGACGTGACCATCATCGAGATCGGCGGCACGGTGGGCGATATCGAGTCGCTGCCGTTTCTTGAGGCCATCCGTCAGATGCGCCAGGAACTGGGCCGCGAAAACACGGTTTTTGTCCACCTCACGCTGGTGCCGTGGATCGCCGCCGCTCAGGAACTGAAGACCAAGCCTACGCAACACTCCGTCAAGGAACTGCTGTCGATTGGCATCCAGGCCGACGTGCTGCTCTGCCGCTCTGACCGCGCCCTGCCGCGCGAGATGAAACAGAAGATCGCCGCTTTCTGCAACGTCGAGGAGAAGGCCGTCATCGGGGCCATTGATGTGCCTTCCATCTACGAGTGCCCGCTCAGTTTCGCCAGGGAAGGCGTGGACACGCTCATCCTCAAGTACCTGCACAAGGAAGCGCCGGAGGCCGATCTGACCAGGTGGACCGCGCTGGTGGACCGCTGCTACCACCCCAAGGACGACGTTTCCATTGCCATCGTGGGCAAGTATGTGGAGTATGAGGACAGTTACAAGTCGCTGAAGGAAGCTTTGACCCACGGAGCCATCGCTCACAACCTGAAACTCAATGTTACCTGGATCGAGGCCGAGGGGCTGGAGTCGAAAACTCCCGAGGACCGTAGTTATGAGTCGCAGTTGGAGGGATTCGATGGGATCCTGGTGCCCGGCGGCTTTGGCAAGCGCGGCATCGAGGGCATGTTGAACGCCATCCGCTATGCCCGCGAAAAGCAGGTTCCCTACTTTGGAATTTGCCTGGGCATGCAGACCGCCTGCATCGAGTTTGCCCGCAATGTCTGCGGCCTCAAGAACGCCAATTCGAGCGAGTTTGACCCCTCCAGTCCGCACCGCATCATCTATAAGTTGCGCGAGTTGCTGGGCGTGGAAGAGATGGGCGGCACCATGCGCCTGGGCGCCTGGGCTTGCATTCTGCAAGAAGATTCGCTGGCCGCCAAGGCTTATGGCGGCGCTACCGAGATCAGCGAGCGCCACCGGCATCGCTACGAGTTCAACCGCGAATACGAAGCCCTGCTGACCGGCGGCGGCCTGCGCATCAGCGGCACCACCCCCGACACAACTTATGTGGAGATTATCGAACTGCCCGGCCATCCCTACTTCCTGGGCTGCCAGTTCCACCCCGAGTTCAAATCGAAGCCGCTCGAGCCGCATCCGCTCTTCCGTGAGTTTATAACTGCGAGTTACAAGAACCGGCAGAAACGGCTCGCGGCTGAAACCGTGGCCCACGAGACCGTAGCCTGAGAGGGAAACTGCGCATGAAATTCCGGCACGTGGGCGATGCTGCCTTGCCGGATGCGGCATTGATCGAGATCCGCGCAGAAATTCGCGGCCTGTACTCCCCGGCTCTCCGCCGGGGAGTGCTTTAGGATTGGAGCAGCGTGCAGACGATACGAGTAGATACACCATCGGCAAAATACGGCGTGATTGCGGGCAGCGGGCTGCTGGAGACGCTGGCGCCGC
>Ga0224529_1000751_pt1 | contig 22819 bp, 19 predicted proteins | sample CBST50metaG_FD_179893 | JGI IMG/M metagenome (GOLD analysis project Ga0224529, IMG submission 179893) | Peat soil microbial communities from Stordalen Mire, Sweden - C.B.S.T50 | ecosystem: Environmental > Terrestrial > Soil > Wetlands > Peat | place: Sweden: Norrbotten County, Stordalen Mire... | reverse complement strand
GCGCGTGGCTCCCGGCGTCAGCGGCACCATTGAAATCGACGGCATCCACAGCACCAACGTGCCCCTCGGCCTTTCGACGCCTTCCGTCTCGGCCAACGGCCGCCCCTCCTCGTCCAACCTTTATTTGTTAGACCGGATTCCGATCACCAGTTCGGAAGACACCGGTGCTCCGGTCATGGTTCCCAATACCGACATGCTGGCCGAAATGGCCTTGCAGACCACGACCTTCTCCGCCGAGAACGGCGCCACCAGCTCCTTGCAGGTTGATATGACCTCGCGCTCGGGCGCCAACCAGTATCATGGCGACGTCGATTACACCTATAGTTCGAAGCCCCTGGAGGCCAACCCGGACTTTGGCAGTGTCGCGCCCTTCCATCAAAAATACTTGTTGGCTTCCGTCGGCGGCCCGATTCTGAAAGACCGCACCTTCTTCTTTGCCTCGGTGGAGCGCATCGATAATCTGGCCGCCCTCGGCGGAACCAGCCTGGCCTTCGACGCGGCCAACGCCGGCGCCTGGGCCGCGAAGACCTTCCCCGACAACCCCTACACCAAACTGTTTACCTACCCGGCCAGCGGCCTGACCAGCGTCGCCACCGTCGGCACGGCAGCCGATTACTACCCGGCCGATGGTAGCGGGCACTTGGGCATGGCCTGCGGCACGGCTTCCACCTTCAACATGCCCTGCGACATGTCGGTCGTCACGCAGGGCCAGTTCAACCAGAACCCCGCCCTGACCGCCGGCCAGTACGACCTGCGCTTCGATCACGCCTTCCACCAGAACAATGATCGCGTCTACGCCAGCTACTTCAGCACGCAGCAGAATTCGCAATACATCGATCCGCGGCCTGCCTTCAACACCACCACCCCCAGCCAGACCTACTTCTTCTCGACCGGCTGGTCGCATACCTTCTCACCCAATCTCACCAACCAGTTCAATGCCGGCCTGAACCGCTTCTGGTTCGGCAGCCCCGGCAACCCGAACTACAATATTTTCCCCACCGCCGCGGCTTTCTTGTTCGTTAACGGCGAAAACAAGAACAACGCTCCAGGCTTTCTCGGCAGTCAGGAAAGCCCCGGAACACCATATCTGGGCAACGCGCAAAAGGAACACTTCTTCGCCCTGCGCGACTACGTAACCTTGATCAGGGGCCACCATGCGCTGAACATCGGGTTCCAGTCGCAGATTCGCAACTACTGGGTGAGCGATGCCGAAGTCTATTCGCGTCCGCAGGGCGTCGAATTCACCGACATGCTGGATATGATGCAGGGCAAGCCGACCGAAGAGGCTCTTTACACCATCTCGGCGCAGACCGGTAAGTGGATCGGCCAGTACTACGGCGCCCAAGAGATCCAGTACGCCGCTTACGTTCAAGACAGTTGGAAACTGCGGCCCAATCTGCAGTTGACTCTCGGCATCCGCTGGGACGACTTTGGCAACCCCTCCGACTATGGCCAGAGCGCTTCGCCCTATTCCAACACCTTCTTCGGCCAGGGCAGCACGCTGTTGGACCGGGTCAACACCGCCTATGCCAAGATCGTCAAGAACGCTTTCACCGACGAACAGCGCTGGAACTTTCTGCCCCGCGCGGCTCTCAGCTGGTCTCCGGACGCGGTTAAGAACCTGGTAGTGCGCGGCGGCATCGGCCTCTATCAGGACGCGCTCAGCCTGAGCGACGCCACCGCTAACCTGCCCACCACCACTCCGGTCCGCCTGACGGTGACACTGGACGATGCTTCTGAATATTGCAGCGGCATCATCTGGTGCGGCACCGGCGCCTGGCAGGGCAAGTCGGCCACCGCCGGCCTGCCAGCACCTTTCCAGGGTGTCGGCACGCAGGGTGCCTCGGCCCCCTACGGCTTCGTTTACCCCACTTTCACCGTAACCGGCTTTACCAGTCGCGGCACGGCTCTGGGTCCCAACGGCCTGGTCTACTCAAGTGACATGTACGGCGTTGATCCCAAACTGAAGCCTGCCTCCACCACCATCTGGACCTTCGGCATCGAGAAGGGTCTGCCCAACAGCATCGTCCTCAGCGCCACTTACACCGGTTCTTACTCCTTCAACCAGCTTCTGACCAGCCGCTCCTACAACGCGCCTCCGGGTAGCGCGCTTTCCTTAACCGTCTCCGGCTACGTTGCCAAGCCCTGGTCTCAGGCCGGCAACATTGCCATCGAGCAGAATCTGCTCAGCTCCAACTACAACGCCCTGATTTTGTCAGCCAGCCAGCGCAAGGGCAATGCCAGCTGGCAGGCTAACTATACCTACTCGCACGCCCTCGGCAATCCCACCGGCGGCGACAACCCCAACGTCTACACAGCTACCGCCCCCTATGGCACGCTGGCGGGCGATGTTCGCCAGCGGCTGACTGTTTTCGGCAGCTATGAGCTGCCCGGTGGACAGTCTTTCCTGGCCAAGGGCTGGTCCCTGGGCGGCGTCTTCATCGGGCAGAACGGCACGCCTTTCACCGTCTACAGCAATCAGGACGTCAACGAGGATGGCAACAAGAACGGCACCAACGATCTGCCGGATGTCTCTTTCGTCGCTGGCAGCAAGCTGCACTACGGCAAATACTCGAACGCCCAATGGAAGGCCGGTGTCTTCACCGGATGCGGCGGCGGCAACGGCGGCAGCGGCAATCTCTACGATGCCACCAATTATCCGACCTGCCCCTTCCGCACCGTTGCCACCCCGAACACGAAGACGCTTGAGGGCAACGAGCCCTACAACGCCTTCCTCAATCCGGGTTACTGGGATGTTGATCTGAACCTGCAGAAAAAGATCGATCTTCCCTGGTTCTCCAACGGAAAGAGTCACCTGATTCTGCGCTTCGAGGCGATGAACGCCCTGAACCATGCCAACCTGAACGGCTTCGGCACCTCGATCGTCATCGGCAGCACCACCGACTTCGGTCAGGCCATCAGCGCGGCCAACCCGCGCATCATGCAGATCGGAGGACGGTTCGAGTTTTAGTCATTCTGGGTCGGGGCTGCCGTCAGGCAGTCCCGGCGCCTTCAGAATTTAGCGTGCTTGCTGATCGTCATGCAAGGCCACGGCTGAATACCTCGTCAGTGTCTCCCGGGAGTGCGTTCTAACGTCGGAGAGCACTCCTCTTTTTTCGCCTGGCTGTTGAGGTTGGTGTCTGCAAACCTTCTATTGCCGCTACGCGTGAGACCGCGGCTACACTCGCACCGGCCTCGCATCGCAAGGAGTTCTTTACCGTGAAGGTTTTGTTCTTGGCTTCCTTCCTCGCACTCGCCGCCGTAGCGGCCCCGGCCCAACCCGATCTTGCCTCTGAGGTCAATCCCTACATCGGCACTCGCGTCAGCTCTCAGCACGACATCGGCAACACCCTGCCCGGCGCCACCCGCCCCTTCGGTATGCTCTACTGGAGTCCCGATCCGGCTTTCGGCTTCGGCTACAACTACGACCAAACCACCACCCGCGGCTTCGGCCTGACTCATCTGAGCGGCCCTGGCTGCGGCGTCTTCGGCGATGTCCCGATCTTTCCCATGCTTGGCCTTCCCACGCTGCCGCCGCCGGTCCATGGCTCCGCCTATACCGCCAGCTACCGGCACCAGGACGAAACCGCCGAGCCCGGCTACTACGCAGTGAAACTCTCCAGCGGCATCGAGGTCCGTCTCGCCGCTGCCGTGCATTCGGGAATCGCCGAGTTTGCCTATCCCGAAGGCGGCGACCCGCACACCCTGCTGATCGACTTGAGCCGTAATCTCTCCCGTGTGGACGACACCCAGATTCAAATTGAAGGCAACCGCATCACCGGGTCGGTTGCGGGCGGCGGTTTCTGCCACCTCGATAACCGCTACCGCATCTACTTTGTGATCGAGACCGAACAAACTCCCACCCAGGCCGGCACCTTCGACGAATTGCGCGTTCGCGCCGGGCAGAGATCTGCCTCGGGCCCGCGCTCAGGCGGCTACATCGGCTTCGCTCCCTCCACGCGCACCGTGCGCCTCAAGGCCGGCCTTTCGTTCGTCAGCATCGCCAACGCCAGCGAAAATCTGGCTCGGGAGATTCCGGACTGGGATCTGGAGCAGTTGCGCCATCAAGCTCGCGCCGATTGGAACAGCGCCCTCGGCCACATCGTTGTCTCTGGCGGCGACGCCGCGCATCGCACCGTCTTCTATACCGCACTCTACCATTCCCTCCTGCATCCGACTGTCTTCAGCGACATCAATGGCCAATACCTCGGCTTTGATGGCGTTGTACAGCAGTCCGGAGGCCACCGCCAATACGCCAACTTCTCCAGTTGGGATATCTACCGCACGCAGGTGCAACTGATCGCAATGCTCATGCCCGACGTGGCCGCCGACTTGGCGCAGTCGCTCGTCAACGATGCAGAGCAGGGCGGCGGCTTGCCCATCTGGCCTATCGCCAACGACGAAAGCAGTTGCATGGTCGGCGACCCCTCCTCTCCCGTTCTGGCCAGCATTTACGCCTTCGGCGCGCGCAACTTCGATGCCAAGAAGGCCCTGGCCCAGATGATCCGCGGCGCCGACGATCCTTTGGCGCACAGCCGCCTCTATCTCGAGCGGCCCGGCCTCAGCGACTTCCTCTCCCGTGGCTACATCCCGGTCAGCGAGCTGAATCCCAACCCCGCTTCGGTCACGCTCGAGAACGAGAGCGCTGACTTTACCGTGGCGCAGCTAGCTTCGGCCCGCGGCGACAAATCCACAGCCGAGCGGCTTCTGCTGCGCTCCGATCAGTGGCGCAAGATCTTCGATCCCGCAACCGGCTACATTCGCGCCCGCAATGACAAAGGCGAATTCTTGCCTAACTTCAAGCCTGACATGACCGATGGCTACGTCGAAGGCAACGCCGCCCAGTACACCTGGATGGTTCCCTTCAATCTGCGCGGGCTCATCAAAGCCCTGGGTGGCCCCGAGGCCACGCGCAAGCGCCTGGACGACTACTTCAGTCAGTACGCCAGTTGGTACGGTGGCCCCTACTTCTTCATCGCCAACGAGCCGAGCTTCGGCAATCCCTGGATATACAACTGGACCGGCCATCCCTGGCGCACGCAGGAAGTGGTGCGCAAAACCCTCGACGATCTGTTCACGGACACGCCCGAAGGACTGCCCGGCAACGACGACCTCGGCTCGACCTCATCCTGGGTCGTCTTCGCTTACCTGGGTCTCTTCCCAGAGATTCCTGGCGTCGGTGGACTGACCGTCAGCACGCCTCAATTTCCATCGGTCGAGATCAAGCTGGGCGGTCACACACTGCGGCTTGAGGCGGAGGGGGCGCCGCAGAAGCGGTACGTCGAGTCGGTCACCGTCGATGGCACGCCGGTCCGCAACTGGTGGGTCGGCTGGGATGCGCTGTCACGGGCCAGGGAATTGAAGATGACGCTGAGCCCGGCCCCAAAACTCGATCCCGGCCAGGAGCCACCCAGCTTCGCGCCACCGGAATCATTGGGCCTGCAATGAAACGTTGATTGCGGTAGTGGGCTTGAGAAAGGCCCCCAAGGGCGGAGGAGAGAATCCATTTCTAATACCAATTCTGTTCAGAAACTCCTGAGCAGAGCTGGACCAGGAAACCAAATCGACTGTGCAACGAACAGGAGAGAATCCGCAATGTGTAAGGGGAGTTCCATGCAAATGCGTGTCGGTGCTCTGGGATGGCGTGCCTTGGCGATTTCTGTTACGTGTCTTGCCTTGCTGTGCGCTGTTCCAGGTGCGCTGTCGGCGCAACAGGCCACGACGGCCAATGCTGCGCACATCGATGAGCTATTGAAACGACTGACTCTTGACGAGAAGATTCAGCTGTTGCATGGTACGGGCGAGGATGCCTTGACAGGGCAAGGGCAGGCGGGATATTTGGAGGGAATTCCGCGCCTGGGCATTCCTTCGCTGCGCATGGCCGACGGACCGCCTGGCGTTTTGACGCGCATTCCGGCTGCGGCGCCTACGGCAACGATGGGGTTGGCGGCAACCTTCAGTGCCGTGGATGCTCAGCTGAACGGCGAGTTGGTTGCGCATGAAGCTCGCGCGCGGAATCGACGTAGTGCTTCAGCCGTTCATCAATATTGACCGGGATTTTCGCTGGATGCGCGCCTACAACACCTACGGAGAGGATCCGCTGCTGACGGGCATGATCGGCGCGGCGTTTATCCACGGGGTGCAAGACCAGGGAGTGATGGCCCAGGCCAAGCACTTTATCGGTTACGACACAGAAGCTACCAATGTGCATATTGATCCGCAGGCATTGCACGAGATCTATCTTGAGCCGTTCGTCCTCGCCGTGAATGCCGGCGTCTCTTCGATCATGTGTTCCTACAATCACATCAATGGGCCCTACTCGCGCGGAAACGCGGAGACATTGAATGGGATTCTCAAGGGGGAAATCGGATTCGGAGGGTTTGTCACGTCGGACTGGGGAGCGACGCACGGCACCGGCTTCATTCATTCGGACTGGACATAGAGATGCCCGGTCCGTTGCCGGAACCGTGGACAAATCTGTCGTATTTTGTACGGAACCCTCCGCGTGTGGCAGATGCCAACGGAGAATCCGAGAGTCCGGCTCTTACCGATGGAGGCCTGCCGGAGGAACCTCGTGAGCAAACAGCGCAAAGCCCTAACGAACCAGCCCCGAAGCCCACGGCGGATTTGAAACAGTTGGTGGCTGAAGGTGAAGTGACAGAAAAGCAAATCGATCAATCGGTACGGCGTGTGCTGTTCGAAATGGACCGATTCAATCTGCTCGATCGCAAGACGGAATCCACGGTGAATTCCACGGCGTTGACTCAGAGCGATCAGGCAATTCTTCGCAAAACAGCTGCCGACGCCGCGGTATTGTTGAAAAATAGTGGGGCGATTCTGCCACTCAATGCCGCGGTACTGAGCGATGTTGTGCTCATCGGTCCCGGCGCAGGACAGTTGGTGGCCGTCGGACAGGTCGGAGAAAAAGCAGTTGGACTTCCTGAGCTTGAAGTCAGTCCGCTCGCTGCGTTGCGCAAACTGGCCGGTCCTGCAGCGCATATCGACTTTGCAGCGGCCGACGATATGAACGGAGTTCCCGTTCCAGCTGAGTACCTCTCGCATTTCGGAAAACCAGGACTCGAGCGGCGTGAATTCAAAGGAACGGCCGTGCACCTCGACGCTCAGATTGACTTTACTCTCGCCAATCGCAGCGCCCTGCCGGCAAGAGAAAGTGCCGTGTGGACGGGCACACTCACCGCACCGGAAAATGGAACATACAGGCTGCACCTACAATTATTGGGCTGTTACGGAAAGCTCAAAATCGACGATCAAGTCGTGGCGAAAAACTGGTTCAACTGGATACACGGAGAGATTGTGCAGCCAGGGCAAGACAATATCTTTCCCACTACCGATGGGCTGGATAATTTGCGCGCTGCAATGACGCTGACTGCGCGTCCGCATCGCATTCGCGTTGAGGTTGACCCCGACGGCTCTGAGCAACCGGCGCAGGTGCGCCTGAACTGGGTTACCCCGCAACAGCAGCAAGACAACTACCGGGCAGCGGTGGATGCGGCGCGGCGAGCAAAAGTCGCTGTCGTATTTGCTTGGAGCAGGCTGCGTCCTGTCTTCGGGCTTCCTGGCGATCAGGACAAGCTTATCTCCGACGTTGCCGCCGTGAACCCAAATACGATCGTGGTGCTCAACGTCAGCCTGCCGGTAGCGCTTCCGTGGCTCGACAAGGTTAAGGCCGTACTCCAGATGTGGTGGCCGGGCGATGAAGGCGGATGGGCCACGGCCGACCTGCTGCTGGGCCGGGCAAATCCTGCTGGCCGCCTGCCATTCACCTGGCCCCGCCGCGCGCAGGACATGCCGGCAAGTGATTCCGCACATCCGGAGCGGAGTCTGGACGACGTCCACGGCGGGACAACTTATTCAGAAGGCATCTTCGTTGGCTATTGATGGTTTGATCAGCAGCAGATCGATCCCCTATTTCCCTTTGGATTTGGCCTTTCCTACTCACGGTTTGCCTACTCCAACCTTCGTGTCGAACCTGCTGCGGACGGAGGAGCGGAGGTGCGTTTCAAAGTGCAAAATATGGGTTCCGTCTCTGGTGACGAGGTGGCGCAGGTGTACCTGGGCGCGCCGAAGAATCCCCCTGCCAGGGTGCAGTTTGCCGTGCGCGCCTTAGCCGGTTTCGAGCGGTTCAGGCTGCAACCCGGAGAATCGCGGGAGCTGAGTGTACACATTGACCCGCGAAAGTTTATGTACTGGTCAACAGCGAATGGCAAGTAGCAAACGGCATCCGGCGAACGGACGTTTTTTGTTGGCGCCTCCTCGCGAGATTTGCGTATGCACACCGTTCCAGGCAAGTAACCCAAGTTACTCAACCATGATCTGCCGCAACAACGACGGTCCGATTAAAGTCTTGCTGCGCAGTGCCAAGGTCTCGACTGTAGTCAAAATGGAGCCTCTGCTTAAGTTCCCCACCAGCATTGCGACTGGAAAAAGTTGAATGAGGAGGGTGGAATGCGATGCGACAGATGGCTTTGGCAAGCCAGGCAAGTTTCGAGAAGCATGCACGGAAGAGCCGTTGGGAAGTTTCTTTGAACGTGATGATGGTGTTTGTTCCCTGGCGTGAGTTGTTGGAAGCGTTGATTGAGCCGTTTTATCCCAAGGCCGGCAATGCTGCAAACTCCTGAATATTATGAATATTTTATCTTTCATGTACGCAAGGCTTACGCAGATCGAGATTAGATGGAGAAGTGGGGCCAGCCGGACGGCTGAGACAACTATGGGACTATTTCGCCTTTCCAGGCCAATCACTGTCGATGCCCGGCAGTGCACACGATCAGAAACAATCGCTACCGATCTTGGGTTCACCAACGCAAAGACCGGCGATTGGGTCATCGGAGGAGAGAATGGCGAGAGCTACATTCTGAACAATGAGTTTTTCCAACGGACCTTTGCGCCGGTGGAGGAACAGCAGTTGAGCTGCGAGGAGCGAGTCGCGCAGGGTCGAACTCATACAGCCGGCAGCAAAACTTATTCCAATTCACCAGGGCATGTTACGCGGCATGCTTCGTCTCGTCCACTTTGCTCGGAAATGGAAGCTTCAGATGCCTTGAGTCCATGGGAGGCACGAACCCCCCCGCGCGGCGAGAACTTCGCGCGCTCCGTCTCTATTGCCCGTATGAACCGGAAGGTAAACCACTCCATATGACGGAACCAGAACTGTATTTTGTTGTTCCCACGCATCGCTTACGAGATGTTGGAGCCACGATTCACGAATATGACGAGCATTTCTGGAGAAACGGCCATTCACCCAAGATAATGGTCTTCGACGACTCGACGCAGGCCAACGTCGAAAAGTATCTACCCCTTTTCGCTCAGACCAAGACTCGATCCGATCTAAGTTATGTGGGTCCAAGGGAAAAGGAACAGTTCATCGAGTATGTGAACTCGCGCTTGCGGAACAAGCGACTGGAGCCTCTGGTCAAGAACATCTTCAGGCCGAGCTACGGCGGGAATCGAAATTTCTCCCTGATGTACTCACTCGGTGGCCACATGGTGAGCTCCGATGACGACATGCATCCTTACTCCTTAATGGAGGATAGCCCCGAATCCCTTGAGGATAACGAGATTAGTCGTGGGCGGTTGCATAGGGTTGGCCAGAACGGCTGTGTCCGAAAGTCATTCGACATTATGTCAGCTTTCCAGGATGTGCTTGGCAGGCCTGCATCTGAAGTGCCGGAAAACTATGAGCGCGGAGAGACTCTGATCGACACGGCGATGGATCTTGAGACGAATTCCAGCAAAGGTTTTGCAACAGAGAACACGATTCTTCTCGAGCGAGGCTCGCTGCAAGAAGATGCAATCGTCAAAATAGCCCAGACCTTTCGGTCTGGAACCAACGACATCGATGCCATAGATTTTATCGAGATGTTTCTGCAGAATGAGAACCAGACGAATCCGGAAAGCTTAAACGATATTTATGTTCTGGAGAACTTCCGACCGGTCATCACCAACAGCAACTGGCGAATCGACTGCGGGGTATCTGGATATGACAACACGTTCGGGTTGCCGCCATTCTTCCCCACGCGGCTGCGCTTTGAGGACTACATTTACCGACTATGGGTTCAGCAGAAGAACCTTGTGGCAGCTCACGTCGATGCAGCGCAACATCATACGAAGAGCAACTACATGCGCAATCCGCCAGCATCTGAGATTCTCAACGAGGAGATTGCGAACCTGCTGAAGAGGAAGATCCACTCATCCATGACGTCGTGTGATGAATTGGGGATTTCCTTTGAATACTCGGGCGAGGTCACGGCTCAGGATGCAGAGGGGATCTTAGCAAAGATCACCGGCCTTCATCAGCGAGCGTTGCTTGCCACAGAGAGCGCCAAGGGCCAGGAACGGATTGATTCGCTCCGTATGTTCGCTGCAAACTTGGAGAAGGCCTTCTACGGATTTGAGCCGGACTTCTTTCAGCACAACCTTGTACGCATCGTTGAAGATGCCATCGGCGTAATAAAATCAACACTAGAGTTGTGGCCCACGCTTGTTGAGATCTGCTATTTCCAAAAGCTGCGTCATGGTCTTCCCATGAGGAAGATCGCATGACATGCGCCTCGATGAAATAACCAGGGGTGAGATCGAAGAAGTGAAGTTAGTTCCTGCCCCGGTACTCAGAGCCTTCGATCCTGAATGGTCATGAGATATTGCGTCATGCACGAAGCTAACCAGATATCCGAATCCCTGTTCGGAAATATCGAATCCATCAGCATACGTCTAGTCCTACCTTTGTGAGCGCGGGAAAGGTGTTGGCCCACAGTGGGTATGAGTCCAGCGCGGTAGCAATCGGAGCATTCGTGGAGGAAGCGAAGCGGCTGAAGCCTCCGGTGTAGATGGTTGTTGGTAGTGTCCAGTATCTTTCGCACTTTTGATCTTCCGTCCAGCAGGCCTCGATCACGCGGGGAAAAGTTTGGAGGAAGGGGATCAGATGGCGAGTCTGTTTCAATGACCTGTAGAGCCGCTGACGCATGCGCGGAATGGCATAGTTGAAGCCGCAATGGGCGCCGGCGAGGACGAATCGATTTTTGAGCGCAGAGCATCTACCCGGCTGCAACAAGTTCTCGCGGGTGATCTTCCTCGCCCTGCTTGACAGACAAGCTGTACGGCGCAGTACGGGTGTATTGCCTTGGAGAGCAGCCCATCACGCGGCGAAAGGCCTTGCCGAAGGCGCTCTCTGACTCGTAGCCGAGCGACTGCGCGATGGCCGAGAGCCCGTCAGACGAGCTCTTCAGCCGGTCGGCAGCCAACAGCATGCGCCAGCGGGTGAGGTACTCCATGGGCGTGACGCCGACTGTCTTGCGGAAGCGCAGGGCAAAAACCGAGCGCGACAGCCCGACTTTTTCGGCCAGCGACTGCAGCGTCCAGGGATGCCCAGGGTCGTTATGCATGCTGGCAATGGCGAGGCTCATGTGCTTGTCTGCCAGCGCGGAAAGCCAGCCGGGACCGGCGCTGGCGGCATCGGCCAGGTGCAGGCGCAGGGCCTGGATGAGCATCATGTAGGCAAGCTGCTGCGCAATCAGCGAACCGCCGGGTTGCGGATTGCGCAGCTCCTCGCGCATACGCTCGAGCGACCAGCGCATGGCGGCTTTGTCTGACTCGCGGCGAATATGGACGATAGGCGGCAACGAGCGAAGGAGCATCTCGGCATGGCTGCCCGTGAACCCGAAGAAGCCTCCAGCAATGTACCGCCCGCCTTCGGTGGCTCCCGGGGCGTCTGTCCGCAGGGCGAGCCGGATACTGGCGTCCGTATACAGAACCGGTTTGAGCGAGAGATCGGTGGCCAGCCGGAACGGAAGTCCACGCGGAAGTAGAAAGCAGTCTCCGGCACGGAGCAGCACCGGATCGGGCACGCCTTCGACCACCAGCCAGCACTGGCCGGCGAGCATGGCGTAGCACTTGATGCCCTGATGCTTCGGGAAGTAAATGGCCATATCGTCCGGCACCATGAAGCCGCCGGAGATTAAGCTCTGCGGCTTCAGCAGGGCAAGAACCTCGGAGAGCGGATCCATGTGTTGACCCAGTCCTTGACTTGGCCCCGAACCTTGTACGTCGGAGAGCTGGACCCCTGGGCGCTCTATGGGCGGGACGATTAGACCAATCATACGGACGTTTAGTATAGATCGTCCGCCAATCGAAATCCATCTCATGAGTGACGGTCAAGATTGGCCGCGTAATAAGGAGACATCAATATGCGTATCTTTGTGACCGGGGCGCCGGGATTCATCGGCTCCCAGCTTGTTCCCCAGTTGATTCAGGCAGGGCATCAAGTGCTGGGGCTGACACGATCGGAAGCAGGCGCCGAAAGGCTGCGAGCGGCGGGGGCCGAGGTGCTGCATGGCAACCTTGAGGATCTCGACAGCCTGCGCGAAGGAGCGGCCAAGTCCGACGGCGTCGTTCATCTGGCCTTCAACCACGACTTCTCGCAGATGCAGAAGAACTGTGATGACGACCGCAAGGCAATCCAGGCCATCGGCGAGGTGCTGCTGGGTTCGAACCGGCCGTTCGTCGTCACCTCGGGTACGGCGATGGCGGCCAATGTGGACGGCAAGCCATCGACGGAGAACGGCCCGACCGCGTCGTGGAACCCGCGCACGGCTTCTGAAGCGGCGGTGAAGGAGTTGACGGCGCGCGGCGTGAACACCTCCGTGGTGCGGCTGGCGCAGATTCACGACACACGTAGGCAGGGGCTGGTTCCCTTCGTCCTCGCCGTGGCGCGCGAGAAGCGTGTATCGGCCTATATCGGCGACGGCAGCAATCGCTGGCCGGCCGCGCACGTTTCCGATGTGGCGCGGCTCTATCGCTTGGCGTTTGAGAAGGCGGAGCCGGGCGCAATCTATCACGCGGTCGACGAGGAGGGCGTGTCCATGAAGGCCATCGCCGAGGCGCTGGGCCGCGGGCTAAAGGTGCCTGTGGTCAGCATCAAGCCCGAGGAGGCTGAGGCGCACTTCGGCTGGATTGCCCGCTTTGCCGGACACGATATGCCTTCCTCCAGCGCGCTGACACAGCAAAAGCTGAACTGGAAGCCGACCGGTCCGGGCTTGATCGCCGACCTGGATGGCATGGACTATACGCAAGCCTGAGTCGACCGACGGCGCACCGGTGACTGCCTGCAGAGTGCCGGTGCGCTTTGCGTTGATAGGCCCTAATAGACGTCGGCAGCATGACTGCAGATGGCAGGAGCGGCTGTGCCATTGATCGGTAATGAGAAGCCTTGCGTTCACTGACCTGCAAGTCCGGGGGGGGAAACCACAGATCTTCGCTAGCGACTGCTCAGCTCGCCAACGCGCTGGCAGCCGCTTGCATGAGGCGGTTTGTCTGCTGAAATACCCGAGAAGGACCACCGGCCAGTGTTTTCAAGGCCGGGGCGATGATCCTTTCGCAGCAATGTAGTCGATGGAGATAAGGGGTTTGTGGCCTGTTTTCTTTGCATTTGATGCCCTCATCGACTTTTTCTGAAACCGGAGGGACACTCCGGTAATCGCATTAGCATAACGGAGATTCACTTGCGTTTATTCCAGGCTGTTTGTGATCGGAGCGTGCAGCATGGCAGCGAAATTTGGAGCAAAGTCAACAACGGAAGATGTCCTTGAAGGGGTCAATCTGAAGGGTAAGCGGATTCTGGTGACGGGGGTATCCGCGGGTCTCGGCGTGGAGACGGCCCGTGCGCTGGTGGCGCATGGCGCAGATGTTGTCGGTGCAGCACGTGATCTGGATAAAGCGAAGCGGGCCACATCGGAAGTCAGCAGGGCCGCGGCGGAGACCGGTGCGGGCTTCGAGGTGGTCAAACTCGATCTCGCCAGCCTAAAGAGCGTACGCGTCGCTGCGGACAATCTGGTTGCCGATGGTCGCTTGTTCGATGTGATCATCGCAAATGCCGGAGTTATGGCGACCCCGTTCGGGAAGACAGAGGAGGGTTTCGAGACGCAATTCGGGACCAATCACCTGGGGCACTTCGTGTTTGTAAATCGCATCGCGAAGTTGATCAAGGACGGCGGACGCCTGGTCAACCTCGCTTCCTCAGGGCACCGATTCAGCAATGTTGACCTGAACGATTCCAACTTTGAGACAACGCCGTACGAACCCTTCGTGGCCTACGTGCGCTCAAAGACCGCAAACATCCTCTTCGCAGTTGCATTCGATCGGCGGCATCGAGATCGCGGGGTCCGCGCGGCGGCTGTACATCCAGGAGTCATACAGACTGAGCTTGCCCGCCACATGGATTTGGCCCATTTGGAGCAGATGCTCAAACAGTTCAATGTACAGGCCGCGGCAGAGGGCAAAGGACCGTTCCAGTTCAAAACAGTTCCCCAGGGAGCCGCTACCTCAGTATGGGCAGTTGTCGTTGCGCTCGCCGAGGAGATAGGAGGACGGTATTGCGAGAACTGCCACGTGAGTGAGGTCATCGCAGATGATGCAACGCTGGGCATGCTTGACGAAGGAGTGCGCGGCAACGCTCTCGATCCACAAAACGCTGTTGCGCTTTGGAAGAAAAGCGAAGAACTGGTCGGCGAGACGTTCCAGTAAGCAGGTGCCTGGGACAGACGAGGTTGCATATATTGCGGTGCAGCCGCAGGCTGGCTGTTCATAGGTTCATGCCAAGGACTCGTGAGCAGTCAAATGCTTATTTCAGCGGGGTTCTCGGTATTTGCAAATCCTATTTGAAATAGAAGAAAGAGTGTATAAAATGACAAAACTTATAGCGCGGAAGCGCGCATCGTCCGATTGACAGGAGTTTGGCGCACTCCACTTAGAGTTCGCACTATTTGCAAAACCGAAAGGCCTCCGGCTCTGCCGGAGAATACTTACGTACGCCGTGCATGAATGACAGCTTGGAGGTGGAAGTCCTCTACCCAACCTGATGGAGGTGAAGGGTTAGCGAAGCGCAAGGGCGTCGTCGCGAGGCGGGGTCTGAAGGAAGCGTGGAGCAAAGGCGCGAGCCGATGAACAAGAAGCGGATATGAGGCATGCGGTGCCGGACGAACTGGCGTATGACAGCGAAGTCCATATCCATCAAGGGCACTGGTTGTAAATCCGACGGTTGTGCGTTGAAGGCGGTCATTCTTATCACGGGAGATCTGTTGCACGTCTCGGAATCGGGACTGAGGGGGAAGCGATTCTCTCTGATCGTGCAGCAGAAGTCAGCAGCGGGCGAGGTAGTTCATGTCGTCGGTAAGGCTATTGAGACACTCCGGAGCCGAAAGGCGGAGAAACAGATAGGCCATGCCGGGAACGGTGGACGAAGGCCCAAACGGAAAGAAGCGGCAATTAGGCGGCGTAACTCGATGAGCGAAATGCGGCAGAAAATCCAGCCTTGGTTGGCCTTTGGCGAGGAGAGCAGGGGTGAAGCCCCGCAGGCTCCTCGTGGAGGTGCCGAAACGATCACGGCGAAGCGCATGAACGAAAGCCCGGCTAACAACGACGAACAACTGATGGAAGAGGTCTGCACGCGGGAGAACTGCTTGCGGGCTTTAAAGCGAGTGAAGTCCAACAAAGGGAGTCCTGGTATCGACGGCATTACGGTCGAGGAATTACCGGGTTACCTGATGGAGCATTGGCCAGCCATCCGGGAACAACTGCTTTCAGGACCCTACAAGCCGCAACCGGTGAAGCGGGTAGCAATACCGAAGCCGGACGGAGGAGGGGTGAGAAATTTGGGCATCCCGACGGTGTTGGATCGTATGGTTCAGCAGGCGGTAATGCAGGTTCTACAGAGCAGGTGGGATGCGGAGTTCTCCGAACACAGCTACGGGTTCCGGCCCGGACGCTCCGCTCATCAAGCGGTGGCCAAGGCACAGCAGTATGTTGTTGCAGGCCATCGCTGGATCGTCGATCTCGACTTGGAGAAATATTTCGACCGAGTGAATCACGATCGCTTGATGGCTGCGGTGGCACGCCGAGTTGCCGACAAGAGGATGCTCAAGTTAATTCGGGCGTTCCTCACGGCGGGCGTGATGGAGAACGGCTTGGTGGGTTCGGTGGAGGAGGGTACGCCGCAAGGCGGTCCGCTCTCTCCACTGCTGTCGAATCTGGTGCTCGACGAACTTGACCAAGAACTTGAACGGCGTGGACACCGCTTCTGCCGATATGCCGACGACTGCAATTTCTATGTGCGCAGTCGGCGGGCGGGGGAACGGGTGAAGCAGAGCATTACGCGCTTCATCGAACGCCGGCTCAAGCTCAAGGTCAACGAAGCAAAGAGCGCTGTGGCACGACCAGCAGAACGGAAGTTCTTGGGCTTCAGCATGACCAGTGGCCGTGAGATCAAACGGAGCATCGCTCCGAAGTCTCTGGCCAGGTTCAAGCAGAAGGTGCGGGAGCTTACGGGACGGACACGGGGCATCAGCATCGAGCAAATGACGAAGGAACTGAGCTGCTACTTGCGTGGCTGGAAAAGATACTTCGGCTTCTGCCAGACGCCCTCGGTGCTGGAGGGACTGGATCAGTGGATACGGCGCAGGCTGCGATCCTTGATCTGGAAACATGGGACACGGGGCAGGCAGCGCTATCGGCTACTGCGTCAACGAGGCGTGAAGCCTGAACTGGCAGCAAAAGTCGCTGCCAGTCCTCATGGCCCGTGGAGGATCGCGAAAAGCCAGGCACTGCATATCGCGTATCCTGTCCCCTACTTCGACGCGCTTGGGCTTCCGAGGTTGTATGTCAGGAAGTAGCTTAATCCAACCGAACCGCCGGATGCGGACCCGCATGTCCGGTGGTGTGGCAGGGGAGGAGAGGCGACTCTCCCCCCTATGCCTATCTGCTAACGAGTACGGGCACTGACCTCTCACGATCAATGGCGCGACCATTCAGGGTGCAGCGGCGAGCTGCTGTCAGATCACGACCTCGATCTCTTCGAATCTTGAGAAGATGCGGCTGAATCCTTTCAATCTACGGAATCCCCGTTCGACTTCATTGCGCTTCTTGTAGAGTTGCTGTCGTAACTCACGCCGCAGCACGATCTCAACTGCTCCGTGGAGTTGATCCAATGGCGGAGCGAAAGGCGGGAAAGAGCGAACGATAGGCTCCGGACACAGGGGCACGCATCAAGGACGACATTTTGAGCTGCATCGGTGATCGCCCGATTGCGGCCATTGAGCCGCTCGGCGCCGAGGTCTCCAAAACCTCGGCGCCTGAGATTAGCCAAGCCCCCGTCTGTCACACGGGGAACCGGCATGCGAATCTGACAGATGCGAATAATTGCCGATGGATCATGTCGGCGGGACGGATGGCCTTGGCCACGCGTGCGTGCCACATGGCCGTCTGACGTTGGGGAAAAGGCAGAATGCTCGAGAACCGCGTGGAACCAACGGCATGCCCACGAGGGGCCCGTGATTCTCGGTGTGTAGGCAGAGCCAGACGCAAGTGAGCAACATTGAGCAGACCGCGCCCCGCATACTTCGTAACCTTGAGAAGATCTCAGAAGGAACGCTGGAGTGCAATGGCCCGCCCTAGGAGATGGTGACACGATGGAAGACGCTCGGTACAAGGTTGTGGCTACTCAGGCTACGGACCCTCGGTGCATGAACCTGCTCAGTGGTGTGGCGATTGAGGGGGAAGACCCTCGCTACAAGCGACTGCAGGATCGCGCGGTTCTTGAGATCGAAGACCCTCGTTGCAGTCACACTTCCGTTAGGATGGAAGACCCTCGTTGCCAGAACCTGCGCATTGCTTGGTGATTGATCCATCACTTGGGTTGCCGAGGCGCATTCATCATCTAAGTCAGCCACGCTTTCTATGCCACTAGGTGCCGCGGTTCATGCAAATGCTATGCCCAACACAGCTTGCACCTCGCAGACAGGAAACTTCCAGAAAAGCATGGCCAGAAGCTTTCAACAACTTCAGCTTTGATAACGGACGACTTCGTCCGACTATTTTCGTATGGCCACTTTGGCTCACTTTCATTGCACTAAGGCAGCGTAAGATTCGATTGTTGCCTTCGGCCACACGTCTATGACCCCAAAGATCTCTTCCAGATCGCGCATTCTCCGGTCCGCCTTACTGGCGGTCATCATTCTATTCGCCTGCCACTCCGTGGCACTGTCTGCCCAGATCCAGCCTCAATCGACAATCGCTGCTACGCCACAGGATCCCACGCGTCCAGAGATACAACCAAGTTTGGAACTGGATCGCGACCCCGTTCCATCGCCCGATCCTGAGGTCAATGCGCCTGTGAATTTGGGGGCGCCTCCCGCGCCTGGCGTGGCCGGAGAGCTTCAGAAAGGGCAGAATGGTATCTACACCATGCACGCCGACGTCGATGAGGTCCTGTTGAACTGCGCGGTCGTGGATGAAAAGGGCCGATCAGTCACCGATCTGAATCTCAGCGATTTTAGGATATGGGAAGATGGCGCTCCGCAGGCTACCCGATCGTTTCTGCATCAGGATCTTCCGATTTCGCTGGGCATTCTGGTCGATAACTCGGGTTCGATGCTTGATAAGCGAGCGGCAGTAAAAGTGGCTGCGCTGAATCTTGTTCGCGCGTCAAATCCGCAGGATGCGACCTTTATCGTGAATTTCTCCGATCGGGCCATCCTCGATCAGCGTTTCACCTCGGATCTCGACGCGCTGGATAAGGGACTCTCGCACTTCGATTCAAAGGGTACTACCGCGCTCTACGATGCGGTGGTCGCGTCGGCAGACGAACTGGCCGTCCACGGGAATCACCCAAAGCAGGTGCTGTTGGTCATCACGGATGGAGCTGACAATGCATCCAGGCTGGACCTGGAGCAAGCAGTTCGCCGTGTACAGAAGTTGGGCGGACCGGTCGTCTATTCCATCGGGCTACTGTTCGGGACTGACAAGGAAGAATCACAGCGCGCCAGGCATGCTCTTGAGACGATGGCGCAGGAGACGGGCGGCATTGCCTACTTCCCACATTCTTTGCAGGATGTGGACAGCATCGCAATCGAGGTGGCACGGGACATTCGGAACCAATACACCATCGGCTATCACTCCACCAAGCCGGCCAGTTTGGGTGGATATCGGGTTGTGCTCGTCGAGGCGAAAGCCCCGAATCATGGGAAGCTGATCGTGAGAACGCGCAAGGGATATTATGCGAAGAGGCCTGCGCCGCAGCACACAGAAAGGGCGCAGGAATCCAAACCGTGAAGGGATGACCGGCAGGAAGCTTATCGTCTTGAGGAGGTCTTTACCGTCGCGGATGGCTATTCCTTGTGACAGGTGAGTATCTCCCAGGGAGACATCGGGTGAATCTCCCTGAGAGATAATCAATCCGTCAGCTCTGGAACTGCAGGCTTCCTCTACCAGTATGTAAGGCTCGTATTGTCCAAGTAAGTGGCATTCGGCGATTGCTTGGAATTTCCGTCCATCTGGTAATTGATCGTGACGCCGTACCAACTGGCTGGAACGAAGAATGGTGGATAAGACTTGTTCAAGCTGGCAGTCACTCCGTTCAGAGTTATCGATTGGTAGAGAACAGAGTTGTCAGGCTGCCGCTGCGCTTGAATCGTCACATGGTTCCACCCGCCATTGATGGGATTGCAGGCAATGCCTGTGGGGACCCATTTGGAATTGACGTTGTCCCATATATCCCATTCGTTTCCACCGGCTATGCGGCATTGAGTGCCCCATAGCATTCCGACACTATTCATGTACATATTGATGTCAAACTCCAGCACCTGAGTGATCGGAGCATTTGTCACATAGACGTAGGCATCATAAGTAAAATTGTGCAGGGTCGGAATCAGCGTGCGATTTGCGTCAGGGAGATTTTGCGTCGAGTATTGGCCGATGAGCGGAAGTGAAAACAATACATCGCCCCAAGGAGCTGTGCCCGCTGCGCCCCCTAAGGTAAACTGTGTCGCATTGCCACTAAGTGAAGGCGATGTGATATTGAGTGTATGTGAGAATTGGAATCCGCTGCATGGTGAAGGTGAGCAATCAACATAATTCGGCGGTCCCTGTCCCCAACTGTTCCATCCCTTGCTCGCCTGAAGGTTGGCGAGTTTAGCCCCGTTTTTCTGAACCGTGACGTTGACGGGGATATAGGCGGCTCCGCCGCAGTTGTCCCACTCTTCGACGACTGTGTTTTGTGCTCCCGCGCCCAAGGTTATCTGGGCGTTGAGCTTGGCTCCGTTCTGAACCGTAGTCAGCTTATTGTTGACGTAGACGCCCATGGACGCAACGCCTTTCGCGCAACTGCTTGTGCTGGCCGTTGCCACGTAATTGGCCGGAGAACTCACTACGCTGTTGTTTGCTGGTGAGGTCAAGAATATTCCAGACTGGTTGGTGACCGTGATTGTTAGGGGCGTGAAGGTAGCGCCCCCGCAATAATCCCATTCTTCGACGACAGTATTAAACTTGCCGGGAGCGAGGGAGACAGGCGTATTGAGACTGGCTCCATTCTGCACGACAATCAGTTGGTTGTTCACGTATACGCCAATCGATGCGACCCCTTTTGAACAAGTGCTTGTCGTGGCGGTCGCAACGTAGTGCACGGGCGAACTAACAGTTTCAGCATTCGCTGGACTGCTGACGGTGACGTTTGCGAGCGCAGGCGCTGCGAAGGCCACGAGAATCATTGACGTAAAGCAAGATGTTTTCATCGGTTTGCCCTCAGGCATTTACTTCGATCCAAAAGTTCTACGCGGACAATGGTGATCTTGAGACCCTTCCGCGTTGTTTCCTTATCGCTCAGTTCCGTCGCGCTTCATGCTGCTAACTGCCGCTGCGCCTCGATAATCTGCAAGTGGGTGTCTTGGCCTGCACGCTACAGCTTAGAAAGCACAACCTCTGCGCCAAATTTCGATATCTGGTCGCAACGACGTGTACTTGTCTCTTCTGACGTGACTTGTCAGACAGTGCTCTCTTACATGCGCGCGTGTTGCGCATTGGTCGACTTGAGAGAAGGTTCCATCGGCAAATAAAGTAACATTGGCGGGATGCAGATTAGAGAAATCGCCAATGTTGCAAAGGGTGCAAGCGTACAGAGCTTGACGTTCCACGCTACCGCTAGATAGCCAATACCCGTCAGGAACTCGCCGGCCAGAGCGTATCTTCCTCACTCCTGACACGTTACCCAGCAGCTAACCCTAAGTTCCGCGCTGGGCTTTGCGTAATCTGCGCCGGCCATTACCCTAAATGGGGTAAACCTGACTGTATAATCCAGTACATGTAGACGACTAGATGTGACCGGTGTCACGCCCCCATTTGAAAATCTGCGTGTGTGCGCCCTGGCTGTGAGTGAGATCGTCTTTAGAACCGCTAAGTCGCACCGAATCATTCAATTATCAGAGGCAATGCGTCGGTTTTTAAAAGTTCTAAAGATGCTTCTTTTACTGCTTGTTATCATACTGTATAAACCGATACACAAATAGAGTATATTCCGATACATTATCTTTGTATAGTACGATACACAAATTCTGCACTATCTGGCGGTATTCGAAATACTTTAGATCTAGGGAACCTCTGATCAAGCCGCAAAGCCGCACTCCTTTTTCATAAAATGTAAGAGGGATAGAGAACGCGATGGGCCAGATAACTTTTGCCAACCAGCCGAGTTTTGAGAAGTATGGACGAATGAGCCGTCGCGAGGCGTTTCTTACTTCGATGGACACCATTGTTCCCTGATCAGCACTGGAAGCCTTGGTTGCTCCCTACTACCCGAAGGCAGGCAAGAGACGTCAGCTCGTGGGGCTTGGAATCATGCTGCGCATCTGCTTTCTGCAGCACTGGTTCAACCTTTCCGATCCCGGTGCTGAAGATGCTCTCTATGAATCGCCGGTGCTGCGTGGCTTTGTCGGAATCGATCTGGGCCGCGCAGCCGCGCCCGATGAAACCACCATCCTCAACTTCCGCCACCTGCTGGAAAAGCACGAGTTGAACGGCAAGATTCTGGATACGGTGAACCTGTATCTGGCCAGCCAGGGCATCCGGATTTCGACCGGCACCATCGTCGATGCCACGATCATCTCTGCGCCTTCTTCGACCAAGAACGAGAAGAAAGAGCGCGATCCCGAAATGCATCAGACCAAGAAGGGCAACCAGTACTACTTCGGCGCGAAGGCGCATATCGGTGTCGATAGCAAGGAAGGCGTGGTGCATTCGGTCTGCACGTCAGCGGCTTCGGTGCACGACAAGCATATGCTGCCCGACTTGCTGCATGGCAACGAGAAGAAGGTCTGGGGCGATGCTGGCTATCAGGGACAAACCGAGGCGATCCACGAGGCCGCTCCTCAGGCCCAGGACATGACCAATCGGCGCGTCAAGAAGAGCAAGGGCAAAGTAGATGAAGAAGAAAAGCGCAAGAACCGCACCAAGTCGCGGGTGAGAGCCAAGGTGGAATGGCCCTTCCGCATCCTGAAGCGGGTCTTCCATTACACGAAGGTGCGCTATCGCGGCATCAAGAAGAATCACGAGTGGTTGTTGACAGCCTTTGCGTTGGTCAATCTCTACCAACACCGCAAGCGGTTGGCCCCGCTCGGGGCGTAGTGTGTCTGGAGGCTGGAAATGGCCTCCGGACACACAACAGGTCGCCTGCAAAATGCAATATTTTGGCGTTTTTCGACCGAATGAGAGCCATTTTTCAAGCGGAAAGGACAAATCCTTTTGCGGCTCGGATTTTGATGGGCTTGTTCAGAGCTTCCCTAGGAACTTGTTGAAAAACACTTACGAGTCCCGGAATACGGCAAAATCGTGATACCAAAACCATCATCGAGATGCCGCCGATCGCGCTATGGGCCTTGTGGCGCGATTTGATTTCATGCCGCGTGTGGCTTTGAACGTTTTTCAACAAGTTCCTCGGAGTCTGTCTGAGTAAGGCAGAGATTTTGGCGAAAAAGGGTTGAAC
>Ga0224529_1000749_pt1 | contig 22878 bp, 26 predicted proteins | sample CBST50metaG_FD_179893 | JGI IMG/M metagenome (GOLD analysis project Ga0224529, IMG submission 179893) | Peat soil microbial communities from Stordalen Mire, Sweden - C.B.S.T50 | ecosystem: Environmental > Terrestrial > Soil > Wetlands > Peat | place: Sweden: Norrbotten County, Stordalen Mire... | reverse complement strand
GCACCGGGGAGCCCACGGTTGACGCATCGAATACAGTGACGGGGGCGCTCTCGGCCGGGGCAGCGGCAGGCATGGGGTGGCCGTGGGACCAGAGCATGTGCCCCAGGGGGGCGTGGCCATGCGGCTGCTGGGCAGTCAGTTGAATGGCCCCGCAAATAGCTATGGCTGCAATTCCCTGGATGATTCGGCGCAAGACATCTCCCTTTGTTACGACGTGTTCTCCACTCTAATTCACCCGGATGGGGGCACCAAGAGGAACGGGCGAGGCGCTGTTTGGGGAGAATGCCGGAGACTTGGGTTGATCGCCGGAAGATTCGACCGGCTGAAGGAAATTTTCTTTCCGGCGGTTGCCAAACGGGCGGATTGTGGCGTCTAAATAGTGGAGCGAAGCGGCTCGGCGGGTGAGGCCGGGAACTGCGACAATGGATTCGTACCGGAGGTGAGGTCATGAGGACAGGTTCGAAAGGCTCGAAAGCAGCGGTGCTGGCGGCATTGGCGCTGGCGCTGGCGACGATGGCGTGGGCGCAATCCACTCCGTCGAGCACGTCCCCGGCCGGCACACCGGCGCCCTCGGCGCAGCCTGCGCCCGGAACAGCTCCCGTGGGCGGGGACACTCCTGCGCCTCCCAAGGCTCCGGCGCCCGGCACGACTCCGGTGGGAGGCGATATTCCGGCCGCAGCGGTCAATCCGGACAAAGTGGTCGAGCCGGGCAGCCAGAAGGTGAATGTAAAGGCGGGTTCGATTGACGACGTGAGCGCGGTAGGGAATCGCGATATCGGCGGCCGCGGCATGGGCAACTGGTACTCGACCGATACCGAGATCAAGATGGGCAAGATGTACGCCATGGAGATCGAGAAGAGCACAAAGTTCATTACTGATCCCGTTGTAACCGAGTACGTGAATCGCATCGGCCAGAACATCGTGAAGAACTCCGATTGCAAGGTGCCGTTCACGATCAAGGTGATCGACTCGGACGAGATCAACGCCATGGCGCTGCCGGGCGGCTTCTTCTATGTCAATTCAGGCCTCATTCTGAACGCGGATGAAGAGGCGGAACTGGCCGGCGTGATGGCGCACGAGACGGCCCACGTGTGCGCCCACCACGCGGTGCGCGAGCAGACTCGCATGAACTACGCGCAACTGGGCACTATTCCGCTGATCTTCATCGGCGGATGGACGGGCTACGGCATTTACGAGGCCGCGTCGATCGGCGTGCCGATTACGTTCATGAAGTTCTCGCGCGAGTTTGAGGCGCAGGCCGACTACCTGGGCGTGCAATACATGTACCGCGCCGGGTACGACCCGCAGGCGTTCATCAGCTTCTTTGAAAAGATCCAGGCTCTCGAAAAACGGAAGCCGGGCGCGGTCGCCAAGGTGTTTGCCGACCACCCGCAGACTCCCGACCGCATTCTGCACTCGCAGGAAGAGATCGCCAAAATCCTGCCGCCGCGGGACGAGTACACGGTCACCACTTCGGAGTTTGACGACGTGAAGGCGCGGCTGGCGCGCATTGAGAACAAACGCCGGCTGACGGATTCCAAGGACGGCAAAAAGCCCTCTCTGCGCAGGGCCAGCACCGGTTCAGGCGACCCGACCAGCCCGTCGAGCACTTCACCCGGCGATACCACGGGCGACGACAAGCCGACTCTGCACCGCCGCGACGACCAGAATTAGGGCAGCCGATAAATATTGGCCCATTTTGGGTCAGTTGGGGCGCGATTCGAGCAGCTTTCGCTTGAATTGCGCCCCGATCTGCTCTATACCTGAATCAAGGACAAGCACACAGCCTTATGCAAGCGCCGCGGGCAACAGCCCGTGTGCGGATGTGCCGATTCCTGTCAGGACTCTGGCTATTATGAAGAAAATCGCCGTCTTTGCGGCTGTATTCGTGTTCATTCTGTTAATGACCAAGCTCGCGAACCAGGTGCCGCCGGACGCGCCTTCGGGAACCGCTTTTGCGCTGAAGGTCGAACACGTGGTGCAGTGCTCTCCCACAGAGATTACATTGGTGGACAACCACAACCAGGCGACTCATCTGGAAAAGGACCCGACAAGTTGGCCGGACTGCGCTTCTTTCCAGAAAGACGACGTGCAGGATTTCTACCTGTCCCGCGGCGAGAAGACCAAGTTCCTGAGTATGGAGACGACCGCCGGGTGGAGGAAGGTCTTTTAGGGCTGGGCCAAGATGTGCAACACTCGGCCGAGCGCGGACATTAATAGATGCGGTGTCCCTCGTCTCCCGCCCGACCGGTAAGTTCTATGTCGGCGTTGAACTGCCTGATTCGTCGGTTACCAGGGCCATAGCGTAGTAATGGTCGTCTAGCTTCACGCTGCTCTGCTGTTTGAATTGCACATGCAATGCCGATTTCATTACCCCTGGAAGGGGGGCAACGGGCGAATTGAGCGAGCTATGATGGTGAGCGATTGAATTTTGCTGAAAGCGAGGAGTTGGCATGGGTCGTTTAACAAACTTCTGTATCGCAGCCACTGTTCTCTTGTGCTTTTCAACTGCCGCGCAAGCGGGAGGACGCAATGCCGCCGATTACCCACTGCGCGTGCATATTTTCCAGCACAGTGGACATTCCCACTATGAGTATCATCAACTCAGTTCGGAGGAGGGCGAGGGCCGCGCCAACCTGTACGAAAACGGTGTGCCGACCGCTTTCGACTTCAACTTCAGTTGTACACAGCGGCTGATGAACTCCATGGGCTATGAAACCTACATGGCGCGCTGGAAGAAGCAGGGCAAGTCTCTGGATATTTTGTTTCCGGTCATTGGAAAGCCACAAACCCTCGCCCCCTGCGAGTTCAAGGTGCAGATGAAGCCTGCCGTGGCCTATGTTCCCACGGCGCACGGGTTGCGGGAAGAGTCTTCGTCGGTGCTGCAAGAGTGGATGGTCAAGCGCCAGTACGATCCCGAGCACGACAAGAATCAGCCGGTTCACCCGCCCTCCGTTACCAAGGACACGGAGGAGCTGTTGTTCTAGTGCGGAAGTTTCGCGTTTTTCCTCTGCGGGGCAGGAACTTTGATTCCTGAAGAGAGACACTCCAAGCCCGACTCAGTAGCTTGCTTGACTCGGGCTTATCCTTTCGTTGCTTCTGCACATCGGCTTCGTTTGCTCTTGGGCCGTCGTGGCCCAAAATATCTATCCGCTATTTTAGCCTGCACCATTTGTCCAAACATCCCAACAGCTTGGGCGAGGCCAAAATTTGACCCCATCGGGCTGCGGTCGCGGTCCAGAACGATCGATTTTCGCTTCCAAATCTGGAAGATCGAAGCCAGTGAATCTCCTGCAACTGTCTGAAAATCCTTGAAATCGCGTGTGAATCCGCGCTATATACAAGACTACCGGCAGGAGTGCCGGAATCTCCCCAGCATCCAGTTGCCTTTGAGGAGGCTATCGTGCGCAACGCCGCCGCCCGCTCCAATTTGCTGGTTCCCGAGGTGCGCGAGGTCATGGACATTCGCCAGGCCTCGGACTACCTGGGTATTTCGGCCGACACCCTTTACAAGTACGCCTCCGAGGGCTTTGTGCCCGCCTTCAAACTGGGCAATCGCTGGCGCTTCAAGCGCTCCCGGCTGGACGAGTGGATGGATCGCCAGTCCGACCTCCACGCCGCCGAAACCGAGATCGATCCGGAAAAGAAGAAGCCGGTGCGGCCGGCGATTTAAAAGCAGGGATCAGGGGTCAGGGATCAGGGAACAGGGAACAGAACGGCACCTCGGCGTCCCAATTGTCCAATTTCTTCTGACGAATCGCGACCGAAAACAACCTCTTCACGGAAGGGCGACCGTCGATCGCTCACCGTTGACACCTGTTCCCTGATCCCTGTTCCCTGGTCCCTACCCTGTTATTCTTACCCAGATGGATTATCTACGCCGCATCGGCTTGTTACGCCGCCGTCTGACCAAAGCCGGGCTTCAAGGGCTGCTGGTCACCCATCTGCCCGACCTTCGCTATCTTTGCGGTTTCACCGGCTCCAGCGCCGCGCTGGCCATTACGCGCCGGAGTGCGTGCCTCTTTACCGACGGCCGCTACACGGCCCAGGCTGCGGAAGAGGTCTCGGCGGCCCAGGTGCAGATCGTTTCCAGTTCGCCTTCGGTTGCCGCGGTGTTGTGGCTGGCTGGCGAGCCGGGGGTGGAGTACGCCGGGATTGATTCAGTCTGGACGTCGGTGGCCGATCTGGCGCGCTGGAGGGCTGCTCTCCCTGTCCGGCTGCGGCGGAACTTTCTTTCCATCCTGCCCGCGCCGCTGGTTGAACCGCTGCGCCGTGTGAAGGACGAGGACGAACTGGCGCTGATGATTGAGGCGGCGCTGATGGGGTGCAAGCTCTTTGATCATCTTCTGGGCTTTATCCGGCCGGGGCTGCGGGAGTTTGAAGTGGCTGCGGAACTGGAGCACCAGGCGCGGCTTCTGGGGGCCGAGGGCATGTCGTTCGAGACCATCGTTGCCTCCGGCGCGCGTTCGGCTCTTCCGCACGGAAAAGCGACCAGCGCCCGGCTGCCGCGCAGGGGATTCCTGACCCTGGACTTCGGTGTTATTCTCAAGGGTTATTGCTCGGATATGACGCGCACCGTGTACCTGGGAAAGCCGAAAGTTGCTGAGCGGAATGCCTACCAGGCGGTGCTCGAAGCGCAGGAAGCCGGAGTGGCGGCAGTGGCCGCGGGAGTAAGCTGCGGAGAGGTAGACGAGGCTGCCCGCGGCGTATTGCGCAGGGTGGGATTGGCAGAGGCGTTTACTCATTCCACAGGTCATGGTGTTGGCCTGGAGATTCACGAACTGCCGCGCGTCGGCGCCGAACAGGCAACCAAGCTGCTACCTGGCATGGTGATCACGATTGAGCCGGGGATTTATTTGCCCGGCCAGTTCGGGATTCGCATCGAGGACATGGTGGCAGTCACGCGAACCGGAGGCCAGGTGCTGACTCCGGCGCCCAAGGCTTTGATTGAACTTTGATTCAATTCGCCCCAAGAGGGGTTCAAGGAACGAATGAAACCACAGGATATTGCGGATCTGAAACAACTGATTGAATTCCTGAAGGAACATCAGGTTGCCGAGTTCGATCTGGACCGGGGCGACCTGAAGATCAGGCTCAAATTCAACGCGCAAGAGGCGCCTTCGGCGGGGCTGAGCGATTTGGCCCGGCTTTTGGCCTCGGCTCCTTCAGCGGTGGTCCAAACAGCGCCGGGACAGACAGCGGCCTCGGCTCCTCAGGCGGCTCCCGCGGCTGACCCGGACGCAGGGCTGCATCTGGTCAAGTCTCCCATTGTCGGCACCTACTACGGTTCGCCGTCGCCGGGCGCCGCGCCTTACGTTGCTCCTGGCGATCATGTCGAAAAGGGCCAGGTGATCTGCATCGTCGAGGCCATGAAGCTGATGAACGACGTGGAGTCCGACGCTACTGGCGAAGTCGTCAAGTGTTTTGTTTCCAACGGCCAGCCCATCGAGTATGGGCAGCCCCTGTTTTCCATCCGGCTGGATTAGGAAGATCGAGCGGAGTTGGCGGAGTTAGCCTGGCTGGCGGAGTTGGAAAAGTGAATCCTGCGCCCGCCTGCGCGGCTTGCTTCCGTGCAGTGGCAAATCCAACTCCGCTCACTCGGCTAGCTCCGCCAACGCCGCTGATTACTTCACTCTCTCACTCCGTTCCAAAGGGTCCGTGCATGTTTCGTAAGGTACTGATAGCCAATCGCGGTGAAATTGCGCTGCGTGTTTTGAACGCCTGCCGCGAACTCGGTATTCGCACGGTGGCCATCTACAGCGAGGCCGACCGCAACTCTCTGCATGTTCGTTTTGCCGACGAGGCCATCTGCATTGGCCCGCCGCGCCTGGCGGAGAGCTATCTGAACGTGCCGGCGGTCATTTCGGCTGCCGAGATCGCCAACGTGGATGCCATCCATCCCGGCTACGGCTTGCTGAGCGAGAACGCGAACTTCGCCGAGGTCTGTCGCGCGTCGAACATCAAGTTCATCGGACCGCCGCCCGAGGTCACACGGCTGATGGGCGAAAAGGAAAAGGCGCGCCAGGCGATGAAGCGGGCCAAGGTGCCCATCCTGCCGGGCTCCGATGGCATCATCGCCACGGCCGAGGAGGCGCTGGTCTGGGCAAAACAGGTGGGTTACCCGGTTATCCTGAAGGCCAAGGCGGGCGGAGGCGGGCGCGGCATGAGGATCGTGCGCAACCCGGACGAACTGCCCAACCTGTTCCACTCGGCTTATAGCGAAGCGGCCAATGCTTTTGGCAACGGCGAGCTGTACATGGAGAAGTTCGTCGAAAACCCGCGCCACATCGAGTTCCAGGTGCTGGCCGACGAACACGGCAGCGTCAGGACTCTGTTTGAGCGCGAGTGTTCCATTCAGCGCCGCCACCAAAAGCTGATTGAAGAGGCGCCGTCGCTGCAGGTGACGCCCAAGATGCGCGAGGAAATTGGCCGGACGCTGTGCCGCTGCCTGACGGATATCGGCTATCAAAACGCGGGGACGGTCGAGTTTTTGATGGACGAGAACCGCCAGCTTCACTTTATCGAGATGAACACACGCGTCCAGGTGGAGCACCCGATCACCGAAGCCATCACCGGCGTGGACATTGTGAAGGCGCAGTTGCTGATCGCGTCCGGCGAGCGCCTGGAAAACATTCTGCCGCCCAAGCTCGAGATTCGCGGCCACGCCATGGAGTGCCGCATCAATGCCGAGCATCCGGTGAAGTTCACGCCGTCGGCGGGCAAGATCACGGCCTTCAATGTGCCGGGCGGCAACGGAGTGCGGGTGGACACGGCGCAGTACGCCGAGGGGGTTGTCCCGCCCTATTATGACTCGCTGATTGCCAAGCTGATCGTCCACGGCCACGACCGGGCCGAGGCGATTGCCAAGATGGAGCGCGCGCTGCGCCAGTTTGTGGTGCAGGGCATCGATACTTCGATTGCGCTGCACCAGGAGATACTGCAGGATCCTGACTTTCGCGCCGGGAAATTTGATACCAGCTTCATGGAGAGTTTTTTGGCGAAGAGGGTGGAAAACAGCAATTGAACCGGCTGTAGTCTTGCAGGAAGCCACTGCCCGTCGAGTTAACTCGGCGGGCCGTGGCTTTTTTGTGGCGCTTGAGACCGACGGCAAGAGTCGATCGCGGGGAAATTTATCATTATCGCTTTTTCTTCGCTTTTTCGATGAAGTTGATGTATGCTTGCTTCGCAACACGGGAGGTTGCCTATGGACTTTCAAAAGGAACTGATCGCCGAATATGACCGCGAAGCTGCGAGAACCCGCAAGATTCTTGACGCGATTCCGGCGGACGCCGATTTCACCTTCAAACCCAATCCCAAGTCGATGACCCTGGGCCGGCTCGCCGGGCATCTTTCCGAAACGGCCGGCGACTGGGCGATGCATACGTTGACCACCGAGAAGCTGGAGTTTGCGGCCGACCACAAGTTTGAGCCTTACATCCCCGCGTCGAAGGAAGCATTGTTGGAGCAGTTTGACCGGGATACGGCCAAGGTCAAGGTGGCGCTGGCGGGCTTTGTGCCGGAGAAGTGGGATACGAACTGGAAGATGGTTGCCGGTGGCCAGACGTGGATCGACGACTCGAAGTACGACGTGTGGCGGACCTGGGTCTTGAATCACATGATTCACCACCGCGCCCAGGTCGGTGTTTACCTGCGCGTGCTCGGCAAGCCGCTCCCCGGCACCTACGGACCGTCCGCGGACGAGATGTAAGCGGGGATTGAGGACAGAAAAAGGTGGGTCAATAGGGGCAATCGGATTTCAAATCTCTTTGCGCGCAACGTTTGTCATCCTGAACGGAGTGAAGGATCTGCGGTTGTCTTTACCCGCTTTGGGGTGAAGGCTGGAGAGGCTAAGAGGTCCATCTTGCCGGAACCAGACCGAAAGGGAACCGCAGATCCTTCGTCGCTGCGCTCCTCAGGATGACACATCGATGAGTGTGCTTTGAGAATTCCAAATGCGATTGCCCGGGTGGGGCAATGCCGCCGTCAACGCGCTTTCACCGCTGCGTTTACTATGAGGGTGGAGGCACCGGGCCCATGTTTACGCCGCAGCCGATTGGATTTGTAAGCAGCCCTTTCAAGGTCGCATCCGAGATTCCGAAGGGGCTTGGCGCCCAACACGAAGAGGTGGGAGTTCTCAATATCCTGCCGGAGTTTGCCCTCGGCCTTACCGACATCGAAGGCTACTCCCACCTCATTGTTCTGTGGGTCTTTGACCGGTCGGATGCCTTTGAGTTGATCGTCACGCCGCCTTCCGACGATCGTCCGCACGGCGTGTTTACTACCCGATCCCCGCGGCGTCCCAACCCTCTCGGTCTCACCATCGTTGAATTGCTTCGCCGCGAGAATGGCGCGCTCCACGTCCGTGGGGTAGACATGCTCGACGGGACCCCGATTCTCGATATCAAGCCGTATTTGTCGAGCATCCCGGCCGAGAAGCTGCGCCGCGGGTGGCTGGCAGAGGCCGAGGCCCGCAAGCGGTGAAGCTCGTTTACTCGCGTCTTGACAGGTCAGCGCCCGGACGGCGTCGGCGCATTGAAGCACACGCATAAACTTAAAGAATCGCTTTCACGATCTTTTTACGAGAGGCTAGGGTGACCACGCACGTGCTTTCTTCCATTCAATTGCCCAAGATTTACCCCATTCTGGATTCATCCTTCATTCCGGCGACCGGCCGCGCGGAGTATCTGCGCAGGCTGGGCGGTTCGCTGGCCGATGCCGGCATTACGCTGCTCGAATATCGCAACAAGACGGGCGCCGAGTCTGAACTGCTGGCGGACGCCGAATTTATCCGCAGCGTGTTGCCGGCCGATCAGGTGAAGCTGGTTCTCGATGACCGGGCCGACCTGGTCGACCGCGTGGGGTTCGACGGCGTGCATGTGGACTCCGGCGACCTGACACCCGCCGAAGCGCGCACGCTGCTGGGGCCGGACCGCATCATCGGGACATTCGGCGGCGGCGAGGCTCTTTTGCCGGGGATTCTCGACTCCGGCGCGGATTATTTTTCCATCGGCCCGGTGTTTGCGACCCGGACCAAGCAGACCTCTCTGCCTCTGATTGGCATGGAAGGCGTGCGGCGACTGCGGGAAGAGGCCGGGACGGGGCCGGTGCTGGTGGCCATCGGCGGCATTACGCTGGCGACGGCTCCGGCAGCATTCGCTGCGGGAGCCAGTATGGTGGCCATTGCCGGAGGGTTGTTTCGGCATCCGGACCCGGCGGCGGAATTCCGTCGGTGGGTTGCTGAGCTGGGCTGAGGCTGCAGTTCCAAGTTAACGACTGCCAATATGAGTGCATGTTTTCCCACCCATTCCGCAAGAGGCCGCGGAATGGATGGGGCACGGAGAATCGTCTGCACAGTTCGCGGTGGTTGCAGCCCCTCGCGATGAGCAGAACCGGCCAGTCGGGTTCAGAATGCGGTGCGCCCGAAGGCCCAAAAAACCTGCGAAATCGACGAAGACGAAGAAATCTAAAGACATTGGCGCTGAAATCCGGTAAAAATCTTTCAAGTGAAAACCCCAGACTTGCACTCCATTTCTGACTCCGAAGTTTCGGCCAATATCCCCCGCCTTGAGCAGAGCCTCGGGCTTTTCTCCTCCACTGCGCTGGTCATCGGGTCCATGATCGGCTCCGGCATCTTCATCGTGGACGCAGACATTGCCCGTGGCACCGACTCGCCCGCGCTCTACCTGGGTGCGTGGGTGGTGACGGCCATCCTGACCATGATCGGCGCGCTCAGTTACGGCGAGCTGGCGGCCATGATGCCCAAGGCTGGCGGCCAGTACGTGTACTTGCGCGAGTCGCTGGGGCCGCTGTGGGGATTCCTTTACGGATGGACGCTTTTCCTGGTGATCCAGACGGGCACCATCGCCGCCGTTTGCGTGGCGTTCGGCAAGTTTCTCGGAGTGTTTTTCCCGGCCATCTCGACGACTCACTGGTTGTGGCACATGGCTCACGTGCCCGCGCTCAAGGTGGGACCCATGGTGCTGGGCAACATGGAGATCGGCCTCAACACCGCCAACCTGGCGGGCATTGTGGTGATCTTCTTTCTGGCGATCGTGAACATGCTCGGCGTGAAGCTGGGCGCGTTGATCCAGAACGTGTTCACTTCGGCCAAGGCGCTCTCGCTGGCGGCGCTGATTCTGCTTGTCTTCACGGTAGGCCGCAACGCGACGGCGTGGGAAGCCAACTTCGGCGCGGGTTGGGGCCAGTTCTGGAAGAACGCCGGCTGGGGTTCGCTGCATCCGGTGCAGGTGGGCGTGGGCGGGCCCATGGTGCTGGTCAACATGCTGGTGATTCTGGCGGTGGTGCAGGTGGGGTCGCTGTTTTCAGCCGACGCGTGGAACAACATCACGTTCACGGCGGGCGAAGTGAAGAACCCCAAGCGCAACATTCCGCTGTCGCTGGTGCTGGGCACGGGATTTGTGCTCACGGTTTACTTTCTGGCGTCGCTGGCCTACATCCTGGTGCTGCCGATGCACGGCGACCCGCACGGCGCCACGGTGATGGCGCGCGGCGTGCAATTCGCTTCAGAAGACCGCGTGGGGACGGCGGCTCTGGAACAGATCTTTCACTCCGGGGGCGCGTGGCTGATGGCCGGGGCGATCCTGATCTCCACCTTCGGCTGCGCCAACGGGCTCTCGCTGGCGGGCGCGCGCGTCTACTATGCGATGAGCCGCGACGGGCTGTTCTTCAAGTCTGTGGGCAAACTGCATCCGCGCTACCACACGCCGGTCGCGGGCTTGCTGGTGCAGGCTTGCTGGGCCACGCTGCTGTGCCTCTCGGGCTCCTACAGCCAGTTGCTGGACTACATCATGTTTGCGGTTCTGGTGTTTTACATCCTCACGATTGCGGGCCTGTTTGTGCTGCGATTCAAGCGGCCGGACGCGCCGCGGCCCTACAAGGCGCTGGGCTATCCGGTGCTTCCCGCGCTCTACATTGGCATGGCGGCATGGATCTGTGTCGTATTATTGCGTTATAAGCCCCAGTACACGTGGCCGGGCCTGGTGCTGGTCCTGCTCGGCATTCCGGTGTATCTCTTCTGGTCGCGGCGGTCAGCAAGACCGTCCCAGGGCGAACCGAATTCAATCTGACACATTCCCATCGAGGAGGAAGTCCCTCATCCATGTCCAGTCTTCTGCGAATTAAACCGATGTCGATGTTGAACCAAGAGGCGAGCGAAACGGGCGAGCATACGCTCCGGCGCTCTCTGGGCGCTCTGAACCTGATTACGCTGGGTATCGGAGCCATCATCGGCGCGGGCATTTTTGTCCTCACCGGTACGGCTGCCGCTACGGCTGCCGGCCCGGCTGTCTCGTTGAGCTTTGTCCTTGCCGGCATCACCTGCGCCTTTGCCGGGTTGTGCTACGCCGAGTTTGCCTCCATCATTCCCATTGCCGGATCGGCTTACACCTACGGCTATGCGACGCTGGGCGAGTTTGTTGCCTGGATCATCGGCTGGGACCTGGGGCTGGAGTACGGGTTTGGCGCGGCCACTGTGGCGTCGGGCTGGTCAGGCTATTTCAACAGCCTGCTGGCGCAGATGCACATTCACATTCCGCCGCAACTGACGGCGACGCCGGGAACGCCGCTGGTGTTTTATCAGGACCAGTGGATGCCGCTGGCTTCTCTGCCCGTGGGCATTTCCTCGATGGGCCTGCAGCACGCAACCGGGATGGTGAACCTGGTGGCGATCATGGCGATCGTGATCATCACCACGGTGCTGGTGATCGGCATCAAGGAATCGGCCAACCTGAACACGGCAATCGTGATCGTGAAGCTGGCGATTGTGGGCATTTTCATTTGCCTCGGTGGCTATTTCCTGCTCCTGCATCCTTCTCTGGCCATGCACAACTGGCATCCATTCATTCCGCCTTCGGACGGACATGGGCACTTCGGACTGAACGGCATTGCGCTGGGCGCGGCTTCGGTCTTCTTCGCCTACATCGGATTTGACGCTGTCTCCACTGCGGCGCAGGAAGCCAAGAATCCCCAGAAAGACATGCCCATCGGCATTCTCGGCTCGCTGGCGGTCTGCACGGTGCTCTACATCCTGGTTTCGACAATTCTCACCGGCCTGAAGAACTACAAGGAACTGGACGTGGCCGCACCGGTGGCGCTGGGCATCAAGGTGACCGGAATCGGCTGGGGCGAGCTGCTGGTGAACATCGGCGCCGTGTTTGGCTTGGGAACCGTGATGCTGGTGATGCTACTGGGTCAGTCGCGCGTGTTCTTTTCGATGTCTCGGGATGGGTTGTTGCCCAAGTGGGCATCGGCCATTCATCCCAAGTTCCGCACACCCTGGATTTCGACGATTGCGGTGGGGGCGGTTGTGGCCATCATGCCCGGCTTCCTGCCCATCGATCAACTCTCCAAGCTCGTGAACATTGGCACGCTGCTGGCCTTTACCATCGTGTGCGCGGGCGTTTGGGTGCTGCGCGTACGTCACCCGCACATGGAGCGGCCCTTCAAGACGCCGTTCGTGCCGCTGGTCCCGATTCTGGGCATCATCTCAGCGTTTTATCTGATGACCCGTCTTCCCGCGATTACCTGGGAAGTGATGATCGGCTGGCTCCTGGTGGGGCTGGTGATCTACTTCAGCTACTCGATCCATCACAGCAAGGTGCAAAAGCTGGCCAAGGCGGAATCGGCCGACTGATCCGGAAACTGTTGCCCCTGGGTCCGGTTTTGAACTAAACTAACCGGACTTAGTCCATCAGGAGCGGCTATGCGGACCATTAACATTCACGAAGCCAAAACTCACCTGTCGCGGCTGGTCGAAGAGGCGGCGCAAGGGGACTCCTTTGTCATCGCCAAGGCTGGGAAGCCGAGGGTGAAGGTGGTCCGGATCGACGCAGCGGAGTCTGCCCCCAAGCGGCGGCTGGGCTTTCTTGAGGGCCAGATATCGGTTTCAGCGGATTACGGAACGATGTTTGGGGACGAGATCGAGAAGATGTTCTACGGTGAAAAGTGAAGCTTCTTCTGGATACCCAGTTGTTGTTGTGGGCGGTTGGTTATCCGGAGCGGTTGTCTCCGTCAGCAACGGCACTGCTGGAAAGTCCCCAAAGCGATCTCTTTTTCAGCGTGGCGAGCGTGTGGGAAATCGCGATCAAGCATGGCCTGGGGAGCAAGGACTTCCAAGTGCCGCCTGGGCTCTTCCGGGATGCGCTGTTGGAAAACGGCTACAAGGAACTGCCTATCCTGGGCACTCATGCCGTCGCCATTGGAAAATTGCCGCCCATACACAAGAATCCCTTCGACCGCATCCTGATTGCTCAGGCGCTGGTCGAAGGGATCAGTTTGTTGACGGCTGACGGCGTGGTGGCTCAATATCCTGGGCCCATCAGGAAGGTCTGACCGGCTCGCTACGCCGTGGTTTTGGCGCAGAACTCGTCGAAGGCGCGGACCAACTCGCCGGCGATTTGCGGCGCGGTGGCTTGCTCGATCACTGAGCGCTGCATCAGGTAGACCAGCTTGCCGTCGCGCAGGATGGCGATGGCTGGGGAACTGGGCGGATTTCCTTCAAAGTAGCTGCGCGCCTTCTCTGTAGCCTCGCGATCCTGGCCGGCAAAGACCGTGATCTTGTGATCGGGCTGGTTGGTTGAACCGGTGAGCGCCAGCCGCACGCCGGGGCGCATTTTACCCGCCGCGCAGCCGCAGATCGAATTGACGACCAACAAAGTTGTGCCAGGTTGAGCCAGCGCCGCATCCACATCTTCGGCGGTCCGGGTTTCCGTGATTCCGGCGCGAACGAGTTCTTCGCGCATGGGAATGACCATCAGTTCTGGGTACATTTTTTGCCTCCGGCAGGGAAAGTTGCCTGATCCATTCTAGAGCCGATCCACAATTTGTGTCTCCTTTCCAGCAGGGAACATGCTGCTGGAGCGCATGCAATTGGAGGGACACCGGTTATGGAGGCCCTGTACCGTCAAAATTCCATGGTGTAGCCTTGAACGGATGCTTATTGAAGAAAACAAGTCACTGGCCCCCTATACAACGTTTGGCATTGGCGGCCCGGCCCGCTGGTTTGTCGAGGCGCAAACCGAAAGGAACATCGCTGAGGCTGCGGCCTGGGCGGGGGATCACGGGGTGGCGCTCTTTGTGCTGGGCGGCGGAAGCAACCTGCTGGTTGCCGATGCCGGATTCAACGGCCTGATCCTTCATGTGGGGTTGCGCGGCATCGTGGCGGAGAATGCGCCGGATGGTACAGAACAAAGAATTTACCAGGTTGCCGCGGGCGAGGACTGGGACCGGTTCGTCGAGAGAACCGTTCAGGACCAGTGCGCGGGAGTAGAGTGCCTGGCGGGCATTCCCGGCACAGTGGGCGGGACTCCGGTGCAGAATGTGGGGGCCTACGGACAAGAGGTGGCCTCGGCGATTGTGCGGGTGCGCGCTTATGACCTGAAAGAGCACAAGTTTCAGCAGTTCGAGGCAGCCGAGTGCGGATTCGCGTATCGGCGCAGCCGTTTCAACTCGGCTGATCGCGGGCGGTACGTGGTGAGCCGCGTGGACTACCGGCTCAAGCCCGGGGGCGCGCCCACGGTGCGCTACGCCGACCTGCAGAAGGCCGTGGCTGAGCGCGGAGCAGCGGGCGGAGAGCCGACCCTTGCCGAAGTGGCGGCGGTCGTGCGTCGCGTCCGCCAGACCAAGGGAATGCTCATGGTGGATGGGGACCCCGATTGCCGCAGCGCGGGCAGCTTCTTCAAGAATCCCGTTGTGGACGAGGGGCAGATTCAGCAAATTGCGGTAGCCAGCGCGAAGGAACCCCCGCGGTTTCCGGCCGGACCGGGCGCGGAGAACATGGGACGGGTGAAAGTTCCGGCCGCGTGGCTGATCGAGCAGGCCGGTTTCAGCAAAGGATACACGCTGGGATCAGCCGCGATTTCGTCACGCCACACCTTGGCGCTCACCAATCGCGGCGAGGCCAGTGCGGCGGAGGTGCTGGCGCTGGCCAAGCAGATCTATCTCGAAGTCGAGAAGCGCTTTGGGATCCGGCTGGAGATGGAGCCGGTGATGATCGGGTTTTAGCGAGAGGCCCGCACAGGATTCGGGTGGCCGGGATAGAATACTCGGTCGACCCGAAGCTGGTTCAAAGAGCGAGCCTGTGTGAACCTCAACTCTCCAATGCTGATTCGATTCGTTCGCCAGCAGAGCCTTTATATCGCTCTTTCAGCCGTTCTGGGCGCGGTGTTTTGGGCAATCGGCCAGCCTATCAATCCTGCCACCGTGATGCTCTACTCACTCTGCATTGGGAACCTGATCACGCCCGCAATCGCTCGATTGCGCTTTCTCTATGCGGAGCGGCCCTTTCCGTACAATTGGCTGATATTACTGCCCCTCCTGCTTCTTCTGGCCGCGCCAGTCTATGTGGTCTCGAGTGTCGTTGTGTGGGCCATTGCTCCGCCCACCCCGCAAACCTACGCACACCTGATTCGAACCGGCTGGAAGCTTCCGTTCCTGGTCACGTTCGTTTTCGGCATTCTGACGTTTCTCTATCAGACGACCAAGGACCGGCTGGAGCGCCGCAACCTGGAGTTGCAGCGTTCGGTTGAATCCGGCACCGCGCGGATTGAAATGCAGGAGCAGGAACTGGAGAGGGCGCGGGAGATTCAGCAATCGCTGCTGCCGAAGACGATTCCGCAGATTCCGGAATTTGAGATTGCCGGAGCCTGGCGGCCTGCTCGCTCGGTGAGCGGCGACTATTACGATGTGGTCCGCCTCGACGATCACCGGCTGGGAATCTGCATCGCCGATGTGGTCGGGAAAGGCGTCTCGGCCGCGCTGCTCATGGCGAATGTGCAGGCCGCGGTGCGCGCCTTTGCGAGCAACTCCGAGAGCGCGGCCCAGGTGTGCACCAAGGTCAATCTGCTGCTGTGCGAGAACATTGCAACGGGCAAGTTCGTGACGTTTCTGTATGGCGTTCTGGACGGCGAAACCCGCACTTTTCAGTACTGCAACGCGGGGCATCTTCTACCCATTCTCGTCACTTCCGGTTCGGTCCGGATGCCGGAGCAGGGAGGGGCGGTGCTGGGCGTCTTTTCAGCGTGGAAATACGAGGACGCGACGATCGAGTTGAAGGCGGGGGACAGGTTGCTGTTGTTCACTGACGGCATTACGGAAGCCTGCGATGGGAGTGGACAGGAGTTTGAAGAGGGAAGCATTGCAGCGTTTGCCAAGGCGAACAGAGGGCTTGCGGCCGACGAGCTGACAGGGCGCCTGCTTGCGCGGGTCACGGATTATTGTGACGGACAATTTCAGGATGATGCCACGCTGCTGGTGATCGCGGCGAGTTAGAGCATTTTGGAATGGAGAGGGCTAGAAGTTGTGCCTGGAATCCCGCCCCTTTCCGCAGAAAAAGCGGAAAGGATTGGGCACAGGAGCTTGTAGCGAAAACAATGATGTTCCAGATGTTATGTTCTCGCCGCTGCCTCGCCAATCGCGGCGATCGAAGGAGCTAGCGGAAACATCTCAGACACGCAGGAATTTTGCTCACAGGCCGGAGTTGTCCACAAAAAACGAAAGCGGCCAAGAGGCCGCAAACGATCATAAACAGAGTTCTAAATGGTGCGCCCGGAGAGATTCGAACTCCCGACCCTTTGGTTCGTAGCCAAATACTCTATCCAGCTGAGCTACGGGCGCACACAGTGGTTTCGCTTCAAACCAAAGACAGAATATCAGGGATTTCCGTGCATTGCAATCAGTGCGTCAGGCTGCGGGCGCCTGCGGGGAGACCGCGGCGTCAGGAGCTTGTGGCAGCTCCTCGAGCGGCGAGGGAACGAGTTGCAAGCCTGCCTGCAGGACCAGGCTGGCGACGTCGGCGGCATTGAGGCGCGTGGCGTCGTACTCCACGCAAAGTGTGCGGGCGGCGCGGTCGAACTTAAGGCGGCGCATGCCGTAGACCTCGCGCGTACTGGCCACGGCAGCGGTGACCGCGTCACTGGGCGGCGCGGCATAGCGGAAGAGGATTTCCACGGTCGTCATAGGGGAATGATAGCAAGAATCTAGAGATTCTTGAGGTAGGCGCGTACTTCGGGGCTGGACCAGTCCTGCGCGCCGACGAACTTGCGGCGGATCACGCCCTTGCGGTCGATGACATACGTCTCCGGCCACATCTCGGTGTGAAAGAGCTTGGCGGCGCTCTGCGAAGGGTCGCGCACCGTGGTCAGGTCCACATGGCGGCGGATGAGAAAGTTCCGGTAGTCGTCCTCGTCCTCGTCGATGCTGACGGCGACAACAGCTAGTCCAGGCTGGTCGTGGTGCAGTGCCAGCAGCGAAGGCAGCTCGGCGACGCAGGGCCCGCACCAGGAGGCCCAGAAATTCAACAGCACCACTTGCCCGCGATAGTTGGCCAGGTGAACTGTCGTGGTTCCATCGGAGACCGTGAAGTCGGGAGCCGCGTGGCCGGTTTGGCCGGGGTGCGCGCCGCGATCGCAGCCCGGCGCCAGGGCCAGCGGCAGAAGCAAACAGAGAGAGAGGAAACGAGGGAAGCGCACGTCTTTATAATACGGACCGGAAGGGCATCGACGAAAGGGTGAGCACGGATGGAGCACGAGGGGCAGCAGGAGAGCGGTCAGGTTGGAGAGGTTGTGTTCAAGCCCGTGCTGGGGCTCTCCGACACGCCGGGCAAGCTGGAAACGCTGCCGGTTCGGGCGGGAACGGTCTTCGACCAGCCGGAGCCGGACGAGTTGCTGGAGTTGACGGTCATTGTTCCGGCGCGAGACGAGGAAGAGTGCCTGGGCGCCTGCCTTCAGTCGCTGGTCAGCCAGTCCGGCGAGGTTTTCCAACTGGGCCGCGATTGGGAGTTGGTCGTGGTGGACGACCACTCGACCGACCGCACGGCAGAGATTGCCCGCGGATTTGCCGGGGTGACGGTGCTGCGGGCGCCGAAGCTGGAACCAGGCTGGTCTGGCAAGAACCACGCCATCTGGACGGCGGCCAGACGGGCGCGCGGCCGCTGGCTGCTGTTTACCGATGCCGACACCGTACACGAGCCGGGAGACCTGCACCGGGCGATGCATGAGGCCGTCAAGCACAAGGCGGGCATGTTGAGCTATTCGCCGCGGCAGATCGTTCACGGGCTTTGGCAGCGGGCGCTGATGCCGCTGGTTTTCAGCGAATTGGCGCTGGCCTATCCGCCGGCCAAGGTCTCCGACCCCAGCCAACGGATCGCCGCAGCCAACGGGCAATTTCTGCTGGTGGAGCGGGAGGCCTACCGGCGGCTGGGCGGCCACGCAGCGGTCTCAGAGAAGGTGCTGGAAGATGTGGAGCTGGCCTTCCTGGCCAAGCGGCGCAAGGTGGGGCTGCGCTTCCGCTATGCCGAGGATGCGGTCTCCACGCGCATGTACCGCTCCACGGCGGCCATGATGGAGGGCTGGACCAAGAACCTGGCGCTGCTGTTTGACAACTCGCTGGCGCTGGCCGTGTGGCGGGTGATCGATATCGGGCTGCTGGTGGTGTTGCCGGCGCTGGCGATCTGGTTGTGGAACGCGCGCTTTGCGGCCCATTCGCTGCAATGGCTAGGCGCGGGCTGGGTGCTGGCGCTGCTGTGGGTGCGCAACCTGTTCCGCTTCTACGGCCGTGTCGCCAAATCCAATTTTCCGTTTCTCGATTGCGCGATCACTCCGTTGGGACTGCCCTTGTTCGTGGTACTGCTCTATCGCAGTTGGTTCCAGCACCGAATTCTGAAACGCGTAAGCTGGAAGGGCCGGAGCTACGCGGCCTGAGGGCAGAGCGAGCCTCCGACCATCTTCGCGCCTTTGGTTTTTCATTAACCCCTCTCTCAGCAGTGTTTTGCTGGAGGCTTGAAGCGGAATGGATGAAGCCTTGGCCACGGCTCGGGCATCTCTTTGAATGAGGGCAGAATGATCTTCCTGACGCGGCGGGCCACATTTTCTGCTTCGCACTACTACTGGAATCCCGCCTGGAGCGAGGAGCGCAACGCGCAGGCCTTCGGGCGATGTGCGAACCGCAGCGGACACGGGCACAACTACACGCTGGAGGTTACGGTGGCGGGCGAGCCCGACCCGATCACCGGTTTTGTGGTTGATTTGAAGTGGCTCAAAGATGTGATTGAGCGCGAGGTGCTGGCCGACTTTGATCATCGGCACTTGAACCTTGACGTTCCCGAATTTATTGCGTCGGAGCGTGCTGCGACGATCCCGACCACGGAGAACATCGCCATTGCAGCCTGGAATCGGCTGGAGCCGAAGGTGACAGCGGCGGGCGGAGCGCGATTGAGTTGCGTGCGGGTGTACGAGACGCCGGAGATCTTTGCTGAATACCGGGGCGGACTATGAACTCCGCCAGGGCCTATTTTGGCCGTCGCTATACGCTGAGCGCCAGCCATCGGTTGCACGCGGACACGCTGACGGCGGCTGAGAATCAGGCCGTGTATGGCAAATGCAACAATCTGCACGGCCACGGGCACAACTACATCGTGGAAGTGCTGGTAGGTGGCGCGGTGGACACGGAGACTGGCATGGTGGTGGATTTGGCGGCGCTGGACGAGGTGGTGCGAACTCGGGCATTGGGCCGCTTTGACCACACCCATCTGAATCTGGATTCGCTGTTCGCTGGTTGCGTTCCGACCACCGAGAATGTATGCAGGGCAGTTTTCGGATTGTTGAAAGACGCGCTGCCAGCCGGGAAGCTGGAATATGTGCGCGTGGAAGAGACGGAGAACAATTTTTTTCAGTGTTTTGAGTAAGCCGAGGTAGTACGCCCCTTTTTCCCGAGGGGCAGGAGAATGAGGGACGGATGGCGCAGCCGATTGCAGTGAGCAGGCAGGTTCGCCGGGCGGCAGGGACGGATGCAGGCCTGGCAGAATTCAGCACCGAGGAGATGTACCGCGAAATTCTGAGCCGCCTGGGCGAAGACCCCAACCGCGATGGGCTGCTGGCTACGCCCAAGCGCGTGGAGAAGTCGATGGCTTTCCTGACCAAGGGCTACGACGAAGATCCCACACGGATTCTGCAGGGCGCGATGTTCGATGTTGACTACGACGAGATGGTGATCGTGAAGGACATCGAGATGTTCTCGCTGTGCGAACATCACATGCTGCCTTTCTTCGGCAGGGTGCATGTCGCCTACATACCCAAGGCCAAGGTCATCGGGCTGAGCAAGATTCCGCGCCTGGTGGAGGTGTTTGCTCGCCGCCTTCAAGTGCAGGAGCGGCTGACGCGGCAGATTGCCGACGCCATTCAGGAAGCGATTGCCCCTCAGGGCGTGGGCGTGGTGATCGAGGCGCGCCACCTGTGCATGATGATGCGCGGCATTGAGAAGCAGAATTCTTCCACGGTCACCTCGGCCATGGTGGGCTGCTTCCGCGAGAAGGAGACGCGCTCGGAGTTCCTGTCGCTGGTGAGGCAGTCCGGGGCGGGCGTGTAGGCGGCTCGCTTCGGTCGGCTACAGTTGATAAGTGAATGGACTTTTAGTGATCGACAAACCGGCCGGCATGACCAGCCACGACGTGGTGGGCCGGCTGCGCAAGATAACCGGCGAGCGCTCCATTGGGCACCTGGGAACGCTGGATCCGATGGCGACCGGCGTTCTTCCCCTGGTGCTGGGCAAGTTTACCCGCCTGGCGCAATACTTCTCTTCCGCAGAAAAAAGTTATAGCGGGCGAATCCGCTTCGGGTTTGCCACCGACACCTACGACGCTGAAGGCGAGGTGGGCGGCCCGGATGTGTGGCCGGAGATGAATCCGCCTTTGACGCTCGAACGGATTCGCTCCGTCGCTGCGCGCTTCCACGGCGAGATGCAGCAGATGCCGCCTGCCTACTCGGCGAAAAAGATCGCCGGCAAGCCGGCCTACAAGCTGGCCCGCGAGGGCAAGCCGGTGGAGTTGAACGCCGTTCCGGTCGACATCGTTTCGTTTGAGATTGTCGCGCTCGACGGGGCCGAGGCCAGCTTCACGATGAGCATCAGCGCCGGTGGCTATGTGCGTTCGGTGGCTCACGAACTGGGCCAGGAGCTGGGCTGCGGAGCCCACTTGAGCAACCTGCGGCGGACCAAAGCCGGGGTGTTTACGCTCGAGGGAGCCCACTCCCTCGACGAGTTGCAGCCTCTCACCGGAAATGTGGAGGCGCTGGAGGCGTTCTGCATTCATCCGCGCAGCCTGTTGCCGGAGATGCCGTCTGTAACAGGCGACGCGATGGCGCTGGGTCGATTGCGCAACGGTGCGCAGGCCAACCTGCCGGAGTTTTCCAGCGCGCCCCTGGTGAAGGTCTTCGCTGGCCAGCGCGAGTTGGTCGGGATTGCGAAGCGGGTAGCGGGAACGCTGTTTCAGCCTGTCGTGGGGATGGGGTGAAAAGCAGGGAACAGGGAACAGGGGTTAGGGGTCAGGCAGAGGCAGGGGCTGCACAACCGACCTGATCCTGCTTGCGTTCGTTTTTCTCCAGCTTGCATCTAAAATGTCAACATGACCCCTCCACTTTTCACACGCCACCGTTCCAAGCTGCCTCCGCCGGGACACACCGGCCAGGAAGCGCTCTACCTGCGTTCTCTCAGCGACCGCCAGGTGAGCGTCCAGATCAAGCTGCGCGACGGTGAGGTCGTGCGTGGCTGGATCGAGTACTTCGACGACGGGATGCTGCGCCTGACCCGCGACGGCAAACCCAATCTCTTCATCTACAAACACCAGATCCGCACCATTACGGAAACGGCCCGTCACGGGATGCGCCACACGTCTCCATCCGACCAGGGCGCCAATGGTTCCGGTTCCGCTCAAGCCAGTGGTTCCGCTCAAAGCGGGGTGCGCTCATGAGGGGCGGGCCCAGGGAGACAACGGATTGGGTGTGGGTTCCCAAGGCAGCGGGCATTGCCGGCGAGGCTGGCGCACGCCTGCGTGAGTTCTTCTCGAAAGGCGTCGAAACCGAGTACAAGGGCGACGTCGACCTGGTGACTGTGGCCGACCGCACGTCGGAGAAGCTGATTCGCGAGCGGTTGGCCGCGGCCTTTCCGGAGCACGGTGTCTACGGCGAAGAGGGGACGCGCGACCGGCTCGATGCCGAGTACCGCTGGTATGTGGACCCTCTGGACGGCACCACCAACTTTGCCCACGGCCTGCCGCACTTCTGCGTCTCGCTGGGCCTGGAAAAGAGAGACGCAGGGCTCAACGCAAACCAGGATGGAACGCTGGTGGCCGCGGTGATCTACGACCCCATGCGGGACGAGCTGTACACCGCCGAGCGCGGCCGGGGTGCGCGGCTCAACGGCAGAACCATCCGTGTTGCACCCACTCCTGATCTGGCCGAGTCCCTGGTGGCTACCGGCTTTCCCAGCCGCAAACGCCACCAGAGCCCCAACGTTCACTTTTACCAGGAATTCACTCTTCGTTCGCATGGGGTACGGCGCGGCGGTTCGGCTGCGCTCGATCTGGCGTACGTTGCCGGGGGCCGGCTGGAAGCCTTTTGGGAGTTCAACCTGAACCCCTGGGACACGGCAGCCGGTATTTTGCTGGTGGAAGAGGCGGGCGGACTGGTCACCGGTTTCTCCGGCAGCCCGTTCCGGTTGGACAGCCGCGAGATCCTGGCCTCGAACCGGCGGATTCATGCCGAGTTGGTCGGCCTTTTCGATGCGATGTTTGCGGGGCGCGATCTGTCCCCCATCCCCACGCCGCAGGAGTTTGCCGCGCTCCGCGCAGCACGCGCGGCAAGCTAGACCGATTGCAGTTCAAATGAGAGCGGCGAAACAGAACAGAGTTGGCTCCCAAGGGACGAGCAACAGGAATGGATCCATCAACTTCCCGCATTTCAAAACGCGGTTTTAACTACGGGAGTCATCTTTTGGCCTCCTGTGCTACTATCAGCGACGAGGATTGAATTCCCCGGAGAAATCAGAATGGCATATGTCATCGCAGAACCTTGTATCGGCACCAAGGACACC
>Ga0224529_1000744_pt1 | contig 23004 bp, 13 predicted proteins | sample CBST50metaG_FD_179893 | JGI IMG/M metagenome (GOLD analysis project Ga0224529, IMG submission 179893) | Peat soil microbial communities from Stordalen Mire, Sweden - C.B.S.T50 | ecosystem: Environmental > Terrestrial > Soil > Wetlands > Peat | place: Sweden: Norrbotten County, Stordalen Mire... | reverse complement strand
TTACCTCAAGCCTTGGACTAACTTCTACAATTACCAACGGCCTCATGGTAGCCTCAACTACAAGCCGCCCATCAGCCGCTCCGAAAATGGAACAACCTCTTGACCTTCTACAGGCACCCAGCATTGGCACTTTTTCAAGCGGTCAGAGACTTGGCATCCACTCATCGGGAGGGCGATTCGTGAATCGATCCAGATTGCCGCGGCGGCGCAGGATTTCGCAGATATTCTTTCTACTGCTTTTTCTGGTGCTTCTGCTGTTCACCTCGATGAGCTTGTTCCTCCATGGCGCGACGGAAATCAAGCTGCGCGCGCCGGTGAGCCTCTTCTTCGAGTGGGATCCGCTGGTGGCCCTGGCGAATGCGCTGGCCAGTCACGCGCTCTATCGGGGCCTTGTCTGGAGCCTGCTGATCTTTGTGCCCACGCTCTTTCTGGGACGATTCTTCTGCGGCTGGATTTGCCCGCTGGGTACGCTGCAACAGTTTGTGGGCAAGCTGCCATCCGAAGCGAAGAGGGGCAAGCGGCGCATCGAATCCAACCACTACAAACGCTGGCAAACCGGCAAATACATTGTGCTGATTGCCGGTCTGGTGGCCGCTCTGTTTGGCTCGGCGGTGATTGGCTGGATCGACCCTTTTAGCCTGCTGGTCCGCTCCTTCGGGCTGTCGTTTTTGCCCGCACTGAACGCAGCCGTGGGCGCGTTGCTCGCGCCGCTCGAAGGCAGCCACATCGCGGCGATCAGAACGACTGGCGGCGTGCTGCATACGATTCTGCACCATACAGTGCTTGATCTTCGCCAGCCGCACTATGCGCAAAGCGCGTTTTTTGGCATTTTATTCCTGGCGATTCTGGCCCTCAGCCTGCGCGTGACGCGGTGGTGGTGCCGCGCAATCTGCCCGCTGGGCGCGCTGCTGGGCGCGGTCTCCCGCTGGTCGGTGCTGGGTCTGCACAAGGACGAGGCCACGTGCGACCGCTGCGGCCGCTGCCTGCTCCACTGCCAGGGCGGCGACGATCCTATTTGCGGCGTGCCGTGGCACAAGGCCGAGTGCGTGATGTGCATGAACTGCGTCGGCGTTTGCCCGCACGGCAGCGTGCAATTCCGCTTCTTCCGTACACAAGCCGAGACGGAGCCGGAAATCGCTTCGCCGGACATTGGCCGCCGCAAGGCGCTGACGGGCCTGGCCGCCGGCGCGGCGCTGGTTCCGCTGCTGCGCGCCAACACCGGCCTGGTCAAAGGCCGCCACGCGAATTTGCTGCGCCCGCCCGGCGCGCTCGATGAGCCGGAGTTTCTTTCCCGCTGCATCCGTTGCGGCGAGTGCATGAAGGTCTGCCCCAACACGGCGCTGCATCCAACGCTCAACGAGGCCGGCCTGGAAGGGCTTTGGACGCCGACGCTGGTGCCGCGCATCGGCTACTGCGAGCCCAGTTGCGTCTCCTGTTCGGAGGTCTGCCCCACCGGCGCGATCTGGCAGATTACGCCCAAGGAAAAGGGCTGGGTAGTCGGCGTGGGCGGGCCAGGACAGCCGATCCGCCTGGGCACGGCATTCTACGACCGTGGCCGCTGCCTGCCGTGGGCCATGGCCACTGAGTGCATCGTCTGCGAGGAGTGGTGCCCGGTTTCGCCCAAGGCGATTTATGTTGAAGAAGCGCAAGTCGTCGACGCGGCGGGCAACATCAAAACGCTGAAGCAGCCGCGCATCGATCCCAGCCGTTGCGTCGGCTGCGGCGCGTGCGAGTACGCTTGCCCGCTGCAGGAGCGCCCGGCCGTTTCCGTCACCAGTATTGGCGAAAACCGCTCGCCCGGCAGCCAGATTCTGCTGAACCGGAAATAGAGGAGACGTCACAATGAAGTTTTGTTCGCATTGGAAGTGGGCCGTCGCAGCCTTGGTGATGGTTGCCGCAATTGCCGGTACGGGCTGCAAAAAGAAGATTGCCGATCCATTTCCGGCTTCGGGTGCGGTTGCGGGCTGGCAGAAAACCAGCGCGACCCGCGCCTTCGCCGCCAGCAAGTTGTCCGATTACATCGACGGCGACGCCGAGCAGTACATCGCGGCTGGCGTCATATCCACCTTGACCTCCGACTACAAATATCAGGGCCAGTTGGAGGCGACCGTCGATGTGCATACGATGAAGGACGCCGGCGGGGCGCAACAGATTCTGGAAACCGGCGTGACCAGCGACGCCAAGAAGATCGCGGTGGGCGACGAATGCGTGCAGTACGCGCAGAGCATCGGCTTCCGCAAAGGCGTCTATCTGGTGCGCATTGTGGCCTACCAGTCCACGCCCGATACGCCGCAGGCGCTGCTGGCGCTGGCGCACGGCGTGGAAGCGAAACTCTGACCAGGCAGGCCGAAAAACCGGCGCGGGAGTATAAAAATGGCCGATAAACCGGAAGCGGAAAACGGCGCGGCGCAAGGCATGACGCGGCGCGAGGCGATGCTGCAACTGCTGCGCCTGGGCGGAGCGGCCGCGGGCACGGCGGCGGCAGCCGTTTGGCTCAGCCAACACAGCTTTCGCCCTGTCCCGGCGCAGGCGGAGCAGGCGCGGCGCGACCATCGCATCACCATCGCCCCGCAACTGCCGTTGATGACGGTCGTCCAAAACGGAGAGCCGCGCGCGCTGGTCGAGAAGGCTCTGGAAAATCTGGGAGGCATTCGCCGCTTCATCAGCCGCCAGGACGTGGTGGTCCTCAAGCCCAACATCGCCTGGGACCGCACGCCGGAGCAGGCCGCCAACACCAACCCCGAAGTCGTGGCCGAAGTGGTGCGCCAGTGTTGGCAGGCCGGAGCCAAGCGCGTCCTCGTCACTGACGTCAGTTGCAACGAGCCGCGCCGCTGCTTCAGCCGCTCCGGCATCGAGGCCGCCGCGCGCGCCGAGGGCGCGGAAGTCATCCTGCCCGATCCCGACCTCTTCCGCGAAGTGGAGCTGGGCGGCGTGGTGCTGAAGAGCTGGCCCGTCTTCACGCCGTTCCTCGAAGCCGACAAAGTCATCAATCTGCCCATCGCCAAGCATCACGGCCTCAGCGGCGTCACGCTGGGCATGAAAAACTGGTACGGTATTCTGGGCGGCCAGCGCAACCGCCTGCACCAGCAGATTCATCAGAGCCTGGCCGACCTGGCCAGCTTCATGCTGCCCACTTTCACGCTGATCGACTGCTACCGCATTCTGCTGCGCAACGGCCCCACCGGCGGCAACCTGGAAGACGTCGCGCTGAAGAAGACCATCGTCGCCGGAACCGACCCGGTGGCCCTCGACGCCTACGTGGCCAAGGCTTACTGGGACCTCGACAGCGAGCATCTGCCCTACTTGCAGATGGCCGCCGCGCGCGGCCTGGGAACCGTGGACTTCGACAAGCTGGCGGTGAAGGTCAGCCAGTTGGGATAGCGGGTTATGGATACGGCATACAACAACGGCTAAACCAAAGATGTGTCATCCTGAGCGAAGTTTGGCGCGCTCTTTGCGCCAAACGCAGTCGAAGGACCTGCGGCTTTTTTCTTTCGTGTCGCAATCCAATCGCGCTGGATCAATCATTTTCGGCTTGCCCGTGCTCCGCTGAATCGCCACGCCTTGCGCGCGCTTGCCCCGGCTGAGTATCTTTGTGAAGCGGGTCAAGAAAATTCCGGGAAAGAGATTCATGGACGTTCTGCAACAGCTTTTTGAAGAGCATTTTCATGTGCCGGCCGCGGATGCGCGGCCGCTTCAGGGCCAGCTTGGCGGCTCCGGGCGCATCATTGTCCGGCTCACTGGCGGCCCGTTCCGCGCCATCGGCATTCTCTCTAACGTGCGCGAGGAAAATGTCGCATTCCTCGAATTCTCCCGACATTTTCGCCGTCACGGATTGCCGGTGCCGGAGATTTATGCGGAGGATTTGAGCCGTGGCGCTTACCTCGAAGAAGACTTGGGTGATACCACGCTCTTCGAGTTCCTGGGCGCGCATCGCAATGGCGACGTACTTGCTCCCGAAGCTGTCGCGGCCTATCGCAAGGTGGTGGCCGCGCTGCCGCGCTTTCAGGTGGAGGCGGGCCGTGATCTGAATTACAGCGTCTGCTATCCGCGCGCCAGTTTTGACCGCCAGTCCATCAACTGGGATCTGAACTATTTCAAGTATTATTTTCTGCGCCTCGCTGGAATTCCCTTCAACGAGCAGGCGCTGGAGGATGATTTCAGCCGCCTGACGGATTTTCTGCTGACCGCGGACCGGGATTATTTTCTTTATCGGGATTTTCAATCGCGCAACGTGATGCTGCGCCAGGGCGAGCCATACTTTCTGGACTATCAGGGCGGCCGCAAGGGCGCGCTGCAATATGACATTGCGTCGCTGCTCTACGACGGCAAGGCCGATCTGCCGCCGGCGATCCGCCAGCAGTTACTTGATGACTATCTCGACGGCCTCAGGAGTTATATCAAGTTAGACCGCGCGGCCTTCATGGATCGCTATTACTCTTATGTCTATGTGCGCATTCTGCAAGCGCTGGGAGCCTATGGCTTCCGTGGATTCTTCGAGCGCAAGGCGCATTTCCTGCAGAGCGTTCCCTTCGCGCTGAAGAACCTGCGCTGGCTCAAGGAAAACGTCCGGCTGCCCATCGAACTGCCGGCGCTGATGAATGCAATTCAAGGTATGTTGGCGTCGGAGAAGTTACAAGGCTTCGCGGCCAGCGCGGACAAGTTGACGGTGCGGATTTTCAGCTTCAGCTTTCGCCGCGAGATACCCGCCGACGAAAGCGGCAACGGCGGCGGATACGTCTTCGACGTGCGCAGTCTGCCGAATCCAGGCCGCGAAGAGCGCTTCAAGCAAATGACCGGCAAAGACGCGGCGGTGATTGACTATCTCAATCAGCAGCCGAGCGTGCATCAGTATCTTGCCAGCGTTTTCACGCTGGTGGACGCAAGCGTCAGCGCCTATCAGCAGCGCGGTTTTACAAGCCTCATGGTCTCGTTCGGCTGCACTGGCGGTCAGCATCGCTCGGTCTTTTTTGCCGAGCAGTTAGCCGGGCATTTGCGGGCCAACGGCGTGGACGTGGTGGTGCGGCACATCGAGCAGGAGAAACAAAGCCGATGAAAGCGATGATTCTGGCCGCGGGACTCGGCACGCGCCTGCGTCCGCTCACCGACGACCGGCCGAAGGCGCTGGTCACCGTGGCCGGCCGCACGCTGCTGGAAATCACGCTGGCGCGACTGCGCTCGTTTGGCGTCAGCGAAGTGATTATCAACGCGCACTATTTCGCGGGAATGATCGTCGATTATCTGAAGGCCAACGATAACTTTGGCATGAGAATTGAAGTATCCCGTGAGCAGGAGTTACTGGACACTGGCGGCGGCTTGAAGCGGGCCGCGCATTTCTTTTTGAAGGACGGCAGCAGCGAGCCGTTTATCCTGCACAACGTCGATGTCATCAGCAATATTGATCTCGCCAGCATGGCGCGCTTTCACGCGGAGCACAACGCCCTGGCCACCATGGCCGTTCAGCGGCGGGTGACCTCGCGCTATCTGCTCTTCGATGAGCATGGCCAGCTCTGCGGCCGCCGGGCTGGGCGAGACGGCGAAATTGAGTTATCTCGGCCAGCCGCAAAGACCGAGGCGCTGGCATTTTCCGGCATTCACGTTCTATCTCCCCGCATCTTCGCAAAGATCGAAGAGGAAGGCGCATTTTCGATTATTCCGGTCTATCTGCGTCTGGCGGCGCGGGGAGAGAAGATTCTCGCCTTCCGCGCGGACGGCTGCTATTGGCGCGATCTTGGCCGTCCAGAGAGCATCGCGCAAGCCGAGCAGGATCTAAGCAGCGGAAAATTCTCAGCGGCTATTCCTCCGGCGCACGGCTGTACTCCTTGAGCTTGTTGTGCAGGGTCTTCAGGCTTATGCCCAGCATCTCCGCGGCGCGGGTCCTGTTCTGGCCGGCGGCTTCCAGGGTGCGCAGAATCAGCAGCCGCTCGGCCTCGTCCACGGTCGAGCCAATATGCAGCGGCACCACGCCGGCGTCGATTGCCTGCGCCTGCGTGGCGCCAAAGCCGGCGGGCAGGTGCCCCACATCGAGCGGCGCTCCATCCTGGCAGAGAATCACCGCCCGCTCGATGGTGTTGCGCAGCTCGCGGCCATTGCCCGGCCAACTGTAGGCCATCAGGCGATCCAACATGGACGGCGCCACGCCGGAGACGCGCCGTTCATGCTTCTGGTTCATCTCGGCCACCATCGCCTCGGCCATCAACGGCAAATCCTCGATGTGCTCGCGCAGCGGCGGCATGTGGATGTTGAAGACATTCAGGCGGTAGTAGAGGTCTGCCCGCAGCTTGCCCTGGGCGACGGCCTGTTCGGGGTCGCGGTTGGTGGCGGCCAGCACGCGCACATCCACTTCCTGCTCCGCGCGCGCTCCCAGCCGGCGGAATTTGCGCTCTTCCAGCACGCGCAGCAGCGTGGTCTGCGTGGCCGCCGGCATTTCGCCGATTTCGTCCAGCAGCAGCGTGCCACCGTCGGCCAGCTCGAAGCAGCCGGCCCGCCGCTCCACCGCGCCGGTGAATGCGCCCTTCTCGTGGCCGAAGATTTCGCTTTCGATCAGCGTTTCAGGAATGGCCGCGCAGTTGACGGCGACAAAGGGCTTGGATTTCCTCGGGCTCAGTTCGTGCAGCGTGCGCGCCACCAGCTCCTTGCCCGTGCCGCTTTCGCCGGTAATGAGCACGGAGACATTGGAGGGCGCAATCTGCTCGATCAGGCCGAAGATTTCGCGCATCGGCGGCGAGCTGCCCACCATCGCGCCCAGCACGCCGGTTTCGCGCAGCCGCCGCCGCGCCACTTCCAGCTCAACGGCGGTTTCGCGCTGCCGCGTGGCGTTGGCCAGGATGATCTTCAGCCGAGTCGGGTCCACGGGCTTCTGCAAAAAGTCGTAGGCCCCCAGCTTCATGGCCTCGACGGCCAGTTGAATGGAGCCGAGGGCGGTGAGCACCACCACCGCCAGATTCGCGCCCAGCCCCGGGCCTTCTTCCACGAGTTTGGTCAGCAGGCCAATGCCGTCCAGCCGCGGCATCTTAAGGTCGGTGATTACAATCGCCGGCTCCCAAGCCAGCGCTTTTTCCAGGCCCTCGATGCCATCGCGCGCGGTCTCGGTCTGGTAGCCCCAGCCGTAAATCAGCTCGGCCAGACCCATCAGCGCGTAGGGCTCGTCTTCGACGATCAGAACCTTTACAGAGCTTGGCATGGAATTTCCCGCTTCATTCTCAGCTTAGCCCTCTTTTCCGCGGGAACTCCGCGCGGGCGATTTTCGTCGCCGCTTCGGCATTCACTGTGCCGCGTCCGAAGCCTTGCGAATGGCCGCCATCGGCACGGCCAGCCGCGGATCGTCGCGGGTCAGGATGCGCGGGGCGTTGTAGACAGCCTTGGCCTGCTCCGGCGTGTTGGCGTTCTGGATGAACTCGCTCCAGCTCATGAAGTAGGTCCAGCGCGGCTGCCGGTTGAGCACTTCAAGGCTGGGCAGCTTGCCCACCTCGGCCAGCGCGATCGGCTTGCCGCCGGCCAGCCGGAGCATACTGTCGTAATACTGCTGCTTGAATTCGCCGTAGATGTCCATCGTGACCACGTCGGTAAACGGCGCACCTGGATAGAAGCTGGTGAGAAGCGGCCAATGCGGATCAGGCGCGTTCACATTCCACACCCAAAGCAGATTGTCCAGATGGTGAACGTTGACGAAGCGGTCGTAAATCATGCGGTAGAGCGCCGCGGAACCATCCCAGCCCGGACGTCCCGCCCACCAGAACCAGCCGCCGTTCATCTCGTGATAGGGGCGGAAGAGCACCGGCACATGGGCGTCGCGCAGTTGCTTCAGGTAGCCGGCAATCACGTCCACCTGCGCTTGCCAGCGCAGATTGAGCGGGCTGCCGGGCGTCAGCAGCTCGCGCCACTCGGCATCGGTCAAGTGGCCTTGCACGCTCTCTTTGAAGGTGACCGGCTCGTTGTCGGTGGGCCGCACCTCATGCCAGGTCAGCGTGATGACCGCGCCGTTCTTGTATTGTCGCTTGACCTCTTCGATCATCGCTGGCCGTCCAAGCACGGAGTCCTTGTCGTCGCCCGTCGAAAAGCCGAAGTCGCCGCCAAACAGGCCGGGATACTTGCCCGTCAGGTCGTAGGCCGTGTTGGTCCAGCGCGCGCCCACATTGGGATAGTTGTGCTGCCCGGCGATTGTCGCCTGTCCGGAGATCGAGTCCAGATAGGCGAGCAGCGCCCGCGCCTCGGCCGTGGCGTGCGGGTTTACCGGCGCCGGAGCCGCATTCAGCCCCCCGGCGCAACCCAGCACTCCAGCCAAAAAAAGGACCGCAACCCGCATCATCCGCATCGTTTTCTTCAGCATTAAGAAAATCCCTTCGCGTGCGAATTATAACGGATGGCCTTCCTGGCGACGAAACGCGCTCTTTCCCGCAGCGCGCGCGGAGTCAAAATCGTGCCAGCGGCTTTTGCGATTGAAATCCGCTTCTTGACACAATACCTTCCAGCCTTGAAACTTTTCATTAGGGTTGCGGCGTCGCGCAAGGGGGATGGCGACCAGATTTTAGCGCCGAAAGAGGCGGATACGAATCCGGCAAGCGGACCGAAGACCGGGCGGCTGACGTTGCTGCTGAACTCCACCATGGAGAGCGTTGCCGCGGTGGAGGCGGCCGCGGACAATCTGGCTGCCGAGGCCGGTTTGAACGAGGACGAGCGCTTCCACCTGACCATGGCGGCGCGCGAGGCCGCGGTGAACGCCGTTCTGCACGGCAACGAGTACGACCCCGCCAAGCGCGTCACGGCCAGCTTTGAGAACACCGGCTCGGCGCTGGTCATTACCATCGCCGATCAGGGCCCAGGACTGGACCAGCAGGCGCTTCCCGACCCGCTCGCCCCGGAGAACCTGTTGCGCGGCGCGGGCCGGGGACTCTTCCTGATCCGCTCCTTCATGGATGAGGTGCGCTTCCGGCAACTGCGCCCTGGCACGGAACTGACGCTCGTCAAACATTTGCCGCCGGTGGCCGGTGGAAGCCTTCAACAATCAAATGGCGGCTTTGGGAGCGCATGAAAATCAGTTTTTTGCGCCAAAGAGCCTGGGGTTCCCGCAGTTTGGAACTGAAGGAGCGCTGGGCGCGTAATACCAGCTAGGAGGATGATTCATGGCTTTGACAATCGCATCCCGTGAAGTGGACGGCGTCACCGTTCTCGACCTTGGTGGGCGAATCACACTGGGCGAGGGCAGCGTGCAGTTGCGCGATGCCATCCGCAGCCTGATCGCCAAGGGATCCAAGAAAGTTCTGCTGAACCTGGAAGGCGTGGACTATATCGACAGTTCGGGGCTGGGCGAGCTGGTGAGCGCCTTTACCACCGCCCGCAATCAGCAGGGCGAGGTCAAGCTGCTGAACCTGACCAAAAGGGTTCACGATCTGCTGCAATTGACCAAGCTCTATACCGTCTTTGACATCCGGGACGATGAGGCCAGCGCCATCGCGGCCTTCGAGTAGGAGAACCGCTTGAAGAAGTACCAATGCTGGGCGTCCCACCCTCGGCGCGTCCTTGTTTTTGCGCTTAGGTCTCTGGCAGCATAATTTCGTACCATGCGTTCGTGCTTTCCCAGGTCCCAAAATCGGGACCTGGGGCACCCCGCAGCGCGTCAGCTCTTCCAGCCCGCTGCGCTCACGGTGTGCACTTTCCTCCGCCGTTACCGTTCGTGCACCATTGTCGTCGCAACTGACGCGCACGCGCTCAAGATTGACGATAAACAGGCAACGGATTTTCTGCGCCAGCTTGCCTCGCTGGACCTGATTCGACCAGCAGAATGTCTGCCTCTGGACAAAGAAGCATATGAGATCACAACTCATGGAAACGCTCTTGCCAATGCTTCTGCCGCCGGGTTCGATCGTGCGCTCACCGCGCGCCAAAATAAGGCAAGACTGGGCGGACTTTATGGAGCGCACCCAGCGCATTGGCAAAGCGATTTCCTCCCGTGGAAGTGCGGCATAGCCATCCGGTCATCCCGGCGGGCGGAGATCGGGCAGCCGGGCAGAATACTTTCGGTGTGTCTCCATAGAAAAAAGTCACTTGAGTGTGTGCTTTCGGCCTATGCCATCTCTAAAACGCTTTAGTGGTCAGACCTTAAAAGAGATTTTTGCATTCTAAACAGCCATCGATTCATCTGTATGTATATGAAAAATATAAGTTTATAAAATATTTTCAGACGATATAATGTTTTGCTTGACGTTTCTATGGGTGCGTGTGGATAATTGTTCGTTCGATGAGGTCTGACCACTTTAGCGGCAAAATATATCTGGGAAAAAGCGGTAATCAGCCTCAAATTCTGTTGTTGATCCATCTTCGGAGAGTGTCATGACGCGCCGTTTCTACCTTGCCGTAGTCCTTCTTCTCTTGCCGTGCCTGTTTTCGCTTGTGAACGCCGGAGCACAGACTCCTGTTGCGCTGCCTTACACCGTGACCACGCTGGCGGGAGGCACGCCGGCCAAGACGAGCAATGGCAGTGCCTGCCCGACGTTATCAACCGCGACGGCTACCGATAGCGCGGGCGACGGCTGTCCGGCGGCCAACGGCGTTTTCGGCACGGGCGGCCGTGGCGGCGTGGTGGTGGACTCCTACGGCAATGTCTTTGCCGACGATGACGTCAATGGCATCCTCCACATGATGAATCCAACCACTGGAATCATGACCGCCTTGGCGGGTACGGGCACGTCGTGCAAGCTGGTCGACGCCTCCGGCGACGGCTGCGTCTTTCCGGCGGGAGTGCCCGCTGCGGCGGTAACTGGCGCACGCGGCGTCGGCATCGATCCCTATGGCAATGTCCTGCTGGCTGGCTACACCGACAAAATGATCCATGTTCTCTGCCGCGCCGCCTCGCCACTGTGCACGGCCTCCCAGGTGGGCTACATGGAGCTGGTGGCGGGTTGCGTAACCACCAAAGGCACGGGCTCCGCCAGCGGAGGCGTGGGCCAGGATGGATATACAGCGACGTCGGTCGGAGCCACCTGTTCGGCCAAGCTGGGCGAAACGGACGCACCGCGTGGCGCAACAGCAGACATCTATGGCAATGTCTACTATGCCGATTCGACTTCTTCCCGCTACCGCGTGGTGCTCGGTCCTTTGACCTCCAGCTATTTCAAAGGCAACAACCCGCTCTATGCGGCGCTGAAGGCCTTCGGCTATTATGCTTCGCCCACAGCGGGGTATGTGTACACGATCGTGAATCTCAATGGAACATCGGTCAACACGCCGGGCACCGCGCAGAGCACGAGTTCCGTCTGCAAGATCACCTATGCGCAAAACAGCACTGCTTACACATCGACGGTGTATCCGCTGGACACCTACGGCGACGGATGCCCGTTCCAGTTCAGCTCTGTTTATGAAGCCACGAGCGGCACCAGCGCCTACCAGATCGGCGTGGCCGTTGACGCGGCGGCCAATCTGCTTTTTACCGATCCGACGCATGGCCTGCGCGTCTTCTTTGTGAGCGACGGCACGAACTTTGCCAGCGGAACCGCCGGGTACATTGCCGGTCAGGCAATGAAGCACGCGATTGCCGTCAACAACACCACCATCACGCCCACTGCCGGGTACATCTATATGCTGGCGGGCGGAGGAAGCACGAATACGCTGGGCGCGACGCCGCATTTGGGCACCAGCCTGGCCATCACGGATAACACGATTACCAAAGTGGCCGTCAGCCCGCAGGGAAACATCTACATCGGCGACAGCGGCAAGGCTCTCTTCTTTGACATTGCGACGGGATATATCCGGACCCTGGCCACGACCGGCGGCTCCTTTGCCAACAGCAGCGGCCTGGGCGTCGCCGTCGACGGCCAGGGCAACCTGTATCTGTACGACGCAACCACGGTGACGAACAGCGGGACCACGTCCATGCAGGTGCGCAAGGTGCTGGCGCAGGGGCTTGCGCCGCAGTCGCTGGGCGCGCCGCTGAGCCAGACCTTCCAGGCGCACTTCCCGGCGGCCAGCGCGGCTTCGGTAACGCTGACGAATTCGACGAACGGGGATATAAGCTACAACACGCCGTCGTGCGGCACATTGAATGGCGACGGCAGCCTGGACTGCTCGGTGACAGCATCGGCCACGCCAAGCGCGGCCGGACAGCGCTCGGCCGCGATCACGCTGGCGGCCTCCGGCGGAGAGAGTCTGACTCTCAACCTGGGCGGCACGGTGACTGGCTCGGTGCTGGCCATTGACAACGCCACCTCGGGCGCGAGCAGCATATCGCCCACGACCAGCGCGCTGCTCAGTGGTAACACGCCATCGGCGGTGGCCGTGGACGGCGCGGGCAATCTGTATGAGGCCAGCGGAACCAGAATCCTGGAATCGCTGGCGGCGTCTGCTTCCAGCACGGTGACGCTGGCCTCCAGCCTTTCCGCCGCTCCCACGCAAATCGCGGTGGACGCGGCTGGCGACATCTTCTACCTGAACGGCTCCTCGTCGATTCAAGAACTGGCAGTGAGCGCCGCGGGTTCTCCGGCAACGTATTCCTCAACCGCGATTTCCTATACGCCGAGCAGTCTGGGCACGGCGGCGCCGAGCGCCATCGCGGTGGATACGGCCGGCAATCTCTTCGTGGCCGACGAGCAAAGCTCCGAGGGCACGATCTACCTGATCTCGACCTCGGCGCTGAGCGCGAACTCGCAGGCCGGGTGCTCCTATCCCGCCACCGCCGCGACTCCCGTTCTGCCATCGCTTTGCCAGGCAACAATCGGCAGCGTGGGGGCCTTCGGGAGCATCTCCTCTCTGGCCGTTGATCTTTCCGGCAACGTGTATGTCGCGGATACGACCAACAGCGCGGTTTACAAGCTGACGCCGAATGCCGCGGGCACATATACGCAGTCAACGGTTTCCGGCGCGTCGCCGGGAGCGCTGGCCGTGGACGCGGCCGGCGATCTCTACGTGCAGAGCGGCGCGAAGGTGACCGAATATCCGGTCAGTGGCGTGAAGGACGTTCCGGTGCTAAGCGGCGTAAGCACACCGGCTGGCCTGGCCGTCGATGGCCTGGGCAACGTGTATAGCGCCGATGCCGGCTCGACCTCCGTGACCCAGATCAAGCGCAATGCGTTGACCGAGGATTTCGGCTCCAGCTATTCACTGGTGTTCAGCGCGACGCTGACCAATGCGGGCAATCAGGCTTCCGCGGGGCAGAGTTCAACCAATGGCGCCGAGGCGGGCGATTTCACGCTTTCGGGCTGCTCTTTCACCAACAATCTGCTGAACGCGATGACGGCCGGCGAGTCTTGCGCCCTGACCGCCGACTTTCCTGCCATCGGCAGCACGGAAGACTACGATTACATCGCATTTACTCCCACTTCTCCTTCCACTTCCGCGCCGGGAATGCTTACCCTGAAAGGCTTGGCGGATATGACGGGGTACGACACCACCACGGCGATTGGCGCGGCCTCGAACTCATCCCCGGTTTATGCGGCCAGCGGCGCGGAAGTCAGCTTCCCGATCACGGTAACGGCCAGCAGTACCTCTACTGATAACTCGGTGACGAACAACACCGTGGGGCCGACGACCGCAAACTATGTAACCATCAGCGTGGATTCCGGCACGGCTGCGACGTATAACTTCACCAGCACGAGCGGCCTTACGGCCTCGCTGACGCTGAACCTTTCCGGCCTGACAGCGGGCAGCCACTCCTTTACCGTGGCCTTCCCGCAGCAAGGCTCGTTCCTGGCTTCCAGCGCGGCCTCGGGCTCGATTGCCGTGACTCCAGCCGGAACCAGCATCACCGCCTGGACGCCCAGCACGGCCAGCCAGTATGTCAGCGCGGCCATTGGCGCCGATGTGCTGAACGCCACCGAGGCAAGTGGCGTCGCGGGCAACGTCGTTTATAGCGTAACCAGCCAGCCGGCCTGCACCACGACCTCGACGGCGACCGTGGACGCTTCGACCTACCTGGCAGTGGGCACTTATACGCTCTATGCCACCTTCTGCCCCACCGATTCGACCGACTACAGCAGTTCGACGGCGTCGATTGCCTACACCGTGAACGGCAGTGCACCAACTACGGCTGCGGTGGGCGCTTCAACCCTGGTGGTGGCGGCCGACGGCAGCGGTAACTACACCAGCCTGACAACGGCCCTGGAAGCCCTGCCGGTAACCGGCGGCGCGATTTACATCAAGCCCGGAACCTACTCTGGACAGAATGTCATCAGCTATCCCAACGTGCAACTGCGTGGCCTGGGCGGCGACCCGACACAGGTGATTCTCAGCGGCGAGAACGGCACTTATTCCACCTCGTCCTTTACTGCCAGCAGCTTGCCGACGGGCTTCAGCTTCGGCCCCGCGGGCAAGGGAAGCGATGAGGGATCGGCAACCCTTGATGTGAGCAAGAACGCCTTCATTGGCACGCAGGCCACCTCGGCCACTTACACGCCGAACAACTTCTATGCCGAAAATCTGACCATTCAAAACACCTATGACACGGACCCGGCGACCACGACCAAATGGTATGCGAGCAGCAATGGCGGAAGCTGCTCCAGCGGCGGCGCGGACACCTCGCTGCAAACCTTGTACAACAACAACCAGTTGTGCGGCGCGCAGGCCATGGCGCTGTTTATGAATTCCGACGGAGGGGTGCTGAACAACGTCAACCTGCTCAGCCAGCAGGACACGCTCTACGCCTCCGGCATCGGTTGCGGTACCTACTGCACGGTGGCGCGCGAGTATATCTGGAAGGGCCTGATTGTCGGCGACGTCGATTATGTCTTTGGCGACGCGGCCCTGGTCTTTGACCACACCAACTTCTTCACCACCTGGCATGGCACTGCCGCAACCGGGCAGGAGACAATCGAGGCGCAGAACAAGCGCTATCCGACCGGTACGACCAGCACGACCAACAGTTCGTATAGCACCAGTTCCGACTACCTGAGCGGCTTCGTTTGCAACGCCTGCAACCTGATGTCGCAGAGCAGCGGCATGACCAAGCTCTACTATGGCCGTCCGTGGAACATCAGCACGAGCAGCTATCCCGCCTCGTACTCGACCTGGGTGATGCTGAATTCAGCGGTGGACCAGATAAACGCCTCCGGCTGGATTGGATGGGATGGCGCATCGAAGGACCTGAGCACCTCGACCTACGCCGAGTACAACACGCAGGCCTCCACCGATCCGGCGCTGTGCACCAGCGCCAGCGGCGCGACGTGCACCAGCTATCCTTACCCGTCAACGCTCTTCAACACCACGGATCCTTCGCTTCTTTACACCTATTCCAGCGCCACGCCAGCCGATTCCGCCGCGGTTCCGTCCGGGAGCAATAGTGGCTCCGGCGTGACCGGCACGCGTGAGTCCTCCGCGCTGAAGCTGACCGCGGCCGATGCGGCGCCCTACTATCCGGTTGCCTTTCTATCCACCACGGTGCCCAGCACCAAGCTCTCCTCGGGCCAGTCCTCGACCTGGAACCCGGTAAATGCGCTGGCCGCGCAGGTGAATGCTTTCGCTCCGGTCAGCAGTGTGGGCGCGCTTGCCTTGGGCAGCAGCGTGACCATCCTGGGTCGCCCGCAAACGCCCGGCGCGGGCGTGATTCCCACCGGGACTTACGCCTTCTATGACAGTCTCGGCGTCAATCAGGTCTGCTCCTCGACAGCCGCCAGTGGCTGCACGTTGCTGGCAAGCGGCTCCCTGGATAACAGCGGCGAGGCTTACCTGATCACCAGTTCGCTGCCCGCGGGCACGAATTACATCACCATGGTCTATACCTCCGGGGATAGCAACTTCGCCAGCAGCACATCTTCCACGTACAGCATTTACGTCCTGAAATCGGGAGAGGTTGCCACCACTACCACGCTGAGCGTGAATGACACCAGTTCCACTACTGGTACTCCCATCACGGGAACTGTCACGGTTTCGCCCAGCACGGCGGCCGGCGTCGTTGCGCTGACCCTGGATGGCGTTGCGGCTACCAGTTGCACACTATCAAGCGGTTCCTGCACCTGGTCAATCAGCGCTCCCAGCGTGGGTTCGCACACCATCGGCGCGAACTATTCCGGTGATAATCTCAACTTTGGCTACAGCTCAGCGACAGCGCCGGTCGTAGTGGTGGCGCCAGCCGCCACCGGCGACAGCCGCGCCAGCGCTGCTACCGAGCCTTCCGTCCCGTCCGTCTGCCAGCAGTTGACCGCTGACATCACGGATGCGTACTACTCCGTCGATTTCTCCCACGAGATTGCGGGCCTCGATATTCCGGCCTCAATCGACGGCGGAAGCACGGTGCTCACCAATTCCAATCTTGTCAATCCAACGGTGACCAACCCCGACGGCGGGCGCATCCAGGCCGCTTTGAATGCCTGCTCGGCCAGCTATTCTGGAACGGGCTCCGGACCGGCCTTGGAGCTTTCGGCGGATTCGTCGGGCAACGATGCGTTCCTGACCGGACCGCTCTCCATGCCGTCGAATGTTACCCTGCTGATTGATCCAGGCGTGACCCTCTACTTCTCGCGCAACGCGCAGGATTATGACAAAGTTGCCGGCACGCACACCTGCGGCACGATCAACTCCAGCACCGCAACCTCATCGTGCGCGCCGCTGATCGATATTCCCAAGAAGGCGGCCAATGTTGGCATCATGGGCTACGGCAAGCTGAATGGCCGCGGCGGCGACGTGCTGCTCAATCCCGATTCGAGTTACACCGGCTATAGCTGGTGGGATCTGTCTGCCGCCGCCAATGGCGTGGGCAGCCAGCAGAACCCGCGCTTCATCCAGATGGATACCGGCTCCAGCAACATCACACTCTACAAAATCTCCATTCTCAACGCGCCGCTCTTCCACGTTTCCACCACCGGCGCTGTCTCCGGCTTTACCGCCTGGGACATCAAGATTGTGACGCCGTCCTATGCGCGCAACACGGACGGCATTGATCCGGGCAGCGCCACCAACTTCACCATCACCAAGTCGTGGATCTCCGATGGCGACGACAACGTGGCCGTCGGCGCTTCCGGCAACACCTCCGCTAAAGCCTCGTCGAACATTTCCGTCACCAACAACCATTTCTTCGCCGGCCATGGCGAGTCCATTGGCAGTTACACCGGATCGGGCGTCAGCAATGTGCTCTTCGATGGCAATATCTCGGTGGGCAATGCGTGGTCCGGCCATGGAAGCGCCATCGGCGCCGCGGGCGCCGTCAATGGCGCAACGTATGCCGCCAATTATGCGGACGGCAACTCGACCGCCATCCGCATTAAGACCGCCAATGATCGTGGTGGCGTGGTGACCGGCATCCAGTACTCGAACTCCTGCTTCCTGGATCACAAGGCGGACATTCAGTTCACGCCCTACTACAGCAGCGGTGATTCAACCAGCGCGTCGGACTTCCCGAGCTATAACAACATCCTGTTGCAGAATCTGATCTTTGAAAATGATGATTCGAGCCAGGGAACCGTGGAGCTGACAGGTGAATACAACAGCAATGCCGGATCGCCGGTGACGAATCCGCTTTACCTGACGCTGGACAACGTGACCTTCCCGTCAACGCTGTCCAGTCTGGTGAATTCAACTTCGCCGGTGGAATCAAGCACCACCTGGGCTGCCTATTCCAACAGCTACAGCGGCGGAACGGGGCAGTATGTCAATCTGACTGTCGGCCCGGGCGAGGTATCCAGTAACTTCCTGACGGCTTACAATGCGCTGGTCGCGACCAGCGGCAATTACGACACGCTGACCAGCGGCATTGCGCTGACCAGCCTGAATCCGCCCTCCTGCGCATTCACCTACATCGCTCCGGAACTGACTGGTCCGACCGGCTTGCCGCAGACCATTGCGTATGGAGATACCGCAAAGATCGTCGTGATTCTGACTCCGGCTGTGGGCGGCGCGCCCTATCCTACTGGAACCGTTACGCTGACCGATGCGTTGACCAGCAAGACCTACACGGGCGCGTTTGCTGGCGCGGGCGATACCATCACCATTCCAGTCACTGGCTTGACGGTAGGCACGCACACCTTCAGCGTTGCTTCCTACACGGGGGATAGTAATTACACGGTTTCAGCCTTTGGGTCGTATGCCGTTACCGTCAACCTCGCTTTGCCGGCAACCACGCTGCCCAACGCGACGGTAGCGGTGAGCTATACGTCGGCAATCACCGCCGCCAGCGGCGGCAGCGGCAGCTATAACTACGTGGCTACCGGCTTGCCCGCGGGACTCAGCCTGAACAGCACGACTGGCGCGATTACGGGAATTCCAACCGCGGCCAGCACGACGGCCTACACCGTTACCGTTACTGCGACGGACACAAATAACGCCAGCCTCAGCATTAGCCAGACTTACTCGTTGCTGGTGAATCCGCCTGCGATTACCCTGACGCCCGCCACGCTAACCGCCGGAGCCTTTGGATCGAGTTATAGCCAGAGCATCGCGGCCGGCGGCGGAATCGGGCCTTACACCTACGCGCTGGCCAGTAAATCGTCCTTGCCTGACGGGTTGAGTCTGAGCAGCGCTGGCGCAATCACGGGAACGCCGTCAGCGGCTGGCGCATACACTTTCACCATCGTTGCTACCGATACGGGCAGCACGGACGATGGAGTGCAGAACACCGGCAGCCAGCTCGTCTCGCTCACCATCGGCAAGGCAACGCCGGCAGCCGTGCTTACGTTGACCAGCGGCAGTAGCTCCACTTTCGTTAATAACTCGATCACCTTTACGGCGGCGGTAAGTTATGCCTCTTCGTCGGCCGCCACTTTGGCCGCGCCCACCGGCACGGTGACCTTCTACGATGGCGCGACGGCGCTTTGCTCGACCAGCGTGGCCGCGGCAACCTGCACGGTCAACAGCGCCTCCGCGTCGCTCAGCCTCGGCTCGCACAGCATCACCGCCAGTTACTCGGGCGATACGAATTACACGGGACCAGTGAGCAGCGCGGTTGCCACTGAAACCGTGTCGGACTTTACCGTCAGCGCCGCCAGCACTACGGCGACGGTGACTCCGGGCACGGCGGCAGAGTTTACCTTTACCGTTAGTCCGGTCAGCCCGGCCACGAGCTTCCCGTCGGCGATAACTTTCTCGGTTAGCGGCCTGCCCAGCGGATACAGTTACACGCTGACGCCGTCGAGCGTTGGAACCTGCACGAGTTCGTGTTCGACCACGGTCACCTTGAAAATTCAGACGGAACTGACAGCGGCGGCAAAGTACAAGGACGCGAGTAAGAATTTGTTGGGCCGTCTGGCGCCCTTCTCGCTGGCTCTTCTGCTGCTGCCTTTCGCCAGCAGGCTGCGCAAGGCAGGCAAGCGTTTCCGCCGGATGCTGTCTGTTATTCTGCTGCTAGGCATGAGCGTGGCTGCCGTTGCCGGACTGAGCGGCTGCGGCTCCACGGGCGGCTTCTTCGGCCAGGCGCAGAAGAGTTACACGGTGACAGTGACCGCAACCTCGGGCGCGCTGTCGCACACCACGAATGTCACTTTGACGGTTGAGTAACAAGGAGAACTTATAATGCGATTTTCAGTTAGCGGAAGGGTGCTCCTTGTGAGCGCGAGCATATTGGCTGGAGCCACAGGCTGGGCCCAGCAGAGTTATAAGCCGGCGGCGGCGTTTTCGACGGACCTGGCCGTCACCTATTCCGCCGAGCGTTCGCGGGTGGTCTCAGGGGATAACTTCTGGTTCAAGGGCGGCGGGGCGGACGCGGCGGTAACCTTCTGGAAGGGCCTGGGCCTGGCCGCCGCACTTAACGGCGATCACGCCGGCAACGTACAAAGCGGCGTGAATGTGAATAAGCTCTCCTACCTGGCCGGGCCGCGAGTTACTTACACGGCGTGGCGGGCGGCGGACGGCCCGCGGCGGCTGCAAGTCTTTGGCCAGGGGCTGGTGGGCGGGACGCATGGCTTTGACGGCCTTTATCCGGATGGCGCGGCAGTCAAGTCGAGTGCTAACTCGCTGGCCGTGCAGGCGGGCGGCGGACTGAATTATTACTTCAGCAAACATTGGGGTGCGCGCCTGATCGAGGCTGACTACGTGCGCACCGAGTTACCCAACGCCACCGATGGCGTGCAGAATGATTTTCGCCTGGCCGCGGGCATTACGTATCACTTGCACAGCGCGCCTCCGACGCCAAGGGCCAGGTAGCCACGGGCACGGCCGGCGAGCAGACGGCAGACATCTATGTGACGCCTTCCGGCGCAACATTTATGGCCGATGTGACCGGAACCACCCCGGTCGATGAAGCTGCGGTCAAGCCTTAGCCGCGCAAGCCGCTGGCCGCCAAGCAACAACAGCTCGCCGGAGCAGGCCAGCAAACTTGCTCCGGCGGCCAGGCCGATTTCAAAGCGTGCGATGTGCCGGTGTACATTCGATAGGCAAATACAGTAGCCTTTTTAGTGATGATCAATTTATTGAAGTCTCCCACTCGGTCGCATTTCTCGTCTAGCAGCGTATATTTTCTTATTATGCTGCTTGTTAGCGCCCTGACCATGGCCGCCCCCGCCACAGCGCAGGCGCCCGCACCGGATTCACCCGCCATTGAGGCGCAGGCTCATGCGCTGCTGGCCAAGTTGACGCTCGAAGAGAAGATCGAGCTGCTGGGTGGCGTTGATGGAATGTTTACCCGTCCCGCGCCGTCGATTAGCCTGCCACGCTTCAAAATGTCCGATGCTTCCGTGGGCGTGCGCACCTGGGGGCCGTCGACCGCCTACGCCGGCGGCGTGGCGCTGGCCGCCACTTGGGACAAGGACTTTGCCCGCCGGCTGGGCGAGGCGCTGGGCCGCGATGCCCACGCCCGCAGCGTCCACTTCCTGCTTGGCCCTGGAGTGAACATCGCCCGTTCGCCGGTGAGCGGACGCAACTTCGAGTATCTCTCCGAGGATCCATTCCTGAACGCCGAGCTGGCTGTTCCCTATATCGAGGGCATCCAGTCTCAGGGCGTCATCGCCACCGTCAAGCACTTTGCCCTCAACGATCAGGAGTACAACCGGCACAATGCCGACTCCGAGGCGGATGAGCGCACAATGCGCGAAATCTATCTGCCGGCCTTCGAGGCCGCGGTCACCAAAGCCCACGTGGACGCGGTCATGGACTCCTACAACCTGATTAACGGCCAGCACGCCACCCAGAACAACTTTCTCAATCTCAAGCTGCTGAAGGGCGAATGGGGCTTCCAGGGCATTCTGATGTCGGATTGGGACGCCACCTATGACGGCGTGGCCGCGGCCAACAATGGCCTCGACCTGGAAATGCCGAATGCGCGCTTCCTAAACGCCGCAACGCTGACGCCCGCGGTCAAAAGCGGCTTGGTCAAGGAATCCACCATTGACGACAAGGTGCTGCGCTTGCTGCGCACTGAGCTGCGCTATGGCTTCACCAGCCGGCCGCAGTTCGATCCGGCCGATTCGACTTATTCCGTGGCCGGACGCGCGGTTGCCCTCGAGGGCGCGCGCGAAAGCCTGACCCTGTTGAAGAACGAGGGGCATATCCTCCCGCTCGATCCGGCCAGAATCAAGACCATCGCCATCATCGGCCCCAGCGCCTACCCGGCCGTGACCGGCGGCGGCGGCTCGTCGACCGTCCAGGCCTTTGAGCCGGTCAGCATTCTGACGGGCATCGCCAACCTGCTTGGCCCCGATGCGCACGTGCTTTACAGCCGTGGCCTGCCTGATATGCCGGATGTCTTCCAGAAAACCCGCTGGGAGGGTGGCGTGAGCGTTGCCACTTACCCCAGCCGGGACTTTACCGGCACGCCGGAAACGGCCGCCGAGGAGGGCATTACCAAATGGAGCCCGGAATGGTGGGGACCGGCGGACAAAGCGCCGCGCAGCATCCGCTATTCCGCGGCTTTCAAGGCCGGCAAGGCGGGCAAATACCTGCTGCTGGCCGCCAGCGCCGGCAATGACAGTTACAAAGTGATCGTCGACGGCCGCACGCTGCCAAACGCCGTCAATGTCGAAGGGCAAACGCCGCAATTCTGGACGCTCGATCTGACGGCCGGCCAGACGGTAAAAGTGGTGGTCGAGTATCTGCCCGGTTTTGCCGGTATCCACTTCGGGCTGGGCCTTGCCTTTGAGGCGGATATGATCTCCGCCGAAGCCAGGGAGTTTGCCGCCAAGGCCGATGCCGTGGTGGTTGCCGCGGGCTTCAGCAACACCTCCGAAGCTGAAGGCGCGGATCGCACCTTTGCTCTGCCATGGGGCCAGGAGGCGCTGATTCAGGCCGTCACCGCTGTTAATCCGCGCACCATCGTCGCCCTTACCGGCGGCGGCGCGGTCGATACACGCGCATGGCTCGACCAAGTTCCCGCGCTGCTGCACGCCTGGTATCCCGGCCAGGAGGGCGGCACGGCCGTCGCCGAGGTCCTCTTTGGCAAGCACAACCCCGAGGGCAAGCTGCCCGTCAGCTTCGACCGCAGTTGGGAAGAGAGTTCCTCGGCGGCATACTACTACCCGGTCAAGGGCGCGGATACGTCTCTTCACGTGACCGAATACGGCAAGCCGCCGGTCGATTATGTGATTCCCCACGTGCGCTATGGCGACAAGCTGCTGGTCGGTTACCGCTACTGGACCACCACCGGCAAGCACCCGCTGTTCCCCTTCGGCTTCGGCCTCAGTTACACCACCTTCAGCTTCGCCAACCTGCAAGCGCCCGCCACGGCTGCCTCCGGCGCGACCGTTCCGGTCAGCTTCGACGTGACCAACACCGGCGGCGTGGCCGGGGCCGAAGTGGCCCAGCTCTACGTTTCCGATCTCTCCACCAAGGTCAGCCGCCCGGAGCGCGAACTGAAGGGCTTTGAGAAGGTTCGCCTTGCTCCCGGAGAAACCAAGCGCGTCACGCTTAATCTCGACGCCCGCGCATTCAGTTATTGGAATGAAGCGGCCCACAAGTGGACCATCGATCCAGGCAAGTTTGTCCTTCGGGTCGGCGACTCCAGCGAAAGCACCCCGCTCAGCGCGGAGCTGACGCTGAAGTAGCATCAATGCTGGGTGCCTGTAGAAGGTCAAGAGGTTGTTCCATTTTCGGAGCGGCTGATGGGCGGCTTGTAGTTGAGGCTACCATGAGGCCGTTGGTAATTGTAGAAGTTAGTCCAAG
>Ga0224529_1000740_pt1 | contig 23057 bp, 20 predicted proteins | sample CBST50metaG_FD_179893 | JGI IMG/M metagenome (GOLD analysis project Ga0224529, IMG submission 179893) | Peat soil microbial communities from Stordalen Mire, Sweden - C.B.S.T50 | ecosystem: Environmental > Terrestrial > Soil > Wetlands > Peat | place: Sweden: Norrbotten County, Stordalen Mire... | reverse complement strand
CCACTCAAGCACAAAAATGTTGCCTACCTGCCCTCAAGCCGCCGATTCAACAACAAGCTCTGGCTTCCGCCAATCCGAAGCACCACTGTCACCATCCGCCAAAACCTTACTCAGACGCACTCCTAGGAAGCCCGTTGTCAGAGTCGACGCGGCCACCACGCTGATCGACCCGAATCGGCCATCCTCCACGATGTAGACTGGAGCAAAGCAAATTGAGGATCGGGCGCTGTCCCTGCCTGGGAGATCCATACAGGATTTGGTCAACACTCAGCCCGGCTGGCTCTATGAGGGAAACGCCGTGCTGCATCCGCGTGGGTCGGAGTATCAGACCCAGTTCGTGATCGATGGAATCCCCCTTACAGACAATCGCTCGCCAGGTTTTGGACCGGAGATCGAAGCCGACGATCTGGAATCGATGAGCATTTACACCGCAGGATTTCCCGCCGAGTACGGAAGAAAAATGGGTGGCGTCGTCGAGATCAACACCCGGCAAAACTCCCAGCCCGGACTTCACGGGATGTGGTCAGTCTCAGGTAGCACGTATGGCACCTTGGGTACGTACGGGCAAGTGGAGGAAACCTGGGGCAGGAATATGCTAGGCGCAACCGTCTCGGACGCCACATCCAAGCACTTTCTCAATCCGGTCCTCCCGGAGAACTTCACCAACAAGGGAACAACCGAAGGCTATTCGGCCAGGTACGAACGCGACTTCACCCCAAGCGACCGCCTCATCGTGAGCGTACGACATGAACTCGCGCATTTCGACATCCCCAACGAACTTGTGCAACAAGAGGCGGGGCAACTGCAAACTGGAGACAACGTCGAAACCATCGGCACCTTAAACTACCAACACATATTCTCCACCGACAGCCTCGGCGCCATGCAGGGCATGGTTCGGGACAATGCCGATGATCTCAATTCCAATGCAGACTCCACGCCGATCACTACATTCCAGCGCAACCACTTTCGCGAGTTTTATACCAAAGGAACATATGTGGCTGGCGGGTGGTTTTTCTTATGGATCGGGTTTGCCTTTCACGTACGGAGGCAGTGAAGCAGATGCGCTGACGCAGTACGGCACTGCGGTAGTGAGCCGCATCAACTTTGACCGCGGGCGCATCCGGCCGCTATTGACGATCAATTCCGCCCTGGGCGCGGACTTGTATAAGAGCGAAAAGATCAATGTGAGCTTTCAGGCCGATGGAGACAACCTGAATAACCGGCTCAATGTCCTGGATTTCGGCGGCTTGTTCTCTGGCAATGCCATCGCGCCCGGCCGGAGCTTCAGTCGTGAGCGCTATGCGAACCCCATCTTGTAGCGAGAGCTATGGTGAGGCATTCTTGAGCCATGGCACAGTCCAAGGAAGAAGATCTGGCTCGGTGGCGTGGTCTTGCATCGGAGCAGGCATCCAGCGGTAAGAGCGTAGCTGCATTCTGTCGTGAACGCGGCTTGCCTGTCTGGCAGTTCTATGAGAAGAAGAAGCGCTTACATCAGCCTGAAACGGCGGCGTTTGTTCGGGTAGAAGTTTCAGAATCGGGAGCGGTATCGCCAACCACGGTACAGATGTCCGGGATCGAGATACGCCATCGCCGGGGCTGGAGTTTGATCGTAGATCCTGGGTTTGATGCGGTTCACCTGCGGCGTCTGCTGTCTGTTCTGGAGTTGGAGCCGTGATCGGGCTGCCGAGTTTGCAGGCATTGGATAGCGCGTCGGGACCACGGATCTGGCTTGCGGCGGAAGCGGCCGACATGCGATGCGGATTCGATCGGCTGGCGCAGCGTGTGCAGTCGGTGATTGGCGAGGATCCGCTCAGTGGCCACCTATTCCTCTTCCGCTCTCGCAATGGCAACCGCTTGAAGATTCTGACGTGGGACCGCGACGGTTATGTTTTGTGGTACAAGCGCCTTGAGGTTGGAGTGTTCAAGCTTCCTCGTGTTGCGGCCGGTGCCGGTTCGGTTGAGCTGCGCGCCAGCGAGTTGGCGATGCTGTTGGATGGCATCGACATGGCGAAGCTGAAGCGTGTGCCGCGCTATGAACGCCCAACGCGAAGCGCTGCAAAAAGCGCAGAAAAAGTCGTTGCCTGACGTGACCTGCGGTTCATCGTTTGCGTCTAACTTACTACGTGAACCCCTTCTTGTATAACTCGACCGAGCTGCCCAGCGACAAGGAAACGCTGCAGGCGATGGTACTGGAGTTACAAGCAGGTCGCGATCAGGAAAAGAAGCGCGCTGAAGAGTTGCAGGTTGAGAACCTCCGTCTGCAACTGGAGTTGGAGCGCTACAAAAAGTGGTACTATGGCCCGCGCGCTGACCGGTTGCAGTCCGATCAAGACGTCTCCCAGATGTTGTTGAACTTCGCCGAGGACCTGGACCGCAGGCCGATCCGTCCGGATGATCTTCCGCGTGCAGCCGAGCCTGCCGAAGAGTTGCGTCGTGTGAAACGTCGCAAGGGGCGGCGCAATCTGGCTAACTTCGAGAACCTTCCTGTCACCACACATGTCTACGAGTTGAGTGAAGCAGAACGGGCTTGCCCATGCTGCGGTCTGACGCGCAAGGAAATCGGCGCCGATGAAAGCTGGCAGGTTGAGTATCTGCCCGGCCACTTCGAACGCATCCATCATGTGCGCAGGAAGTATGCCTGCACAAGCTGCGAGACGAACGGCGAAGACCCCAGCATCCAGGTGGCGAGGAAGCCGGAGACGGCTATCGAAAAAGGCCTCGCTGGACCCGGCTTACTGGCTTATATCGTAACCAGCAAATTCAGTGACTTCCTCCCACTCTACAGACTGGAAGATATCTTCACCCGGCAGGGCTTCGAGATCTCGCGAGCGACGCAGTCAGTGTGGTGCGGCGATGTGGCGGACCTGGTTGAGCCGCTCTATGACCTGATGGCGAATCGCGTTCGAGCCTCGCATGTGGTGGCCACCGACGACACGATCATGCCCATGCAGAGCAAAGATAAGACGGCGAATGCGCGCATGTGGGTTTACGTCGGCGACGAAGCTCAACCGTACAATGTCTTCGACTTCACGATGGATCGTGGCCGCGATGGTCCGAAGCGCTTCCTGAAAGATTACAACCAGGTACTTCTTGCAGATGGCTATGCTGGCTACAACGGTGTGGTCGTCGGCAACGCGATCACGCGCGCTGGTTGTTGGGCGCACATGAAGAGGAAAATCATCGATGCAGAGAAGTCCGCACCTGAGATCGCCAAAGAGGCGGTCGAATGGGTGCGTGCACTCTATGCTGTTGAGCGGCAGGGCAAAGAGGCTTCCGTCGAAGTGCGCCTGGCGCTGCGTCGTGAACAGTCAGTGCCGCTGCTGGCCGAGTTGCATGATCGGCTTCTTCAATGGAAGCAGGAGCTGCTGCCCAAGCATCCCATGGCTGAAGCGATCAACTACGCCTTGGGACAGTGGCAGGAGCTGAACGTCTTCTTGACCGATGGCGCGGTGCCCATCGACAACAACGTATCCGAGCGCGAGATGAAGCGGATCGTGCTCAACCGCAAGAACTCGCTCTTCGTGGGCAACGCGCGTGGAGGAAGAACAGCTGCCATCCTGGCCAGCATGGCCAGCACCTGCCGCCGACATGACGTGGATCCACAACTCTATCTCACGCAGTTGCTGATCAACCTGCCAACGCTGCCCATCAGCCAACTGCCACGGTGGCTTCCCGACCAGTGGAAAAGCCATCGCGCCGCACGGCTTCAATCCTTGCAAAATCCCGCCTCGCCAACCGCATAAGGCATGGGGTTCAGATAGCGCTCACCTTCAGTCTGCGCCTGACAACGCGTTTCTAGAACGTATTCTTCGGCGGCGCGAACCTTGCCATGAGCATGGAGAAGCAGGGATTGCCCGTGCAGCGTGAGTTTTCGCAGGCTGTAAAGTCAAAATCTATTTGTAATTTTCCTGCGAGATGATTCGCCTTATCGCGCCGTACACTTGCACGGGCAGCCGTTCAAAGCCGCTCATCGACTGCAACAAAAAAGGTCTGTCGCCCAAGAGGACGGGCGTCGAGCGGACTCGAAATCAGATGCCCAGCTTGCGCACTTCGTCGTTGTAGTACTTGCGATACAGGATTTCCCACTCTTGCGAGCCTTCCAGGATGATCTTGCGCTGGTTGGCGATCTTGAGCCGGGCGGCGGTGTCGATGCCGGCCTCCTGGGTCAGCAGGGCGGTCAGCGCTTTGCGCGCCTCCTGGCGGATGGTGTTGCGATCCTCCAGGAACCCTACCTGGTCAATCTCTGCCAGCGTGTCGGCCACGGTGTGGGCCAGCTTGTTGAGCTTGTCGGGGCTGATCCTCATAGCACCGCCTTGTACTTCTTGGCCAGTTCCGTCTTGACCTTCTTGAACATCTCGGCATATTGCGCGCCGGATTTGCGCATCTCTTCGGAATACGCGTCGAGAATCACGCGCACTTCCTCGTTGATGCGGTCTTCAAGAGAAAGTTCATCGATCAGGCCTTCATTGACGCGCTGCTCGGTCACCTTCAAGTCAGTGGTGGTGATCATCTTGGCGTCGATGAGATGCTTGACCGTACGGCGGGCCAGATACCCTATGTAATCGCGAGAAAAGATCATGGGTTAAGGCTCAGGATACCCCATCGGGCTGCCTCGTGTACACCGTTCTGTCGGAGGTTATGGGGATTCAACCGGATTCCGTCCCTTGCTTTGCCCGTCTTTCCACGGACCATCGGCCTCTGCCGCTCCAAGCAAGGGACTCCGCCCTCCCGGCGTCCACTGGACGCCGAAAGCGCGTTGTTCTCCCTGGCCAGGGACATCCCACACCCAGTCCCTGCGGCGTGGGACCATCCCTTATTTGCCGGCTTCCGGTGCCAACGTGACGCCATGCAGGCACGGCGCATTGGCTTCGTAGACGTCCTTCGCCATCTCCACTTGCCACAGGGTACGGTTGTAGTCGTCCGTGCCCACCATCCGCGCCGTCGGAATGTTCTTTCCCGGGCTGATGACGACCGTGACGTTCTCGATCCGCGGCGTATCGCTGTCCGATTTTCCGCCCGGAAGCAGGTAGCTGAAGCTGACGCGCTGCGCGGTGCCCCCCAGCTTGGTCCACAGGAAGTAGTCGCAGTGTTTTTCATCCCGCTGCAAAGGGGGAGCGACAACCTTGGTCAGCGTGTACTCAGGTCCCAGAACCGTGGGTTGCGCTGCGGACGCCGGAACCAGGCCGCCAACAAAAATCAGCAATGCGGGCAAAAGGACATTAGCGAAGGTTCTATTGTTCATGGCCGATGACATCTCCTGTTGATTTTCAACAGGCATCATACGCCGAATGAAACAGTCCAAGTCGCCAAAACTGAAAAACCGCACACCCTCAATCAATCGCTCGCCCGTCTGCAGAATGAACTCCTCGCAGTCGACCGGTTTCCGAGCGGTCCTGTTCAGCTCCGGTGCGGACAGGTCTTGGTGTTCAGGCACTCGTCGGCCACGCGCAGCCGCTCCACCGGCCGCCCGCCCACCAGGTGCTCCTGGACAATGGCCACGGCATCGGCGGGCTGCACGTTGCCGTACCAGACCGCCTCGGGATACACCACCACCATGGGCCCGTGCTCGCACTGGTTCAGGCAGCCGGCCTTGTTGATGCGCACCGTCTCGCCCAGTCCGGCATCCTTGGCCAGCTTCTGCAGTTGGGCATGCAAATCGGTTGTTCCCTGGGAGCCGCAAGACCGCCGGGGCGCACCCTCGGGCCGGGTATTGTGGCAAACAAAAACATGATGTTCAAATGCGGGCAACGGTTCTCCCCCTCAAGAGCATTTTCACTTCACGCGTCGCCCTTGGGCCAGCGTGCACGACCATCCCGCTGGCCAGGGCCTGCCCGCGACGGCCGGGAAGGAGCCCCCCTCGCCTGCCGGGATTCTGTAGGCGGCAAAAGTGGGAATGCTCTATCCAGAGTAAGGCCCCGGGCGCCTGCCGCGCCAGAGCCTGTTCGCCCTGCCGAAAGGGTGGCCCGCAGCGGGAACTGGCCCCGGCTTTCCACATTCCTCCGGCGTTACCCCGGTCTCATCTGCGAAAATAGAAGCTTGACTATGAGCACGGAAAACCTTCTCTCGCTAAAAGACGACATGGTGGCCTTCATTGAAGGTCACGGCCTGCACCGCGTCCCCGGATACGTCACCGAGGACATTCCCTCCATTGTGTGGGAGGGACAGGGTAACCCTGACGCATGGAAAGACTTTGTGGAGATGGCCAAGCACGTCGGCGCTCCCTTTGTCACCTTCAGCGAAATGACGCTGGAGCGCGAAGAACTCGACGAACTGGTTGAAGAAGCCGGGGAGATGAACTTCCCCGACGAAGAAGCCACCGAACTGGTCGAAGCCCAATGGCTGCGCAAGTATGCAGGCATGCTGGGCTACATCCAGCTGGGCTTCGTCTACCAGGGACTGGTCTTCATCCATGAAACCACCACTGAATGGTATGAGCGCTACCAGGCTCTGCTCGAAGACATCGAAAGCTTTGAGGACATCGTCATCGACGACGAGCACCATTGCGATTGCGGTCACGATCACGATGAGGACGAGTAAGCCGATTGGGCATCGCTAGCTCAACGGCTCTTTCCGGTCCAGCCGTCCCACCCCCTGCGGTGGGACGGCCCCCGGCGCCGCCGCGCAGCCTTCTGCGCCAGCGCTGGATTCTCGCCGAACCGCATTCGGCCGAAGCCGAAGCCCTCTCCAAAGAGGCCCGCCTCCCCCTGGTCCTGGCCGAGCTGCTAGTGGCCCGCGGCATCACCCAGCCCGAAGACGCCTTTACCTTTCTGCACCCCGAAAGCACCCACCTCCACGATCCCTTCCTCATGCTGGGCATGACCGCGGCCGTCGAACGGCTGGAGGCGGCCATTGCGCGCCGCGAGCCGGTGCTGCTCTACGGCGACTACGACGTGGACGGCACCACCGCCGTTGTGTTGCTCAAAACCGCCATCGAGATGTTGAGCGGCGTGGCGCGCTTCCACGTGCCCCACCGGCTGAACGAGGGCTACGGCCTGCAGTCGAGCGTGCTCGAAGCCGCCTACGCCGACGGAGCCCGCCTGGTCATCACGGTCGATACCGGTATGCGCGCCTTTGCCGAGGCTGAGACTGCCCGGAACCTGGGTCTGGACCTGATCATCACCGACCACCACCTGCTCGCGGCAGACGAAACCATGCCTGCGGCGCTGGCGGTGCTCAATCCCAACCAGCCCGGCTGCGCCTATCCTGAAAAATCCCTATGCGGAGCGGCCATTGCCCTCAAGCTGGCCCAGGCCGTACTCGAACGGCGCGACCCGGCCCGCACCCGCGCCAAGATTCTGCCCAGTTTCCTCAAGATGGCGGCCATCGCCACCATCGCCGACGCCGTGCCACTGAAGGGCGAGAACCGCGTCATCGCCGCCCTCGGCCTCAAGGAATTGCGCCAGCCCGTCGGCGCCGGTCTGCGCGCCCTGTTCAACGTGGCCGCCCTCGATCCCGCCGCCAAACAGATCACCGGTTTCGATGTAGCCTTCCGCCTGGCGCCGCGCATCAACGCCGCCGGACGCATGGACGTGGCCTCGGAAGTCATCGAGTTGTTCACCACCCGCACCCCGGCCCGCGCCGCCGAACTGGCCGCCAAGCTGGAGCGCCTGAACCAGGAGCGCCGCGCCACCGAAGCGGAAGCCCTCACATCCATTGAGGCTCGCCTCGCCTCCGATCCCGAACTGGCCTCCGATCGCCTGCTGGTGGTCAATGGCGACGGCTGGCACCGCGGCGTCATCGGTATCCTGGCCTCGCGCGTCGTCGAGCGCACCGCCAAGCCAGCCATCGTCGTCAGCGTAGAAGACGGCGTGGCCAGCGGCTCCGGCCGCTCAGTGGACGGCTTCCATCTGTTGAACGCCATCGAAAGCTGCGCCGATCTGTTCACCCGCTTCGGCGGCCATGCCTTTGCCGTGGGCTTTTCTCTGCCCGCCGATTCCCTGCCTGAGCTGAAGCGCCGCCTGCGTCTATATGCGGAAGAGCATCTGGCCAGCCGCGAACCGGAGCGCCTGCTGCACATTCACGCCGAGCTGCCACTGGATCGCATTACGCCCGTGCTGGCAGGCTGGCTGCGCAAGCTGGAGCCGCTGGGCCATGGCAACCCCGAGCCCATGTTCGTGGCTCGCAACGCGCGCCTGCTCACCCCGCCCCGCATCATGAAGGAGCGGCATTTGCGGCTTGAGCTAGCTCAGCAATCCGCTCCCGGCCAGCCGCCCGTGGTGGCTGGTTCCAGCGGCGCCATTCGCGCCATAGGTTGGGATCTGGCCGCCCGCGCCGCCACTCTCGGCCTCGCCAAGGGTTCGCTCATCGATATCGCCTACCGCATTCGCGAAAATGACCATCCGGATTTCGGCGGTCTCGAAGTGGAAATCGCTGGCATCCAGCCAGCAACCGCCTGACACGTTTTCAAAAAGAGCCCCTGACGCAGAGAGGCCCACGGCTTGCCGTGGGCCTCTCCGGTTGCGAAGGAAACTTCGTCTTTAGTGTTCCTTGGGTTTGTCGTTCTTGGATCCTTCATGCGACTGCGCCGCGGGATGCGACGGCTGGGCCTGAGGCGCGGGCCGTGATTGCTGCTGCGGACGAGGCTGCGCCTGCGGTGTCGGCCTCTGTTGTAGTTGAGGCTGGGCCTGAGGCGTAACCCGCTGCTGCTGGTTCTGGAAGCCGGGCCGTTGCTGCGGCTGAACCGGAGTCTGATAGCCAGGCCGCGCCTGCTGCTGTTGCGGTTGAGCCTGCTGCGTGGGCCGCTGCTGAGGCTGCGTCTGGTAGCCAGGCCGAGCCTGCTGTTGCGGCTGCACCTGCTGGTTCTGGAAGCCGGGCCGTTGCTGCGGCTGTACCGGGGTCTGATAACCAGGCCGCGCTTGCTGCTGTTGCGGTTGAGCCTGCTGCTGGTTCTGATAACCGGGCCGGGCCTGTTGCTGCTGGTTCTGGAACCCGGGGCGCTGCTGCTGCATGCCTGGCTGGTTCTGGTTTCCCTGCCGCTGCTGCTGCATTCCAGGCGCAGCGTGCGTCTCCGCTCCCAGCGGCCTGTTGGCAACCACGTTCTGCGGACGGCCGCCATTGGTCTTGAAGTACGACCCTCTGTCGGACCGCGCTCCCAACTCGTGCTGCTGCTGGAAGTTTGTCCTGTTGATGTGCTGATCACGCATGGCCATCCGCTCCTCGGGACTGGCGTCGTGGCGGATGCCGCCAGGGCCTCCGCTGAAAGCCACGTGCCGGTCGTTGATCACGGTGTAGCGGTTCACGATCTCGCGATCGCGATACGTGTTGTGAATGAACCGCTCATTCACGCGCATCACTTCCGTGTTGTAGAGAAAGTCGTGGCCGCGCCACATACCGCCCACAAAGCCGATGCCCATGTAGCCGAAGCCGTAGTTCACGCCGCCGTAGTAGCCCACGTGATCGCCCCAGTAGCCGTCATGGAACACATACAGGCCGTTGTCCCAGCCCCAGTAGGCAGGCGTCCACAGCGCGCCCTCATAGGGAGCCGGCACCCAGGCGCCGGGAACCCAGAAGTAGCCGTCTTCCCCATACGCCCAGTAGCCGGGCGTCCACATCAGGCCGGGTTCGGGACAGGGAGGCTGCTCATACACCGGCAGCGTGGGTGGCGCAAATCCTACGCTGATAAAAACTCCGGCATAGGAAGATGCGGAAAAGACAGAGAGAAGCAACGCCAGCAAAAGCCAGCGTGCGGAACGGAACAATTTCATAAAAAAGCCTCCTGGTTCTTTCGTGCCTCTGAGGGCTGAAGCGTAGCTGCGCGAACAGTCTACGCTCTTTGGAACCCTGCCCGCTCGCAGAAGTTGCATAGAAAAACGTGGCTCTGCTGCGCTCCTCGCCGTGTCCGGCATGGAACACACAAGGGCCCGCGGTTGACCGCGGGCCTCTGTGACGATGAAGAACGAATTGGAGTTACCGCTCCTTGGGTTTGGGCTCTGGCTTGGCTGCTGGTTTGGATTCCGGCTTCGGCGCAGGCGCGGCGTGCTGCTGCGGTGCAGGGGCAGGGCGAGCCTGTGGCGTCGGACGAGGTTGAGCTTGTGGTGCTGGCCGAGGCGGCGCGGGTGCCGTTAGCCGAGGCTGAGCTTGCGGTGCAGGGCGAGGCTGCACAGGTGCCGTCGGCCGAGGTTGAGCCTGTGGTGCTGGCCGAGGTTGAGCCTGTGGTGCTGGCCGAGGCTGAACTTGAGGCGTCGGACGAGGTTGAGCTTGAGGCATTGTGCGAGCCGGCGCAGGTGCCGTTGGCCGAGGCTGAACCTGTGGCGTCGGATGCGGCTGCACGGGTGCCGTTGGGTGCGGCTGAACCTGAGGTGCCGGTCGTGGCTGGACGGGTGCCGCCGGGTGAGGTTGAACCTGTGGTGTTGGCCGGGTCTGAAGCTCGGGTGCCGGGTGTGCCTGAACCGGGGCCCCTGGGTGAGCTTGGCCCGGGGCCGTCGGGTGAGGTTGAGCCGGCGTTGCCAGCCGTGGCTGGACGGGTGCCGCCGGATGTGCCTGGACCGGGGCCGCTGGATGAGCTTGGATCGGAGCTGTCGGGTGCGCTTGCCCCGGGGTGCCGGGATGAGCCTGAATCGGTGCCGTCGGATGCTGCTGGACCGGCGGCGCGGGCTGGTTCTGCTTTGCCCCTGGCCCTGGAGTTGGAGCCGCTCCCGGAGCGTGCCTTGCCTCGCCCACCGGCTTGGCGGCAACCACGTTCTGCGGATGCCCGCCGTTCGCCTTGGCATACGCGGTTCTGTCGACCTTGGCTGCTTCTACATGTTGCGCCTGGAATTTGGTCGGTGCCACATGCTGTTCGCGGGCGGCTGCGAGTTCCTCGGGCCTTGGCTGGTGTTGGATGCCGCCCGGACCGCCGTTATAGGCAACGTGCCGGTCGTTGACGATCGTATCTCTCTGCACCACCGTCCGGTCGATGTAGGTGGTATGGATGACTGTTTCATTCACGTGCATCACCGCGGTGTTGTAGGCAAACTCACGGCCGCGCCACTCGCCGCCGGAAAAGCCAATGCCGCCGTAGCCGAAGCCGTAGTTCACGCCGCCGTAGTAGCCCACGTGGCGGCCCCAGTAACCTTCGTGAAACCGGTAGCGCCCGCCAGACCAGCCCCAATAGTGAGGCGTCCACAGAGCGCCTTCATAAGGGGGCTCCACCCACGCGCCGGGAACCCAGTAGTAATCCTCGCCTCCATAGGCCCAGTAACCCGGAACCCAGATCAGGTTGGGTTCCGGGCAGATGGGTTGTTCATAGACGGGCAGCACGGGCGGCGCAAAACCCACCGTAATGGAAATCTGCGCATGCGAAGACACGGGGATCACAGAGAGAAGCAGCGCCAGCAAGAGCCAGCGTGCAGAGCGGAACAGTCGCATAAGAAAAACCTCCTGGTTCCTTCTTGCCATCCCTGCCGCGAGAAATTGACTTGCGCTAAGCAGGCGAAGGCATGGGAACGACGCAGACAGACTAGCCCGGGCACGCTGCCCGTTCTGATCAAATCTGCACAGAAAGTCCTGGGGCCTGTTGACACGGCTGAGGTGGCGCTCCAGCCGTGTCAACAGGCCCGCTTTCGGTCATATCGAGAGACACGCTCAGTAGCGGAGACTCAGGCCCATGCCCACCACCTTGCGCGCGTCCAGATTCACCGGCACCAGCACAACAGGAGGCGCGGGCGCGGGCAAGCCGGTAGCGACCGCTGTGGTGCCAATCTGTCCGGCCACCTGTCCCACGCCAATATCGAAGGAGAAGTGCGGATTGTCGCGCTGCGTCACGCGCACGGCATAGTCCATGGTGGTCGGCACATGAGCGCGGCCGCCCACCAGGATGGCGCCCAGATTCTTCGAGGTAGGCGGCTGCTGGCTGAATCCTGCCGCGGGCACAATGGCCGTGTGGAACGGGCCGGGCAGCGGAATGCCCAGGCCGCCGAACAGCCGCCCGCCAAAGCGCGTGGACTGCCCGCCGATGCCCAGGATCGAAGCATTAGTGGCCTTCCAGCCCAGGTTCAGAAACAGCCGCACGGGTGGCTTCAACCAAGTCTTGGTCGCCACCACATACACATCGCCATTGGTATAGCTCTTCAGCTTCCCCGTCAGTGCCTTGTCCAGCGCGCCGGTCACAAAGCGGTCGTCGGTGCGGACCACGCCGCCCACCGCCACGCCCGGCATGAACTTGCCGAACTGCCCATCCTTCACGGCCACCACTTTGCCGTTGAAGATGTTCATCCCGTTGTAGTGCCACAAGCGGCTGAACAACTGGCTGTCACCCACAGTGTGGACACTGCGCGTATAGCCCGCTTCCGCGCGGTTGGCGAACCCTTCCTCAATGCTGAAGGTGTGCAGGTTGCCAATCACCGACTGGGCGTCGATAAAGTGGTAGCCCACGGCCGGGTGCGAAAAGAACTGGTCCTTCCCGGTATAGACCACGTAGGCGGTGGGTGTGATGAATCCGCCGGTCTGGCCTTCCAAGGTCAGGATTTGGGCGTCAAGCCGGCTTGCAAACAGCAGTGCGAAAGCAAGGAGGGCGCAGAGGGCGAATTTGTTCAAAATTCGGAAATTCAAGTTTCTTCAACTCCGGCGGAGCGCAGTTGCCTGCGTCCTGTGACGGTCAGAATGTGTTTCTTTTAACACAACCCTAACAGCCTCGTCTCCATCGTTGTTGCAGTGGTAGACTCAGCCCATGTCGCGCGGTCTTTTTATCACTCTCGAAGGGTTGGACGGTTCCGGCAAAACCACCCAAATCAAGCGCTTGGCCGCATGGATGGAAAAGCGCCATCTCCAGCCGGTCGTCACCCGCCAGCCCGGCGGAACCGCTACCGGCAACCGCATCCGGCCGCTGCTGCTCGACTCCCGCTCCACCGGCCTGGCGCCCATGACGGAAATGGCCCTCATGTTCGCCGACCGCGCCCAGGCCATTGCCGAGGTCATCCAGCCCGCACTCGAAACCGGAAAGATCGTTCTCTGCGATCGCTTCACCGACTCCACCGAGGCTTACCAGGGCGGCGGCCGTGAACTCGGCTCCGAGATCGTGCTGGACTTGCACCGTCTGATTTGCGGCAACCTGCAGCCCGACCTGACCCTCCTGCTGCTGCCCTCGCTCACTGCCAGCCTCGACCGCGCCCGCCGCCGCAACGACCGCCATACCGAGCAGACCGGCCAGGACGAAGGCCGCTTCGAACAAGAGCAGGATGCCTTCTACCGCCGCGTTTGGGAAAAGTACCGCGAAATCGCCACGCGCGAGCCCGACCGCGTCGTCCTGATCGGCGGCAACCTGGGCATCGACGAAGTCCACGAGCAGGTCGTGGAAGCCGTTGCCGAACTGCTCCTCACCGTCCCCCATACCGCCTGAGCCGCCCGTTCGCCGGGCTCAACCCGGTGGTACCTAATGCCGGAGTTACCGCCCAGGAGGCAATGGGTGGTAAGTTGCTCGGGCCTGAGCGATATCCACCTCCCTGTCGGGTCCAATTCTGCCATCGAGTTGTATGCTGGACACCGGCCTACCGCAGCCGATCGCGGATCTCCCAGAAACGGGCTTTGGCACCCCCCGATGCCCACGGGAATATCTCTGCGACCCGGGGGAGTTGCATCGAATGGACTACACCGCAGAAGTATTCGACCAGATCCAACTGTTATTCGGTATCAACGGGTTTAATGACCACCAGTTGCATTGTGTCTTGCGATTCGAGCACCTTCCCGACGGCGAAGTTCTGAAAAAAGCCGTCACCTCCTCGATTGAGGCCATTCCCATCCTGGGCGCCCGTTACATTCAGGGCGCAAAACCGCGCTGGATGAGTCTCGATCCCCAAGACTTTGGTCGCGCATTCGTCATTGCGCAAACGGAGATGGAGTTTGAGGATTTTCTCGTATCTCCCGTCAATGAAAGCCTCGGCCCTCAAGTCCAGGTTTGCCTGCTCAACTCGAGTCCTTTTGCCGTCGCCCTCAAGATGAACCACATGGTGTGCGATGCGGCGGACTTCAAACAGTACCTCTATTTCCTGTGCAATATCTATTCGAAGCTGTTGACGGAACCGGAGTATAGGCCCAGCGCCATCACCGGGGACAGGAGCATGCGCGGCGTGCTCCAACGCTTCGGCATGAGCGTCAAACTCAAATCCCTGTTCCAGCAAAGCAAAGAGAATAACCTCACCGGAAGCGTCCGGTTCCCGCTGAGCGATAACGGCGTGGTGCGGCCCTTCATCCTGACGCGCAAGCTGGGGCGTAAGAGGACTGCCGCGCTCAAGAGCTATGGCAAGGCAGTCGGGGCAACTCTGAACGATGTCCTCCTGACAGCCTATTACCGCTCCCTCTTTCAAAGGCTCGCCCTAAGTCCCGGCACGGCACTCCAGATTCCGATCATGATCGATATGCGCCGCTACCTCGATAAACCCAAAAACTGTACCGCCCTCACCAATCTCTCTTCCACGGTACTCACAGAGTTGGAGTACAAGTCCGCAGAGCACTTCGAAGTCACGCTCCGCAGAGTGAAGGCGATCATGGACAAGAAGAAAGGCAGCAATCTCGGTCTCAATGGATTCATCAAGCTCGACATCCTCTATCGGATCTTGGGCAACAGGATCGCCAATCGTCTGTTGAGATCGGTTCTGAAGAACCCCCTCATCTGCATGACGAACGTGGGAATCTTGGACTCTGACCAAATTTCCTTTGGGGATCTACGCCCGCAGGACGCCTTTTTGTGCGGCTCCATCAAGAACAAACCTTACTTCCAACTCGCCACGAGTTCCTATGATGGGGAACTCACTCTCAGCGTCAACCTGGTGGGAGGCGCGACCGATCGGGATCGCATCTTGTCATTTTTCGACGAGATGGATGCGGAATTGCCCAGTTAGAAGTTTCCGCCGCGCGCCACACGCCCTGTGCGCCTCGCGGAATTGCCCGATGCCCGCCCTTTTGACCACCCCTGCTCCGCCAGAGTAAAGTTCAGCCCAAGGAAAGCCTTCCATGATGGATCGACGTAAGTTTCTTGCTCACTCCGCTGGCTTGATGGCCGCGGCAGCTATTCCTGCATCGGCACTTTCTGCTTCTGCCGTTCCACCGTCCCCCACGGTCGCCCGCGAAGCCGGAGTCAAGCTGAAACTCGGCCTCAACGCCTTCTCGTTTGACGGGCCACTTCGCAAGGGCAGCATGACCCTGATGGACGCCGTCCATTTCTGCGCCCGCCAGCAGGTCGATGCCCTGGACGCCACCGGCTACTACTTCCCCGGCTACCCCAAAGCGCCCAGCGATGAATTCATCTACGGTTTGAAGCGCACCGCCTTCGTCAACGGAGTCGCCCTCAGCGGCACCGGCGTGCGCAACAACTTTGCCGTGGCCGACGCCGCCGCGCGCAAGGTCGATGCCCAGATGGTGAAAGACTGGATCGTTGTCGCCAGCAAACTGGGCGCACCGGTGATTCGCGTCTTTTCCGGTCTGGAGCGGCCCGCCGGCTACACCTTCGACCAGGCGCTCACCTGGATGGTCGCCGACTTCAAGGAGTGCGCGGAGTTCGGCCGCGAGCACGGCGTGGTCGTCGCCCTGCAGCAGCACAACGACTTCCTCAAAACCGCCGCGGAGACCATCCGCGTCATTGAGGCCGTCGATTCGGACTGGTTCGGCTGCATCCTCGACATCGGCAGCCTGCACGCCGCCGACCCCTACGCCGAGATCGAAAAGCTCGTTCCCTACGCCGTCTCGTGGCAGATCAAGGAGCAGGTCAGTCCCAACGACAAGGCCGAGCCCACCGACCTGGCCCGAATCAAGGCCATCATCGACCGCTCCGGGTATCGCGGCTACGTTCCGTTCGAGGCCCTTGGCCCCGGCGATCCGACGCCCCGTGTAACCGCCTTCCTTGAGAAAATCCGCCACGCCTTCGCACTCTAGACCGGCGCCATACCCCGCTGGGGAGAATCGTGCCCATCCCACCAGGGGTCTGCCGCGATTCTCCTCCACCTCGCCCCCCGGCCAATGCTTTAAACTCAATCCGTGGGCTTTCAGGACTTCCTTGGTAATTCGCAAACCGTCACCCATCTCCGCGAGAGCATCCACGCGGAGCGCTTCCCCCATTCCCTCATCCTCGCCGGACCGCGCGGGGCGGGCAAATACACCCTGGCCCTGATGCTGGCCAAGGCAGTCAACTGCCTCCATCCCACCGTGACCGACGGCTTGCCGGACTTCTGCGGCGTCTGCTCCAACTGCACCCGCATCGCCGACTCAGAAAACCTCGAGGCTCGCGTGGCCGAAGCCGTCGAAGCCCGCGAAAGCATGCGTGACGCCGACAAGCGCGACACCCGCATCCTCATCCAGACCCACCCCGACGTGCTCATTGTGCCGCCCGACCCGCCGCAACTGCTCATCAAGATGGGCCAGGTGCGCCAGGTCATCCATGTGGCCTACTACCGCCCGCCGGCCGAGTCCAAGCGCTCGTTTTCCATCTTCACCTCCTCGGCGTTCATGAAAGAGGCGGCCAACAGCCTGCTCAAAGTTCTGGAAGAGCCACCCGAGTACACTTCGCTCATCCTGCTCACCGAGAATCCGCAGGAGCTGCTACCCACCATCCGCTCCCGCGCCGTGGTGCACCGCCTGAGCGCCATCCCCTCCGCCGACTTGGAAGCCCTGCTGGCCCATCGCCGACCGGAACTCAACCCGAAGGACCGCGCCCTGGCGGCCCGCCTCGCTGAAGGCGCCGTGGGCCGCGCTCTGACCATCGACTTGGGCGTGTATCTGGCCAGCCGCCAGGATGCGCTCCTGCTGCTCCGCACCGCCCTGCGCGAGCCGGACTACTCCCTGCTGTTCCACGCCACAGAGACCTACCGCGCCGGCGCCGATGGCCAGGAGAAGACCATCAACCTGCTCCGCGCCCTGGGCAGTCTCCTTGAAGACCTGCTGCTGGAAATTGCCGGCACACCCCAGTTGATCCGCAACCTGGACCTGGCCTCCGAACTTGAGCGCATGGCCCAGGGGTTGACCGTGGACTGGATCGACAGCGCCGCCCACGCCTTGTCGCAGGTCGAACAGGGCATGCGCCGCAATCTGCTCCGCTCCGTCTCGCTGGATGCCATGGCTTTCAGCCTGAACCGGGAGTAGAGCTTTCCAGAGCCTGCAGTCCGCAAAAAGCAACCCCTGCCCCCTGTGCAGCATCTCTTCGGGTACAAGCAATCTCCACCATCGCCAGGATTCGGTACTGAAGAGGCTTTTCACGGCGTCGCTGTTTTGTCTTCAGAACATCCTCAGCAGGGGTTGACAGGCCTTTCTCATGGAAGGAGCCCAGGCCGCCAGGTAGTTCCAGAGCGGCCGGGCTCGAGTCCCTTTTATGTGGCGCCTTGCGCCGGTCTCACCTTCAGTTGCCATTTTTTCCCAGAGAGGTCTGTTTCGCATGAGCAGTCGAGCCATTCTGCCCCCCAACGGCAACATCAAGCCCTCCAGGAACGGGCGCCTTCAAGCCCGTGCCGCCGGATACATGCCCGCGCCAATTCCCTTCCGCTTCCCGGCCCACGCCGCCGAGGACGAGGCTCCCCTGCACCATGCCGAGCTCTTCTACCTGCAAAAGCAGATCCAGGCACAGACGCCGATGGTGATTGTGCTGGAGGACGGGGAACGCCTCGACGGCTGCATCGAGTGGTACGACCGCCAGACCCTGAAGGTGCGCGGCAAGACCCGGACCCTGGTTTACAAAGCCGCCATCAAGTACATGTACAAGCTGGGCGATCCCGGAGCGAGGGAATAGCGGGAGACTCCGTCGCCCCCAAGGTTCGATTGGGGAATCGCGGACCGGCGCTGCGCGTTTGCAGAGATGGCCCCTGCATTCCCGATCGAGTTTTTCCGCAAGCTCCCAATGCTACAGATGTAGCTAGCGTCCTGTCTCTGAAGTTCGAAACAAAACAAGGGTTGTCATCCTGAGCGAACGGGCCCCCAAGCGTTTTTCGGTTTTTTGGGGGGTGAGTCGAAAGCCTGCCCTGAGCGAAGCCGAAGGGGATCTGCGGTTGCTTTTTTTGAAGGAATATCTGAGACAGCACACTAGCGGTGACGGAGAGTTGCAGATAGTGGCAACGGAGGGAACAGGGGGTTTTAACCCCCCTGGAAACAGGCCCAAATCTCGAGGCCTTTAGGCCCGGATTCAAGCATGTCGAAGCAAGTACAACGTACCAAGCCCGCGTTGATTTTGCTGCATGCTCCCTGAATGACAACGGCCACCCCGAGGGGTGGCCGTTGCCGTTTAGCGTTTGAGGAGCGGCTTACCGCTCGGACTTGCGCCAGTTGATGAGGTCGCCAAGAGTCGTGGTCGAGCTGGAGACAGGCGTCTTGCTGTTGCTGTAGCTCTCCACCGTCGCACGCGTGGCTTCTTGGCCAATGGCGCGCAGGCTGAGGCCCACCTTCTTCTCTTCCACGTTGATCTTGATGATCTTGAAGTCGTGCTCCAGACCCGTCTCGAGCTTCGAAGGACCGCCGTCGTCGCCGGCCTCGGAGATGTGGCACAAACCTTCCACGCCCTCCGCGATCTCGACAAACGCGCCGAACTGGGCCGTCCGCAGCACCTTGCCGTGGACCACGTCGCCCACCCGGTGCTGGGCAAAGAAGCTCTCCCACACGTCAGGTTGCAACTGCTTGATGCCCAGGCTCAGGCGGCGGTTCTGCGGCTCAACGCCCAGAACAACAGCCTTCACCTTCTCGCCCTTCTTCACGATCTCCGAAGGATGCTTCACGCGCTTGGTCCAGCTCAGGTTGGACACGTGAACCAGGCCGTCGATGCCGTCTTCGATCTCGATGAAGGCGCCAAAGTCGGTCAGGTTGCGCACCCGGCCCTCGACCACGGTCCCGGCCGGATACTTCTCGGTCAGGTTCTCCCACGGATTTTCGAGCAGCTGCTTCATGCCCAGAGAAATGCGGCGATCGGCAGGATTGACGCTCAGAACAACCGTTTCGACTTCGTCGTTCGGCTTGACCAGCTTGGACGGATGCTTCAGGCGCTTGGACCAGGTCATCTCGGAGAGGTGAACCAGGCCTTCGATGCCCTGCTCCAGCTCAACAAACGCACCGTAGTCGGTGACTGAAAGAACGCGGCCATGAACATGGGCGCCAACCGGGTAACGCTCGGCGGCATCCAGCCACGGATCGGGCGTCAACTGCTTGAAACCCAACGAAACGCGCTGCTTATCCTTGTCGAACTTGAGAACCTTCACCTGGATCTCGTCGCCGACGTTGACCAGGTCGCGGGGGTGCGTCAAACGGCCCCAGCTCATGTCGGTAATGTGGAGCAGGCCGTCGATGCCGCCCAGATCCACAAACGCGCCGTAGTCGGTCAGGTTCTTCACGGTACCGGTCAGAACGGCGCCTTCGCCCAGGTGCTCGAGAGTCGTGGAACGCTTCGCGTTCTGCTCCTCTTCGAGGATTTCCTTGCGGCTGACCACAACATTGCCGCGCTTCTTGTTCAGCTTGATAACGCGAACTTCGATCTGCTGGCCGAGATAGCCGTCCAGGTTGCGGACCGGGCGAATCTCAAGCTGCGAGCCGGGCAAAAATGCCTTCAGCCCGATATCCACGGTCAATCCACCCTTGACGCGGCTTACCACCGTGCCAATCACCGGGGTCTTGTCGTTCGCGGCCTTCTCGATCACATCCCATACGCGCAGGCGCTGGGCCCGCTCGTAGCTCACCAGGTAGCCGCCTTCCGGCTCCTCGCGCTCGATGACCACCTCGATGGTCTCACCGGGCTGGAACTTGACCGCTCCTGTGTGATCCAGAACCTGATCCAACGGCACCAGGCCCTCGGACTTCAAGCCCACATCGATCACCAGATGCTTTTCCGTCTGCTTGAGGACCGTGCCGGTAACAATCTTATCTCCGTAGGCTTCAACGGCGGCGGCCTCGGCGGCCTGCTCCCGTTCAAATGCTGCCAAAGCAGCAGAGAAGTCATCCATCGATTCAAGACCGTGCTCAGCGTGCGCCTTCTCGGGTACAACTGCAACGGGCGCAGCTGCAACTGGTGCAGCTTCCGCGGCAACAGGTGCGGATTCAACAACAGCAACGGCTTCAGCCGGAATTGCCAGCTCAGGTACGACCTCGACAGCGGGCGCAGCTTCAGCGGAAACGGTCTCCGCAGGCGCGGCCTCGACTACGGGCTCGGTTGGGGCATCGGCGTCCAGCGCTGAATTTTCGACTGCTTGTGCGGTCTTGGGGTTGGACGTGGATTCGGACGACGGCTGCTCAAGCTCCGTCGCAGACTCTAGGGTGGGAGTTTCCAATTCGGTGGTCAGGGTTATACTCTCGGGTTCGGGATTGAGGACGTTTGCCATCACTGCAGCTCCGGAATTCCTTCCTCCCGCGACGGATAGTGCCTGCCGCTGGGAGTGGCTTCCACACCGCGATTGCCGACGGCGGAAAGGCCTTCAGACCGTGTCCCTGCCTTCGAAACCTCTGCTTGTTCCCGGAGTCTTTTCGCAGAGACAGTCCCGCCAGCTTTTTGCGCTGGAACGATGAGACTGATCTCCTTGGAAAACACCCGGCAGGCAACGGCTTTCTGTAGGGCGGCCGCAGCTCGCTGCTGGAATCCGCGCAGTAAGCTACGCTCATAAGTGTAGCAACCTCAACTTTCCCGCGTCAATCCAACAGCTTGGACCTGCCGCGCCGCAATCGGCGCGCACATCGCCCGTTCGGAATCGGCGCACTGAAGCGAACGGACTTACGGTCCGCCGCGCCCACACGCCGCGTCAAAAATTAATGCGTTAAGCCCCTGAAAAATCAGCGCCGCCTCCACGCCGGGAGGACTGCCCGCCTGCGCCTCTATACTGGTTCCGGCAGGTTTGCTCTCATGGATCTTCTCTGGACTCCCTGGCGTTATGCCTACATCACCTCGGCCGAAGGGGCGGTGCGCCCCGGTGTGCCCTCCAGCCTCAACGCCTGGCCCGGCGACCTGAACTGTGTTTTCTGCAACCTGATGGCCTCCATTGACTACGCCATCGACCACGGCATGGACCCGGAACAAGCCGAGGCTGCCGGCAACCTCATTCTGCGCGGCAAGCACTGCTTCGTCTGTCTCAACGCCTACCCGTATACGTCTGGCCACGTGATGGTGATGCCCTACGCCCACCTCGACCGGTTGGCCAAGGTTCCGCAGGAAGCCGCCCATGAGCTGATGGATCTGGCGCAACGGACCGAGCGTGCCTTGGAGCGTATCTACCGGCCCCACGGCCTCAACTTCGGCATGAACCTGGGCGAGGCCGCCGGCGCCGGCGTAGCCGGTCACCTGCACCTGCACGCCCTGCCCCGCTGGGTAGGCGACACCAACTTCATGACCACGGTGGGCGAAACCCGCGTCCTTCCCGAAGACCTGCAAACCACCCGAAAACGCCTGAAAGAAGCCTTCGCGGAACTGCAAGGCTAGCAATTCAGCAGGTCAGCGAAAAAAGCTGGGGCCCCAGGTCCCGCTTCTGGGATCTGAAAAAGCACGAACCTCTGCCGCAAGCGTTTCGCTGACCCGCTGAATTGCTAGCTTTTCAGCTCCGCCTCGCCGTTCTCCTCCGCCTCGGCGGCCAGCGCCAGCCCTTCCCCTTCGACGCCCGCACTGTCCAGCAAACCGCGCGGCAACGACTTGTTGGTCCGGATGCCGAGCTGCTTCAGCAACTCCACCTGCCGGATCAAATTGCCGCGGCCCTCGCTCAACTTCTTGATCGCCTTGCTGTAGCTGTCGTCGGCCCCGCGCAAGCTTTTGCCCACCGCTTCCAAATCGCTCACAAAGCCCACGAACTTGTCGTACAACTCAGCCCCGCGATTCATCACGTCCTGCACGCTGCGGGCCTGCAACTCCTGCTGCCACAGGTTGTCCACAATGCGAATGACGAACAGCAGCGTGGTGGGGCCCACCACCAGCACTTCCTTTTCATAGGCATAACGCCACAGCGCCTCGTCCTCGTGCAGCGCCTCAAGAAAAGCCGGCTCGATAGGGATAAACATCACCACGAAATCCGGCGTCTCCAGCGCGGCCAGCTTGTGATAGCGCCGCTCGGCCAACTCGTCCACATGGGCGCGCACACTGGCCAGGTGGCGCTTGACCGCCGCCTTGCGCTCCTCTTCCGTCGCTGCATTCACGCCGTCGGTATAGGCGTTCAACGAGACCTTGGCGTCAATCACCAGGTGGCGGCCGCCGGGCAGGTTCACGATCACGTCCGGCCGCACCTTCTTCTGCCGCGCATCCCCATCGCCCGGCGCGGCATCGAAGGTCTCTTGCACGCGGAACTGCTCGCCCTCGCGCAAGCCCGCCTTCTCCAGCAGATTCCGCACAATCAGTTCGCCCCAGTCGCCCTGCGCCTTCGACGAGCCGCGCAGCGCTGTCGACAGATTCCGGGCCTCCTCGGTCAACTGCTGGTTCAGCCCACCCAGCGTGCCAATCAGCGTCTCCAGCTTGGTCACGCCGGTTTTGGAGTCCGATTGCGCCTGCTCCACCTTGTCGCGGAACTCCTTGATCTGGTCCCGCAGCGGCGTCAGCAGGGTGCCCAGCTCCTTCTGGCTGCCTTCGGAAAAGCTCTTCGACTTCTTCTCAAGAATGTCGGCGGCCAGCGCCTCGAACTGGTGGGCCAGCGTCTGCTTGGCCGACTCCAGCAGGGCCAGCTTTTCTTGCAGATTCTGCCGCTCGTTTTTGAGATCGGTCTCCAGTTGGCTGATGCGCGCGGCCTGGTTGCGTTCCGTCTGGCTCTTGCCGTTCAGCTCTTCGCGCAGCCGGTCCCGCTCCGCCGCCACCTGGCCAATCGTCCGTGCGCGCTCCGCCGCCAGCGGTTCAAACCCCGCCCGCGCCGCGGACTCCGCCTGGGCCTGCGCCAGTTCGTTGCGGACCCCGTTCAGCTCGTTGCCCAGCTCTGCGATGCGCCGCTCCAGTTGCGCCTTTTCTGCCTTGGCAGAGGCGGTCCTCAACCAAATGCCAAACAGAATCCCTACAAATGCGGCGGCAATTCCGGCCATCAAAGCTTGCATCGTCTTCCCCTTTTCCTCTTCGCCTAATGTACGCCTCTCCTCTGTGTATTTCCCGCCAATTTCAGGCCTGTTCCCTGGCCCCTGTTCTCTATTCCCAATTCCCTGACCCCCGAAGCCTTTACACACCCCCACCC
>Ga0224529_1000739_pt1 | contig 23075 bp, 16 predicted proteins | sample CBST50metaG_FD_179893 | JGI IMG/M metagenome (GOLD analysis project Ga0224529, IMG submission 179893) | Peat soil microbial communities from Stordalen Mire, Sweden - C.B.S.T50 | ecosystem: Environmental > Terrestrial > Soil > Wetlands > Peat | place: Sweden: Norrbotten County, Stordalen Mire... | reverse complement strand
TGGGTGCCGCAGTTTCATCGCGGAAAGGGGTGGGACACCACCGCCCTCACCTAGCTACGGCCAAATTCTGCGGCCAAGCCATTCCCGCGCCTTCCTTCTTGCGCGAACCGGCCGAAGGCAGCTGGCCCCACCGCAGGTGGCCGGGTGGCCCAGGTACCGGGAGAAGTGAGAATTACCACTGAAGATGGTTGCCCCAGGTGCCTCGCATTTGGGCATCTGGGAAAGCACAGACCTCAATCTGGGAAAGCCTGATAACCTCGTCCCTTTCGAATTTCTGCCCGAAAGTGGCCCAGCTTCGCCGCTCAGTTCCCGCGATATTCTTGGTTTAAGCCAACAGGCTAACGCGCTCATTGACATCGTTCTGGGGGTTTTGTCGCCACCCCGGAAATTGCCAAATAGTGATCCTATGCAGGAGGCGCACACATTCCTCGCCACTGGAAGTGGGTGCCGTCGTTTCATCGCGGAAAGGGTGGGAGACCTCAGCCCTCACCCAGCCACGGCCAAATTCTGCCACCAAGCCAATCCCGCGCCTTCCTTCTGGCGCGGACCGGCCGAAGGCTGCTGGCCCCACCGCAGGTGCTTTGCCGATAATTAGCTTCCACGCGCGCACAATGAAAATATGCTCAATCCCGGTCTCCGACCGGGGGCAGAAAGTCAAAAAAAAAGGGATACATTCACCTTTTGTTCGCTTTATATGAGAATAAACTTACATATCTTTACTATTTTAAATCACTTACGAACATAGCAAGCTATGGAAATCTCCAGTTTTCCACAGGTTGGAAATTTCTTAAGTCCAATGGAATCAACTCCTAGACTTGAAAAAAACGGGCAAAACAGAGGGCATTTTACCTCGTTTTCATCCTTTTTCACCGGAAAATCGGGCTCTTTTTCCCAGCCTTCAAGCTTCGTTTTCGCTTGGAGAGAGATGAAAACCGAGAACCTTCAGAGCCGCAGCAGACAAGCATAGCTTCCCTTGCTCGCGGCTCGTCGAGGGTCACGTCGTGCACCCGGAGACAGGAAACTCGTTAGTCTCTGCGCCGCCGCTGATGGGTAGAGGGAATGTTCATGTCCTCGCGGTACTTGGCCACCGTCCGGCGCGTAAGCTGAATGCCCTGGGCGTGCAGCAGGGCGGCAAGCTGGTCGTCGGTCAAGGGATGCCGCGCGTCTTCCTCTTCGATCAGTTTGCGCACTTTCCGCTTCAGAACCACCAGGGTCGTGTCGGCGCCTTCGGGTCCGTTCGATCCCTCTGAAAAGAAGTAGCGCAGCTCGATCACTCCCTGCGGTGTATGGGCGTATTTGTTGGCCACCGCCCGGCTCACCGTCGAAGGATGAACACCGATCTCCTCGGCCACTTCCTTGATCATCATCGGGCGCATCGCTTCGACGCCATAGTCCAGAAAGTCCTGCTGCCGGCGCACAATCACTTCGCAGGTGCGCAGAATGGTGCTCTTCCGCTGCGCGATGTTGCGCATCAGTTGCAGCGCCGAGCGGAAGCGCTCTTTGACGTAGTCCTTGACCTCTTTGTCCGTGCCTTCGGCCGAAAGCATCCGCCGGTAGCGCTGGCTGAGCCGCAGACTGGGCAGGTCTTCCTCGTTCATGGACACGATCCACTCGCCGCCCTGCTTCACAAACACCACGTCCGGCTCGATCAGCCTGGTCTGCTCACGGTTGTAGAGCCGGCCCGGACGCGGATCCAGCGTGCGAATAAACTCCACCCCGGCGTGCGCCTCTTCCGGCGACACCTGCGCCGCCCGCGCCAGGTCTTTCACGTCCCGCTTCTGCAACAGGTGCAGATGGTCGCCCACAATCAGGGCCGCCACTTCCATGCTGCGGCGCCGCTCCTCCAGCTTGGCCTCGGCTTCCACGCGGAAGCTCCCATGCGGGTCCTCGTCGGCGCCCGCCGACTGCCGCGCATACACCTGGGCAAACTCGTTCTGCTGCGCCGCAATCTGGATCAGCAGGCACTCCCGCAGATCCCGCGCACCCACGCCGGCCGGATCAAGATGCTGCACCAACTCAATCCCCCTCCGCAGCAGCTCAATTTCCGCCTGCCTCTCCTGGTTCTTGCTCTCCTCAGAACCAATCGCCGGAAACTCCAGGAAGGCGCCTACCAACTCATCCTCGCTGCCAGAGAGGTACCCGTCCTCGTCCAAATTGCCGATCACGAACTCAGCCGCTTCCTGCACCCCTGGATCCAGCGTCAAAGCTCCCAACTGCCACGCCAGGTGGTCAGACAGGGTCGTAGGCTGGGAGAGAAAGCTTTCGAACGACGGCTTGTCGCTATCCTCATACTCCGGCTGCGTGCGATAGCCGGGGTCCAGATACTCCTGAAAATACGATCCGAAATCGATCTCGTTGAAGGGGTCCTTGGGCTCGGGGGCCGACTCCGGCGTCCCCTGTTCCTCCAGTTCGATCCGGTCGTCGCGTTCCTTCCGCTCCTGCCGGCCCGCGACCTCATCCAGCATCGGAACCGTCTCGTCAATCTCTTCCAGGACGGGGTTCTCCACCATCTCGGCGTCGATCATCTCCTTCAACTCCAGCTTGTTGAGCGCAAGAACGCTCACCATCTGCATCAGGCCTGGAGTAAGGACCTGGCGTTGAGAGATCCTCAGGTTCAATCTGGGTTGCAATAACGCCATAAGAAGGACTCAATTCCCGTTTGGGTTCACCACTAGTGTAATCGGATTGGAAAGAGACCATTGGTCAAATTGCCGCCGACCAATAGCCCGCTCCCGGAATGGGCGAGGCTCAATCCGGGAATCGACTTCTCTGCATTTTTCGAGCAGCTGTTCCGTTTGGTAGAGAAAAGCATTCGCCCGCTCTGCGCCCGGATGCCCGCATTACCCCAGCGAGAATCCTTCGCCCAGGTAAACGCGCCGCACCTCCACGTCGTTGCCCAACTCATGTGGCGTTCCGGCTCGGAAGATCCGCCCTTCGGCGATGATATAAGCCCGATCGGTCACGCTCAAGGTCTCGCGCACGTTGTGGTCCGTGATCAGAATCCCGATGCCGCTGGCCTTCAGGTCGAAGATGATCTTTTGCAGTTCCAGAACTGCAATCGGATCGATGCCGCTGAAGGGCTCGTCGAGCAGGATGAAGTTCGGCTGAATGCACAGCGAGCGCGCGATTTCTACCCTCCGCCGTTCGCCGCCTGAGAGAGCGTAACCCCGCGTGGTGCGGATGTGTCCCAGGTTCAACTGATGAATCAACCGCTCCGCCCGCGTCTTCCGCTCCCGGTTGCCCAGGGGCTGCGCCTCCAGAACCGCCAGGATGTTTTCCTCCACCGTCAGCTTGCGAAAAACCGAAGGTTCCTGGGGCAGATAGCTGATCCCGAAATTGCGCGCCCGCAGGTACATCGGGACCCGGGTGATGTCGGTCTCGTCCACCATGATGCGGCCGGTCTCCGGCGCCACCAGTCCCACAATCATGTAGAAACTGGTGGTCTTGCCGGCACCATTCGGTCCCAGCAGCCCCACGACCTCGCCGCGGGAGATTCTCAGGTCCACACCCCGGACCACTTGGCGGCCCTTGTACGTCTTGCCGATTCCTTCGGCGATCAATGTTTCCATGTATGCGTAAGGCTCTCTTCCGCCCCTATTTCGGCGCCGTGGTCTCGGTTGTGGTTTTGCGTCCACCGCCTTCGATACTGACGCTATCATTGCGGCTATTGAAAATCAAAGCCTCGCCGGAGACGGCTCCCCTCGCCGGATCGGACATGCGCGGCCGCAGAGAGGCGGTCCCAGTCAGAACATACTCCCCGGTCTGGCCCGTGTATACCAACTGCTCGCCGGTTCCCCGCCGGCCCTGGGAAACGATCACGACACGTCCCTTGGCGGTCATGCGATCCACCTGGGCTGCGCCGCCGTCCCTGCCGGCATGATTGCCCGCCGGAAGCAATTGCAGCTCCAGGTCATTGGAATTCACTGTCGCGGTTCCTGTCTCCGATAAAACTGTGCCCGCAGCGCCGCCGTGCATCACAGCCTTGCGCTCGGCGTCGGAATACTTCAGATCGCCTCCGCTCACGCGGATCACAGAAGGCTCCTGCGCTTTTCCGCCCGCTTCTTTCGCTGGTCCGGACCCAGCCGCGCTAACCATCACTGCTTTCACCGGCTCGCCGGCATCCGTCGTCCGCGCCACCAGCGTCTGCCGCATCCGGTCGAGCACAATCACCGGCCCCGAAATCGAGTTGGCCTGCTGCCAAAGCCGTGCGTGCCCGCGGAAGGTCGCCTCGCCCGTTGCCTGGTGCAACTGCGCCTCGGCCGCAATCGCGTGAGCCGGTCCCTGCCCGCCCAGCGCAGGACCGTCCTGGCCTGGCTTTCCCTGCCCCCGGTTCCCGCCGCTGCTTAGCCAACTGGCCTTCACGTTGCCGTGCGCAAATGCATCGCCAGAAGCCTGGGAAACGTCGATCTTGTCGGCCGTAAGTTGCAAGCCGCCATCTTCCACCCGCGGCCCCAGCGTCAGGTGCAACCACTCCCCCGCGCCTTCATACACGGCCCGCCCCGCTGTGGCTTTCAGCGGCGCAGCTGCCTGTGCGCCCGACTTGGCCGCCGGTTCATCGGTCAACGTGACATGCCCGTCCACCGTAGCCGACTGAATCTCGGTCCCACCACCGGTCCCTTGCTTTGCGCCCGGCTTGACGCCCTTCACGGGCACCTCGAAATGCGCTTCCAGCCGATCGCCGCTGGTGGTTTGCCGCGTCCCCGTCTGGCTCGTCTGCGCCACGCTCGCGTGGCCCGCCCCCGTCATCGCGGTCAATACCGACCCTGCTCCGAACTGGCCAGTCACCTCGTCCGCGGTCATCCGGGAGGGCATTTTGGGGCCTTTGCCGCGCTGACTCTCACCCGTCACCACCACCCCACCCATACCGTGAATCTCGCTCGGCTCCAGCTGCCCATGGCCGGCCACGCGAAACTCCACTTCGGCCACCGGAGAATGCCACGTCCGGTTCACGCGCAAGAGCCCATCCGCCTGTTGGCTTTGCTCCTGGCTCACAAATTCGACGCCCCGCTCCAAATGCGCATGGCGCAGTTGGCCCCGTGCCGTGAATTCAAGCTCCATGGTGGGCGAGGTCCCGTGCAGCTTGCGGTCCTTTTCTTCCTTCCCACCCAATGCGTCGATCGTGACTCCACCTGCCAAGTGGCCGTGGTGTGGCTGATTGTGCTCGTCGAAATCCATCTGCCCGGTCGGCGCAGTCAGGCGGCCACCGCTCGCAGTTGTGAGCGCAAATCCGCTGGTCGCCTCCAGCCGCACCACCGAACCATCGTCCCGGAACAGAATCTTGGCCGCGCCGGCCGTACTCTCTCCGCCCCGATAATCGGCTTTGGCCGCGCGCAACAGGCACTGCTGGCTATCGCGCTCGAACTCCGCGTGCCCGGCATGAAGCTGCACCGCTTCAACGCCCCGCTGCGCGTTCAGTTCGACAGCAGCGTCCAGCACCAACGTTCCCTCCTGGGAGTGGAATGAGGCGCCCAGAGAACTCCCCGTCCCCTGCGTCATCGCGAACTCCACCCTCTGAGCGGTTTCCGCAACTCCACTATTCGTGTCAAATGTAAGTCCACTGGTCTTTACATGAATTTCGCCTGCCGAGGCAGCCTCTGCAGCCGCGGCCAGCGGGGTACCTTTCGGCTTCGCTCCCACCCCCTGCCCCGGAGCGGTCTTGGGCGCAACTGCTGGCGTCAATCTCGGGCGCGTCATCCAGATTTCTACCGGCCCGTCGGCTTTGGCCACACCCTTGTCCTGGTCGTACTCGAATTCTGCGCCCTCGATCCGGTCCGCACGTTTGCCGTCATCGTCATACAGAACGATCTTCACGTCGTGCAGCAGCACGCGCTTGTTTTTCAGCTCCACCACCTTCGAGGCATGAATCTCGTATTTTGAATGCGCACCCAAAGAGTGCGAGAAGGTGTAGCCGTTCGCCTCCTGCACAATGTCCAGGCCCAGCCGCTTGGGCAGATCGCGCCGGTTCAGCGGATTTTTCCACTTCCCGATCGCCAGAAACGCCACCAGCGCCACCAGCAGCAGAACTCCTGCCGCCAGCACCAGGGTCCGCATCCGCTCAATGGTGAGTCGCACCGTTTAGTTCCCCGCCCCTAGCCGTTTTGCCAACCGCTGGGCCAGACTCTCGCCCAGTTCGCTCCACAAAAGGCGCGCCGTGGCCCCGGAAACCTTCTCGGCCTCCGCCGTCAACGCCAGCAGTTGCCGCACATTCTCTTCCACATGCCTTGCGGCCACCGAGTCCAGCTTCAAATCCTCTTCAAGAAATGGCGCGTCGGAGCCGAAATCCACGCGGATGTGCCCGTCGGCCTCGTAGGCTCCTTCATCGAAGAGCGGCCCAAAGCCCGTGACCCGCACCAGCCGCGGCGTCCGCGCCCAACGTGCCTCGAGACCCGGGCCGCTTTCCAGCTCCCACAGGCTCCAACCGATCTGAAACTCGTAGGCGTAGTCCTCGTGCAGCAGTTCGAGCGCCTCTTCAACTGCCGCTCGTGGCTCCGCGCCTGGCGCGGCCGCGCCATCGCTTCCTGTCGCGAGGCGCCGCCCATACACCTGCTGAAAGACCGGCGGTTCGCTCCAACTCACCGGCCAAACCGTCACCGAATAAACGCGCGCCTCGCCACCGTGCGCGGCAAACGCGCCCAGCACAGCCGTCAGCTTGTCGGCCAGCGCCGCCAGCCGCAGATTGGGATACCACATACTCAGATAAAGGGTGTCAGACATCACTCTTGATTGTAGACGGCAGAAAGAGCCCGCACGTGAGAGCAAAGCACTTCACTCAAAATGGAATCACGGATGGCCACACAAAGATGCGGCCCAGGCCTCGATCCAGAGACCTGGGAATCGTCCTTCCATTCTGTCGCAATACCGCCCCGCGCCCGTTTTTGCGACTTCTTTCTGTCGCAAGGGCGGGAACCCGAAAACCTTGACAGTCCGGAAAGAGATGCCGCCGTTTGCTGATCCGGCCCTAAACAACTGCAACGCTAGCGAACTGTCATCCTGAGCGAAGCGCAGCGGAGTCGAAGGATCTGCAGTTGTTCCTTTTGCGTCTCCGTTGCAACGAAATAGGGTCGGATCAAGATCCAGTCACTATCTCGCTGAAGTCTGCAATGCCGGAAAAACCGCGCAGAATCTGGTCGATCAGGCCCAGATGCGCTCCACGAATTGCCGCATCGGGATCGAGCACCATCACCTTGTCGAAGAATGCGTCCACCGTTGGGCGCAGCGTGGCGATCAGAGCCAGCGCGTCGCTGTAAGAGCGATCCTGGCGGAGCTTCGCCACTTGAGGCGTGAGTGCATCGGCCGCAGCCGCGAGCTCTTGCGCTTCTGCAGCGAGCGTTACGTCCTTCGGCGACCCAAGGGCAAACTGCTTTTCTTCGGCTTGGCGCAGAATGTTCTTGATCCGCTTGAAGGCAGCGGAAATTGCCGCAAAGTCCGCGGATTCCCGCGCCGCCGTCAACGCCTCGGCCCGCGCAATGGCGTCGCGCACGTCGTCCGCGTCTGCCGCCAGCACGGCGCTCACCACGTCGTAGGCAAAGCCGCGCACGTCCTTCAGGTAGAAGCTGAGGCGCTCTTTCAGGAAGGTCCAAATCGAGTAGGAATACTCCGCACCGGTCAATTTTGCTATGAGCTCGGTCTTGAACTCCTTGACATTTCCACCAGCCTCAAACACATCGGTTAGTGTCAGCGGTATCCCAGATTCGGCCAGAATCTTGACGATGGCGTTCGCCGCCCGCCGCAGCGCAAACGGGTCCTTCGATCCAGTTGGCGCGGAGCCGATTCCGAACATTGCGGTAATCGTCTGAATGCGATCCGCGAGGCCCAGCAATTGCCCTTCGACCGTTGTGGGAATCGCATCCTCGGTCGAAGCCGGCTTGTACTGCGCATAGATGGCCTGCGCCACTGTCTCGCCCAGTCCCTGCGCCTTGGCGTAGAGGCCGCCGATCACGCCCTGGAGTTCGGTAAACTCCTTCACTAACTCGGTGGTTAGATCCGTCTTGGCCAACTCGACTGCCTTCAGCAGCGCAGCCTCGTCGAAGGCCACACCCGTGGTCTTCACCGTCGCCGCCAGTTGCCGCACCACAGCCAGGTTCTGCTCGGTCTTCCAGTGGTAGCTGCCAAGTTCCTTCTGGAAAGTGATGTTTTTCAGGCTCTCGACGCGTCCAGTGAGCGGCGTCTTCTGGTCGAAGTCCCAGAAGAAGCGCGCATCCTTGAACCGCGCCCGCAAAACCCGCGCATTGCCGTGGCGAATGATCTCTTCGCCCTCAGCGTCCACTGCAGTATTCAGCACGGCCAGGAAGTGCGGCGCCAGTTTGCCATCCGCGCCCTCGACCGCAAAATATTTCTGGTGGTCGCGCATCACCGTGACCAGCACTTCTTCGGGCAGCGCCAGATACTCTGACTCGAACGTGCCCAGCACCACAGAAGGCCACTCGGTCAAGTGCACGACGGTCTCGATGAGCGGTTCGTCTTCGCGCCAGCGCGCACCAGCCACCGTGCGAGTCGCCGCATCCAGAGCCTTGCGAATTGTCTGTCTGCGCTCGGCCACATCGACCATGACGTAGGCCTTGCGCAAAACTTCCACATAGCTCTTGGGAGAGTCCAAAAGCACGGAGTGCGCGCCGTGGAGAATGCGGTGCCCGCGGCTCGTATTGCCTGCCTCAATACCGGCAATCTCAACCGGCACGACCGCCGCATCGAGCAGCGCCACCACCCAGCGCACCGGCCGCACAAAACGCTCCGGCTTGCCCGCGCGCCAATACATATTTTTAGCCCAGTAAAGGCTGAGCACTTCCTTGGGCAACTCCGCAGCCAGCAGTTCCTGAGCCACGCGGCCCTGGCGCTTTACGGTCGCACCCACGTACTCGCCCTTGGCGTTGGTGATCTTCTTCAGAGCTTCCACGGCCACGCCTGCCTTGTTGGCAAAGGCTTCAGCGGCCTTGGTCGGCGCGCCGTCCTTGAAAGCTACTTTCCACGAGGGACCGGTGAGTTGTTCTTCGCTGTCGGCCTGGCTGGCGAGCACATCTTCCACCAGCACAGCCAGACGCCGCGGCGTGGAGTAAGTGGTCAGCTTGGCCTTGGGCCCCAGCAGCCGCTCCCGCTTGAGCAAATCAGAAACCCGCTGGCCCAACTCGGCCTCAGCCCCGGCAATCATGCGGGCCGGAACCTCGTCCAACCCAATCTCCAACAAAAAATCCGCCATAGTCGTATTGCTCTCTCGCTAACTCTCTAGCTTGCTGACTTACTGACTCGCCGAATGGCTATGCCGTCTGCTGTGCCGCGTACACCTTGGCAACGCCCACAGACAGATTGCGAATGCGTCCGATCATGCCTACGCGCTCGGTCACGCTGATGGCTCCGCGCGCGTCCAGCACATTGAAGAGGTTGGAGCATTTCAACGCTAACTCGTAAGTAGAAATCAGCGGAAAGCGCCGCTTCTCCGCCGCGCTGGCCTCTTTGCTGGCCAGGGTCGCGTTGGCCTGAGTCAGCAGCGCCTGGGCCTCAGCTTCATATTCGTTAAAGTGCGCCCATAACTTGCTCACATCGGCGCTCTCGAAGTTATAAACCGAGTATTGCAGTTCCTCAGTCAACCGCACGTCGCCGTAAGTCACCACCGCGCCGGTTTCCGGATCGCGCGCCCAGACCACGTCGTAGACCGAGTCCACATCCTGCATGAACGCGCAGAGCCGTTCGAGCCCGTACGTCAGCTCGGCGCAGATGGGGTCCAGATCAAGTCCGCCGCACTGCTGGAAGTAAGTGAACTGGGTGATCTCCATCCCGTCCATCATCACCTGCCAGCCCACGCCCCAGGCGCCAACCGTCGGACCTTCCCAGTTATCCTCTTCGAACTTGAGATCGTGCTTTTTCAGGTCGATGCCAATAGCTTCGAGGGACTGGAGATAGAGTTCCTGCACGTTGACCGGCGGCGGCTTCAGAATGAGCTGAAACTGGGTGTGGCGGAAGAGCCGGTTGGGGTTTTCGCCGTAGCGACCATCGGCCGGGCGCCGCGAAGGCTGCGCATAGCCCACCCGGTAAGGCTTGGGCCCCTGCACGCGGAGAAACGTCTCCGGGGCCATGGTGCCGGCGCCGACTTCAACGTCGAAAGGCTGTTGCAGCACACAGCCGCGTTCGGCCCAAAAGCTCTGCAAACGAAACAGAAGCTCCTGAAAGGTAAGCGCAGCGGGTTTGGACGGGGATACTACCGGAGATGAAGACTCAGTGGATAGGGGCACAGGCAACTCTCTCTCGACGGGACTTTTTCGATTTTACCAGCCCCTCACGCACTATAACCGCGCCAGAGCCTCCGCCGAACGCAATCTGCGCTCCAGATGCCTCTCCAGGGCTTGGAGAGTAAAGCGGCGCAGGTCCTGCGCGCGCCGCCGCGGCCACGGTTCGGCGGCAAAGGCCGAGGCCGGCGCCCGCAGCATCCGTTGCGCCAGTTGCCAACTGTCGGCAGAGAGTTCGCTTGCGCTTCCATTACGGTGCACCGCGCAGAAGAGCCCGTCATCCAGGGTGTTGAAGCTGATCTCACCCGCCTCCAGCTTCTCGCGGCAGACCGTGCAATGCGCAATGTCCGGCAGCAGCCCCATCAGCCGCGTCATCCACAGTTGGAAGTAGGTCAGCGGCATCCACGGCTGTTCCACCGTGGTCTGCTCCAGGACGGCCACCGCCAGACGGAAGACCGTCTCCTGCGGATCGCGTTCGGGCAGCACCTCGTCCAGCAACTCGGCAAAAAGGCTCAGCACGGTCATGCGCACAGCATCCACCGGCAAGGAAAGCGGCGACCGGATAATCTCCAACTGGTCCAGCCGCACCAGTTCCTGCCGCGGCCGCTCAGCAAACCAGGCCCGCGCCACGGTCATCGGCTCCAGAGCCCCGCCAAAGCGCTTGCGGCTCTTCAGCGCCGACTTGGCCACGCCCCGCACCCGTCCATAGTCGCGCGTAAAAATGCTCACGATCAGGTCGGCCTCATGCACCGGCCAGGTGCGCAAAACCACGGCCTCTGAAGTAAGCACGCTCATGCGTTTCCATCATCGCACTGTTGTTCCGCCCGGGACCTCGGTCCACGCGGCGCATACGCACAAACGCGCACCCCGGCAGCCGGGATGCGCGTTCTGTTGAAACTCGAATGCAGTGGGTACCGCAGAACCGACTAGCGGCCGAAGTGCTTGGCGTTCTTCTCGGTGAATTGAGCCCACTTCTCCGGCAGGTCATCCTGCGCGAAGATGGCTGAAACCGGGCAGGCCGGGACGCAGGCGCCGCAGTCGATGCACTCGACCGGGTCGATGAACAACTGGTCGGACTCGGCAAAACCGTCTTCGTCCTTCTTGGGGTGGATGCAATCGACAGGACAGGCGTCCACACAGGCGGTGTCCTTGGTGCCGATACAGGGTTCTGCAATGACGTATGCCATCTCTGATTTTTCTCCGGGGAACTAAACTTCTCGACGTGATAGTAGCACAGGACCCCAAGGACTGCGCCACCCCTTGGAGCCCACTTTCAAGATGCGGGAGCGGGAAGAATCGTCCTTCGGCCTTCCGTCCCCAAATGGCGCACGCTCATGCGTTTACCCGGCCGCGCGCTCCGCCCGCCGTGCGGCAAACTCCTGCGGCGTGGGGATGGGTTCCAGATTCCGCCCGGCGAACAAATCCCGAAACACCGTCACCAGCTCCGCGTGAATCAAGCCGTTCGAAGCCAGAATCTCGCGGCTGTCCAACTTGAAATGCTGCCCGGCGAAGCCCGTCACCTGCCCGCCCGCTTCTTCGACCAGCAAGATTCCGGCCGCCGTATCCCAGGGATTCAGATTGAACTCCCAGAAGGCTTCCAACCGTCCTGCTGCGACGTACGCCAGATCGAGCGCCGCCGAACCGGCCCGGCGCACCCCGTGCGAGCGCAGTGTGAATTCCTGATAAAAGTGCACGTTGGGGCTCTCGTGCCGTTTGCGGCTGGGAAAACCGGTAGCCACCAGCGATTCAGCCAGTTCCGGCGTTTGCGCAACCCGCATCGGCCGGCCGTTCAGGGTGGCGCCCCGTCCCCGTTCCGCGGCAAAGAGTTCGTCCAGCAGCGGATCGTAGATCACCGCAGCCACCAGCGTTCCATCCTGGTCCGCAGACTGGCCCGGAATGCGTTTTTCCAGCCCCAGCGAGACGCAAAAGTGCGGAAACCCGTGCGCGAAGTTGGTCGTTCCGTCCAGGGGGTCCACGTACCAGCGGAACTCAGCCTCCAGCCGGTCTCTGGTGCCTTCTTCCCCGAACACTCCATGCTCCGGAAAAGCCTCGGCAAGCCGTTCCCGGATCAGCTTCTCCGAGGTCCGATCGGCCACCGTGACCAGGTCCACATCGCCCTTGTACTCCGTCTCGACACCAGCCACAAAAAACGTGCGCAGCTTTGCTCCCGCCTCACGTGCAATGGCTGAAGCCTTGGGAACCCATGCCGGCACACCCGCTTGCTCTTCACTCACGAAATTACCCCGCTCTGCGCCGATCCGTTTTCGCTCAACCCACTCTTGGTTGCAATACGAGGGGTCTTGTGGCGGCCGGTCTCGGTAATGGTGCTGATTTGATGTTTGTAGATGAAAAGGTTGGGCTTCCCCTCACGCGTTAGGCGCAGCATTCCATCGTCGAAATACTCAATCCAGCCGCGCACCGTCTCTCCGTCGCGCAACTTGATGGCGACGTTCACTTGGCGGTCGCTGAGGGAGCGAAGATAGAGCATCTCCTGACCGGTTTCACCCGGTGGAGGCGTCTTGGAGCGTCGGCGCAAAGACGATGTCGGAGTCATGCTGCCATTTTAGATGCAAACGGCAAAGGGGCGGGTGCGCCGTAGAAAACAGCCTTGTCTCAGTCCTTCCGCAGCATTTTTTGGAAATGAACGGAAAATCATCGTGCGGCGATCAGGATTTTCGAGGTCAATCGGCCTTGACCGGCGAATCCCCGTAGTAGCCGGTGCGGTGACGAATGTTGAATGCCTCCGCCGTGGCCCTGGGAATCGTGACCTCTACGCGGTGGAATACCCTTCCCGGCTCCTGATTTCTGGGGTAATAGCCGAGCAGGTATTGCGTGCGCAGGTCTTCGCTCACCTGCGCAAAAGCCTTGTCGAGCCCGCCCTCGCTGACGTAGAAGCTCTTTCCACCGGTCTGTTCCGCCAGGGTGATGAGCGCGTGTTCACCGCCCAGTTCGCGCCCGGCGCTGGCCTCGATAGGCACATCGATCACGCTGTAAATCATCACGTCATTGCGCAGCGCCTGCTCCAGAGCCTTCGCATAAGTGGCCGTGCTGGCGGTGTCACCCCCATCCGAGACCAGCACCAGCACCTTGCGCCCCTGCTTGGGTCCCAGCCGATTCGAGCCCAGGTAAACCGCGTCATAAAGAGCGGTGGCAAAGTCCGAGCGCAACTGCCCCAAGCCCCGATCGATCAGGCTCAGCTTGTTGGTAAACGGCGTCAGTTCGCGCACCTCGGTGGCAAACTGCAGCAGGCTCATCTGGTCCTGCGGGCGCAGCAGCGCGTGGGCAAACCTCCGCCCTGCTTCCGCCTCTTGTTCCATGTCCTTTTTCACGCTGCCGCTGGTGTCGATGGCCAGGGTCAGGTTGAGCGGCAATTCCGATTGGCGCTCGAAAACCGCAATCTGTTGCCGTCGCCCGTCCTCGGTGAGGCCGAAGTCGTCGCGCGTAAGCCCGCCGACGATCGCCCCGTTGCGGTCGGTCACGTTCACAAAAACGCTGACCAGCTTCACGTCCACATGAAGCGTCATCTCCTGCGCCGCCAGAGCCGTTGCACAGAGCGCCGCTACCGCCAGCAGAAACAGGCTTCGAACTCCGCTCCAATCACGCTTCATCCGAATCCTCCGCGGCGTCCACGGCCACCCCGGCGGGAAAAGCTTCTCCCGCCGCCCACACCACTCCGTCCGCAAAGGTCTCTTTCTTCCAGATCGGCACCGTCTTCTTGAGCGTATCGATCAGCCAGCGGCAAGCCTCAAATGCGGCTCCGCGATGCGCCGAAGCCACCACGATCAACACGCTCGTCTCGCCCACTTCCAGCCTCCCCAGCCGGTGAACCATGGTCACGCCGCGCACGCCGAAGCGGCTAACTGCCTCCAGCGCCAGTTCCTTCATCTGCTTTGCCGCCATCTCTTCATAGGCTTCATAGTCCAGATAAAGCGTCCGGCGTCCGCGCGTGTTGTTCCGCACGATGCCGTCGAAGACCACCACAGCGCCGTCCTCGCCCCGCTTGGCCGCGGCCACCAGCTTCTCCGCATGGATCGGCCCCCGCATCAGCGCGGTCGCAACCTCCGAATCTCCGGAATCTACACCCGGAACTTTGGCCCCCGCACTCCCGCCCGAAACCGGCGGCAGCAGCCCGATCTCGTCGCCTTCGTTGAGCCCTTGGGTTGGCGCGGCAAACTCCGCATTCACGCTGACCGCAATGCCGCGCGGCAGGGGCTGCGCCGCGCCCAGCCGCACGAGCAACTGGGCGACCGTCGCGCCCTCCGGCAACTCAACCGTTGTCTCCTGAGCGCCCAGCCAATCTTTCAATACGCCAAAACCAAGAACTCGCACCTGCATCATCGAGAAAGAGAATACCGCCTGCCGGTTAGACGCGGAAGGCGGCAATCGGTCGATGCGCACAAGAAAGGCCGGCAGCTTCGCCGGCCTTCCTTGTTTCCGTTCTGCGCTTCTTAGCTCGCCGCGCTCACAGCCAGCACCTCGGCGGCAGGCATCGCATCCTGCCGGGCCTTCAATTGCGGCAAGGCTACAGCCAGCACGTCCTCAATGCGACTGGCATAGTGAATCTCCACGCCCCCGATCAGCTCCGGCGTCAGATCTTCTTCCACATCCTGGCGGTTCTCGGCGGGCAGAATGATGGTTGTCACTCCAGCCCGGCGAGCCGCCAGAAACTTTTCCTTGATGCCGCCCACCGGCAGCACGTTGCCGCTCAGCGTAATCTCACCGGTCATGGCGGTCAGGGGACGTACCGGCGTATCGGTCAGAAGCGAAGCCAGCACGGCAGCCATGGTTACGCCCGCCGAAGGCCCGTCCTTGGGAATCGCACCGGCCGGCACGTGAATGTGCAGGTCGATCTCCTTGGTGAAATCTTCGGCCAGTCCCAGGCTTGCGGCGTTGGAACGCACCCAGGTCAGCGCGGCCTGCATCGACTCCTGCATCACCTCGCCAATCTGCCCGGTCATGGTGAACCCGCCCTTGCCCTTCATCTTGTTGGCTTCAATGAACAGGATGTCGCCGCCGGCCGGCGTCCAGGCCAGCCCTACGGCCACGCCGGGACGCTTCACGCGCTCCGCCACCTCGGTTTCGACCCGCACCTGAATGCCGCCCAAGAACTCCTGGATGGTTTCACGCGTCACCACCAGCTTTTCCTTGTGGCCCTCGACCACGCGTCGCGCCTGCTTGCGGCAAATCGTGCCCAGCGTCTGCTCCAGCTTGCGCACTCCAGCCTCCCGCGTGTAGTGGCGCACCACGTAGCGCACCGCGTCCTCGGGAAACTCGATCTGCTCCGGCGTGATTCCGTTCTCCTTGATCTGGCGCGGAATCAGGTACTGGTTGGCGATGTGCACCTTCTCCTCTTCGCTGTAGCCCTGCAGGAAGATCAGTTCCATCCTGTCCAGCAACGGCGGAGGAACCGTGTCCAGCATGTTGGCCGTGCAAATGAAGAGCGTCTTCGACAGGTCGAAAGGCACGTCCAGATAGTTGTCGCGGAAGCTAAAGTTCTGCTCCGGGTCCAGGGTCTCCAGCAGCGCCGAGGCCGGATCGCCACGGAAATCGCGCCCCAGCTTGTCCACCTCATCCAGCATGATCACCGGATCGTTCACTTCGGCGCGGCGGATGCTCTGGATGATCTGGCCCGGCAGCGCGCCAATGTAGGTGCGCCGATGGCCGCGAATCTCCGCCTCGTCGTGCATGCCGCCCAGCGAGATGCGCTGGAACTTCCGGCCCAAGGCTCGCGCAATCGAGCGGCCCAAGCTGGTTTTGCCCACTCCGGGAGGTCCGACAAAGCACAGAATTGGCCCTTTCATGTCCGGCTTCAACTCCAGCACGCTCAGGTAATCCAGGATGCGGTCCTTGACCTTCTTCAGCTCGTAGTGATCCTCATCGAGGATCTCCTTGGCCTTGGAGATATCGATCTTCGAGCCCGAGCTCTTCGCCCAGGGCAGCACCGCCAGCCACTCGATGTAGTTGCGCGTGAGCGAATAGTCGGCGGCCATGGGAGACATGCGGCCCAGGCGCGACAACTCCTTCATCGCCTCTTTCTTCACGTCCTCGGGCATGCCGGCGGCTTCGATCTTCTGGCGCAGGTCGTCCACTTCCCGCTGCCCCTCGTCCTGCTCGCCCAGTTCCTTCTGGATGGCCTTGAGCTGCTCGCGCAGGTAGTAGTCGCGTTGCGACTGCTGCACCTGGTCCTGCACCTCGGTCTGGATCTTGGCGCGCAACTGCTGCACCTCGATCTCCTTGGCCAGGTGCTGGTTCAGCAATTCCAGCCGCGTCCCGATTCCCGGCGTTTCCAACAGTTGCTGTTTGTCGTCGGTCGTCAAAAACGGCAGCGAAGAGGAAACAAAGTCCACCAGGCGGCTCGGCTCCTCGATATTCGCAACGATCGTCCGCAGCTCATCGGAGAGCGTGGGCGACTCCGTCACGATCTGCTGGAACTGTCCGATCACATTCCGCACCAGGGCTTCCGAACCGGGCGTAACCTCTGGCTCGTCATCCTCGAGCGTCTCCACTTCGGCGATCATGAAGGGCTCGGTCTGCACATAGCGCACCAGGCGAACCCGCTCCACTCCCTCGGTGAAGACAAAGCGGCTCTGGTTGGGCATGCGCACCACTTTGTGCACCGTGGCCAGGGTTCCGACGGCACGCAGATCGTCCGGCTTGGGCGTGTCCAGGCGCGGATCCAGTTGGGCCGTAACCACAATGGATCGCTCCTCGCCCAGGGACTCGATCAACTGAATGGAGCTCTCGCGGCCCACTGTCAGCGGCAGCACTGCATGGGGAAACAAGACAGTGTCCCGGACCGGGAGAACCGGGATCCTGCGCACGGTTGGGCTGTCCGAATTTGGGGAACCTATCGACTGGGACGTTTCGGGGGGCTGCTTTGACATTGAGTGTCCTCGTATCAACTTTTCTTCATTAGACCACGCAGAATTCCAAAAGTTTCAGAAAACTTGTCCGCCACAGCTCAGAATGTTCCGCAGGGCAATCGCATGAATCCAAGTTGTTGACCAGACTGGTTCTGATTTTCATCGCGCCGGAGGCGCAATGGTGGTTAGCCCCGCGCTTCAGCGTGGGGAAGGGGGCCAACAATAGCCCGCCAGCCCCGTAGGGGCGGCGCAAAACGGCGAATCTGTCATCAAGATGACCTTCATGCGATTGCCCTGGAATCTCTCGCTGGCCTTTTCTCGCTCCATTTTGGGGTATCCTTTCACTCGCGTACGCTGCGGGGTCCCGAACGGTTCCTTCTTCCCCGGCACTGCCTGACAATTTCTACTCGAATCCCATTCCAGCAAATTGCCCCCAAGCTGTTGCAGGAGCTCCTCACGAAGGATCGTGCTCACTATGGTTCGATGCCTGTATCGGCTGAAAAGTACGCGAGGGTGAGTGAGATGAAATCGGCGCACAGGCCCTCCAGCCCATGCCGGCACGCCGGCGCATTACAGGTCTGTATTTGATTTGAATTGAATTGGCTCTGGGGATCTTCAGGTCGGATGAGCGAAGGCAGGACAGAGGGTATTGCAGTATGTGCCGGTTGGCCGCCGGGTGCTCTCAGACTCTGCTCGGTGTCTTCGGGCGTTCCCGGCTTGGCATTTTCACTGCAGATTATTTCTCTCACTCCGCGCACAATCAAGATAAGCGGTTCAAGATGTCAGGGATGGGACAGGTCTCGACCGGTCGAAGGGGGACTAGCGGAGGGGAAAATTTTCGGGAGAAATTCACTTTTTCTTCGCTTTTCGTTTTGCAACTTACTCATATAAAACTACTTACAAAATATCAACTGAAAGATTTCCACAGCGAAAAGGCTCGCAAAGCACTTCTTTCGGTGCAAAATGAGGCCAAAAACGAGCCCGCTTCTTGGGGGTACAGCAATCGTGGAACCGCTCTAGGCCCTGAGATGTATCCTTTTGGTTTTGTCCCAGGCATGACTCACAGAGCGACCGCAAATCCCTGTTTCCGCACGGCGCCAAACCTCATTCCGGATCAGCCCTCATTCCGGGCCACTGGCTTTTTTCTCTTGCTGGATTCCCAATTCAATCTGATTCCACAGTTCGTCCGGTGGTTCCTCGATGGGAAAAAGCCGGCGCGCAGCCTCGGCAATGGTCTCCAGATCAGCCAGAAGGGCCCGGCACAAGGCACAACTCTGCAAATGCGGATGGGAGGCCAAATCTCCACCGGCGCCGATCATCTCTGGCAACTGGGATTGGAACTCCTCGCAGTCCATCAGGATGGTGTCTTCCTTCATCGGCGCGCCTCCTGCCGCGGAAATGACCGCAGCGCATCGCGCAGTTTGAGCCGCGCCTTGTGTAACTGGGACTTGCTGTTGCCGATCGAGCATTCCAGCATGGAGGCTATCTCATTGTGCTCGTAACCTTCAATGTCGTGCAGAACGAAGATGAGCCGGTAACCGGCGGGAAGATCGGCCACCGCGCGTTCCAGCGCCAACCGGTCAATGGAGCCGGACAGGGTCAGATCGGGAGCCCCAAAGCTCCGCCCCGGATTTCCCTCCGGTGCGGGTTCCATGGCTTCATCCATCGACACGAGAGACAGCCCTTTCTTTCTCAGATGCATCAGCACTACATTGATCGTCAATCTGTGCAGCCAGGTGGAAAACGCGGAGTCGCCGCGGAACGTGGCAATCTTGCGGTGCAGTTGAAGAAATGCTTCCTGGGCCAGATCCTCGGCCTCTGCCATATTCCCCACCATGCGCAGACATAAGGAGTAGATGCGTCTTTTGTGAAGGGAGTAAAGTTGGGCGAAGGCAGAATGATCACCGCCCTGGGCTCTGGCAAGGATGTCGGCTTCGCTGGAAGCAGTCAAACCTGTCCGTGGGTTCACCTCGAGGCCAACGTCCTCGGCGGCGCTCGGCGCACCCCCGTTTGGCAAGCGGCGGGCCGGTTCTGGTAATTGCGGGGAAGACCGGAGATCGGGCATGCTCGTCCTTCGAAATCGATCCCGAGTCCGGAGCTGCTGCACCAGGCTCGGTTCCTCGTTAGTATAAAGGGCAGAGCCCCGAAGAACGGAGCTTCTCTGCTCGACCGCCAGAGGCCGGTCCTTTGGGCTCTGAATTGGTTGCATTCCTGCTGCGCACCGGGGTAATTTTCCCCGCACTTTTTGGGAGAGATCGTATTGAGAGCAAAGCCGGCAGGGCGGTGCAGCGAGTGGTGCGGCATTTTGCTGGCCTGGAGTCTTGCCCTCTGCATGAGCAATCCCATCGGCTGGAGCCAGGATGCTGGCCCGGCCAACCGCGCTTCCGGCGCCGCGGGCACACTCCCGGCCCAGATCCCCGCGGTCAATGCCCCCGACCTGCTGGCTCAGTTCGAGGGGCTGCCGGTGCGCAGCATCGCGTTCCAGGGGGTCTCTGCAGATCGCCTCGCCCCATTGCCCGGCCATCTTGCCCAGCTCGAGGGAGCGCCCTTGCGGCGCGACGACCTGAAAAGAAGCCTGCGGCAGCTCTTTGCCACCGGCATCTTTGAAACCGTCGACGTGGAGGCATCGCCCCTGCAGGACGGCGTGGCTCTTGTCTTCCGCGGCGCGCCGCGCACCTTCATCGGCGCGGTCACCGTAGATGGAGCCAAGGGCGCCAATATCAATACACAACTGCAGCGCGCCAGCCAGCTGTCTCCGGGAACCCGCTTTACCCAGGCCCGGCTCACACAGGCGCTCGACGAGATGCGCCGAACATTGGGCGTGAACGGATTCCACGAACCTGTCATCAAGCCCACTTTGACCCCTCATCCCGACGAGCAGCTCGTGGACATTGCCTTTCGCGTGGTCTCCGGCCCCCAGGCGCGGGTCGGCGCCGTCGAGGTAACCGGCGACTCGGGGTTGACTGCTGGCGATTTTCGTCACCGTGCTCACCTCCGCACGGGGTCGCGGGTGGACCATGAGACGGCCAACCGCGCTCTGACGGGGGTTCTCAAGCACTACCAGCGCGATCAGCGGCTGGAGGCGGAAATCAAGGTTGAGTCCCAGCAGTACGACCCTCGGACGCAAAGAGACAGCTTTCGGTTTTCTGCCACCCGCGGACCACAGGTCAGAGTGCAGGTGCAGGGCGCCAGCCTCAGCGCCGATCGCCTCAAGCACGTGATTCCGGTCTTCGAAGAGGGCACCGTGGACGACGACCTGCTCAATGAGGGCAATCGCCGCCTGCGCGACTACTTCCAGCGCCTGGGCTACTTCGACGTCAAGGTCGATCATGAACAGCAACCCGCCACTACCGACCAGGTGCTCATTCTCTACAAAGTGGAACTCGGGCCCCGTCGCCGCGTCGAGCGGGTTTCGGTCGCGGGCAACCACTATTTCAACGCCGCAACTCTCAAAGACCTGCTCAACGTACACGCCGCCGACTCCCTCGACCGCCACGGCGCCTATTCACAGTCCCTGGTGTCGGCCGACATTGCCGCTTTGCAGACCATTTATCGCAATAACGGCTTCCTCAAGGTCAAAATCACCCCCGAGTCAACCACGGACACTGCCAAGAATGCCCCCAAAGGCAAGCCCGCGCCGCTCCTCGTGGTTTACCACATCGAGGAAGGCGACCAGCAGCGGGTCGGCTCGGTGCGCATCGAAGGCAACGACCATGTGGACGCGGCCAAGCTCACCGCCCAGATGAACACCGTTCCGGGGCAGTTGCTCTCGCCCCAGAACCTGGCTGGCGACCGGGACTCGCTGTGGACCGACTACCTGAGCCGGGGCTTCGACAAGGCAAGTGTCGAGGTGACCCAGCAAGCAGATCCCGATGACCCCAACAAGGTGAACGTGATCTTCCACATCACCGAGGGCCAGCAGATTTTCGTGCGCAAGGTACTGCTCACCGGGCTCCATTTCACCCGCCCCGACACGGTCGCCAAGGCCATCATCCTCCATCCTGGCGACCCGCTCAACGAGACGGCCCTGGCCGAGACGCAGCGCAACTTGTACGAGTTTGCCCTCTTCAGCGAGATCGACACGGCCGTCGAGAACCCCTCCGGCGACGAAGCCTATAAGACCGTGCTGTTGCAAGCGGTGGAGGCGCGGCGCTGGGCCCTGACCTACGGCGGCGGCTTTGAGGCGCAAACCGGTACGCCCGTGAACAATTGCAGTGGCGCAAGCCAGGCAGGTGTTCCGTGCAACCCCAACGGCAAAACCGGAATCAGTCCCCGCGTGATCGCCAACTTGACCCGCAACAACCTCTTCGGCCGCGAACAGTCGGCCTCGTTACAAGGCACCTACGGCCTGATCGAACAGAAGATCAACCTGCTGTTCCAGATCCCGCATCTCTACGGCGACCGCAACTTCGGCTTCACCTTCTCCGGCGGCTATGCCAACAGCCAGGATGTGACCACGTATGTGGCCTCCAAGCTGGAAGCCGGCGCGCGCTGGACCGAACACTTCAACACCCCCGGCTCCTTTCTCTCCAAGGCCAACACCCTGGACTACGAATTCAGTTTTCGCCGCGTCAAAGTCGCGGCCAGCAGCCTGCAGGTCTGGATCGGTGCGATTGCTCCGCTGTCCACCGCCACGCGCGTGGCGGGTCCGGGCATCACCTGGATTCGCGATAAGCGCGACTCCCCTCTCGACGCGCATCGCGGCACCTACACCAGTTTCCAGGAGTTCCTTTCTGGCTCGCGCTTTGGCGCCCAGACCGAGTTCAATCGCCTGGACGTCTCCAACTCCAGCTTTTACAGCTTCGACAAGGGCCGTTTTGTGCTGGCCCGCAACACGCGCTACGGACAGGAGCGCGTCTTCGGCCCTGCGGACGGTGAGCTGATCCCCCTCCCCGAACGCCTCTATGCCGGCGGAGCCACGTCCTTGCGCAGCTTCTCAATCAATGCGGCCGGCCCGCGCGATCCTGAGACCGGCTACCCCATCGGCGGCGCTGGCGCTCTTGCGAACAGTACCGAATTGCGCCTCCCTCCGCCCAACCTTCCCTGGCTTGGCGACGCGGTCAGCATCGTCCTCTTTCATGACATGGGGAACGTCTTTGCCAACGCTGGCGATGCCTGGGCCAGCGCCTTGCGGATTCGCCAGCCCGATCGCGATTCGTGCAAAACAATTGCCAAGACCGGCGATCCCAATTCCTATGTTCCTTCTGGCCCAACCACCTCGACCGGCCAGCAAGGAACGTGCAGCTTCAACTACTTCTCTCATGCACCTGGGGTTGGATTGCGCTACCATACGCCGGTTGGGCCTATTCGGCTGGATTTCAGCTATAACCTGAATCCGCCCATCTATCCGGTGAATATCGATTACTCGATCAAGCCGACAAGCACCAACTCCAGTGTGCCGTCCTACGAGATGAACCCGCACGTAGGCCAGGCCCCGCACTTCAATTTCTTTTTCAGCCTGGGACAATCCTTCTGATGAGCAACCGGCCCTCCATCCCGCTCCTGTTCGCCCTCCAGCCAGCCCGACTGTGTTTGTTCGCGATGTTGCTGGCATTCGCGGGAACTGCTGACTGCCCGGCCCAGACGTCCTCCTTGCCCAGCGCCGTTGTGCTCGACCGTGTGGTGGCCGTGGTCAACAATCAGGCCATCCTGGCCAGCGACCTGGACGACGAGTTGCGCCTCGCAGTCCTCGACCCCTCTCGCGCCGGCCTCGGAGTCCTGACCCGCCAAAAGGCTCTCGAACAATTGATCGCCCGCGATCTTATCCAGCAACAAATGCGCCAGGAAGACGAGAAGTCCATGGAGCCTTCCCAGGCCGAAATCGATGCGCGCCTCACGGAACTGCGCAAGGAACTGCCCGCCTGTGTGCGACAAAACTGCGTCGCCGATGAGGGATGGAAGGCCTTCCTGGCCGCCAACGGACTGACGCCGGCGCGCATACAGAGCTATCTCCGCCACCGGCTTCAGATCCTTCGCTTCATCGAGCAGCGCTTCC
>Ga0224529_1000737_pt1 | contig 23178 bp, 25 predicted proteins | sample CBST50metaG_FD_179893 | JGI IMG/M metagenome (GOLD analysis project Ga0224529, IMG submission 179893) | Peat soil microbial communities from Stordalen Mire, Sweden - C.B.S.T50 | ecosystem: Environmental > Terrestrial > Soil > Wetlands > Peat | place: Sweden: Norrbotten County, Stordalen Mire... | reverse complement strand
CCTTTCAGTTGGGCAACATCAACCTCGCCGTATCGATGAGCAGTTTTGTATGGCCGTGTGTTCTGCAAGGTATCGGCATGACAAGCGTGTTTGTCACCGTGATGACGATGGGGTTGGGCACACTGCGGAATGAGCAAATGGGCAACGCCAGTGGAATTTTCAACCTGATGCGTAACCTCGGAGGAAGTATTGGGATTGCTTTGACCAACACGTTTGTATCTCGCGGTATTCAGTCTCACTACTCCACATTCATTCCACACGTTACCATTTACGATCCTGTTTATCAGCAGCAAACCCAGATGCTGCGGAACGGGCTGACATCGCTCACTGGAGTGCATCAGGCAGCCAACCAGGCACAAGGAGTGCTGCAAGGCATCCTTCTGCAACAGGCGGCTGCTATGTCGTACATCGGCATTTTTCGCTGGACTGCGGTGATGCTCGTGTTTTTCATACCCTGCGCATTTCTGCTAAAAAAGGTGGCGAAAAGCGAGGGCGCCGCCATGCACTAGCTATGCGACACTGCGCTTTTCGCGGCCGCAACAGCGGTTCCACCAGCACTCAGAGGAGAGATCGACGTGCAATATAAAGCATTGACGATTGCAAGAGAGTTCGGCAGCTGCGGGGCAGAAATCGCTAGCATCATTGCTCATGAACTGGGTTGGAAGCTGATCGACAAGGCTCTGATCACTGAAATTTGCAACAAGGCGAGAGTGCCGGCGGGGGAAGGCTCTGTCCTGGATGAACGCGTCGATCCCTGGCTGCACCGCATCACACGCTCACTCTGGGGCAAGAGCCCCGATGGTTTCTCGACGCCCGTACCCATGGAGTTATTCGATGCGGCCGCGGCTGCGGCTCTAGCAAGAATAGTGATTAAAGAGGCTTATGCTATCGGAAATTGCGTGATTGTCGGGAGAGGTTCGCAGTGCATTCTGCGAGGTAAAGAAGATGTCTTTCATGCATTTGTGTACGCACGATGGGAGGATCGGGTGCGCAGAATCCAGATGCGCGAAACGCATCACACGGATGTGGCGGCGCTGATTCATTCCGTGGACAAAGGGCGCTTGCAGTATGTGCGGCTCAACTACGGAGAGAATCAGGCGGATCCGCACCTGTACGACTTGATGGTTAATTCCAAAAACCGGATCAGCGCGACAGCCGGTTTGATCCTCATGGCTATGGAAATGGCGTGATAAGTTCTCCGTCGTGTGGCACAAAAATGGAAGCAGTTCAATTAGGTACCTGGAGGATTGGAGTTGTGCGCGATACAGAACTCTTCGTCCCGACCTCAGTCGAAAGCGTTGAAACATGACCAGGGGCCGCGTCGGCCGGCATAAAATGGTGGCTGAGCCGCCACTCAGACCACGTGTTGTTATGATCAGACCTGTGGATTCCATCGAGAATAGTCTTTACCGATCGCTCTTCGAGTTGGCGCAGTCCCTCTCGGGACACAGCGATCTGCAGAGCCTCTGCAACAGCCTTGACCGCACGCTCCGCCAGGTAATCGAGTTCGACTATCTAGGACTGGCGCTCTATGACGCGGATCAAAACGTTATGCGGTTGCATGCCGTAACGGGTATTCAGACAGCCGAGTCCCAAATGACGGTCATTGCCGTTGAGGATAGCCCCGCTGAATGGGTTTTGCAGGAGCAGCGGCTTTTAGTCATTCCAGACCTTGCTGTTGAGTCCCGCTGGCCGAAATTCATCAACCACCTTCTTAGCCAGGGGGTGCGTGGAGCGACCTTCGTTCCTCTCAGTAACGGCTCTCGACGCCTTGGAGTCCTGGCCTTCGGGGTACTGGCCTCCGGAGTGCGATCGAAGTATGAGCCGAGCGAAGTGGAACTTGCGCTTGTCCAGCGGGTCGCGTCCGAAGCTGCGGTTACAGTTGACGCATATTTGATGCAGCAACAGCTCACACAGCAACGCGACCGGCTGCAAGTGCTGTTCGATGTGACAAATGCACTGGTTTCGAAGCTGCCGTGGGATGAGTTGTTCGCATCCATTTCCTGCCAGCTCTCGCGGATCGTCGAACATGACTGCGCCGTGCTGACCTTATACGACGAAAACACTCGCCGAATCAGGCCATACGCCCTTCACTTCACAGGTGAGCAGCTATTTGACACGGATGAGCCGGATATAGATGTTGCCGGTCTGCCAAGTGCGGAGGCACTGCGTTCGGGAAAGGCGGTTGTCCTGAACCATCCCGATTTCGAGCGCTTTCGATCCCCCCAGTACAGAAGGCTTGTGTCTCTCGGTTTTGGAGCTACCTGCTCGATTCCACTCGTAACTCCGAACCGGACTCTCGGGACTCTCGAAATTGCCCGCGCCAACGCAGTGCCATGGACAGCCGAAGACGTGGGGCTCCTGGTGCAGGTGGCACAGCAGGTCTCGATAGCCGTTGAGAATTCGCTCTCTTACCAGGAACTGACCGAAACAAAGGAAAAGCTCGCCACCGAAAACCTGTACTTGCAAGATGAAATTCGTTTCGACCAGGACCTCACCAACATGATTGGAGAGAGCCCGGCGTTCCATGCTCTGATGAAGAGTGTACAAATTGTCGCGCCCACAGATGCTTCAGTCCTAGTGCTGGGAGAAACGGGGACGGGGAAGGAGATGATCGCGCGTGCCATCCATGACATGAGCGAACGAAAGAAACGGACCTTCGTGAAGGTGAACTGTCCGGCAATTCCAGCAACACTTCTTGAGAGCGAACTCTTCGGTCATGAAAAGGGTGCGTTCACAGGTGCCGTTGGACAAAAAATAGGACGCTTTGAACTGGCAGATCACGGTACCTTGTTCCTTGACGAGGTCGGCGAAATTCCGCTCGAACTTCAGTCCAAACTTCTCCGCGCGATCCAGGAACAAGAATTTGAACGGCTCGGTAGCAACCGGACGATTCACGTGGATATTCGCGTCATCGCGGCCACAAATCGCGATCTCAAGGCAATGGTGGAGGAAGGAAAGTTTAGGAGCGACCTCTACTATCGCCTGCATGTCTTCCCTATCGAGGCTCCGCCGCTACGCGATCGCAAATCCGATATCCCGCTGCTCCTCCGGTACTTCACGCAGAAGTATGCTCAGCGCATGAATAGGCACATCAAGTCGATTCCGAAGGCAGCAATAGAAGCGCTCACTAGATACGACTGGCCCGGCAATATCAGGGAGTTGCAAAATTTAATCGAACGCTCAGTTATTCTGACCCAAGGTCCTCTACTGCAAGTAGCTATGCCGGAGGTTCAGACCTCAAGGGAAGTCATGTCCACACGTAGGCCCGCATTGTCTTCATCTCACGAACGGGAGAAGATTCTTCTTGCATTGAAAGAAGCAAAGGGCGTTGTTGGTGGGAAAGACGGAGCTGCCGCACGGCTAGGACTCAGGAGAACAACACTGCAGTCCAGGATGAAGAAGCTAAACATTGGCCGCGATTACCGCTGACACCAAAGTAAATTACTTAACGCCTAAAAAGCCAAAATGCACTGTTGTCCCTTGAAGAATCTGATCCACTAAATCCGGCGTTTCTTGCCGAGGTCGTTCCGCATCCACGCCGAAAGTTCAGACAGAAGAAAGTGCCGATCTTTCCTCTTTGTGCTTGGGTAACCACTCGTCGACCATTGCTACCGGAGAAGTCCAGGCTCCCGAGTTTTGGTCAATTGAACCGGACTCAGAAGTTCGCTGCAAGGCAAGCTTGAACCCGACCACTATCCGCTTCATCCCTTCGTAGCCTTCAGCTTCTGTGCCAGGACAAGATCCTCGTGCTCGAAGGCAGAAGCTACAATTTCCGTCTCCGCCGCCGGAATCCCCAGCGCTGTTGCTTCCTGTCTCCATCGCGAAACAGCTTTGGCGACCTCGTCGGCTGTTTGCCGCGCCTGAGCTGGAGTGAGCCGGAAGTATTCAGCAACGCTCAGCGCCAGTTCAATCGACGCATCTCCGCTCTGCTCATCAATCAGCGTGGATAGAATGCGTGGCCTGAACTGCACGGGGACCGGATTCAGATCATACGCGGGCGACAATCGCCAGCCTTGATTGCCTTCATAGAGGAAGCCATGATTGCGCAAGTGATCGTCGGTATTCGAGATCAGGACTGTGAAGACGATCCTCCGCCAAAGTTGATGCAGGTCTTCTGTCGGAGCCGCGCCATAGCGCTGAATCGCATCGGCTATTTCCAGGTAGCTTCGAGTCTCGTGGTCCGTAGCGCCCAGCATACTCATCGCCGAGAGAAACGGTCGTCTCGTTGCGCCTTCCCTGTCGAAACGCCGCAGGAGAAAGACTGGCCGGTCAGCGGCCCGTTCGACTCTGGCGGTTGCCGTATGAACCCCGGCAGCAGCAGCCAAGCGAAATGCGACGGCTTCCCAAAGAACCGTCTGGATGCGGTCGCTGTGGTGCGGAAATTTGGCAATCGTCAGTTGTCCATCCCGGTCTCGCACGGAAGCCTTGGGCCGCGCACCGCCTAGCGATGAACCAGGCGCAAGCAAGAGGCGGAGATCCGCCTCGGATTCCACTTCGTCATAGACGTTTTCGCTGGCGGCAAGCAGCGCCGGGAGTTCGATCAGCGGGGGTGTGCGGTGATCCGCAATTTCACGCAGGAATGGGCCGCCCTCTTGCGAGGCAAAGCGCAGAGCGCCCTGCCGGGTTTCGTCATCGACCAGAAGCAGGTAATCGGCCTCCCAAAGCGTGCGAGGCGGCTCGCCAGCGGTTCTGACGCGCCGAGCCTCGGAGCGCATCATCAAGGCTCGTCCCCAGCGATCGGGAGCCGAATCGCCAATCGCGCCGAAAAGGCTCTTCCCCTCTGTTGTGTGATGCGGCGCCAAGTCCATCTGAAGCGCCGGCTCCAGGGCAAACCGCTCCGGGTTCCGCAACCACTCCTCGTCGTAGCGGAAGGTCGCGCTCTCGACTCGCTTGCGATTGTGCAGCCACAAACGCCCAACCAGATGCGGCGTACCGTCGAGGTCAACGTAGACGAAGATTTGCTGATCCATTTACGGCCTCGCTCGTTCGCTTTCTGGTTGGGCCTTCTTCGCGCGCCGGGGACGAAGATCGATCCGCTTGGGCAGACGCTCTTCTTCCAGCGCAAGGCCAATCTCGTCGGTCTTCGCGCCGGCAAGATCGCGGAGTCTGTCAAGCATCCCGAGAGCAAACAGCACCGCGGCATAGGTTCCTATTCCTACACCCGGATCGCCTTTTTCCACCTTCACCAGGGTGGTCCTGGAGATGAAGGCCCGCTGGGCCATCACCGCTGCCGGAATGCGGCGACGAAGCCGCGCATCCCGGATGTCGCTTCCGAGCTTGCGCAAGGCGCTATTAACAGGAATGGGCAATGTCTGCGCTGTCATAATAGACACTCTCTGTGTCCATTATTATGAACGCATTTGGTTAAAACGTCCATACTGATGGACGTAGAAAATCAGAAAGAGTGGTCCGCAACCCGTTCTGATCACCTTGAAAGTGCAGATTTCTCTTCAATGAACGCCGTGAAGTCCGAGCCAGACGTGGAGATCTTTGCGCTTCACACCACAATCCGCTCCGCAATTCCTTCGATGGCGCTAGTTCCCATATCCATGTTGGACCTCTTCGGCGATTTGCCGAATTGCGCTGTAGACCCAACCAGTCGCCGTCTTGGTATCTGCTAGGACTTTGGCGCGCAGTGATTCCGGCAACCATGCACGGATCTTCCAGATGACCTCGGGGGTGATCTGCTCCTGGCCAAGCGACTTTAGCGCCTGAACGATCAGACCACTCTCCTTCAGCTTAACCCCGGATTCCTTCAAGGCCGTATGATCGAAAGCCAGAGCCCTATTGCAGACTTGGTAAACCCTGTCCGGTCCATCCGACAGATAAACGGCTCGTGCGGGAACTTGCGTGGAAAGCCCCAGAAAATTCAATGCAGTGGTTCCGCTGGGCTGGATTCTCCAACGGAACTTCCGTGCCAAAGCCCTCGCAACCTGGTCAATATCAGGACTTAGGTGCTGATTGAGGAGCTTGCTGAAGCGCGGGCAGTCATAGATGCCGCGAATGACTCGGCGAATCTCGCCGCGCTTCTCCAGACGGTGGAGCGCCGAATCGATAGTGGGGCGGCATCCTAGGTCTAGGAAGTCGCGTGGCGAGAACGCCCACCCTTCCCCTGTTCCTCGAATACGATATGATGCTTTATTCTCAATAGTATGACTCATATTTCACCTACATATTTTGCAAGAAAAAATTCTACTTATTCCTTGTAAATGCAAGCAGTAAATAAGGTATGAAATCGTAATTCATGACTGCATTACGGAATATGACCGGCGGCACGCTTTGCGGAGCGATCCAGGCCGATGATGTGCGTTCCTGACTGACGGTAGGGCGTTTAACCTAAGCAAATTCAAGCACCGAGGCGTTTGGTAGAAAAATACTAAGAGCTGTGCATTCAACAGATTCTCCCGAATTTACGGAGAATACCTCCCATAATATCCGCACAACGTGCGGATAATGTTGACTATTGCGGAGAATGCATTTCATAATATCCGCAAGGGGTGCGGAGAATGGTCTTTATCCATCAATTGGCCAACTGGCCCAACTTTACCTGGGACCGGAATATGCTGGCAGAAAAGCTGGCGACAGTTCGGCATCAGCAGGGGCGTCTGATCGGGCGGTTGGAGAGCCTCGGCTTTCCGCTGCAGCAGGAAGCGGTGCTGAAGACACTGACCGAGGACGTCCTCAAAAGCAGCGAGATTGAAGGCGAAACCTTCGATGCCGCGCTGGTTCGCTCTTCGGTTGCGCGACGCCTGGGGATGGACGCGGGCCTACTGAAGGCCAAGGATAACCATCTTGAGGGTGTGGTCGAGATGATGCTCGATGCCACGCGCAGTTACGGTGAACCTCTGACTGCGGACAGGCTATTCGGCTGGCACGCCACCATGTTTCCGGCAGGACGAAGCGGCATGAGCCGCATCCGTGTGGGTGCTTGGCGCGATGATGCCAAGGGGCCGATGCAGGTCGTCTCTGGCGCCATCGGGCACGAGCGCGTTCACTATCAAGCTCCGGCGGCAGAACGCATTGAGACCGAGATGGCCCGCTTTCTTGATTGGTTTGGCAATGAGGCCGAAGTGGACTGGGTGGCCAAAGCTGCCATCGCTCACTTGTGGTTTGTCACCATCCATCCCTTTGAAGACGGCAACGGGCGCATTGCGCGGGCCATTGCTGACAGGGCGCTGGCGCGCTCAGAAGGCAGTCCGCAACGCTTTTACAGTATGTCGGCACGAATACGGCAGGAGCGCGAGGACTATTACGCGATCCTCGAACAGACGCAGCGGGGATCGATGGACATCACACCATGGATGGATTGGTTTTTCGGCTGCCTGGGACGCGCCATTGAAGAGGCTCAGCTCACGCTGGCATCGGTTCTTGACAAGGCGCGCTTCTGGGAGTCGATTGCCACTGTCCAGCTCAACGAGCGGCAACGGAAGGTGCTGAACTTGCTCCTTGATGGCATCGAAGGCAAACTGACCACATCGAAGTGGGCAAAGCTGACCAAATCATCGCAGGATACTGCCGCGCGCGATATTGCATCCCTGATGGAGCACGGCATCCTGAAGCGCAATCCAGGTGGCGGGCGGAGTACGAGCTATGCGTTGCAGGGGCCTGCAAAGCAATGAAGAAATACTAGCAGGCCCTTTGCCGTGCATTCCCAATTCGCGACTCATTGCGTCGCGAATTGAGTTGGACTCACTATCGCACTCTCCTGCCGATTGACGATTCGCAGGCACACCGATGGTACATCACAGCGAATGTACCTCGCTGGAGGAGCGGCAAAAGCGTCTTAGTTAAGGTCCATCGGCGTTCGTCAACGATTGACTGGCTTTGGCTGTTTCGCAGATCGATTGTTGGTCGATGCGGAATGCGGTTAGGAAAAGTCTGCGAAAAGATCGCTCGGAGGCACCGAAAGCGCCTTCGCCAGTTTCACGATGTTTTCGAGTCCAACATTCCGCTCGCCACGCTCCACACCACCCACATAATTGCGATGCAGATCTGCTCGTTCGGCCAGTTCCTCTTGCGAGTAGCCTCGCTCGTCACGGAGCTTCCGCAAGGTGTTGCCGAATCGAGATTTGACGGAGCGCGTCGCCACACTCCCATACTTGGACCTTGACCACTATGAGTCTACACACGATAAGTGTGATACTTTATCAGCACGAGTCCGTTTCCAGAGAATCGGGCTACCGAAATTGGAGCCGCGTGTGCTGGGTACCGTTGTGGAAAAATTTCACGGATATTTGCCACGCAACGCCCGTTTGAATATGCGATTCTAGGGTGGTTGAGAGGTCCAGATTCATGCAGAATAATTACATCGAATGTGCTGAGCTTTCTGGCAAGACGATCCAGACGCTTCGCATTCATAGAGATACCGGAGACGGAACGAATATCCAGATTGAACTGACGGACGGAACCAGCTTCTCGTGCTGTCTTTTCTATCGTCCAGACGTAAAGGCATTCTTATATAAAGGCGGCATCGGCACACCGGAAACCATCCAGAACTACGACATATAGGCACTTCCGCGAGCTGGTCGGCCAGGCGTTATGCCCAGAACGCATAACGGACTCTCTGGAATTCATTGGACCTCGCCGCCGGATTCGCCCTAGCTTTGCACCATAGCTGACACGCCAGGTCAGCGGAGGTGCAAAGTGAATCGATTCCGCTTTCTCTTCCGATTGGAAAAGACGCCCATTCGGTTGTCCACTCTGCCTGCCAACCGGCAGGCAGGACGCTCCCTTAAACCAATTCTTTACGCTGCCATCCGCCTAACGGCAGGCGCCCTTGAAGGGCACGAGGAACGCTGTTCAACTTTCGACCAGCAGCACGAACAAACTCACTGACTAGCCGTGACCTGTCGTCCGCCCTTGTGGCGAGTTTGGTAACGAGCCTCAGTCGTTCTTCGACGAGTGGCCGCATCGTTGTCTCGTCGCGAGCAATGCGCCACGCTCCGGTGCGGGTTAAGAACGCCACCCCCTTGTGAGCCAAGACCAGTACCGATGCCTCTTCGGCTGTCATGACATAGTGCGCATCAGAAGCGGTAATCCCTTTCTCCAAAGCGACCTGTTGAATTGACTCGTAGAGATGAGGATTCGCGTGCTGCGCAGGAAGAATCCAATCCCGAGCGCTCAGATCTTGTAGATGAAGTTCTTTATGGTGCGCAAGGGGATCGTCCGTGGACAGCACAATATAGATCGGATGTTCGGCGACCGGCAGAAGACTAAGTTTGGGAGTATCAGGAACGGCGCTAATCAACGCCATGCTCAGTTTTCCAGCAATGACTAGATGTGCCAGTTCGTGCGAATAATGGCTCCACGTCTTCACCCGAAGGCCGGGAAACAGTGGCAGCCGAATCGACAGAAGAATAGTGACCAGATAGGGATCAGTGTAGGCTGACCTCCCAATATTGAGGACTTCGTCAGCTCCGTGGTGAACCGCTGTCGCATTCAAAACCGCGCGTTCAGCGTGCAGAACTGCCCCTCGCGCCTCTTCTACGAAGTGGCGGCCGGCATCCGTCATTTCAACGAACTGGTGATTGCGCTCGAAGAGCCGGAAACCAAGTAGGCCCTCCAGCTCAAGAATTCGTTTGCTGAGGGTAGACTGGTCGATTCCCAGCCGTCGAGCAGCCCTCGAAAAGTTTAGTTCTTCCGCCAGCGCAATCGCCGCTTGCAGTAGTCGGATTTCTGGAAGCACCATAGCTATCCTCCAAGCCAAAAATCAAGGCAGGACAGCAAACGCCACAAAGAAGATGTGCCCGCAGCATTGCTGCCACGGAAGTGGTAGTGAAATTCCGATGCTCCTGAAGGCGATGCAGTTGCACAAATCTTTATGCAGGGGGATGGGGCATTATTCCTAAATGGAATAACGCTCTCCCTGATTTTCATTGGACGCATCCAAGCGGCCACACCCATGATAGGAAATGCCTTGGCGTCCCTTCCGGGCAGATCGATCGGACTCAAATTCCTATCCGTCAGTCACCACGGGAATCGCCGGCATGGAGAAACCTATGGAAGTTGAGCAAAGGAGATGATGTATGGATCGCTCTGTACAAAAGCTTCTCTATTCCCGACGTGATACAGCCGAGGCCCTCAGCTTGAGTGTTCGTTCTATTGATTACCTCATCACCACCGGCCGTCTTCCCATGCGCCGCGTCGGAGGCAAGATCCTGATCCCCGCGAGCGCAATCCGGCGCTTTGCAAGAGAGGACCACCCGGATTCTGTCCGCACAGTCATTCCCCAATCGCCCGATCATGCGAAGACCGGTCCAGGTTCTTCGGGAGCACTGCCGAGCCGCTTTCAGCCGCAAAGTGAACAACTCGAAGACGCGGGGCCTTTTGTGATGAACGGGAGTGAGTGATTTCCACTCCTTCAAGCAGTATCCGAATCCAGCCTCTCGATGGCAGCTTGGTTATGTTCCGGCGCGAGATGCGCATACCTCGTAGTCATTGAAATTGTCTTGTGGCCAGCAAGTTCCTGCACTGTGCGAAGATTTACATCCTTCATGACCAGGCGACTAATGAAGGTGTGGCGCAGATCGTGCCAGTGAAAGTTCGTCACCTTCGCCGCCTCGATGGCCAACTCGAACCACTTTCGCGGATCGTTCAAGTCCTGGCCGTACTTGGACTGAAAGACGCGGCCATCGTGTGGCCGGATTGCATGGAGTGCTTCAAAGACCCTCAGGCATGTCTTGTTCAGCGGAATCTCGCGGTCGCTTCCGTTCTTCGTCTTCTCCAGACGGATGCGCTTACGGGCCAGCGACACCTCCGGCCATTCGAGGCTGTACCGCTCGCTCTTTCGCATTCCGGTATTCAAAGCGACATCGAACTCCGGCATATGGATTGGAAATTGTTTGGTGATGGCCTCGCGCAGCCGCTTCTCTTCGTCGTCTGACAGGAACCGGATGCGAGCGTTGTTCTCCGCTCTCTGCTCAACCAAGTGCGCGGGGTTGCTGGTCACCTTGCCGTCGGCGAGTGCAATCATGAACGTCTTGCCAAAAACATTCTTGTAGCGGTTTTTGGTCGCCGGGGCCCACTTGTGAGAGCCAAGCCAAGTGTCGATGTCAGACGGCTTGATCTCGTCTGCAATTCTCTCGCTGAAATCCTCCAGGATAATGTTCATCCGGCCCTTGAAATTGCGAATGTCCTTTCGCTCGTGGCTGATGTACCAGTCGATGGCTTCCTGGGCGATCTGGCCGAATTTGACGCCCTTATGCTTCATGTTCGCTGGCATCTTCACGCCGCGAACCACGTCGGCCTTCCGCATCGCATACAGCTTCATGGCATCGCCACGGCGGCCCACCTTCTCGCGATGCTCCACGCCATCCACCTTGAAGCGAATCCACCAGATGCCGGAGCCAGGCACTTTCTCAAAGATGCCGCGCTCCTTGCGAACCACCTTTCTCAGCATAAGAATTGTCCTCTTGATGCGATGCTAGCAAAGTCGGAACAAAGCGGCCCCAAAAGCGACACCAGCACTATTTTTATGTTCTATCGGAGGAGGTGAACCCGTTGTAGGTTATTGATTTATTTGGTGCCCGGAGGGGGAATTGAACCCCCACGACCTTGCGGTCTGCGGATTTTAAGTCAGTATTTCCACAGATTGCAGGCTGCTGCACAGAGTTGCAGAAAAGCGCATAACTCATTCCGCTACTATGGCTTGCAAGGATGCTTACTCGCGCACATCATCGCACAGAAATGCATGGTTCCCCGGAACAAAGTATCACCAGAAGTATCCCCGAAAATCGTCAAATATCTGCGGACTTTCAATCCGCTGCGCCCGATTTACGCCTGTGTCTCCACAGAATGCACCGTGGCAAGGCCGACCGGTCAGCCAGCGGCTCAGGTGCATCTCCATTATCATGCACGCAAATCAGAGAGCGCACTATTTTCGTTTATCGCGCATATCGCTAATAGTGGTTGGGCGATGTTTGCACCCGTGAAACCAAGGAATGTTGAAGAGTCAATATAGTTCCATCCTTGAATGATATTGGCGAGAATGAGCCTGCTGATCGTGGAGACATTTCGGGTTCATCATGGCTGGCAACGACTTCGCCACGACAATCGATCTTCATATTTATGCCGACAGCGCCAGCGAATTGATCTCCAGTTCCAATGCCTCCATTCCCGCGAGAATCGCGGCAAATTCAGGCGGCTCCCGATAGAACATATCGCGCATCTCGCGGTAGTCCCGTTCCAGTGTTGCAATCTGGCTCTGGGGCGGACTCAGCCTGAATGAGCCGGGCTTCGCCAAATCGTAGTGTGCCCAGGAGGAGTAGTAGAACCGCTCCTTGAACTCGACTACCGATTTCAGCAAAGCAAGATTGGAAAGGGCGGCCTGCTTGACCGGGCTATCCGCCAACTTGAACAGATCGTAGTAATGGCGCGAGTATCGGGCTGGTATCGTTCCGGGGCGATGGGCTTCCTGATGCAGAATTGTGGCCTTCTCCCAGAACGTCCTCTCTGCATCGATGGCGACGACCGCGCAAACTGAATCGCTGAAGGCCCCCGGAAAGGATTGAGCAGCATACGCCTGAATGGTATGGGCGTTGGACGGAACCCAGGATGCAAGCGGCCCAATCTCCAGCCGGACAGCCGGACGGATGTATTCAGCCGAGAATGCTGCCGGATAGAAAATGTTGACGGTGTGCGGATCGTCCCCGTCGATACTGGCGACAACGCCCGAAACCGCTGCGAAGAGCTGGCTCAGTTGACCGAGCAGTGTCCCTCGGATGTACTCAGCGGCCTTCGCGTTCATCTCCTGGTTGTAACGGCTCTGCTTTGTCTTCGATGTGATGGTTTGATAAGGATCGTTGCCTTCCGCATGGCCGTACCCAAGCAGTCGCCAATCGAGGATCAGGTCGATGTCTTCTGAAAAACGATCAATCAATCCGAAGACCTTGGAAAGGCTCGTGCCGCCTTTGAAGACCATCTGACCCTTGAGCGCCGGTTCCGCAAAGAGGTGTTTGAGAATCCAGCAGACCCAGAAATCCTTTTCGACAATGGCGGGATTCATGGCGAGTCGGCTTGCCGTCTCGCTGAACAAATCCCGCCTGTCTGTGGCCGGTCCGGTGGCGATCCTATCCATGAAGCTCCTCTTGAGTGATTTGCTGGATTGCACTGTAAGCCCAACCTGTCGCGGTCTTGGTGTCTGCCAGAACTTTGGCGCGCAGCGATTCCGGCAGCCATGCCCGAATCTTCGCGATGACCTCTGGGGTGATCTGCTCCTGACCAAGCGACTTGAGTGCCTGAACGATCAGGCCGCTCTCCTTCAGCTTAACCCCGGATTCCTTCAAGGCCGTATGCTCGAAAGCCAGAGTCCTATTGCCGACTTGGTAAACCCTGTCCGGTCCATCTGACAGATAGACAACTCGTGCGGGAACTTGAGTGGAAAGCCCCAGGAAATTCAGAGCGGTGGCCCCGCTCGGCTGGATTCGCCAACGGAACTTCCGCGCCAAAGCCCGCGCAACCTGATCAATATCAGGACTCAGGTGCTGATCGAGAAGCTTGCTGAAGCGCGGGTAGTCATAGATGCCGCGAATGACGCGGCGAATTTCGCCGCGTTTCTCCAGCCGGTGGAGCGCGGAATCGACAGTGGGGCGGCCTCCGAGGTCCAGAAAGTCGCGTGGCGAGAATGCCCACCCTCCTCCGGTTCCTCGAATTCTGTATTTAGCCTTATTTTCAATCGTTTGGCGCATAAATAACACACACAGTCTGCAAGATAAAATACCACTATTTTCTTGCAAATGCAAGAAATGCCCCGTGCGCCATAGTGAATATGCTCAAGGATTCTGCAATTGAATCGGCTCTAAGCTCTGAGGCGACATGTGCCTATTCTTTCGTCTTGAGCTTGGCGTCGTTCTCGCGGATGAACGTCTCGATCTCAGGGGCGCTGGCAAGAATACGGAGCCACTGTTCCTTGTAGAGCGTGACGGGAAAACGTCCCATTCCATACAGGGATACGGCACCCTTCTCGCTGACCTTGAGGCTCAGCCCGCCCGTGTTCTTGTTCTTGAGTTGAGCGTTCTCTGCCCGAAGACGCTCCAACTCGGCTTTCATTTCCAATTCGCTCATCCTGTTTCTCCCAATCTGTCTGTCGTTTCTACCGCTTCGTTGCACACTGGCCTCTGAAAGCCCGAAGGTTCCGTGGCGTTGGCCAAGAGCGCCTCGATCCGCTCAACTTCGTGCCGCCGAAGTTTAGCCGTGCTGGCCCACTGCTCCATCCGTTCGCTGTCAGATGAGAACTCAGGCGACATTCCAACCCACCTGTTCTCGTTCTCGCGAGCCGCACGAAGTGCGGACTGGAGCGCGTCGGCGCTTTGTTCCCGTGGTATATCCATCAAGAAAGAGTTTACAAGCCCGTCGCCCTTGCTGAACTGTGCAAAGCGTTCAAGCCCGTCGAATGGGCAAATCATGGTGCTCCGGTCACTTGTCGGCGAAGTAGAGGATTCACCAGGTGAAAACCGTGACGGTGAATTTTCGATCCCGCAATTGCTGGTGGCAAGAGAATCGAGAGGCTTGAACTTTGAATCTGAATTTCATGGCCTTCTCTGCAATTCTCTTTTCCCCAGACGATCTTCTCTGCAATCGCTCACGGGAATCCCATTGTTTTCCAATAACTTACGCATCTCCCCAGGCAACTTATCTCTGCAAATTACTATTTATTCTCTGCAAGCGTCCACCGATGGGAGCCGCCTTGATCTGGAGAGGATTCGTCAGGAGTAGTTGCTGTTGCAATGCGTTCAAGCCCGGCGGGTGGGCAATCATGGCGCTCCGGTCTTCTGGAGCGACCTTCAGGGCGGGAAGACGGGCGCGCGCAAAAATGGAGGTCTGCCGTAGCAGACCCCCGAATTGATTCCTTTCTTCAAGCTGCTTTTCTGGCCTTTGGCGGTATGGCCTTCGCTGCTGGCTTCGGTGCCAGCTTGGCTTTCTCCTTCGCGGCGAACTCCTGCTTGACCTTGAGGTGCGACCTGTAAAGCTGTACGAATGATTGTCCGGGAAACAAGATTAGTCGCACATTGTTTCACCGGACCTGTTGTCCCATCAGCAGTACTCTACGAGGCAATGCGGTGAGGTAACAAGCCGTATAAAGCCCTCGGACAAAAGATTCGAGAGCCCGCAAGGGCTGGCGCTGGAACCGTGAGGCGATGGCGCACCTGCCAGCATCGAGGCGGGGTAGGGTCAGGGTTGATGGCATGGCTAGAAGATTCGAACATCCGTAAGCGCCGTAACAAGCGAGGGACTGATGATGCTGATGGTCCCACGCAGCTAGGCATGGAGCGTCTAAGGATCTCCATCATGGGCAACAATGCTGCCGGTGTAGAGGATGAGCCTAAACCATCGGGTCATTCGTACGGAACAGGGTAAATCCGACTCACTCCCGGCGACGGGTAGAAAGCCGTAAGGCGGACGACGGTGAGGCGGACAGAAGAGGGGAGAAAAAGCGAATGCCGCCCTGTAATGGGGAGGATACCGGTACTGAGTGACCGGACGCGAAAGCGGGCAGACTTCTCCCATGGTTCTCTACACGAGAGAGGTTGAAGAATCGGCTTATGAGGCAGAGCAAATGACGACAGACAAAACTGTTGGTGCGGTCTCGGGCAAGACGGTTGACTGGCGCGCTATCGACTGGCGACGGGCAACACGGAATGTGCGCCGACTTCAAGCGCGTATCGTGCAGGCAACGACGGCGGGCAAATGGGGCAGGGTGCAAGCTCTGCAACGTTTGCTCACGCACTCGTTTAGCGGCAAGGCTATGGCCGTTAAGCGAGTGACGGATAATTCTGGCAAGAGAACTCCTGGAGTCGACGGGGTTATTTGGAACTCTCCAGGAAAGAAGGCGTCGGCAGTAAACGTACTGAAGCGGCGGGGCTATTGCCCGCAGCCACTTCGGCGCGTGTACATCCCAAAATCAAACGGCAAAATGCGCCCGCTCGGAATTCCCACGATGAAGGACCGCGCAATGCAGGCACTCTACCTGTTTGCTTTGGACCCAGTCGCGGAGACCACCGCTGACCGAAACTCCTATGGGTTCCGTCAGCAGCGGTCGTGCGCTGATGCAATTCAACAGTGCTATAGTGCGCTGGGAATGCATCACTGTGCGCAATGGGTTCTGGAAGGCGACATACGGGCTTGTTTTGATCGCATCAGTCATGAGTGGCTTGTCCGCAACATTCCAATGGACAAGGTGATTCTCCGCAAGTGGCTGAAGGCGGGATATATGGATGGATGGACCCTTTATGAAACAACGGATGGAACACCACAAGGCGGCATTATCTCGCCAGTGCTTGCAAACATGGCGCTGGATGGGCTTGAACGCAGGCTGAGGGAACAGTATCCCAAATATACTCGCGCTCGTGCCCTTGGGGGACAACGCCCCTTGTTCAACTACATCCGCTATGCGGATGACTTCATCATTACCGGCAGGACAAAAGAACTGCTGGAGACGGAGATCAAGCCCCTCGTTGTACAGTTTCTCCAAGAGCGAGGGTTGGAACTTTCCGCCGAGAAGACAGTCATCACGCACATAAAGGAAGGATTCGATTTTCTCGGACACAACGTGCGCAAATACCCGAATGGGACACTGCTCACTATGCCATCGCGGAAGAGCAGGAAAAGATTCCTCGATGACATCCGGGCAACAATCCGAAATAACCTCCACCTGACTGCCGGGAAGTTGATCACCATGCTCAATCCCAAGATACGTGGCTGGGCCAACTTCTATCGACATGTAGCTAGCAAGCGCACCTTTAGCTACGTGGATTACGCCATCTCATACAGTCTGCAAAAATGGTGCCGACGGAAACATCGCAACAAAAGCTCAGCGTGGGTGAAGGCAAAATACTTCCCTGCACATCTGGGCCGGAGTTCATGGTTCTGCGGAAACCTGACCGACAGCGAGGGACAGTCAAGCAAAGTCTGGCTATACCTCGCTGCTCGGACACCAATCAGACGACGCGCAAAGGGCAAGAACGAAGCCAATCCATACGATCCAAGGTGGGACGCCTACTTCGAACAACGCGCAGTAACGTCTCTCTTGGACTCAGTGCAAGCCGTGGAATGGCTTCGCAAACTCTGGTATCGGCAACAGGGGTTGTGTCCTGTTTGCCAGCGCAAAATTACCAAGCTGACGGGGTGGCAGGCTTCGTACCTTACACCCCGCAGACTTGGCGGTTCCGCTGGAGCATACAATCGTGTGTTGCTGCACCCGGAGTGCCCGGTCGCGCAACTTCGCCAGACATCCGTTTGATGCCGCGTCTCGCTTGAAGAAACGTAGGCGTTCAGAGAGCTTGAGCTGTGTGAGGGGAAACTCTCACGCACAGTTCTTAGAGGGCCGAACGGGAGCGATTCCGTTCGGCTACTCGATCCTGACTGCGTCCACGTCCACCTTGTACGCGGTGGTTGCATCGCGGAGAACCTGTGCAGCGTTCTGCTTGCTGGCCGCGTGTAGTATTGTGATTTCTACCAGCAAACCACCTAACGCGCTCTCCTCGACGCGGCGCAAATATGCCGCAAACAGCTTCCCGATAGAGTCGCTGTCCTTTGTCTTCTTGATGCCGCGTTGACGGGCGACAATCTCCAGACGGCGTTCATCCAGCAATGTCGCCAGCCGCTCGACCACGAAAAGCAGGTCGCGCTTCATCAGCCGCACCGGGACCGCTGCAACGATAGCGGCAAGTGTGCGGAGTCCGGTCGCCTGGGCGAGTGCTTCTTCGCGGCGGCGCTTCTGCTCCTCCGCATTAGATTTCGGTTCGTATGTGCTGGTCTGCTTCTTGGCGTGATGCACCGGGCAATCTGCCTGAGCGCAAACCGTGCGGGTTTCGCCCCGCTCGCTGCCTTCGGAGACGATGGCCTCGGTGGTGTACTTGCAAGTCTTGAACTCCGGGCGCGTAGCCTCTTCTTTTGTCTTGGGCTTCTCCTGCCGGATTTCGACATACTTGTTTCGCGGTAGCGTAGTGCTGCCTTCCTTCTGCTGACCATAGCCCGTGCTGATTTGTACCAGCTTCGGTTTTGCTGTGATGCTCTGCCGGATATGCGCGTCCAATTTCGCGGCAAAGCATTTCGGGTCTGAGCATGAATTCTTCTGCCCTGCTCCCATGTCTGCGAAGAGTAGCTTGTTATGGCCGGTACGCTTCGGGCAATCGACGCAAGAACCGGCCTCCGGCACAAGCTGCGCATCTGCTTTTGAGAATGGAGCGGATGCGAGTTCCAAGAGGATGTTATGCTCAATCCACTGTTGAAGATTGCGCACGGGTAGCAAGATGCGCTTCGTTTTGTTGCCGCTGCCGTACTGCTCTTGATAGCAAGCACTGAGTGCCTCTTCCTGTTGTGTGGGTTGCAGCTTCGCCAGTAACAGCGCGTGTCCGGTGCCGATCTCTTCGCGGTAAAACGCATCGACCACCACGGGCGATAGCTCTGTCAATTTCAATCGTGAGGCCACGAAAACGGCTGTCTTCCCTGTACGAGCGGCGATTTGTTCGATGGAGTATTTCGGCTCTTCCAAGTTGAAAAGAGCGCGGAATCCGTTCGCTTCCTCCATCGGATGCACATCGGCGCGAATCAAATTCTCGACTAATTGCGCCTCCAAAGATTCCGCGTCGGTAAGGTTGACGATGCGCACAGGGACAGTCTCGGCCTCGGCCATCTGCGCAGCGCGGTAGCGTCGCGCTCCGGCGATGATCTCGAAGCCGCGCTCATTCAAAGGCCGCACTAGCAACGGCGAAAGCACTCCTTGAACGCGAATACTTTCTGCAAGTTCTTTCAATGCGGAATTGTCATAGATACGGCGGGGGTTGGTGGTGGACTCGGTGAGAACGGCAAGGGGAAGGTCGCGGTATTCGGTGGTGGTGTTCGGGTTCATAGTTGCTCTCCTTGAGCGGGTTGGTGTTCCGTTGGTTGTGGAGCGGACGGCATGAGGCCGCCCGCCGCTGAAAAGGATTGGTTAGCTGGCCTTCGCCAGTTCCGGTTCTACCTCTTGCGTCTCTTCCGCTCTGGGTGTTTCAAGTGCGGAAAGAATCACGGCAGAGGTGCGCTGGATAACTTCCAAGCTCTCGGCTAACAGTGCAGCGTTCCCGTGGTATAAGTGAATGTAGTCTGCCGATACTCGGCCTGTGTCGAGACCGATAGTTTTGCCCACTACAAAGGCAATCGCCTCGGCTTCTGTCTCGCGTACTATCTTGGTGGTTTCTGTGCGACGGTCGGCCTTGTGCAACATCTCGTGACTTAGCTCATGGACCAAAGTTGAAAATTCTTCGGCTGTTGACTGACCGGGAAGCAAGACGATCTTTCCGCCGTAGCTGGCTCCTAACGCGGGGGCGATAGACTCCTTGAACTCAAGCTGAATGCCTTGCGCGACTACGAAATCAATCAGCCGTTCGCGTCGCTCGCCCACATCTCCGCTCACCTTGGTTGAAAGCTCTGGAAGCTCTTCGCCGTCGGTCTGACTAACATCGAACACATAGGCCGAACGGAATCCAACTAACACACCATGATTCTGTGTGCGTATGTCCTTCTCGGCCTCTTCATCCTTCTTGCGCTTGATGCCGATAACCGGGGCAAGAATGCGGATGCCGCGCTCTCCCTTCTTGACTCTCCGTTTAAGCTGGTTCCACGCATACAGGCCAGCAACGCGGGTTGCATCCGGCTTCTGTCGTGCAATCTCCAAAATGTTGCCGAATGACTATGTTCAGCCTCGGACTATGTTGAGTGGTGGTAGGAAGGCTGGGCAGGGCGCTGGTTTTCGCGCCCTGCGGTTAACATAGTCTTGGTCATAGGGTGGCTAAAAATTGGAGCAGCGTGTCATCTGGTTTGAATCTGCGGAACTTTTTGCCGACTGGTTGCAATGTTGCGAGGGCCTTCTCCTTGATCGCCATGTTGGAGTGGAGGTATTGGTTAGTAGTTTCGATGCTCTCGTGACCGAGCCACAGAGCGATGACGGCGATGTCGACGCCGGACTGGAGCAGGGCCATGGCGGTGCTGTGCCTGAGAACGTGAGGCGATATGCGTTTGGTTTTCAGGCTGGGGCAGGAACTCTGCGCTTGTTCTACCGTCTTGCGAAGCAGCAGGTGTATCGCGAAGCGCGTCAGCGGTTCCCCGCGAATGCTGGGGAACGCAACGGTCTGTTGCTGGTCGCCGAGTTCGCGGAACCACTCTTTCAATATCCGCGCAGTGCGTGGCCAGAGCGGCACCACACGATCCTTTCGGCCTTTTCCGTGCAGCTGGACATAGCTTTTTGAGCCGATAGAGACCTGACTCCGCTGAAGGGTTCCTATCTCCGAAACACGGGCTCCGGTGTTGTAAAGAGTAAGCAGTAGCGCGTAGTCTCGCCTGCCGCGCCACTGGATTCGATCGATGGATGCGAGAATGGCCTCCATCTCATCTCTAGTCAGATACGTTCGCACCTGGGTGTCGGCGCGCTTGAGCGGGATGGCGAGTACATGCGTGGCGACGCCGGCGCTGGCTGGATCGCGGAACGCCACCATACGGTAGAAGGAACGGATCGCGGTCAGGCGCAGGTTGCGCGAGACTACGCTGTTGCCCCGGTTCTTTTCCAGGCCATCGAGAAAGCGGAGAATGATCCCGGCATCCAGGCCGGCCACGGATAGAGTGGTGGGACCGATGCCAGTCTCGCGAGCGACGAACTGGAGCAGTAGACGGAACGTATCGCGGTAGCTGGCGATCGTCTGCGGACTGACGCGGCGTTGCGCGATGAGGTAATCGGTAAAGAAGAACTGCAACAGTGGACCGACAAGTGTGGGAGGTGTCATCGACCCACCTCCTCGCCCGTATGCTGGCGCTCAAAACGCGCGGAGGCTTCGAGGAGCAACTCCGGTGCGCTGCTCACATACCAATAGGTGTTCTCCGGACCGAGATGGCCGAGATAAACCGCGAGATGGGGCAAGAGTTGTTGCACCTCGCGTCGCTCGCGGTGCCAGAGTGTGAGCCTCTTCACGGCAAAGGTGTGACGAAAGGAATGCAGCGATGGTCCTCGTTGACCGGGTATGGTCTGGATGCCGGCGAGGCGGAGCAACCTGACAAATGCCAATCGCTGCGAGTTATAGTCGAGCCGTCCTCCCTTGCGGTTGATGAAGAATGGTTGCACCTGTCTGCTGCGAAGGATCTCCGTTCTCGTGCTCAGATAGATGCGCAGATGCTCCGCTGTCGATGGATGCAGAACGACATAGCGCGACTTGCCGAACTTGCTCTCGTGTATGAGCAAATGAGGCGGGGTCGCATCGAGCCTTGCATCTTCAATCGTCAGGTTGATCGCCTCTCCGATGCGTAGGCCGGTGCTTGCCAGCAACCCCAGCAAGGTGGAGAAGGTGAGCGGGCGCATGTTGCCACACGGACGCACCTGCGCAATGGCATCGATTAGGCGGACGATGTCTTGATCGGAGAACAGGTGTGGAGCCCGCCTGCGGTAGAGTGGCTTGAAGATGTTGTCCGGGATCTCCGTTTTTGGTTCAAAGACGCGCACTTGCAGGAGAAATGCGCGCGCAACATAAAAGCGCCGCTGATCTCGGTACGGATGCTGACGGTCTGATCCGACTGCAACCCAGTCGAGGAGAATTGAAGAGCGAATCGGCCACGGGTCACCCTTTTCGTGCCAGTAGGCAATGAAACTTCGCAGCAGCTTTTCCCTGTGCCTCAAGCCGCGGCGATCCCGACCGTTCTGGTGTGGATCGCGTCTGGCTACGGCTTGCCGGAGCGCGATAAACTCTTCTGCGAAGGCGGACAATGCGGCAAAGTTCATTGCGCACCTCCGGGCCAGGGCAACGCCACCTGCTTCAACGCCTCCAAGTCAAGCTTGGCGTAGATCAATGTGGTCATGATCGACTTGTGGCCGAGGACATCGGAGACAGCCTTGAAGGTGGCTCCCTTGCCGACCATTTCCGTCGCCAGCGTGTGGCGCAAAGAATGAGGCCCGCGATCCCGGATGCCGGCGCGCTGAAAGAGATAGTAGATGCAGTTCCTGACGTAGACCTCATAGCGTTGTTCCGGGACCGGGGGCTTGCGCGTGGGATCGAAGAGGCGCACGGGACGCTGATGCAGGCTGCGCAAGTAAGCTACCAGAGCTTCACCGACATCCTGAGCAAGAGGCAGGGTGCGAGCCCGAGAGGTCTTGGCGCTACGCACCTTCAGGTTGCCGGTGCTCCAGTCGATATCTCCAGGTACAAGACTGGCTACTTCTTCCGTGCGCAGTCCCAAGCGCAGAAAGAGCAAGAATAGCGCCCGGTTGCGCAGGTCGCGCGGCTTCGATCCCTCACTGGCGGTCCAAAGCGCGTCGACCTGCTGGCGCGTCAGTCCGCGTGGCAGTTGCACATGCTGCCGGTTGGCGATCGAAGGCAGTGCTGCATGCCAACCGCCGGGAATATGTCCTTCAGCCGCCAGATAGCGCAGAAAGCTACGGAGCACCATCAGCCACACACGTTGCGTCGCGCGGCTATTCAGTCGTTGAAATTCGGTGGTGACAAACTGCACCACATCGCCAAAACAAAACTCACTCCAGGCAATATGGCCGGCAGGAAAGCTGGAGCGCAATAGCATGTGAACCACATGGCGATGAAGGTTGCGGGTGGACTTCGACAGGCCGCGGATCTTGAGCAGGTGGGCGTCATACTGATCTACACAATCGGAAAGCGAGAGAACAATAACGGTTCGATCTGGCATAAGAACCTCTCCTTCCGGCTAGTTGCCGGTAGTAAGAAGTCTGCCCGCACTATGTTAAGTGCCACAACTTGCACCGCCAGTAAACATAAACCTTCCGGCGGCTCAGAGCATACCGAATCAACATAGTTCGGAAGATGACATAAAGTTTCCTATGTTGTGATTAACGTAGGAAAGAGTAATTGTGGAACCTGCCCATCGCTGTGAGATAGGCGGTAAGTCCTTCGCTGTGTCCCTGCTCCAATTGCTCGATCAGGGCTTGCACATTCGCCGCGATTACTTCTTTCGCGGTCTGCTTCTGCTGCGGCTGGTTTGCGTTATCGGTTGACGGGTTGACAGTGTTTGCGGTGGTAATGGCTGCGCTGCTCATCGGTGTTTCTCCTTTGTCTTTGCTCTCAAATGGTTTTGCTGTTGTTGTTCACACAACAACGCCTTGGCCCAGGCCCACGCCTGCGGGGGTAGCAAGTGCAAGGGGAGGGGAATCTCCCAGGGCTTGCAACGGAGCGCAGCGAGAGTGGAAAG
>Ga0224529_1000735_pt1 | contig 23195 bp, 19 predicted proteins | sample CBST50metaG_FD_179893 | JGI IMG/M metagenome (GOLD analysis project Ga0224529, IMG submission 179893) | Peat soil microbial communities from Stordalen Mire, Sweden - C.B.S.T50 | ecosystem: Environmental > Terrestrial > Soil > Wetlands > Peat | place: Sweden: Norrbotten County, Stordalen Mire... | reverse complement strand
GCGGTGCGGCCGCCACGGGTGGGTGAGTCGCCGGCGCAGATGGAGTGCCGGCTGCTGCAAGTCATCTACACCGGGCATGCACCCGGCAGCGGCGTCATCGTTTTGGGCGAAGTGGTTCGTTTTCATGTGCGCGAGGACCTGCTGGAGGATTTTCGCGTCGATCCCGCCGGCCTGGACGCCGTGGGCCGTATGGCGGGCAACACCTGGGTCCGGACGCGGGATCGCATCGAGCTGGCTCGGCCCAAATAAGGCTCCTTCAGACCCTGACCCGCCGGAGCACGGCTATTTCTTCTTGTATTGGCCGCGCAACGAGGGAAGGATTTCCACCGCATCGAATGGGTCGCGGCGATCCCGGCGCGTGTTTTCGGCGGAGTCGTTCGGAGGCCGGGAATCCGGCGACGCCGTGAGCGGGCTGGTCGAGAGAACGGCAGCGCCGTGGCGCGGCTCGTCGTCCGGAAACGGGGTGTATGTCCGCGCCGGGACGGGCGGCTCCGGAGGAGCCTCCACGGTCGGCGAAGCTTTGCGCGCCTCGGCCGCGGCTGCTCTTGCTTTGATCAGGCCCTTGAGGCCCATGGAGGCGAACCGGCTGCGCAGGCCGCTCAGGCGCGAATTGCGGGCCAACGGGGCGTCAGCCAACGGCGGCTCCGGAGCAGGTTCGGCGACGGACAGCGGTTTCGATCCGACCGGCCACGCGGGGGCCTCTTCGGAATTTTCCGGATTGAGTGGTGCGTTCACGGGATTCGACCGAATCAGTGTGTTCCTCGTCGACACGGCCAGCCCAAAGAGTGCGAAGTGCCGTGCACCGCAAGCATAGGCAATTGCAGGGCAAAGCAAAATAGCACAAACAGGGGGACGTAGCTCTCCCTCATAGGTAACTCGAAAACTGTCCAAAGGTGCTCTATTGCGGCGGTCTTTCAAGAGTGTTGCGCCTTCCCACCCATTTCGCGATAAAACCTGCGAAATGGATGGGGCACGGTGCTTCTATCTGGAGCTGGATTAACAAGGGGCGGTTCGGAGGTCCACGGACGGCTGGAGCGACAGGCGTGAAGAGAGATCGACGGTTCTCGAGTCGGCCCGCGCTCAGGCTATTGCGCTGTGAGGTCCCTGCCCTTGGCTTCGCGCCCCAGCAGGGCAAGGCCGGCCAGCGACAATGCCACCACGACCACGGTGATGGCCAACACGGCGGGGTAGCTGCCGGTGCGCTCGGCGGCCAGGGCCTGGGCCTTGCCGTTCCATGAGGTGATGAGACCGCCCAACTGGTAAGCCAGGCCTGGAGCTGTCGCCCGCACTGGGGCCGGAGACAGCTCGGTCAGGTAGGCCGGCACCACTCCCCAGGCGCCCTGCACCATGAACTGCATCAGCACTGCACCTATGCCCAGAGTGAGGGCGGAGTGGCCGTAGGCGTAGAGCGGAATGACCGGAATGGACAGGAGCGCAGCGGTGACGATGGCGCGCTTGCGTCCCCACTTCTCCGAGAGCGAACCAAAAACAAAACCTCCCGCAATGGAGCCGATGCCGTAAAGCACGCCGATGAGGCCGACGGTGGCCGGCGAAAGCTTGGCTTGGGTTCCGAGAAAGGTGGGATACACATCCTGCGTGCCGTGCGAGAAGCTCATAAAGGCCGTCATGAGCAAGACCAGGAAGAGAAAGGTGGGCAGGAACGCCCAAAGGTTAGACGGCAACGCTGGATGACCGATGCGGGCGCGTTCGGCGCGGTTGCGCGCTCCCTCGAGCCAGACGGGCGACTCCTCAACCCGGGCCTGCACGTAGAACACCAGCAGGGCCGGCGATGCGCCCAGGATGAACAGGCCCCGCCAGCCGATCCAATGGAAAAAGAGGGCGAAAGCGGCCGAGGCGAGGATGGAGCCCATGGCGTAGCCCTCCTGCAGGATGCCGGAGAAGGTTCCGCGGCCCTGGCTAGGCAGGGTCTCAAAGGCCAACGCCGCGCCTACGCCCCATTCGCCGCCCATGGCGAGGCCAAACAGGGCGCGGAGGACCATCAGGACGGTGAGCGACGGAGCAAAGGCACAGGCCAGTTCGATTACGGAGAAGCTGAGGATATTGGTCATCAGCACCGGACGTCGGCCATAGCGGTCGGCCAACATGCCAAATACCACCGCGCCCACGGGACGAAAGGCCTGGGTCAGGAAGACCGCGCCGAGAACCGCGGAGGGCTGCGTATGGAAGTCGACGGCGATCGCCTTGACGCAGAAGATCAACAGGAAGAAGTCGAGGGAATCGAGCATCCAGCCCAAAAAGGCGGCTAAAAAGGTGTGCCGCTGGGGACGGGTGAGGCGGCGGAAATCGTCCACAAAGGACATCTACGGGAGGATAGCAGACGGTGGGTTTGGCAATCGAGCGGGGCAGCTCTCAAGAGGACAGATCTGTGGAGGGGCACATGAAATGCAGCGAGTTAGCCTCCGCTGCGCGAAGATCGCGGGTTAGCGAGTTAGCGGATTTGCGGGTTGGTGGGCGGACTTCGGTGGTACAGGCTTCAGAGCCGGATTCGATGATGCACGCTTCAGATCGTAAGGGCGGGCGACGCACACGGAGGCGCCGTGGTATTCAGAAGCTGCGGCGGCCGCGATGGTACCGAAAATATTTGTTGCAACGAATACATGGATTGATCCATCCTACTTGTGAAAGAAGATTCCGTGCGGAGCAGTCGGGGACGCCCCGAGTGCCGAGTGCCCCGGCAAGCGCTTCCCCTTCGACGCGGCCGGCAAACCAGAAAGGGTCTGCGGGCCCGCTACCGAAAGGAAGTTCTACGATGAAGCGTTTGGCAATCATGACTGGCATTCTGGCGCTCGTGGCCCCCCTGGCCCTGGCGCAGACCTCCACCTGGAAGTCCGACCCGGCTCATAGCGAAGTCGACTTCAGCATCAAGCATATGAGCGTCTCCAACGTGCACGGGCGATTCGGCAAGGTGAATGCCACCCTCGTGTGGAACGAGGCGGACATCACCAAATCAACCGTGACGGCCACCATCGGCATCGACACCGTGGACACGGGTGAGGATGCCCGCAACACACACCTGAAGACCCCGGATTTCTTTGACGTGGCGAATCTGCCGACAGCGACCTTTACCAGCACCAGCGTGGCCAAAAATGGCAGCAATCTGACGGTGGACGGCAACCTGACGCTGCACGGCGTCACCAAGCCGGTGGTGCTGACTGTGGAAGGCCCCTCCACACCGGTGCAGGGGATGGACCACAAGCCGCACTCCGGCTTTTCGGCTACCACGACCATCAGCCGCTCGGCATTCGGCATTGGAGCGAAGTTTCCGGCGGCCGTTGTGGGCGACGACGTGAAGCTGACCATCGAAGTGGAAGTGGTTAAACAGTAAAGCTCGAACCTGGGGACAAATGAGGCTCCTGGCCGCCTTGATCCCAAGAAAGCGCGGCCAGGGGCCGAGGGAACCCTTCAGAATGGCAAGACTGAATTTGGAAATTGCGCAGGAGAGCCCTTTCTCCAGCCTGGAGGAAGAGGCGCTGCTGAACCTGCTGCGCACCTCCGACCATCTGCAGCGCGCGTTTCACCTGAAGACGCGCAGTTGGGGCGTGACCTCGACCCAGTACAACGTGCTGCGCATTCTGCGCGGGGCGCAACCGCGCGGACTCACCTGCTCGGCCATCGGCAGCCGCATGATCACCGCCGAGCCGGACATTACCCGGCTGCTGGCGCGGCTGAAGGCCCTCAAGTTGATCCGCCAGCAGCGGGACCGGCAGGACCGGCGCGTGGTGTGGACGCAAATCTCCGAGGCCGGGCTCAGCCTGCTCCAGGAAATGGACCCGGTGATTCTGGAGGTTCCCAAGCAGTTGTTGGGCCACCTGGAGAGCGCGCAACTGACGGAACTGGTCCACCTGCTGGAGTTGGCACGCAAGCGCGATGAAACGCCGCTCAGTTGTACGGGAAAAGAGTCTGACGACCACGCGATCGCTGCTGACGATCGTTAAATGGCTGCGGCAACGGGCAACGATGGACACGACGCGCGTTCAATGAATGGCTCTGACGATCGCTTAATCGCCCGATCGAGCGTGCAGCCGCGGGCCAGCGAGTGATTTGCCGCAGTGACTTAAGTTTGAGAACAAATCCAAGATTCCATGAAGATAAAAACATACCCTGCCGATAGGGGTACACCATGCAATTTAGGGTCGGCTCATACCCGATAAGTGGAGCTAGATATAGATACCTTGCGATTCATACTCTGTGAAATTCGCGGGGATAAACCCTTCACGCCGATTCATATAAAAGGCGTGATGAATCTGAAGCGGACAATTCTGTAGTGAAGTTGGAAGAACTGCTCCTTGAGAGCAAATTGCAGCGTCCCTCTTTGCGCACCAGATCACGTAGCGAAAGAACGAACCAGCTGTCACCCCTTCGCAGCGCTTCGACTGCCCGGCGAAGAACGTTTGAAGCGGCGGTCCACAGGACCCGGTCGGGACACCGTCTAGACGACAGGCGTCACCGTGTTCACCGCGATTGATAAAGCACAGCCGAAAGGCAATCGAAAAATGAAGGAGAGCTTAACGTGAGCAATTGGAAGATAGGATTTAGAATTTCGGCGGCTTTTAGTGTAGTGATTCTGATCTGCGCTGCAATGAGCTATTTCAACTACAACCGCGTGCGACACATCGACGATGAAACGGTGCGGGTTTCCGCCAATACCGTGCCCTCGGTGGTTGCCTTGAGCCACATCCAAGGACGAACCTACGAAAACCTGGAACTGCTGCGGCTTCATGCTGCGAGCACCAGCCAGGCAGAAATGGACCGCTACGAAGCGGAGATTATCGCCAATCGAGCGTTGAACACGAAAGACCTGAAAACCTACGAGGGATCTCCGTTTGCGCCCGGCGAGGAAGCTCTCTACGAGAAAGTAAAGCAAGATCGAATCACTTACTACGACCTAGTCGATCAGATCAAAAAAGTAAGCCGGTCCGCCGACCCCGCGTCGAATGCCGTTGCTGCTCAAATGATCGACACACAACTTCTTCCAGTCGCCACGAGGCTCTGCGAGAGCATACAGGCAGTCGTCGACCTGAACAACAGCGGTTCGACAACCGGCCTCCAGCGAGTCAGGGAGGCGGTGAGCGCGACCATCCGCGGCACGGTGATTGGTCTGTTGCTTTCGATTGCCCTGGCCGCCTTGATTACAGTTCTGATTGTTCGCAGCATCGTTCGACCGCTTGCGAAGGCTGTGGCGGCTCTCGGCCTGGTTGCCGAAGGGGACCTGACAGCTTCGCTCGATGTGGACACCAGGGACGAAATCGGCGACATGGCCAAGGCTCTCAACCAGGCCGTGGAGCGGCTGAACAGCACCATGCGTGATGTGGCGGACAATGCGGCCAATGCAAGTTCGTCGTCGCAGCAGCTAGCCGCCGCCTCAGAGGCGATTGCTTCCGGCGCGCAGGAACAGGCGGCCAGCCTGGAAGAGACTTCCGCCAGCCTGGAAGAGATTACGGCAACCGTTCGTCAGAGTTCCGACAACGCGCAACAGGCCAGCCAGCTTGCAGTGAGTTCGAGGGACGCGGCCGTTCAGGGACAGGAAGTTGTTGCCCAGGCAATCACCGCGATGTCGGAGATCAATACCTCGTCCGCCAAGATTTCGGAGATTATCTCGACTATTGAAGAAATCGCCTTCCAGACGAACCTTCTTGCCGTGAACGCAGCCGTTGAAGCAGCGCGAGCCGGCGACGAAGGACGGGGATTTGCCGTGGTGGCTTCCGAAGTTCGCGCACTTGCACAGCGGAGCGCCGGGGCAGCCAAGGAAATCAAGGGTCTGATCCAGGATTCTCTGCATAAGGTCCACCATGGCTCCGCATTGGTAAATCGCTCAGGCGAGACGCTGCAAGGCATTGTCGCATCGGTCAAGCGTGTGACCGACATCGTGAGCGAAATGGCCACGGCCGCTAGCGAACAAAGCGCGGGCGTCGAACAGGTGAACACCGCCATGACGCAAATGGACCATGTAACGCAATCGAACTCCGCCCAGACGGAGGAGCTTTCCGCCACGGCCGAATCCCTTTCCGAGCAAGCTTCGAAACTGCTGGAACTGGTGGGAGCGTTCAACCTTGGCAATGGCGGCAAGAATCAGAGGAATGGGCAATCCGCCAGCCGTCCCGCAGAAGTTCGCCAGCCAGCCAAGGCATTTAAAAGCAAGGCATTGGCCAAAGCTGGTTCCTTTGCTCATGCCCGGAAAGCCACAAGCCACCCGCAGGTCGCTGCCTTGGCCGTGAATGCATCGAGCGGATCCAGTGACGCCAGTTTTGAGGAATTCTGAAGCTCTGGAGTGACCCAATCGAAGTGACGCAATGCGCCGCAACTGAGTTAGCGATCTATTGTGGTGAGTCTGAGGTCCTTGCGAAAGATTGGTGAGCGAAAAGGCAGACTTTTCACTCACCATCCTGAGCTGAAAGACGTTCGGGGTCGGATCGCCCGGAATGACAGCGGTATTTGTGTTCGGAATTTCAGACTCGGGACACCTGCGCCCAGTCGTCAAAAGAAGTGTCGCGCGGGTAAAAGTCCTGGCCTGTCAGTTCGAGCGAGTTCTCAGCCGCCGATTGCCTCGGGGCATTGGTCGACCTTTTATCCCACAGCCGGAGGGACCAGCAGAAGGGTCAGGGGGGGCTAATGGCCCAGTACCTTCTGCGCCACCACTTCTTCATCCGCATCGGTGTGGATGATCTTGTTGTGCAGGCAGTAAAGGGCTAGTTCCAGCCGATCGGAGACGCCCAGCTTGTCATAGATTTTGCGTAGATAGTTCTTGATCACCTGCTCGGTGGTTCCCAACTGGAAAGCGATTTCCTTGTTGCGCTTGCCCTGGGTGATGCAGGTGATGATGGCCATCTCCTTGGGCGAGAGCCGAGGCTGGGTGCGCGGGCTGACCAGGGCCGCGGCCTGGGAACGATAGGCCTCAATGACCCAGTTGACCGATTGATTGTCGATCCAGGTTTCTCCGGCCGCTATGCGCCGAATGCAGCGAACCAGCAGGTCGGGCGAGATGGAGCGGGAGATGATGCCCCGAACACCGCGACGGTAGAGCTCGACCGTGTGGTTTTCGTCGGCCGAGACTGCCTGCACAATGAGCTTGACCTCGGGAGCAGCCCGCAGCAGATCGGGGATAACGTTTGCCGTCCCGGTCAGGAGGCTCCCCTCCAGCAGGACGATGTCGCTGGGGTAGCGCTCAATGGCCGCCCTCAGATTATCGAGGGTGTCGGCCTGAGCTACGACGCGGAGATCGTCTTCGAGCGCGAAGACCTTGCGGATCCCGACGCGATAGATCGCCTGGGAATCCGCCAGAATGATGCGGATCGCCCCCGGCTTGACCGGTGCGTCGAGGATTTCGTCATCGGAAGAATCGTCCAAGAAATCCATAGGGGTGTGCCAAGCCAATCCCGGCTGTCACTGCTCAGCGAATTGGTATTCGTCGATTGTGGCGGCAGCTTGATAGTTGCTTTGGTTCATTGAGCAGCGTACCACACGGCCCAGACATTGAACCAACACGTCGTGCGGGGTACCCAACACAGCACCTGGCATCCGCAAGGAGAAATGGATCTCAATTCCGGTTTGCAGCGGATTTTCCAGGTCAAAAAGTACGCCGCTGGCAGAGACATTCCTGGTGACAGCGACAATCTCCGCGTTCCCGATGGATAGCACCACCGGAAGTGCGAGAGGAAAGCGAACCGCACAACGCACTTCCTGGCGATGATCGATTTCATCAAGTGGCGCAGACAAGTGCGAGAAGGCGAGAATTGGATCATTCATGTGGAGCATCCCGAGCCAGAGTGGCTCTAGCCACTGTAACGCCCTTTTACTGCCGCGCCCATGGCACCAAAGTTCCCCACGAAGTAACTGAATCTACCCGTTTAAAGGTGCGCAGCACAAGGGTACCGAGCGCGCTACGGGCCTGGACCGGTGCGATGCGCCGTTGCTCGTTGTGCTGGCCTGTCAAGCCGAAGCAGCACGTGGCTCTTCAGGGAAAAATGCCGCGGAGGCGCCAACCCATTCCTGGTTCCTGTTGTGGTCCACGCCCATCATTTTTCCCCTTCCCAGGCGCACTAGAGACAAGGCCGGGGTCAGACTGCCCCCGTCGGGCCACAGGTAGAGGATGCGAATCTCGGCCTGCGTCGCTCCGTGGGGCGTCTCAATGGTGGGAACAAAGGACATGCGCTGCTGAAGCAGGAATTCGGAGCGGCGCTCGGCGGGAATCCGTTCCAGTTGGGCCTGCGTGGGATCAAATTGGATTCCCTTGCCCGCAAAGGAAAACAGCGGCTTGAGCAGGAGGTCGCAATATACCGTATCCGGCGCAGTGACGGCGGGAAGAGGCACATCCGCGGCAGCCAGATCGGCGCGCCCGGTTCCTTCGAGGAAGTCGCTTAAAAAAGCGGCTGGAGGCACGACTGGGTGGGCGCCCGGCGGGCGGGAAAGCCAGGGAAGTGAGAATTTACTGATCAGGAAGTACCAGTTTGGGTGGCCGGCCCACTCTACATCCCAGGCGCAGGTCAGGTCGAAGGGCAGGCGGATCTGGCGCGCAATCAACTCGTCGGCGATGGCCCGATTGTAGATGCGATGGATGGGAACCAGCCGCCCGGACGTGTCGCGGTAATGGAGTTTGTTCCCCACGGCTTCGAGGCTGCGGATGTCCACGACCACGATGCCCAGGCGGCGCGCGGTCACTTCAAAGTCGGGGCGGGTTTTCTGGTGCTCGGGGTCCAACTCGGTCAGGACGACGTTTTCCGGGTCATGGCTGCCCAGGATCGTCCGCGCAAGCAGATCCCAATAGGCGGTTTCGTTCAGGCCGCTGAGGAAGGTCCCCAGCGCCGGTGGAAGCTCATAGGCTTCGCGATAGGCGGAGCCGAGGGCGGCCTGGTAGCCGAAGACGGAGGGAAATGCCTGGATTTCGACCAAGCGGGGCTGGAGCACGGCTTCCGATGACCTGATGAGCGCAAAGTCGGCGGTGAGGAAATGGGGATGAGGAGGTTCGTCAGCCACCCGATAGCCTGCCGGAATGGCGTGCCGCGCCGCATCGAGGTAGGACGCGTTGCCCATCAACTCCAGGGCCAACTCAGCCCCGGCAGCCGCCATCCCATCCAAAAGGGACTGCATGACAAAGACCGGCGTCTCCGCCACGCGAAACTCCGCCCTGGCTCCGCAGCGCTGCTCGACCAGACGCAACAAGGCAGCGTATTTCGCCGGATGAAAGGCATGGTTAAAACGGGCACGCAGCTCGTGAATCAAAGTCGCCCCCGGGGTGAGACCGAATTCCATCCTTCTGAATCAAGATACCGCAGGCCAATGCAATATTTTGGACATTCGGCAGCCGGTCAGGCTACCTATGATGGTCCTTCTGCACGTGTCTGTTTGGAACAAATCAAGCCGGCGGTCCGTCAAATCGGCCAGATCTGTCCCGAAAGGAGGCGGGATCGTTAACGATTTGACTCATCAGTTACTTTTGTTGTAGCCGATCTGCCACGCATGGGTTACTCTTTCTGTACAAATAACCACCCCAAGGAGAGCTCCTTCTATGACTTTCAATGAGTCGACAATTCGCCGTGTGTTCGTCGTTGCCGTATTGACCATTTCCACCAGCTTTGCTGCCGCCAGTGCGTCTACTCAGGCCGCACTGCCTGAGACGAGCCCCACAGGGGTGCAAGCGATTAACTCAATTCCTGTCAGTCCGTTCCCCTCGATCCCCGCTGGTAATAAAAGCGTCGCAAGCGCAATCCCTGTTAGCCCATTCCCGCAGATTCCGTCTGGGAACAAGAGCGTGGCGAGCGCGATTCCCGTCAGCCCGTTCCCCTCGATCCCCGCTGGGAATAAAAGCGTCGCAAGCGCAATCCCTGTTAGCCCGTTCCCGCAGATTCCGTCTGGGAACAAGAGCGCGGCGAGCGCGATTCCCGTCAGCCCGTTCCCCTCGATCCCCGCTGGGAACAAGAGCGTGGCGAGCGCAATCCCTGTTAGCCCGTTCCCGCAGATTCCGTTTGGGAACAAGAGCGTGGCGAGCGCGATTCCCGTCAGCCCGTTCCCCTCGATTCCCGCTGGGAATAAAAGCGTCGCAAGCGCAATCCCTGTTAGCCCATTCCCGCAGATTCCGTCTGGGAACAAGAGCGTGGCGAGCGCGATTCCTGTCAGCCCGTTCCCCTCGATCCCCGCTGGCAATAAAAGCGTCGCAAGCGCAATCCCTGTTAGCCCGTTCCCCTCGATTCCGTCTGGAAGCAGGAGGCTATCCGCTTAACTGGTTTGACATCCGGCGAACGCCGCCGATTGACTGCTACACTCAATCCATCGCGTAGACTTCAGGCGCGATACTGACGATGAGTCTCGACAACGCGTTCTGGATAGTTGGTGTTGTGGCCGAGGCAGCAGTTTTAGGGCTGCTCGTTTATCGTCATGTCTGGCGAGTGTTGCCGGTATTCTGCGCGTACTGCGCTTGGATTTTGCTCAGCAATGCAGGGCTATTCGTGACATTCCGGTTTTTCCCAACTAGATATCTCACAGCTTATTTGACCGAAACGGCGATGGAATCGGCTCTCCAATTTGGGGTTCTGGTTGAGTTGGCATGGTCCGTGCTCCGTCCGTTGCGGGCACTTCTGCCGCGAGGCGCGCTAGTAGCGGTCTGCTTACTGGTTTTGGCGCTCGGCGCCGCAATCTGGCCTTTCGCTGTCATCCCGGGATTCGGCAACCTGCCGCCGGAGTTCCATCTCTTGATGCGACTGCTGCAGACTACCTCGATTCTTAGGATTCTCTTTTTTCTGGCCCTGGCCGCGGGCAGCCAACTGCTGTCGATCGGATGGCGGGACCGGGAGTTGCAGGTGGCTACAGGACTTGGCTTTTATTCGCTTGCCAGTCTTGCGGTGGCCATGCTGCACGCGCACTTGACGACGGGATCTCGATACGCCCTTCTGAACCAGGTGGAGGTGGGCGGCTATCTTTGCTCCTTACTGTATTGGGTGTTCTGTTTCGCGCAAAAGGAAGCTGAGCGCCGCGAACTCAGCCCTCGAATGCAGGGTTTTCTGCTGGCGGTTGCTGGCGTTGCCAAGGCCAACCGCGTTGCGTTGACCACTTCAGTACCGGACAAATCACGGAGTCCCAGGGAACAATGACGATCTGTACGTGCAAGGGCCGGCAGGATGCGGCGGCGAGGAATCTTCTGTCGGGAGCAGCAATTTGACCGCTGATGCTCTGGACACTGTGTCTATTTGGGCCGGTGCAATTTTAGGAACGACCCTGTTCGCTCTGGCCATCTGGCAACGAACATTCCGGACGCTGCCGGTCTTTTTCTCTTACTTGGTGTGGTGCGTGTGCAGCGCCGCGGCAGAACCGTTGGTTGTCCAGCTTTCCGCCGAGAACTACCTCCAGTTTTACCTGTTGAACATGACGGTGGACGATCTATTCCACTTCGCGATTCTGGCTGAGTTGGGGCGCGCGGTCTTGCGCTATAACGACGCCGCTCCTCCGAAACGGTCCACTCTGGTCCTCCTGATGACGCTGGCGATCGTGCTCGTCTGGTCCCTGGGCAGATGGGTGTTCCCCACACGCCTTCCAGCCATCCAGCTCACGTATGTTCTCTTACTGCAAGGCTTTGCGATTCTGAGGGTTGCGTGCTTGTTGACCCTCGCTTGGTGGAGCAGTTTGCACGCTTTTCGCTGGCCAGCTCGGGCGCTGCAAATTGCCTCAGGGTTCGGTGTGTATGCGGTTGTTTCGCTGGGAACCGCCCTGCTGCACACCCATGGAATGACCGGCATGCAACACCACTGGCTGGACCAGATTCAGGTGGCAAGTTACTTAGGTGCACTGTCCTATTGGGTACTTGCTTTTGGAACAAAAGAGGCCGAAAGCGAAATTTTGGTGCCCAATCGCTGAATTTTCTGGTATTAGTAGGTGGTACGGCAAAATTCAGCCGGATGGTCGGGACCGAGTTCGTGGTTACCAATTCCCGACTTAAGGACCAACAATGATTCTGCTTTTCCTCCAAGTCGTAGTCATTGCAGGGGTGGCGATCTACCTTCTACGCTGGCGCGCCGGGGTGCGCCGGCGCAATGCGCAGTCTTGGGACTCGCTTCTGGCGCGGCTTCGTCCAGATTGGAGCGCTCGTGAGCTGAGCGATCAGTTCCTCTGGAAAGAGGGAGTGAGCGCCACGCCCGAGGATGCCTGGAAGCGCATGGAAGGCCCCAAGGGTCTGTGGACGATGTACCAGAATGCGCGGGTCATGCTGGAGATGGCCGACTATGCCGACCGGCACGACCAAAATGTGGACCGGCTGCTTTTGGAGACGCTGCGCAGCGACGCGATGCAGATTCGGGTATGCGTTCTGATGGCCTTGGCCCAGTACGGATTTTCGCAGGCCAGCGAAGGCGTTCGCGTGAACGCCTATCGGGCCGCAACGATGTATACAGGCATGGCCGCCCGGATGACCCAACTGCTGCAGGAACACGCCGCGATGGTCGTCCCCGATTTTGTTGCAGCTATGTAGAGTGGCTTCCTCCTCCAAAACAAAAAACCCGGCCACGGCCGGGTTTTTTGTTGGTTTGCAGGGAAAGTTTAAGCCGGATTGGCGGCGAGAAACCCGTTGATCCTGGCATATTCCTCGTCGCTGAGACGGAAATCGAGCGCGGGGGCCAGCCCTTCGACTTGCTGGGGACTGCGCCCGCCCACGATGGCGGCAGTGATCGCGGGATTGTGGAGCGTCCAGGCGACGGCCACCACGCCGGGGCCGACTTGATGCCCGCTGCCGATCTCTTTGAGCAGCTCTACCAAGCGCAGATTGCGGCTGAGACGCGGCTCGTTGAACTCGACAGAGCGCCGGCGCCAGTCGTCGGCCGGAAGGGCGGCGACACGCTCGGCGGTCATTTTGCCGGTGAGAAGGCCGGAGACCATGGGCGAATAGTTAATCACGCCGATGCCGTTCTCTTTCGCAAACGGAAGGATCTCCTTCTCGACGGCGGGGCGCAGCATGGAGTAGGGCGGCTGCAGGCTGGTGATGGGCGCAATCTTGAGGGCGCGCTTCATCTGATCGACATTGAAATTCGACACGCCGATCCAGCGGATCTTGCCCTGCTCGCGAAAGCGCGCCAGGGTTTCCCAGGCTTCTTCGATCTCCTCCTCCGGATTCGGCCAGTGAATCTGGTAAAGGTCGATGGTTTCGCGGCCCAGCCGGCGAAGCGAACCCTCCAGTTCCTCGGCCAGCGAGGCGGCACGGAGGGAGCGGTAGATGGAGCGGTCCTCGTGCCAGCGCATGGAGCACTTGGTGAAGACATAAGGCTTTTGGGAAGATGACTTGATCGCCTCGCCAACGACCTCCTCGGAGTGGCCGAGTCCGTAGATGGCTGCGGTGTCAATCCAGTTGACGCCGAGGTCGAGGGCGCGATGGATGGCGGCGATGGATTCGCGGTCGTCCTGGGGTCCCCAGGCAAACTCCCAGTTGCCGCCGCCGATGGCCCAAGCGCCAAAGCCGATGGGCGTGAGTTGAAGGTCGGAGTTTCCGAGGGTGCGGAGGGCGAGCGATGCAGTCTTTGTCATAGCTGATCATCAGATGATCACAGGGAACGATAGGTCGCCAGAAAATTCCAATTCTGCGGGACCGCGGTTTCATGCCGGTGCGAGCGGCAGCGTCTGCCGACAAACTATAATGAGCCATCGGTTTACCGAACGCCCCGGCACGGATGGTCTTGGTTTACCGGCCTTCGCGTGGTTCGAGCAGTGAGGTCGGTTTCAGAATGAGCAGCGAAGAGCGAATCCTTGTGACCGGCGCGACTGGTTTTCTCGGAGTGCAACTGGTGGGCGAACTTCTGGCTCGCTATCCCGAGGCCAGACTGGCGCTTCTGATCCGCGACAGAGCGGGACAGGTTGGCCAGCAGCGCTCGGATTCGATCGTTCCCGCAGCGGAGCGATACCGTGTCGAGGTTTATCGGGGAGACGTGAGCCAGCATCACTGCGGGCTGGACCCGGCTGCTTACGAGCGCCTGACTGCGGAGACGACGCGTGTGATTCACTCCGCCGCCACGGTGCGATTCGATCACTCGCTGGACGAGGCGAGGCGCATCAACGTGGAGGGCACGCGGCACATGCTGGATTTTGCCGCCGGTATGCGGCAGCTTCGCAGCCTGGCGTACGTGGGAACGGCCTACGTGGCGGGAGAGCGCACGGGGCTGGTGAGCGAAGACGAGTTGGCGGTCGGACAGAGCTATCGCAACACGTACGAGCAAACGAAAGCCGAGGCGGAGGCACTGGTGCGCTCGCGGCTGGGTTCGCTGCCGGGGATGATTTTGCGTCCCAGCATCATCGTGGGAGATTCGCGCACCGGCGTGACGTCGAGCTTCAAGATGATGTATTGGCCGCTGAAAATTTATGCGCGCGGATTGTGGCGCACCGTTCCCGGGTTTCCCGATGCGGTGTTGGACATTGTGCCGGTGGATTATGTGGCCACTTCGGTGGCGCGACTGCTGTTTGACGAATCTGCTTTGGGCTGCACGGTGCACCTGTGCGCAGGACCGCGCGACAGCGCAACCATTGAACAGATTGCGCAGCGCGCCATGGAATATTTCCATGCACGGGAGCCGCGCTACGTGGACCCGAAGTTCTTTTTCGCGACTGTGCGGCCGCTGCTGTTTCTGTTGCTGTGGGGACGCAAACGGCGGGTACTGCGCGACGGCCGAGCCTATCGCGACTACTTTTCGATGCGCATGCAGTTTGACACCACCAATGCGGAGCGGCTACTGGGGCCGGTGGGCGTGTACCCGCCGCCGGTGCTGGATTACCTCGACCGCCTGTTTTATTATTGCGTGGCCAGCGAGTGGGGCCGCAAACCGGTCGCCGCGCAATGAACCTTTTCCGCAGAATTCAACTGGCGCGCGACCGCACCGTGACGGTCGCCAATCTGATTGACGAACTATTGCGCCGACAAGGGGATTGCGAAGTCTCGGTGGGCGACGACAGCCGTTTTCGTCTGGCGGAACTGCACGCAGACATCTGCAACCTCGACGCGTTTCTCCGCCGATCTATCGAGTTGCGTCCGGGCCAGGCGGTCGCCATTTATCGCACGAATGACCGGCGCTGTTTCCATTGGTTCCTGGCGATCATCCGTGCAGGCGGAATCGCGATTCCGCTGAACCCGCAGCTCTCGCTGGCGGAGGTGCGCCGCATCCTGGCCGATAGCGGGACGGAAGTCGTGGTCACGGACAAAGCGGCTTTCGAGCGCACCATTGCCGACCGCACAGCGCTCAATGTGCGCACGTGGATTGAGGACGACACCGAGGCCGAGACGCTGGATGGATTCTTGCGTTTTCGCGGAACGAGCGCGGACAACGAGGCACCGTTTCCGCCGACCGCGATCGATCCGGCGGCGACCATCGCAGTCTTCCACACATCCGGGACCAGCGGATTTCCCAAAGGAGCGGCGCTGTCGAGCAATGCGTTGCTGGGTGCGCGCGCATCCACAGTGTTAGCCGGGCTGTTTCTGGGACCGAGCGACCTGGCGCTGATCGCACTGCCCTGGTCGCACATCATGGCGGTGAGCATCGCGCTCTACGGCTTGATGGCGGGCATCCGCGGCTGCTTCCTGGATCGCTTCGATAACGCGAGCGCGCTGGACCTGGTGGAGCGCTACGGGATCACCACCTTCGTTGGCGTTCCGGCGATGTTTGCGCGGCTGGTCAACAGCAATCCAGAACCGGACAGGCTCAAGAGCGTGCGAGCGTGGCTCTCGGCCAGCGACCATCTACCCACAGAAGTTCGGCGAGAACTGCGAAAATTCGGCGCACTGGTGCGGCTGCCGGGAGGGCGGCGCATTCCTCCGGTGTTTTTGAACGGCTATGGGATGGTGGAACTGGGCGGGCTGGCCATGATGGGCGTTGATTTACCGTTCGTGCCGGGCAGCGGCGACTTGTGTTTTCCCGTGCCGCCCTTTCGCATCCGCGTGGTGGATGAAGACGGTCGGATTGTTCGGGCAGGCGTAACGGGCGAGTGCCAGATTCGACGCCGCGGGCTTGATCCGCATTATTGGAAGGACAAGGACCATGGCGAGGACCTGCTGACAAGCGATGGATGGATGCGCACCGGCGACCTGGCGACACGCAACCGGCTGGGCCTGATCCGCCTGGTGGGACGCATGAAAGATGTGATCAAATGCGGCGGCTACTCGGTTTACGTTCGCGAACTGGAAGAGGCAATGCAGGCTCATCCAGCGGTTGCGCGGGCGGTAGCCTTCGGCCTGCCCCACAAGGAGAAGGGGGAGATTCCGGTAGCCGCGGTCGAATTGCAGGTGGGCACGGTGACGAGCGAAAGCGAACTGATGGCGTGGTGCAGGCAGCGTCTTGCGGCGTACAAATCGCCGCGCCGCATCTGGATTCTCAAGGAGGGCGAGTTACCGCAGAATCCCAATGGAAAGGTGCTGCGGCGTGTGCTGCGCGAGCGATTTTCGCAGGGCTCCGATTGCACGGTGAGTTGAGCAGGCAGACATGAGCGATGAAGAGATTCAAGAAGGTTGTCGCGCGTTAATGATCCGCCCCTTGAAGAGTGTTGCACCTTCGCTGTACAGAGCGATGTGATCGTCAGGTCCTGCAGACAACTTCCCCAGCGTTCTCTTCCACCGTTTTTCCAACATGGAGTATTCGCATTCCGTCTCCGATTCCGCAGGCGAGAAATGAGCTCGCGTCTCCACCCCAAGTAGGAGACGCGCCTCCTACTTTTGGAGGTTGTGCCGCTCACTGCCAGCCCCGATAATCCGGCCTGACCAACTGGCTTCCCCATTTGTGTCTCCAATTCATGGTCTTGCCGAGGGTATCCCGCGTGACATACCTTGACGTTCTCTCTGCGTGCGAGCGCCTGCGGCATGCTTCCCTGCTGCTTGTGCGGTCCCAGTGCCGCTCCGGTCTTTGGGCCGGCGTGGCTGTCGCCCTCCTTTCCTTGATCGCCTCACCCCTGCTGGCTCAGCAATATGCCACGCTCACTCTCACCGTCGATGACCCTTCCGGGAGCACCGTTCCGCAAGCAAAAATATCCGTCCGCAACGTCGATACGGGAATTCTGCGGACCGCAGTTTCAGACAAACTCGGACTGGCTGTGATTCCAGGTCTGCCGGCCGGACAATATACGCTCACCGTTGGCGCCGATGCCTTCAGCACCTACGAGGCGCCGCTGACTCTGACGCTCGGCCAAGTCGCTTCTTTGCAAATTACGCTCCGCATCCACGCGGCGGCAGAGCAGGTGGAAGTGCACGATACGACGCAAGGCGTGGAAACGGAAAAGACGGAAGGCAGCCAGGTCATCGACCCCGCACAGATATCCGACCTGCCCATTTCGGACCGCGACTTCATTGACTTTGTGCTGCTCACGCCGACGGCCACAGTCGGGCGCGATTCGAGCACCGCGGCTCAATCGGCTTTCCAGGAGACGGTTCTCGAAATCAGCTTCGGAGGATTGCGCGAGACGCACAGCGTCTTTTATGGATTGGACGGAATCAATTACACGACGACAGTCTCCGGCGTTCAGCGCGTGAGCCCGTCGCTCGATTGGGTTCAGGAGTTTCGCGTTGTGGATGGACCGGATGCCGCCGGCGGCGGGCTCAACCTCGGAGCGGCCGTAAACACCATCACCAAATCAGGGACCAATGATCTGCACGGCTCGCTTTATTACTATGGGCGCAACAACAAGTTGGATGCCAACAACCTGCTGTCCGCGCCCGGCTTCGACACACTGCGTTTCAATCAGTACGGGGCGACCGTCGGCGGCCCGGTGCGCAAGGACAAGATGTTCTACTTTGCCGGGTATGAGGGTCAGCGCCGCGCGCAATCGCCCATCTACTCGCACTTCATTTTGCACTGCATCGACACCGAGGGCTGCCTGGGGCCGGGCACTCCGAGCATCAATGAAGTCAAGGCTGATCTGGGTCTGACGCCCGAGAACCTGGGATCGATTTTGCAGATCGGCGACTATGACAACGCCTTCGGGAAAGCGACCGATGTGTTGAGCGACCGTAGCACTCTGAATGCCGGCTACTTATTCACCAATGTAAGGAATGGCAATACAGCAGCCGCCTCGCCCGGCCAGGGATTGCCTTCGAGCTATCGCGACAATCGCATTCACGATCAAACGGCGTACGCGAACCTCTTTCACCTCTTCAGTGGTCGATGGGCCTCGGAGAGTTCCCTCGCTTTTGGCCGGCGAATCTTTTACATGGATCCGGTGGGAGCAGGGTTTGAGCCCACCATCAATGTTGCCGACACGCTCTATAGCGGCGGATTCCTGGGCGGCGTCGATTTCTACAGCGAGCATCATTTCCAATCGAGAGAAGCACTGACCTACACGCACGACTCCAATTCCATCAAGATCGGCGCGGAGTTTGAGCCCATATGGTTTTCTGCGCAAACACCGTACTTCACTCCCGGCGTCGGCATCTTCAGCCCACAGAGCTTTTTCGGCGCCGGACCGTTCAGCCACTTTGGTCCCGGAACCGCGGTCGAATTCCTCTTCCAGCAAACCCAGGCGGATTTTGGAAACCAGGTTCCGCAACGGTCGTTGCCCTTTCAGAATGGCTTCTATGACGGCCCCGATGGCCCCGCCCGCGAAGCCGCAGATGCTGTCGCATTCTGGCACAAACTGGCGGGCTTCTATGTTGAAGATCAGTGGAGAGCGCGGCCCAATCTCGCGCTTTCCTTCGGCATTCGTTACGATCTCGATTTTCTACCGTCGGCTAACGACCTGAGGATCGTCGGCAGAATGAATCCCACCAAATTTGGCAACGTTCAGCCGCGCGTCGGTGTGGCGTACGCATTTCGGAATGGGAAAGGCGTGGTGCGCTCGGGCTTCGGCTTGTACACCGGCTCCGTCGAATACAGCAGCCTGGTCAACGGATGGCACGGCGCGTCCGCCTTCACACACATGAACCAGCCGCTGGTCAGCGAATTCGCCGATCCGGTGAATGACTTGACCGGTTTTGGCCCGGCAGGCATGGTGGGAACCGCGGGGCCTGTGTTAGCTGGCGCGGCCTTCTCCAACTTCACGCACAATGGCATTTACCCGGCTCCTTCCATCCTGAAGCAGTTTCCGCTGGGCTTTGTGAAGCGAGACCTTCCGTCCAACTACTCCGAACATGCAAGCCTGGAAATTGAAAACGAGATCGGCAATGGCTGGCATCTCACGGCCGGATACCACTATCTTCATGCGTCGCGCCTGCTCAGCTCCAACACCATCAATGGCGTCCCCGATGGCACTCTCTCCGATGGCAGGCAGAAATTTCAGCCGGCCGATCCCAACTTCGGATTCGTTTTATATGCAACAGCTTCAGGATGGTCTATCTACAACGCCGGAAGCCTCCTTCTCCGCAAGGATCTCGCGCATCGATATTCCGTGCTGGCCAATTATGTTTATGGCAAATCCATCGATGTTGCGACCGAAGCTCAACTGCAAGACGAGCCACAAAACTATCTGGAGCCGCAACTGGACCGCGCAGTCAGCGACAACGACGTTCGCCATCGGCTGGTCTTGACCCTCATGGGAGAGTCGCCGGCGAACTGGCCCGCGCCGCTGCGCAACTTCGAATTCTCAATGCTCAACACCTTGCAGAGCCCGCAATACTACAGCATCCTCGCCGGCTCCGATGTAAATGGCGATGGATTTCCGTTCAATGATCGTGTCGGCACCATTGGCCGAAACAGTTATCGCGGCGCATCGTTCTACGACACCGATATTCGTCTGCAGAGACTCTTCAACGTAACGGAGCGATTCAAACTCAACGCCAGTGCGGAAGCGCTGAATCTCTTGAATCGCGTGAACGTGCAAGACGTGGATCAAGTGTACGGCGCGGGGGAGTTCGCTGGGGCGATTCCAAAAAGTTACGGAGACGGCGTGACAAGTCCGGCAAATCCCACGTTTGGAAGTCCCACGTTTGCCGGCGCAGCGCGACAGTTCCAGCTTTCATTGAAGTTGAAGTTCTAGCAGCGTAACTGGCCAGATTTGCAGGAGGGAAAAAGGATGTCGACGACTCAAGCTGCCGCACGCCCCAGTCAAGACCAGCCCAATCCGCGACGCCCCCGGCGAGACAGTTATCGCCCAAAACCGGAGACGCTTGCGCTACTCAAAGTTTCCGGGAATCCAATCAACGGACTGGGAGAGTCGACGCCCCGCCGGCCATCGCCATTCTTCTGGCATCCGCCCGATCTGCACCCATGGGAAGAACTGCAAATTGTGGCGCGCCAAAGCTCGCGCAATTGCCCCGGTTCAGAAGAAGCGTTTCGTGCGGCCTATGACTACCCTGAGCTTATTCCAGTAGCTGCGGAGCGAAGCGAAACCCCGGCCGAGCAACTCGCCGCCGAAGCAACTGCTTTCGTACTGGCCCACGAGGCCGATGCGGTCGGCATTGCGCCGATGGATCCGCTCTACATCTTCGAGGGGTATACGATCAACGAACCGTGGGTGATCGTCCTTGCGCTCGCGCATAATTATGAACGGCTCAAGGAGGTCCCCTCCGACGAGACGAACGGCGTCGGAGTGGTTGACGTCGGCGATCAATATGCGCGCGGCACGCGGTCTTCCTATGCACTTGCAAACTGGATCCGCGCCCGCGGCTACAACGCCAATCCCTATCCCGGCCCCTCGGCCGGCGCACTCGTCCTCATTCCGCCGGCCATTGCCTCGGGCCTCGGAGAACTCGGCAAACACGGCTCGTTGATCAGCCGGCACTTCGGAGCCGGCGTGCGTCTTGCTGGTGTCACCACCGACATGCCACTTGTGGCGACGAAGCCCGATCGGTTCGGTGCGGACGAATTCTGCAAGACCTGCCAGGTCTGCACCAATGCGTGTCCTCCCGGCGCCATTTCAGAGAACAAGCAACTGGTGCGCGGCGTGGAGCGCTGGTATGTGGACTTCGACAAGTGCATCCCCTTCTTCGCGGAGGCCGCATCGTGCGGAATCTGCATCGCCGAATGCCCCTGGACGCGGCCGACCGTGCGCCCCAAGCTGTTGACCACCATGGCCCGTCGTCTTGATCAGACGCCCCCCGCAGTTTGAAGCCTCGACTCACGCACAGAAGGGACGCATGCTTGCCTGACATTATTCCTGTGGAAGTTCCAGAGATTTCCCTGCACTACCAAGGATGGCGCGTTGTTGCTGCGGCATTCTTCGGCGTAATGGTTGGCTTCGGCGCCCTGGTTCCGTATACGTTCAGCCTGTTCCTCGCTCCGCTGCATGAGGCGTTTGGATGGCAGCGCGAAGCCATCTCGATGGCATTCGGAATCACCGCGATGACCATCGCCCTCTGCTCGCCGGGCATCGGTCATCTGCTCGACCGCTATCCGCCGCGCAGAATCATCCTGCCGGCAGTTGTCGTGTTCTCAGCCGGAGTGGCGTCTCTCTCGTTTCTCGGGCCCCATATTGCGCAGTTTTACTTGTCCTATTTCGTGTTGGGAATCGTGGGCAACGCCACCGCTCAGCTTGCATACTCGCGCGCGATCTCGACGTGGTTTGTTGAAAGGAGAGGACTGGCCTTCGCACTGATGTTGGCGGGAGGCGGCGTTGGCTCGATCCTGCTGCCGATCTTGGCTCAGCACTGGATCGAGGCATATGGGTGGCGCGCAGCCTATCTTGGCCTCGGCGGCCTGGCGCTGCTGGTTGGATTTCCCCTGACGGCGCTGCTCGTTCGAGAGAGGCCAGCCGCCCTCCGCGCAGCCAATCATCCTTCCGCGACGGGCATGTCCGTCCGGCAGGCGATGCGCAGCAGCATTTTCTGGGTACTGATGCCATCCATCCTGCTTTATGCGCTCAGCGCCAACGGCGCCATTGCGCATCTCTCCGCCATCCTTACCGGCTACGGCGTTGCGGCGCACAGCGCAGCCCTCGCGCTTTCCGTATTGGGTGCTTCGGGGATTGTGGGTCGCATCGTAACCGGCCACTTGCTTGACCGCTACTTCGCGCCGCGCGTCTCCATGGGCATGCTCTTGCTCTGCAGTGGAAGCCTCATCCTGCTGGCTCACGCGCACTCGACGGGCATCGGCATTACTGCCGCCGCGCTGCTGGGCTTCGGCCTCGGCAGCGAGGCCGACGTCACGCCCTACCTGATTGCCCGCTATTGCGGACTGAAGAATTTCTCCATGCTCTATGGTCTGAGTTGGACCGCCTATGCCATCGGTGGCGCAATCGGACCGGTGGTCACTGGAAGAGCGTTCGACCACGCCGGCGCTTATCAAAGCAGCTTCATCACGCTGCTTTCCCTGCCCTGCCTGGCTGGCGCTCTGCTCACTCTGCTCCTGCCGCAATACGAGACACAAACGGCGGCCGCTACCAGCCTGAACATCCTGGCGCCCTCTTCTGGCACCGATTGAACAGAACCGGGTGCGTTACCACGCCCGGCGTCGTCTTTCTCACGACGCGAACGTGTCGCTCAGGCGTTCTCCGTGAATACCGCGCTTTGAAGTCTTGACAGAGCTGCAACGCCATCAAATTCTCCCCTGCCATGCTTTCAGGGGAGAATTTGAGTGCTACTGCACGCTGGGAGGGATAGATCAGGCTTAAATATTGTCGAACATTTGGGGCGGCTAGTGGGGATCGAACCCACGACATCCTGTGCCACAGACAGGCGTTCTGCCACTGAACTATAGCCGCCATGTTCCGTTCCAATTGTAGCATCGAAACCGGGCTGGCAAACTTGGCCTCTCTGAGGAGGCTAGCGGGCCCAAAAGGGACCAATGCACCTCGGCAACAACCGGACTGGAGACATGGCCGTCGCGACAGCCAAAAGGACCCAGGTGGCATCCGAACTGCCGACTCGCTCTTGCTCGAACCGCCGCCCCCGACAGTTCCGGGCGAGTTCGTCGGCACATGATGCAAGACTGAGTCCTTTCCGCCATTGGCTGCGCTGGTGGGATTGGGTTTGCCGCACCCATTGCGTTGGTGGTTTGGCTCCTTATTTGCTCCTACCTTGGCCCCTCACTCGCTCATGGGCGCCAGCTCAAGGTCCAATACGAAACAAATTCGCGCTACAATCGAAGAGTGTCGGGGCGTGGCGCAGCCTGGTAGCGCATCTGCTTTGGGAGCAGAGGGTCGGAGGTTCGAATCCTCTCGCCCCGACCATTCTTCATTTGTAAGTATCCTCCGGCAGAGCCGGAGGCTTTAGGATGTGAGCCGCTCAAAGCGGCTTGGGCGGGGTCGCTGACGCGGCCCCGACGTTATTGCGGCCGCCTTGTGGGCGGCTACTTCCACATCCG
>Ga0224529_1000733_pt1 | contig 23218 bp, 23 predicted proteins | sample CBST50metaG_FD_179893 | JGI IMG/M metagenome (GOLD analysis project Ga0224529, IMG submission 179893) | Peat soil microbial communities from Stordalen Mire, Sweden - C.B.S.T50 | ecosystem: Environmental > Terrestrial > Soil > Wetlands > Peat | place: Sweden: Norrbotten County, Stordalen Mire... | reverse complement strand
GACGGAAATCTCTGCCTGCGGCGACTCACCCATCGGGTGACACCTCTCATGACGATTAAACCCGCTACCAGTCTACCCTTTGACACGATTTCCACTGGACAACTGCCGGATAGGGGTTCATTTCCGTGGAAGAATCTTTCGCGCAGTGGAAAAAAGCCCCAAAGTACGTGGCGGAATATGATGCGCTGGAGGGGGAGTTTGCCCTGGCGTCGGCCATGATCAAGGCGCGGAGCGATGCGAATATGACGCAGGAGCAGGTGGCCAAAGCGATGGGAACCACGCAGGCCGTGGTTGCGCGCCTGGAAAGCGGCCGTGGGTTGCCATCGACGCGCACGCTGGAACGGTTTGCGAAGGCCACGCGCACGCGCCTGCGCATCAGCTTCTTCCACCCCGGCGGCGAGAACCTGCCGCTGGGAACCCCGTTGCGCGGAAGACCCAGAGCCGCGAAGGCCCGTTGAAGCAAGGGATGCGAGCGGCAAGAAGTACAAGGAATGCCACGGCGCGGGAAAGTAAGCGGTCCGGACTGATCGAGAGCATGGCCTTTACGGCATCAAGAGCGGTCTGCCGTTGCATGGCTGGCCCACGGATGACCTGAAGCTTTTGGACCGCTACAATCAAAGCCGATGATCCAGTTCCTCTATCTCGGCCGCGTCGACTACGGCGACGGGCTGCGCCTCCAGGCAGAGATTGCCGGCCTCGTCGCCGAAGGCCGCCTGCCCAACGTGCTGCTGCTGCTCGAACATCCGCCTGTAATCACGCTGGGCCGCCACGCGCACCGCTCGAACATCCTGGCTTCGGATGATCTGCTGGCCCTGCGCGGCGTCGCCGTCCACCAGATTGACCGCGGCGGCGATGTCACCTACCACGGCCCCGGCCAGTTGGTTGGCTACCCCATCTTCAACCTGCGCGCCCTGGGCAGCCCGAGCGGCGGCCGCATGGGCCCGAAGGCGTTTGTGCATGGCGTCGAGGAGGCGCTGATTGGCCTCTGCGGCGGCTTTGGCGTGCGTGCCGGGCGGATTGACGGCCTGACCGGCGTCTGGTGCCCTGCGGACGGCAGTTGCGGCGCGGAGAAAGACGCTAAGATCTGCGCCATTGGCATTCACATCTCCCGTGGCATCACCTCGCACGGCTTCGCCTTCAACGTCACCACCGATCTCGGCAATTTCGACCTGATTATTCCCTGCGGCATTCCCGATCACCCGGTCACCAGCCTGCAACAGGAGGTTGGCGGCTCTGTTAGTCTGCCCTCGCTCGAAGCCATTGCCCAGCAGGCCGCGCGGCATTTTGGGCGCGTCTTCGGCCAACGGGTGGAAGCGGCTGAGAGCCTGGCGGCCTTGCGCGCTCAGGCCGCGGCGGCGCCGCGACCGTTTCCTGCCGAAGACACGCCCCTGCGGCTTCCGGCGGAGGTCAAGCGCCTGCGCGGCGACGCCGAGCCGCCGGTCCGCGCCTGAGCCGTCAAAAGCCGCCGCTCAAGGCCCTACACATAATTGGGTGCCCCACCCTCGCGACTGTCATTCTGAGCGAAGTCGAAGAACCTGCGTTTCGTTCCTTTGTCGCTAGGGTGGGATCGCACGATGCAAATCTTTTGGGCCGGCACAAAAGTTTCGCCGAAATGTGACCTTCATGGTTCACCGCGCACGATTTTAGTGGCGAAGAAGCAGGGGGATGTTCGATATTCCTTGCAATATGCGTTTGCCCACAGGTGATTCCTTACTGGTGCAGATTATGGACGCGTCGTTCGCCGAGACGGCGCAACACGCGGGCGAGCGGCTGCTCTGTCGGAAGGGTTGCACGCAGTGCTGCCACGGAGCTTTCGTCGTCAATCCGCTGGACGTGCTGCGCCTGCGCGCCGGCATGGACCTTCTGCGCGCCACGAAGCCGGAGCTCGCAAAAGAGATCGACCATCGCGCGCAGATATGGGTGGCTGAACAAGAGTCGAGCTTTCCCGGAGATGCGCAAACTGGCGTGCTGGGCACATCCAACTTCGACCGGGAGCGCTTTGAGAGCTTCGCCAACGAAGCGCCCTGCCCGGCGCTCGACCCGGAATCCGGCGGCTGCGACCTCTACGCCTGGCGGCCGCTGACCTGCCGCATCTTCGGTCCGCCAGTGCGCATGGGGGACGGCAATGCGCTGGCCCACTGCGAACTGAATTTTGCCGGCGCGACCAACGAAGAGGTTGCCGCCTGCGAAATGATTGTCCCCTTCGATCTGGAGGCGGCGCTGCTGGCCGAGATCCCCTCGAACAGCGAGACCGTAGTGGCGTACGCGCTGCTCGGCTAACGGCCGTTTTCTTCAGGGCAAACGCATCTGAATTCAGATTCCGCGGCCGCGCGCGGGGGGACTATTCTATTGGAACGGAGGCTCGAAACATGATCGACATCAAGTCCGTTCGCCTGGAATTTCCGGCCGACGCCAACATCATTGTTGGCCAGGCGCACTTCATCAAGACGGTGGAAGATTTGTATGAGGCGATTGCCACCACCGCGCCGCAAGCCAAGTTCGGCCTCGCCTTCAATGAAAGTTCCGGCGCGTGCCTGACCAGATTCGACGGCAATGACAAGGCGCTCCAAGAGATTGCCGTAAAAAATGCGCAATTGCTGGCCGCGGGGCACACCTTTGTGATCGTTCTCGCGGTGGCCTACCCGATCAATGTTCTGAATGCCATCCGCAACGTGCCTGAAGTCTGCTCGATCTTCTGCGCCACGGCCAATCCGGTCGAAATCATTGTGGCGCACACCGAGCAGGGCCAGGGCGTGCTCGGCGTGATTGACGGCGCATCGCCGAAGGGCGTCGAAGGCCAGGACGACATTGCGTGGCGGCATGACCTGCTGCGCAAGATCGGCTACAAACGCTAGTTTTCTGACTGATTGCAGTTGTAGCGGATGCCCCACCCTCGCCGTGTATTTGTTTTTGCGGCTAGGGTGGGATTCCTCTACACCATCAGGAAAAGTGCCCTAGGTTTCTGACTGCTTGAAGTTTTAGCAATGCCATGCGCCCCAGCTCCGGATCTTCGGAATTGGGGCGCATCGAATTCCAGGGCGCGAAATCATCCGGTCAGAACGCGACGCCGTCGCGGATCACGCTGTAGGCCTCGTTGATCGCGGCCATCTGTTCGGTGGCAAGCTGGCGCGCTTCTTCCGTCCGGCGCTCAAGCCGGTCGGGATGCCACTGGCTGGCCATGCGCCGGTAGGCGGTTTTGATCTGCTCCCGCGTGTCGTCCGCCGTCACTCCCAGCAACCGGCAGGCGCGCTGCCGCGTCATGGAGTGGGTTGCCTGCGGGCGGCTGTTCTCTTCGGGAGAAGTCTCCCACTCTTGCGGCGCATGATATTCCGTTTGCGCGGCGGGCTCAGCAGAAAATGGCGGCAGCCAGCCAGCGGTCTGCGCAACGGGTGCAGCCTCTACCGCCGGAAAGCGATCCGCATACAACGCCCGCTGCTGGATGAAGAACAGTGTTCCCATATTGTTGAATTCACGGAATGCACGACCCTGACGTTCGAGATCCTGCCGTCCGGCCCGTCTCTGCCGCCAGCGCTCGGCCGCCGTCGTCGCGCCCAGGGTCCAGCTTTCTTCAAAAAAGATCGGGTCGGTCTCTGGATCGTCTTCGAGAAGCCCGCTGGCGAAGATTCCCGCCTGATTGGGTTCAGGAATTGCCGCGTACTGGCCGGCTTCGCGCATCCTTGCATCCAAACCGCAATCCATCTGGGCTTCCATTCCTTGACCTCTGCCAGCGCATCCGCCGTACTGCCGCGGCCTTTCGCCTGAGCTATGCCGAGTACTTCGGTAATTGGGTTATCGGCAAGGGGAAAGAAAATTTCAGTAGGATAAGGCAGGAAGTTGGGAATGCGTCCTTGGCCAGCGCGAAATCGGCGCGGATTTGACTTCAGAGGCCTGTTTTTGCGAAACTCAATACTGCTGCCGGTTCAGCGCGGTGCGCTGAATTTATGTCTAGTGCCGAAGTGGCGGAATTGGCAGACGCGCATGGTTCAGGTCCATGTACTCGCAAGGGTGTGGGGGTTCGAGTCCCCCCTTCGGCACCAAAAGTTCTGTAGGATATTGATTTAAGCTAGCTTGCAATAGGTTGAGGGGGCTTCCTGATCGCCTTCCTGGCTTTTTTGCAAAAAAGACGGCCTGAGGTTTCTGCTGAAATCAATGTACTTGGTTTCAGGAGAAGAAACCTTGGCAAATCGTACAGCTCAACTATACAAATACATCAAACTATCCTCCGAACGGCGCGATTGCAAGGCATCAAACCCCATGCCGTCCTGACACCGGACAAATCATCTCTTACGCCGGCACGATCGTCGGCAAAATGGATGGCCGCCAAAGGTTTTCAGCAATTGTGCAAGGTGAAGACGCTGGCGGCAGGGACGCGGCTCAGCACATGGCCTTATGCAAAAAGCCCTCAAGCCATCCAAGACGGATGATTTGAGGGCTTTTTAGATCGCCTGATAGCGGCTTATTGCGCTGCTGGTGGCGCGGGCGCGGGCTCTGCTGCTGCTGCCGGCGGAGCCGCAGCGGGTTTCGGCCTGGGCGCAACCGGCGCTGCCGCGGCTGGCTTCGGCTTGGGCGCTTCCTGCTTCTTTGAGGGCGCCAGAATGGCGTGCAGGGTATTGCCTTCCATGCGCGGCATGAACTCCACAATTGCCGCATCGCCAATGTCCACGATCAGCTTGTTGATGATTTTGTAGCCCAGGTCGCGGTGGGACATCTGGCGGCCGCGGTAACGCAGGCTGGCCTTCACCTTGTCTCCGCCGGCCAGGAAGCTGAGCGCCTTGTTCTTCTTGGTCTGGTAGTCATGCTCATCCACGGTCACGGAGAACTTGACCTCCTTGAGCGTCACTACCTTCTGGTTTTTCTTGGCGGCGCGCTCGCTCTTTTCCTTTTCATAGAGGAAGCGGCCATAGTCCTGAATGCGACAGACCGGGGGAACCGCGTTGGCCGAAACCTCGACCAAGTCAAGGCCGCGCTCGCGGGCGATTCTCATCGCCTCAAAGGGCTGCAGAATGCCCAACTGTTCGCCGTTTTCGTCGATTACGCGAATCTCGCGCGCGCGAATCCGTTCATTGATGCGAATAAAGGACTTTGCCGAACGTTTATCGAATGCGATGGTACTCCTCCAAAGGTCGCCCCTGCCTGCCACCGGCCACAGCCGGATTCGCCGCAAGCATACAAGCGCACCCTGAGTATACCATTGGTCCGGTTCGCTTTGATGCGCCGTTTTTGCCGAATGGGCAAACGGAGTGCGCCAAAAGGACAGGAATCAATGCCGGAATCGTTCCCGGCGGAAACCCTCAGCGTGAAAATCAACGATCCAGAAGCTGCTCAGCTACCACTGAAATATTGTGTAAGTGTAATACTATCAATAATCTACTTTTTCTGGATCGACCAGCTAAAAGCCGATTTTCCCATCCGCCAGAAAATAAACTCCGATGCAGACCACCACGGCCGCTGTCCAGCGCCGCCGGTCCACGTTTTCCTTCAGGAAGAGCTTGGCCGCAATGGCGTCGGTAACCACGTTGAGCGAGGCCGAGGCGGGCGCCACCAGGCTCAGGCTCAGATGGTTCAGCGCGAAGAGCAGCGAAAAAAAGGAGAGCGCCAGAAAGCTGACTCCGCAATAGAAAAGCGGGCAGGTGACAACGGCGCGAATGGCGCCCTTCAGTCCCGAGTGGGCACGAATCTGATCCAGGTCGCCAATCGACTTCATCGCTCCGGCGGTCAGCACTTCGCCGGCCGTCGAGGTGAGCACGATGGCTGCGATCATGGCGGTAGCGGTCCAGAATCCTGGTTGCGCGGCAGGGTAGGAAAGGGTCATTGCGCTGGCTTCTCTCCGAGCGGAACGGCCGCTTCCCCGGCAGCGGAATTCGCCGGCGGCCTTTCGGTCAAGGCTGGCCCCCGCGCCACAAAGCCAACGCCCAAGGTAATCAGCACAATTCCCGCCCAGCGTTCGAGAGAAACCGGCTCGTTCAGCCAGAAGCGCGCAATCAGCGCGACAACCACGTTGCCCAAAGCCGTGGCGGGCAGCACAAAAGTCAGATCGGCCCAGGAAAGCGCGGTCAAATAGCTGGCGAAGAAGCCGATCAACAGCGCAATGCCCAGGGCAATCCAGGGCGTGAAGACCGCCGCGATAAGCGAGGCTGGATGGGCCAGCGTGATCGTTGGCAGGTGGGTCATGCCGCGCGAAAGGCAACTGTCGCCCAGCGGCGCGCAGAGGGAAACCAGCCCCAGAATCATGTATTGCCGCGGCAAAAGTTTGTAATGACCCATTGGTGAAACGAACTTCCTCTATTCTTAGACGGTAAGAAACCGGGAACGGCTGCAAGGACGCCGCCCTCGATGGAATCGGTACCGTTATGCGTTGGTGGCGGCTGGCGGGCCGGCCTGGTTGCCACGCGCCGTTTTCACCATCTGCTTGCGCTGCGAGCGCAGCTTGAGGAACGACTTGGACTCTTCGTAGAGCCGGTGCAGATCGCGATTGACCAGCGCCTTCCAAACCACGCGCAAGGCCTGCTTGGGCCGGAAGAAATACTCATCGTAGAAGCTGCTGACCATTTCAAGCACATAGTCAGTAGAAAGCCCCGGATACTCGATGTGGGCCAGTTGGTGGCCGCCGGCATCGCCCATCGAAGCCGTCTTGGCAATGAAGCCATGGGAAGTGACGTAGTCGTAAAGCTCGGTGCCGGGAAGCGCATGGGCGATGGAAACCTGAATGGTCTCGCAATCCAGTTTTTTGGCGAAGTTGATGGTTCGGCGAATGGTCTCTTTGGTCTCGCCCGGCAGCCCGAGGATAAAGTCGCCGTGGACGGTCAGGCCCAGGTCATGGCAGTCTTTGGCAAAGGCAAGCGCGCGCTCAACGGTGGCGCCCTTCTTGATGTTCTTGAGGATTTGCGGATCGCCCGACTCGAAGCCTACGATCACCAGCCGGCAGCCCGCATCCTTCATCGCCTTCAGCGTCTCGCGGTCGGCGGTCACGCGGGAAGTGCTGCTCCAGGTAATGCCCAGCGGCTTGATCTTCTGGCAGAGCTCAATGGTGCGCGCCTTCTGAATGTTGAAGGTGTCGTCGTCGAAGAAGAACTCCTTCACCTCGGGGAATTCTTTCTTGGCCCAGGCCAGTTCGGCGGCCACATCATCGGTGGAACGCTTGCGCAGGGCATGTCCGCTGAAGGTCTGCGGCCACAGGCAGAAGGTGCATTGCGCCGGGCAGCCGCGCGTGGTGTAAAGCGCGATAAACGGATGCAGCAGAAAGGGCACGCTGTAGCGCGTAATGTCCAGGTCGCGCTTGTATATCTTGGTGGCCCAGGGCAGCGCGTCCAGATTCTCCACAGGCGGGCGGTCCGGGTTGTGGATGATCTTGCCGTCCTGCTTGTAGCTGATGCCCTGAATCTCATGGAGAGGCTTGCCCTGGGCATACTCGACGACCGAGTACTCGAACTCGCGGCGGCAGATAAACTCCAGCGCCGGGCACTCGTTCAGCGCGCGCTCCGGGTCCGTCGTCACCGGCGGCCCAACAAACGCGATGTGCAGCGCGGGATTGGCCGCCTTGATGGCCGCGGCCAGCTTCTGGTCGCTCTTCCAGCCGATGGTCGAGGTAAACAGGACCAGAAACTCATAGTCCTTGCAGAGGTCGATGGTCTCTTCGGCGGTAACGTGGTTCGGAGAAGCATCGAGCAGACGCGAACCCTCCAGCATTCCGGCCGGATAGGTCAGCCACACCGGATACCAGTAGGACTCGATCTCGCGCGTAGCCGGCCAGCGCGAACCCGCGCCGCCGTCGAAATTCTCAAACGAGGGAGGGTTCAGAAGCAGGGTTTTCAAAGGCATGGACATTGTCCTCATTCTAACATTCCGGCATTTTTCGCGGGTTTTATGGCAAATGCCTTCTTGTTTCTGCGGAGGGAGCCGTGGCCTTCAGGCCACGGAAGCTGGAGCATCAATTGAGCGCCTTCAGGCGCGGGCACTGTTTTCGGCCGCGCGTAAAAGGCCCGGGGCTGAAGCCCGGTCCCCTTTGCGTCTGATTCTCAGTGGCCTGAAGGCCACTGCTCCCTCCGCAAGATCCCCTTGCATCGAATCGCGATCCAAAAGCGCATTCGTCCACGGAATCGGAATGCGTCATTCCCCACCGCGAGCGCCGCAAACTACTTGGTGTGCAGCTCGCGCAGCCAGTCTTCCATGTGACCGAGGGCGCAGAGCAGGCTCAGGCGGGCCTTGGCCAGCTCGAATCCGGAATCCAGCGCGTCCTCTGATTTCTGGCGTTCGTCGATGCGCGCCAGTTGCTCGGCCTTGGGACTCAATTGCGGCGTTGCGTCCGGGCCGGATGCTGCGCCCGAACCCAGCTCCAGTTGCGTCAGCACGGACTGGAGCTGCTCGTGGGCGATCTGTTGCTTCAGGCTCGCGATCTCCGCCAGAGTGTCCAGCTCGCGCAAGTTGCTGGTCAATTCGGCAATCTGCACGTCGTTCTGGCGCTGAGCCTGCTCGGCCTCGACTGTGGCTCGCAGCGCGTCAGCCGCCGACTCCTTGCCCTTGTCACGATGGAGCCAGTCGAAGAGCGGTACTTGAATTTGGAATCCCGAGCTAAAGTTGTTGGCCGGAAGGCCACGTGTATGGGTGCTGTAGTTGTAGTAGTAGTCATTGGCATCGTTCAGCATCGTGGTGCTGCGGAGGTACTCCGCCGCGAAGCTGATTTGGGGAAGCCACATATGCTGCGAGTCGCCGCGCGCCTGCTGCTGTTTTGAATGCGCAAGCATCTGCGCCGCTTCGATGCCTAGTATGGTGCGCGGGGCTTCGCCCGCCTTGACGGCGGGAATCTCGGGAATACTGGCATGATCCGGCGTGATCGAGCCAACCGGCAATCCCGTGAGCGCCGCAAGCTGGCTGGAGAGTGTGGCGGCACGAGTTTCCAGGTGCATCCGTTTGAGCTTGAGCTGGGCCGCCGTCAGTTGGGCTTGCAGCAGATCGCTCAGCGGATCGACTCCCGCTTCGGAGCGTTCCTGCTCAATGCTCACCAGCCGCTCCGCAAAGACATCCTGCTGGTGCGCGGCGTCCAGTTCGTGCTCGATGGTGTCCAGCTCAATGTACGTGGTCGAGGCTTCCAGCGCGACCTGTTCACGCGCGTTCTTGAGGTTGAGCGAAGCGGTCTTCAATCCGGAGCGCGCTGCGTCAACGTAGAACTTTTGCGGAACGCTAAAAACCAGCGACTGCACGGTGCCGCTCAAGATCGACGGCACGCCCCCGGTAAAACCAACAGAAGGAAATGCGGGAAGCCCTGAGCCGAAGTTGAAGTTGGGCAAATAAACATCTCTGGCCTCAGCCAGCGCCGCCTGCGCCTTGCGCACGTCGGCGTCGGCCAGCTTGACCGCGCTCGAGTTGCGCTGCGCCAAGTCCACCACGGTCGTGAGCGAAACCTGCGCCGAAGCCAGCATGGGCGCCGCCATTGCGCCAATGAGCAATAGCGTCCAACCCCGCAGCGGATTGTGTCCGTTCTTCACGTGCGCTCTTTCGTTCAAAATTTCAGGTTCTGGGCTGGCCGGTAATCATGCGCCAGGGCGAGCGCAGCCGCCCGTTCCCGGCTGGCTGCCGCCCGGTCTCCAAGCTGCGCCTTCAACTGCGCCAGACGCGTGTGCGCCACAAACGCCGGCGCTTCTTCCGTCTTTACGCCGCCAGCCAGATAATCCTCCAGCATTTTGGCCGCCCGCGCCGGATCGCGGCTGGTCCTCTGCAACAGCGAAGCCCCGTTGTAAAGCGCCACGCCCGCGCGCTTGTCGCGCGCCGCAACGCCTTGTCCGCTGCGCACCGCAGTCTCCATCTCTGGCCAGCGCTGGCGGCGGCGGTAGAAGCTGGCCAGCGTCATCCATTGGAAAGCCGGATGCGGCGCAACCGCGAGCGATTGCTTGAACTCCCGTTCAGCCGTGCCGAAATCCTTGTGCTGCTCGGCGATGCGCCCTCGCAGTTCATGGGCGCGCACGGCGTCGAGCCGGTCCAGTTGCGCGGCCACGCGCTCGGCCTTGTCCATGCCGCCGCCCACCACTCCGGGCGCGTCATAGTCAAATTCGCCCAAGTCGGCCAGCGCTTCGGCATTGCGGGGATCAAGCCGCGCGGCCTCCTCGAACTCGGTCTTCACTCGCTTGCCCAACGAATACGCGCTCACAAACGATGCGCGGCTGGCCTTCTCGCCCAGGGCGCGGCCCAGCCACATATGATTGTTCGAATTCTGCCCGTCCAGCCTGACCGCCTGTTCGCAGTCGCTCACGGCCCGGTCCCATTGCTCCAGCGTAAACTCGACGCGGCATTTGAGGTTGTAGGCTTCAGCCTTGCCTCCCGGCTGGGCAAGCGGATTGAGCAGCGCCAAAGCCTTGTCCGCCTCGCCGGCCTGCAACGCTGCATTGGCCTGGGCAAGCTGCGGGATGCCCTGCGCCAAAGACGGAATCGCCAGCCCCGCCGCCAGCGCCAACCCCGCCAGCCTCCTCATCGCACGACCTTGATGGGAGCGCCCTCCAGCAAAGGCTGTCCATTAACTGTTCCGGTCGCCACAGTGTCCCCATCTTGGAGTCCTGAAAGGATGGCCGCCTGGGTCAGATTGATGCTCCCGGTGGTGACGTAGGTTTTCTTCAATTCGTCTTTCACGATTTTGTAGACGTAGTTTCGGCCGTTTTCCGAGTGCAGCGCCTCGCGCGGGATGCTGAGCGCGTTCGACTCGCTGGAAATGGTCACCGTCACGGTCACGTTGGTGTCCGGCAGCAGTTCACCGTCCGCATCGTCAATCTGCACCAAGACTTCGCCCACGCTGCGTGTGCCCAGGTTGATCACCGTCACCGGCGTCCGCTCGATGTGCCCGTTCCAGACATGGCCGGGCCGCGCGTCCCACTTGATTTGAATCTTCTGGCCGACAGCCAGCCTTCCAATCTCCGGTTCGTCAAAATAGGCGCGGACCCGCTCTTGGCGCAGATCGGCCAATTGCGCCACCAGCTTGCCCTCTTCCACAAACACCGTGCGTCCCGCGTCAAGGCTATAGACCGTCCCCGCCACCGGCGCGCGCATCGTGGCCTGCGCCACGACTTGCCGCGCCGCCGCGAGATTCGCTTTGGCGTCAGCCAGGGCCGCCAGCGCGCGCTCAATCTCCGCCGGTGAAAAACGATTCTTGGCGCTCTCCGCCGACGCACGCAAATTGGTTTCCGCCACTTCCAGCCGCTGCCGCGCCGCCGCCACTTCGCTCTTTGACGCCGCGCCGGTTGCGTTGAGCCGGGTCAGCGCATCCAGCCCGCGCCGCGCCTCGTCGCGTTCCAGCCGCGCGCGCGCTTGATCGGCCGCCTCCAACTGGCGCTCCTGCTGTGTGCCGTTGTGAGTTGCCGCTTCCAGCGCGGCCTGCGCGGCCTTTACGCCGCTCTCAGCCGAGGCCTCGCGGGCGCGCACCTGCATATCGTCCAGCGTCAGCAGCAACTGGCCCGCCGCCACATGGTCGCCGGACTGCACATACACCGCCTTGACGGTGGCCGCAATCGGGCTATGCACTTCGTAGTTCACCTCTGGCTCAACCCGGCCGTTGGTGCTGATGGTGCTGACCAGCGGCGTGCGCGTCACCTGAGCCGCACGGACCAGCAGCCGGTCGCGGGTCATGCTCCGCACCACGAAAAACACTGCGATCATCAACAGAACAACGCCCGCCCAAAGCCAGCGCCTGTTTAATTGCTTTTTTTCTTCAATCATTCAGCCAACCATGGTCAGTATATAGGACGCGGAGACCAGCTCCGAAGCTGCACAAGAATTCATCCTCCGGAAACCTGGCCAGCGATTTCCCTGCCCTCGTACAATCAAGACATGGCTAACGAACCGCGTTACACCGACAAACACGCCCAGTCCGGTCTCGATTTTCCGTTTCCCGCCATCGAAACCTGGCAAAATCAGTTCCCCGGCTACGAAATCACCATCGACGACCCGGAACTGACCAGCGTCTGCCCCAAGACCGGCTTGCCCGATTTCGGCGTTCTGTGCATTCACTATATGCCCCGTCAGCGCTGCCTGGAGCTGAAATCGCTGAAGGAATATCTCTTCTGCTACCGCAATCTGGGAATCTTTCAGGAGAATATCGTCAACCAGGTGCTGGAGGACGTGGTCAAGGCCTGCGACCCGGTTTGGGCCGTCGTGCGCGGTGAGTTCCGTCCCCGCGGCGGCATCGGCACCACCGTCGAAGCCCGCTGGCCCCGGCCCAAGGAAACGGTCGCTCCGTAATGGAAGAGCCAAGAAGGCAGTGCTAGAACAAATCGCGCTTGTTCAATCTGTCTGGAGCATTTTTCCTTTAGGTATAGAGTTTGGGTGCCCCAGGTCTCGATTTTGAGACCTGGGATACCTCGATTTCAATGGTACGAAATTATTCTGTCAGAGACCTAGTGCTTGATATCCGCGAGCTTTTTGGAGACAAACTTGTCCAGCATGGCGGGAATCTCCGTGTTCATGCGGCTGACCATGCGGTCTTCGGCGAGTTTGGCCTGCGCATCGATGCCTTTGACCATGCGGTCCTGGGCGGCGGCGACCTGCGTATCCATGGCATCCATGCGCCTTTCAAAGACGCCCAGCCGCGCATCGAGCGAGGGCGTGAGCTGGCCGACGGCGTTCTGCGCCTGCACGCGCAACTCCTGCAGCTCCTTATGGGTCTGGGCAAGTTCCCGCCCTTGCATGAAGACCCACACGAACAGCAGCGCGACCAGCGCCAGATTGGCCGCCAGCAGGACTTGAATCGATTTCAGCGTGCCTTGCAGCGCGCGCAGGGTTGAGCTGTCCTGCGCGACGGCTGGCAGTGGAGCTTCCTGGCCGCGATGCTGTCCGTAGTTGGCCGTATGCGGCGCTGCCGCCGCATACGCGGCTGATCCTCCGTATGCGGCCTGGGTCGCGTGGCCTTGCCTGGCCGCCGCGGCATGGGGTTGCGCGGAAGCCGGTTCCGGGCTGGAGAGGACGCGCGTGGCCTCATGCGATCTGTACGCCGGCTCACTGATTACGCGCGTCGGCTCATGCGACGCCGGGGCGGGTTGATATAAGACGCGCGTCGGCTCATGCGATGCTGGCGTCCGTTCCAGCAGGCGAAGGCGCAGCTCCGGCCCACCAGCTCCCAGGCGCAGCACGTCGCCGGAGCGAAGCACGGTCCCATTGTCCGCCAGATGGCCGTTCAGATAGGTTTCGCCGCCGGAGAGCCGGACCAGGCCATCCGCCACATCAAGCGCCGCGTGTTCGCCAGATACCGTGGGATATTTCTGGGCTGGCAGACTGACTTCGCATTGCGGGTCCACCCCGATCCGGATGCGGGGCTGATTCAAGACCCACTTGCCTGACTCGCCAACAACAACGATCTCAATGTCCATGACCTGATCCCAAGCCCGCAGCCGCTCCAGCCGAAAAGGCCGCGCAAAATTTTTCTCTTACCACGGCAACGCCAAACCGGCGGCTGCCGCCATGGCGCTTTTTCAATGGAAGAAAATTATGCTAGCAGACTACCACTGCAAGCTATGCTGCGGGAACGATTTTTCTTTTTGCCTGGCGAGCAGGAAACATTCAGGCGTCCCTGGCAGTACACTGCACTGGAGGACGGCCGCGCTTCGGCCGGAACCAGGACCAGAGAGGAATCCAGATGACCAGCCAAATTACCGTTGATACGAATCAGTGTGTGAAAGACGGCGCCTGCGTGGCGGTTTGTCCGACCATGGTTCTGGCGCTCAATCAGGAAGGATTTCCTGAGGAGGTTGCGGACGCTCACTGCATTCTCTGCGGCCACTGTGTCGCCGTCTGTCCCACCGGCGCTTTGACACACGCCGGACTGCCGCCGGGAGCCTTTTTGCCCGCGGCCAAAGGGCTGCCCGATCCGGCGCTGATCGACAATTTTCTGCTGAGCCGGCGGTCGGTGCGGGAGTTCAAGCAAAAGCCCATCGCCAAGGAGACACTGGAGGCGCTGCTCGACCTGGCGCGCCGTTCTCCGACGGCTTCAAACAGCCAGAAGGTGCGCTGGATCGTTGTGAACGACGCGGACAAGGTGCGCGCGCTCTCGGCCGAAACGATCAACTGGGCGCGCGCCGCTGACAGCAGCTCGCCGATGGTGGCGCAATGGGAAAACGGATATGACTACATCTTGCGCGGAGCGCCCGCGTTGGTTGTGGCCATCGCGCCGGAGGATTATGCCTGGGCCAAACAAGATAGCGCCATTGCCCTCACATTTCTTGAGCTGGCGGCCGAGGCGCGCGGCCTGGGCGTTTGCTGGGCGGGCATCCTGACCCGCGCGGCAGCCGTTCATGCTCCGCTCCGACAGGCGCTCGCGGTCCCGGAGGGTTACATCGTTTGCGGCGGCCTGATGCTGGGAGAGGGCACCTACAAGTATCGCCTGGTGCCTACAAGAGAGCCGCTCCGCGTGCAATGGATTTAACTCTCGGACGGCATGATTTTGTTCTTCTATCCATTCCTACAAACTTGTCATCCTGAGCGACCGGAGCGAACCGGGGTCCCCAGCGAGCGTTCTTTGCTCGCTGGGGTGGGAAGCGCAGGGAGTCGAAGGACCCGCGGTTGCTCTTGCCTTTGCTCTTCTCAGTTTCAAACTGACTTGCGAACCGTCGGATCGATCATGTACCACCCCTCGCTCAAATCGTTCCAAGTAGAATTGCCTTTTTCGATCAGCGCGATCTTCTTGGCTCGAATCCAGCCTTTCAATTGCTTTTCCCGCTCAATCGCACCTTCTGGAGAGCCAAACCGTTCAAACCAAACCAGCCTATTGCAGTTATAAGTTGCGGAAAAGCCTTCGTGCTTCTTTTGTTTGTGCTCGAAGACGCGTTTCAGCAGATTGCCTGTCATGCCGATATAAAGCGTATGGCTGCGGCTGGCCACAATGTATGTAAAATAGGTCTTCTCTTCCATAGCAAAAAAGTTAGCGCAGAAGACTGACGAAGAGCAACCGCAGGTCCTTCGACTCAGCTGAAGAACGCTTCGCTCAGGATGACAACTTTATGGGGATGCAATGATTGCAGCGCAGGCTATAAAAGGCGAACGCATCGCCGAAGTCCGTAAAATAGCTATAGATGGCATTTTCCGAGCAATATGACGTGGTGGTGGTGGGCGCGGGGCACGCGGGCTGCGAGGCGGCGATGGCGGCCGCGCGGATGGGGCTGCGAACGGCGCTCATCACGATGAATCTGGACCTGATTGCGCAGATGAGCTGCAATCCGGCGGTGGGCGGCGTGGCCAAAGGGCACCTGGTGCGCGAAGTGGACGCCCTCGGCGGCGTGATGGGCGAGGTAACCGACGCGGTCGGCATCCAGTTCCGTCTGCTGAATTCGTCGCGCGGGCCAGCCGTGTGGAGCCCTCGGGCGCAGTGCGACAAGCAGCTCTACCGCATGAAGATGCGCGAAGTGCTGGAAGGCCAGCCGGGGCTGAATATACGCCAGGCTGAAGTGGTTGGATTGATTCTGGACGAGGAACGAGGAAACGCAGGTCCTTCGATTGCGCCGTTCGCAAAGAACGCGAACGGCTCCGCTCAGGATGACAAAGCTAAGCTGATCGCTCAGGATGACAATCGTTTGGTTCGCCGCCGGGTTCTGGGCGTCAATTTACGCGACGGGCGCAGGCTGCTGGCCGGGGCCACCATTATTACTACCGGCACCTTTCTGAATGGGTTGATCCACATCGGCGACGAGAGCTATCCGGCCGGGCGCAACGGCGAGCCAGCCAGCGTCTTGCTGGGCGAAGCCCTGCGGGCGCTGGGGTTGCGGACCTGCCGCCTCAAAACCGGCACGCCGCCGCGGCTGGACGGCCGCACCATCCGCTGGGAGGCTTTCGAGCGGCAGGAAGGCGACGTGGAACCGACGCCCTTCAGCTTCCGCACCACAAAAATTGTGCAGCCGCAGATCGCCTGCCACATCGCCGTGACCACGCCGGAGACGATCCGCATCATCCGCGAAAATGTGCATCGCTCGGCGATGTATTCCGGCCAGATCAAGGGCATCGGGCCGCGCTATTGCCCGTCCATTGAGGACAAGATCGTCAAATTCCCCGACAAGACGCAGCACCAGTTCTTTTTGGAGCCGGAGGGGCTGCACACCAACGAGGTCTACCTGAACGGAATGTCCACCTCGCTGCCGATGGAGGTGCAGTGGGCGATTGTGCGCTCGATTCCGGGGCTGGAACGGGCGGAGATGCTGCGCCCCGGCTACGCCATCGAATACGACAGCGTGGACCCGACCGAACTGGACCGCAGCCTGCGCGTGAAGAGCATGGAAGGCCTCTACCTGGCCGGGCAGATCAACGGCACCAGCGGCTACGAGGAGGCCGCCTGCCAGGGCATCATGGCTGGCATCAACGCAGCGCTCTGGGTCAAGGGCGAGCCACCGTTCACGCTGGACCGCAGCGAGGGCTACACCGGCGTGCTGATCGACGACCTGATCTCCAAAGGGACCGACGAGCCGTACCGTATGTTTACCTCGCGGGCGGAGTTCCGGCTGCACCTGCGCATCGACAACGCCGACCGGCGGCTGACCCCTTACGGGCGGCGGCTGGGGCTGATCGGCAACGAGGCCTGGGCGGAGTACGAACGGAAACAGGCGCGCATGGAGGCACTCAATCGGCTGCTGACCACGGGAAAAGTGGACAACGAAGGGCTGGAAGCGGCGGGCCTCGGCACGCAAACGGCGGTTGCCGGACTAACTTGGGGCGAGCTGCTGAAGCGGCCAGAGGTGGGCGTCGAGGCAGTGCTTGGGGCGCTGCGCGATGAGCTGACGCGGGAACCATTGCTGGCGGATTATACCGCCGCAATAAAAGCCAGCCCTTCGACGCAGCGGGATGGCTCGATCTCCACGCTACGCAGCGCGTTTCGCAATGAGGCGCACGCCGTCGAGACTGAAATCAAGTTTGCCGGCTATTTGGCGCAGCAGAAGAAGGCCATTGAAAAGTTGAAGGCCGCCGAGGCCGTCCGGATTCCGGAGTGGCTCGACTACAGCATCATCAGCGGGCTTTCGCGGGAGATGCGGGAGAAGCTGGAGCGCGTCCGGCCCGCCACCATCGGCCAAGCCAGCCGCATTCCCGGCGTGACCCCCGCCGCGCTGGGCTTGGTGCACGTGTCGATCCGGCTGCAAGGAGCACGGCGGCTGGGTTAATCTTCCGGCGGTTAGCGCATTGCGGGAAGCGGCTCAGTGCCGGCGCCAATCAAATCGAGACAGCGCTGATAGACGAAGATGCGATTGCGATGTTGTCCCGTGGCTTCGCTGACAATACCAAGTTTCTGCAGATTTGCAAGGGCTTGAGTAACAGCGGGCGAGGTTTTTGAGATTCCAGAGGCAATGCCCTTGATGACACTGACTGGATTGGCTTGCAGAAAATCGTGGACTTGAATGGCTGTTCCTGATGCCTTGCCAAGTTTTTGTATGCGCAAACGGTCCTCACGAAAGAGTTGGCGCAGCTTCGCGGCTGTTTCGGCGGCCTGTTCCGCGGTGAACACGATTCCCTCCAGAAAAAACTCCAGCCATTCCTCCCATACGCCCTCTGTGCGCACCTTTTGCAGAAGTTCGTAATAGCGGTCGCGATGTGTCTTGAGGTAAAGACTGAGATAGAGCAGTGGCTCACGAAGTACTCCACTGTTGCAAAGCAGAAGCGTGAGCAAAAGCCGTCCCAGCCGCCCGTTTCCGTCCAAAAACGGATGAATGGTTTCGAACTGCACATGCACCAGGCCGAGGCGGACCAGCAGCGGCAGCCGATCGTCGTAAAGGTACTTCTCAAAGCTGTCGAGGCATTCCATGAGAGCCTCAGGCGGCGGTGGCACAAAATGGGCATTTCCGGGCCGCGTTCCACCAATCCAGTTCTGGCTGTGCCGGAACTCCCCTGGAGTTCTTTCGCTTCCTCGCCCTCCCTGTAGGAGTACACCATGGATTTCGCGCAACAGCCGAAGCGAAATTGGAAACCCATTTTTTAGCCGATCAAGACCATAGTGAATGGCGGCAACATAGTGTGAGGTCTCCTTCAGGTCATCCATCAGCGCGGCTGGGCCAACGCCGTGCTCGAAAAGCAGAAGCTCAGATAGGGTGGACTGTGTTCCCTCAATCTGTGAGGAGATAACAGCCTCTTTGCGAATGTAAAAATAGAGAAAAATATGGGTGTCGGGCAGCAGCGCGGTTGACCCGTCCAACCGTCCCAGCGCCTGATTGGCCCGGTCCAGGAGCGGATAGAGTCCCGCCAAATCAACTGGTGGATCAGGGGGCAAAGGCCTGGGAACGTAAGCCCGCACTTCCTCCCCTGCGGTGGAGGAGATGCGGTATTCGCCGGTTTGGCGCTGAAATCCCATTTTGACTGTTCACGTACAAAGAATCAATCCGTTAATAAACGAAGAGGTCGTTTCCTATAATAACGCTATTCTTATTAAACTTTATTACGTAGTCGACATGATTAATAAAAATAAGGCGGAAACTTTTAGTAACGACGATCATTTTTTCGCAGATTGAAGCAAGTTGCAGCTCTCGATAAGGACTGATTTCCGCCCATATTTGCCCGGCACAAAATTGTGGGATACCCGCTGATTTGGAGTTGAACGCCTTCCGCTTACATCCCTACTTGCCCTTGGTAAACAGTGGAAAATGGAAGGGTTCCGCGGCATTGGACTGCTTTTTAGTCTTGGCGTTGCTGTCTTCGCGCAGTACGGTGCGCTGGGAGTTGAGGCACAGCCAACCGCCGTGAACACGCTCGAAGACGTGGGTGAAGACGCCCTTTTCATCCACCTGGGCCGAACCGGCCTTGTGATGCAGCTCATAGGTGCCGTTGGCCACCGCGACGTCGCCCAGCATTCGCACGGTAATGACCCGCTGGCTAAGGTGGAGGGTCTTGTCCTCGCCGGTAATCAACTGGGCCAGTTGCTGGTTGCGCGTGGTGATGTCGCCACTGGCGGCAACATCAATGAACAACGGGGAAAGCACCAGTTCCAGGCTGTACTGGTCGCGCAGGTTGATGGCGCTGGACCAGGCGTCTTCAATCTTCTGGAACTCACGCACCGCCGGGCTTTCGGTCGAGGCAACGTCAGTCTGTGCCGCCGCTGAAGCGGAGGCCGGAAGCGGATTCTGGGCAAAGGCCGAGCAGCATAAAAACAGAAAAACAGAAAATCCAGCCGCAAATCGAGTCATAGACACCATGAACTCCCATTGTGATGATAGCTCTTGGACGCGGCGGACAGGCCGTTGGAGAGTGTTAAAAAAATGCGCAGGCGGCTCTAGTTGAGCGATTGCAGCCTTTCAGGCTGATGGAGGGTAATCAGCGAGTCTTCAGTGGAGATCCATCCGTCCTTGCGGAACTGGCCCAGGGTGCGGGTAACGGTTTCGCGGGTGGTGCAGACCATGGAAGCCATTTCCTCGTGGGTGAGCAGCAGCGGGAAACGGAAGCAACCCCCCTCCAGGTGTTCGCCGATCTGATTGGCCAGCTCCAGCAGCAAGCGGCCCAGGCGGGCGGCGACGGTCTCAGTAAGGGCGACGCGGCAGGCGTCCTGCAGGGCAAATCGGTACTCCTGGCAGATGCATTGGACGGCGCGCATCTCGGCTTCCTTGTGGTTGTGCAGAAACGTGAAGAAGCGTTCGCGCTCAACCGGGCGAAGCTGGGCGGGAGTCAGGGATTCGGCCGAGACCTCATAAGCGCCGCGGGAGAACATGGCACAGAGGCCTAGCATCGAGCCCGGGCCGGCAACGCGGACGATCATCCGGCGCTCCCGCGCCTCTCCTGCCGTGAGCTTGAGATAGCCGCCGCAGATCAGGTAAGCGCAGCGCGCATCCTCTCCCTGGGCGAAGAGCGAAGCCTGCGCGGGCAGAGAGATGTTCGAGGTGGCCAGTTCCAGGTCAGCCAGCACGGCGCTGCCCAGCGCGCAGAACCAGCCGGGACGGCGATTCACGCAGGCCACGCAGCCAGCCGTAGCCAAACGGGCAGAGCGATGCTGCCGCGCTGGCGCTGCTTCCGAGTTCTCTGTGCGAGCCATTGCCGCCGCCGTCTGCCGCCAGTTCGGCCTCCTCGCCCTGGCCCTTGCTCGCACTTGATCCGCGGGCGCAAGGACAATTCGAGAGAGGGGAGACGCTCTGGCCTTTCGGAAAAAAAGACTGTTTCCTGAGAGAAGTTTGCCGGAGACGTCTCCGCCGTGGATGTGATGAGCCTCACATCTATGAAAAATCAGAAGAGCGGAAATCAGAGCGCGAGGCCCTTGGATGCACCGCGTTTCTCCTGAATTGTTTTATTCCCGCCGGAACGAGCGTCTCCGTTTCCGAGCAGCCCAATCACGAGCGGCGGTCTCTTGCACGCACAAAGGCGATGCGCTTCCGATGGGTTCCTGCTCCGGCGTGATAGGCTGGCTCTGAAATTTGAAGGAGCCAGATTCCGATGCCAGTCAGCCATCCGATTCATTTCAACCTTGTAACCGCGGCTCATGCGGCGATGATTGAACACGGTTTTCAGCCGGATTTTCCTGCCGGAACCGAAGCGGAACTGGGAGCCATCGCAGCCGCGCCCGAGCTGCCCGCCTCCGCTGGAATCGAGGACTTGCGCAGCCTGCTCTGGTCCTCGATTGACAACGACACCTCGCGGGATCTGGACCAGATCGAGTGGGCCGAGCAACTCGCCGACGGGCGCATCCGCGTGCTGATCGGCGTTGCCGACGTGGACGCGCGCGTGGTTGCCGGCTCGGTGATCGACGGCCACGCCAAGAGCGAAACGACTTCGGTTTATACCGGCGTCAAGGTCTTCCCGATGCTGCCCACGGAGCTTTCCGAGGGCATTACCTCGCTCAACGAAAACCAGGACCGCGTGGCTTTGGTGATCGAGTTCACGGTGGACGCGACGGGCGCGGTCGCCAACGGCAAGGCTTACCGTGCGCTGGTTCGCAACCAGGCGCAACTGGCTTACAATGCGGTCGGAGCCTGGCTGGAAGGCACGGCGGCCGCGCCGCCCAAGGTGGCCGCCAGCAACGCTCTGGCCGCGCAGTTGAAGCTGCAAGACGCGGCGGCGCAGCGCATGGTTGGCAGCCGCTTCCAGCACGGCGCTTTGGACCTGGAAACCATCGAAACCCGGCCGGTGATGCTGGCCGGCGAGGCGGTCGAGATTGTGCGCCTCAAAAAGAGCCGCTCCACCGCGCTGATCGAGGAGTTCATGGTGGCGGCCAACGGCGTGATCGCCCGCACCTTCGAGGAGGCCGGCGTGGCCTCGATCCGGCGCATTGTGCGCACGCCCAAGCGCTGGGAACGCATTGTTGAACTGGCCGAGCGGCTGGGAACGACGCTGCCCGCCGAGCCCGACTCGAAGGCGCTCAACGACTTCCTGCTGGCACAGAAGCAGCGGGACCCCGACCACTTTCCGGACCTCTCGCTGGGCGTGGTCAAGCTGATGGGGCCGGGCGAGTACGTGCTGGTCAAGCCGAACGAAGTTGCGCCCGGCCACTTCGGCCTGGCCGTGCAGGACTACACCCACTCGACCGCGCCCAACCGCCGCTTTCCGGATGTAGTGACGCAGCGGCTGCTGAAGGCGTGGCTCGCCAAGTCGCCGCAACCCTACTCCGAAGATGACCTGAACGCCATCGCCACCCGCTGCACGCTGATGGAAGACGGCGCGCGCAAGGTGGAGCGCGAGATGCAGAAGCGCATCGCCGCCGTGGTGCTGCACGCGCGCATCGGCCAGAGCTTCCGCGCCATCGTCACCGGCGTCAACAACTACGGCACCTTTATCCGCACGCTGGACCCGCACGTCGAGGGAATGCTGGTGCAAGGCGGCAAAGGGCTGGACGTGGGCGACCGCGTGACGGTGAAGCTGATCTCTACCGACCCGCAGCGCGGGTTTGTGGACTTTGCGGCATAGGTGACTGCATCTTGTTCGTTTTTTGAATGAAGGAGCCTCTAGCAAAATTCCATTGATACAGAGAAATGCGTCAGGGCACGACTTTAGTCGTGCCGAAAGAGCGACAATATCATGTCGGGCTTTAGCCCCTGCGGCATTTATCTTCAGCTATTTGCAACTCCGCCGCGGTTAAAGCCGGATTCTTTATTGGCATGACCGGCACCCTTCGACAAACTCAGGGCAGGCTAAAAGCCGTGCCCTGACGCAATCAGCCACCTGAAGTTAATTTTGCAAGATACCTCTATTGGTCAATGCAACTCAGCCTAACTGCGCAAAAGCTCTGGCCGCTTCCGTCACGGTAATCATGAGCGTCTGCGGATTGGCCGGGGAGGCGATGAAGCCGAATCTCTCATAGAATCCCTTTGCGCTGGCAGAAATTGCATTGACCAGAATCGCCCGGATTCCGGCGATCTCGGCTGCCTGCAATGTTCTCAAAACAGCGTCGCGGAGAAGATCAGCCCCGATTCCCCTGCCCTGAAAGTGGGAGTCAATGGCGAGCCGTCCAATCAGAATTACCGGCACAGGGTCGGGGCTATTGCGCTTTACCCGCGTAATAGCTTCGGTGTGCGCCACGGCGCCCGCCGCCAGCGCGTAGTAGCCTATGACGCAATCGCTGTTGCAGACAACATAAGTTCGAGAAACGCCGCTCTTTTCATTCTGAAGCGCGCGGTTTCTCAGCCAGTGATCGAGGCTAGGCTCACCGCAACTGAACTGCGCCAGGCGGTGAGCCGCGTTCAGCCGTTCTGGCGGGGTAAATCCGCTTACCGTTCCCACACGGGTTTCCTCTGGAGCAACCGCGCCAGCTTCGGATTCTCCGCGGGAGGATTGTCCAGCATGGCCGTGAATCGCTGGAAGGCCTCTTCCCCGAGGTTGAAGTAGCATTGGTCAAGAAGCACTGACTCCGCTTCCCGGCAGACTACATCTAACATGAAGTCGGAACGATTTCTGCCGAGTGCTCCAGCCGCGCTGTCAATCAGCGTCTTCTGGCGGCGGCTGACGCGAAGGTTGATATTCTCGGCGCGCAACTTGCCCGGCTCGGCAAGAACAGCTTTCATATCCCACCCCTTCCGCAACCAGTATAGCTTATGTGCGCACAATGTGAATTTTTCTTCGCATCAAGCAGCCGTTCGATTGATCCGGCTCACAATATTTGCATTGTGCTACCCCACCCTGGCGACAAAGGAACGAAACGCAGGTTCTTCGACTTCGCTGCGCTTCGCTCAGAATGACAGTCGCGAGGGTAGGGCACCTGTGAAGTTTCAAGAGGTTGTCCATTTGATTCAAACCGGAGAAGCTGATTGTGTCGAGCAATTAGTTTTTTTGGAGGGAATCAAATGGACATTCATAAGAATGCACG
>Ga0224529_1000731_pt1 | contig 23224 bp, 21 predicted proteins | sample CBST50metaG_FD_179893 | JGI IMG/M metagenome (GOLD analysis project Ga0224529, IMG submission 179893) | Peat soil microbial communities from Stordalen Mire, Sweden - C.B.S.T50 | ecosystem: Environmental > Terrestrial > Soil > Wetlands > Peat | place: Sweden: Norrbotten County, Stordalen Mire... | reverse complement strand
ACGAAAGAGACGCTTACCTCAAGCCTTGGACTAACTTCTACAATTACCAACGGCCTCATGGTAGCCTCAACTACAAGCCGCCCATCAGCCGCTCCGAAAATGGAACAACCTCTTGACCTTCTACAGGTGCCCCATATCTGGCGCTCCCGAGCGCAGCTGAAGAATCTGCGTTTTGCTTGTCGCCCAGATGTGGAAGGCCATCTCCCTCAGCCTGCGGGCGCCCCCAACCTCGGCGCGTCGTTGTTTTTGCGCCCTGGGTGGGAGACCGCGCGAGGATTCCGCCGCAATCTGCTGTAATATTCTTGCAGGCTGGAGGGCGGCCGTGAAGCGAATAAAACGCAAGCCGAAGCGCAATCCGGATTTCGAGCAGACGCTGGAAAATCTGCGCGCGCATTCGTTCGAGCTGGCGCTCTCGGCGGCCGCGCCAGGCGGCGTGCTGGCCTGCAAGTACGGGGCCGGAGCGGTGCTGGTGGCGGCGCCAGAGGCTCCAGCGGCCTTTGCGGTGCGTCCCGGAGCCATGGTTGGAGGCGAGGTGGGGCGTTTGCTGGACCGCGGCTACCAGAAATTCATTAAGACTTCCCAATTTGAGCTTCCCGCAACGGCAAGCCAATTGCACGCGATTCACCTGTTCACGGAGGAGCTGAAGCAGTTGACCGGCTCGATTGACCTCTACAACGAGTCGCTCGGCACGGCCAGCGATTTGTATCGGTATGACCGCCTGAAGGGCCGGGAGGCCGAACAGCCTGAGGCCCGGCGTCCGTGGGAGCTGGCTGGGAAGTGATTCTTGCAATTGCAGGCGATTATGGCGATGGAATCGGCAGAAAAGGCGGAAGCGTATGCGACTGGGCTGGTGGACCGCCGGACCGATCCCCGTTTTAGCGTGGACACCGGGCTGGATGGCCGCCGGGCCGATCCCCGTTTTGGAGTCGATGGAGATGCGTATCTGCTGCTGATTCGGAGCGATGCCAATCTCTTCTGCCATCTCGTCAATCTCAGCCTGAACGGCTGCTGCGTGCGCGCGGAGGAGCGGTTAACGGCCGCATCGATGACGCGCGTGGAAATCACGTTCAAGGTGCGCGGCTTTCCTTTCCGCATCTGCGGCATTATCCAGTGGGCCGATGGCCAGCACTTGGCGGGCATTCATTTCCTGAATATGCCCGCGCGGCGCAGAGAAGAGCTGGCCGAGGCGCTCGACGAGGTGAAGGCGGAGATTGCCGCCAAGGCCGCCAAACTGGAAGCCGAGAAGCGCGCCGCGACGGAATTGGCGGCCCGGCAGCAAGCCCTTGAGGAAAAGGCCGCCCCGGCGGCGCAGGGCAAGCAAGCGGCTCCGGCGGCCACTCTGGCGCAGGCCGCCAAAGCGCCAGCGACAGGGCCGGCGCGTGCCAAACCCAGCGGACGCGAGCGGCGCGAGGTGCACAGGGAAGCGGTCGATACCTCGGCGATTATCCTGCTGATCAACATCGCAGCACGGCTGACCGGCCGCATTCTCGACCTGAGCGCGGGCGGCTGCCGCATCCACACCGACGAACACTTTCCGGTGGGCATCTACACGCGGGTGGAGATCGAGTTCCGTCTGGATGGGCTTCCCTTCCGCCTGGGCGGCGTCATTCAGGCCATCCATGACCGCAACACCGTGGGCATTCGCTTCCTCGACATGAGCAGCCGCAAGCGGGAACAGGTCGAGCAGTTGATTACCGAGATCGAAGAGATGCGTGCAAGGGAACAGGGACTAGGGGATAGGGATTAGGGGTCAGGGAATAGGCTCGGCGCCCAGAACGCTTGTCCTTTCGGCTTCCAAAACCTGCTGCACCATGCGCTCGGCCAGTTCGCGGAGAAAGTCCTCCTTGGGAATGGGTCCGCTGCGGGAAACGGGGCCGCGGAAATTCGCGGGCGAGTCCCAAACGGTAATCAAACCCGCCGCTTCTGGTGATATGGTGGAAAGTTTGCAGGGGGTTTTGTTGCCGGTTTTTCGTCCATTGCTTGCGGTCCTACTTGCGCTTCCCGTTCTCACCCAAGCCGCTGTGCGCGTCAAGCCCGTGCCGGTTCCGCCGGAGATGCGCTCCTCGGCCTACACGGTCAAGGTGAACGGCAAACCCGTCGATGTGGCCCACGCCGCCGCCAGCTACGAGTTTGCCAGCTTCGACATCACTGGCCGGGTGAATGTGGAGATTACGGCCGCCGAGGCGGGCTTCTGGGATAAAGGCGTGGACATTCAGCCCTGGCGGCTGGGGCTGCGGCCGCAACGGCAGGGCCAGACCATCCGTTTCCGCCTCGCCGGGCCGGCCAAGCTCTCCATCTCCCGGCCCGGCGACTTTCTGAACCACGCCAAAATGCTCTTCCTCTTTGCCGGCGCGCCGCCGCCTGCTGTGCCCAAGGGCCCCAACGTACACGTCTTTCAGGCCGGAGTTCACCGCGGAAGCCTGAATCCGCAGAGCGGTGACACCTATTATCTGGCCCCCGGCGCCTACTTCTTCGGCAGCCTCAACCTGTGGAAAGTACAGAATGTAAAAGTGATGGGTCGTGGCACAATTGTCTACAACGGTGCGCAGGATCCGAATAACGACCAAGGCTGGATGCAGAAGCCAGACTGGCATTGTGTTGGCGCGCTCGAATCCAGCAACGTCGAGATCGACGGGCTGACCTGCGTTGTCCGTTCGCGCACCTGGTCGATCCAGATGAAGGATTCCAACGGCTTCGTCTTCGACGATCTGCGCCTGATCGGCGGCAACGCCGCCAACGCCAACCAGGACGGCATGGACTGGCTGGGGGGCGGCAACTCGATTGTGCGCAACTCCTTTTTGCGGGCCTCGGACGACGTTTTTGCCATGCAGGGCGGCTGGGACGGCTATGATGATGCCTCGATGGTGCGCCCCGGCCACGATGTGCAGAACATTCTGATCGAGCACAGCGTCTTATCCACCAGCATTTCGAATATCGTGCGCGCCGGCTGGCCGCGAAAAAACTACAACTCGCGCAACTTTACCCTGCGCGACTCCGACATTCTGCACGGTGGCATCGGCGCTTGCGGGCAGAGCTTCGGCCTGATCGGCTTCTGGGGCGCGCAGGGCGCCAAGGGCGACCATGCCAATTTCACCTTTGAAAATCTCTTCCTCGACAACTGGTACTCGCTGCTGCAATTGGAGCAGAAAAGCGCGGGTCTGCATGGCTTCACCTTCCACAACATCTGGGCGCTGGACCAGCCGCCGCTGGCCGAATCCACGCTCTCCGGCAGCGTGTCAGGCGTAACCTTTGACAACGTAAAGTTAGGCCAGAAGCGCGCGAACGGCGATGCGGATCTGCCGCTGGTGGTCTCAAATGGCGCTGAGCAGCCCCATTTTGCCGATGCGCATGGTCCGGTGGCGGCCTTCAGCGTAAACCCGTTGGTCTTTGCGCCGGGCCAGCCGGTCACGTTTACCGCGCAACCGGTGCGCGGGGCGCGCTACATCTGGCTTTTCGGCGATGGAAGCACGGCCCGCGGCCGCCTGGTGCGCCATCGCTTTCCGGATGCCGAGGGGACGGCGCTGGACAATTCCGGGCGCTTCCGGGTGCTGCTGCACGTGACCGACCGCAAGGGGCGCGAGGACTGGGCCTCACAGGGCCTGGTGACCGTGGCGCACTGGCATGAAGCCGCGCGCGTGGCCGGAGCGACGACGTCCGGCCTCATCTGGCAGGTTTACCCCGGCGTGTGGACCGAGTTGCCCAACTTGGGCGCACAACACGCGCTCTTCGCCGGCGAAGGCCCCAGCTTGCGCGCCAATGCGCGGGGTTTTACGCGCTACGCCGCCGCCTGGGACGGCTTTCTGAACGTTCCCGCCGATGGCGGCTACACCTTCCACTTGATGGCCCATGACGGCGCGCGTCTGGTGATCGACGGCGTAGAAGTGGCCCGGACCGGCCCGCCCTTCGCCCAGGTCTGCGGCGCGCCCGGCAATGCGATGCGCTACGACCGCGGCTCGCTCGGCCTGCGCGCTGGCAAGCATACATTCCATTTTGAGGATCTGCACGCGGTCAGTCCGGGCTTTTCCCGCCTGCTGTGGGAAGGCCCCGCGCTGCCTCTCACCGATGTGCCCCCGGCGGCCTTCAGCCATTTCAAGCAAGATGCGATCAAAGCAGGGAAATAGGGAAAGTCGCTTTGTGGCTGGCCTTCATTGCCGCCGTGCCCGCGCTGTGTTCCGATAAAGGCTCATGTAGGCATCGGCCATAATTTGCAGTGTAAAACGCGCGTGAAACGCATCTTCCGCATTCGTTGAGAATCGTTGGTGATCCGCCTCACTGGCAGCTAGCCGCAGAATCGCCGCGGCCATCGCCGATGGATCCGCCGCCGGCACGATAATTCCAGCTTGCGCCAGCCGAACGACCTCGGCCATCCCGCCAACATCCGTCACGATGGCCGGAAGGCCCACGGAAAAAGCCTGCAAAAGCGAGATGGGCAATCCCTCGGAACTGGAGGACATGACGAAAGCATCGGCCGCGGAAAAGAACGGCGCTACATCAAGCTGCTGACCCCAAAAGGTAACTTGCGCACGGATGCCTAACTCCGCGGCCAGCTCTTCCAGCATCCTGCGTTCGCTGCCATCGCCGACCATCCAAAGGCGCAAGTCAGGCATGCGTGAAAGCGCCGAGCGAAAGGCGTTGAGCAGCAGCGAGTGGTTCTTCACCGGCTCAAGCCGGCCAACATAGACCAGAGTGAATCCGCTCTTTGCCGGCCATTGTTCCCGCGCTGTGCGCCGCAATGGGACTGCGCCGTTGTATATGCGCACAATCTTGCGCGCCGGAATACTGTGAAGGCTCCTGATATTATTTGCCGTGGCATCGCAAATGCCCGCAATCCAATCGCAACAGACAGCCGCGACGGCGTATTTCAACTCGACTACCGGCCGGCGCGGCGGGCCCGCCAAGCTATGCCGGGTTGATACAATGCTGGGCACTCCCGCCATTCTGGCCGCCATGGCGGCATAGACTGTTGGCGTCGGGTTATGAAGATGAACCGCATCGGGATGCAACTCCGTGAAGATATGAAAGAAGCGCAGCGCGGCATGAGCCAGGTGAGGACCGATATTAGCCTGCACACAGAAGCCCTCGCTCCGCATCTGTTCGCCCAGCGGCCCCAGCGCGCCAATCGCGTAGACGCGCGGATCGTGCCCCTGCTCCCGCTGCAAGCGGCACAGTTGCGACACCAGCGTTTCGGCCCCTCCGACCTCCATGCTGTCAACCACGTGCGCAATCTTCATGCCAGCCGCCTCTATCTTGAAAACTACCACAATCATTGCGGCCCGCTCTTCGGCCATCCCGGTCAGTGCATCAAATTTGTGACTCGAAGTATGATGTAAACCAATAATACAAGCGCAATCGCCAATTCTCCGGAAAACACAAGCACGCGAGTGATCCGCTGGCGAGGCGCAATCATCCCTCTTTGCAGGGCCATTTCGTAGACCACTTCAACCATGCCACCCAGCAGAAAGTAAGTCATGACATAAGCACGGGACAAAAACCACCCAGCGACCAGAAAGCCGGTAAAGGACAAAACCAGTAAGCGCCCCAGGCGGTTGATCTCCGTCTTATCTATGATTTCAGCTTTCTTAAATGCTATCGGAATAGGGCCATCCTCTGAAAAACCCGGCTCGGCTTCATTTACTTTGGATGGCGAAGCCACCGCCAAAGCATCCCGCAAGGATGGAAAGAGAAATAGGCACCAGAAGTACAACCCGACCATTCCAAGTTCCGTCGCGCAAATTACGACAGAGTTATGCACGGTAAGATGATTTTCGGTGTAATCAGCTATGTTTCCCAGGCCGACTCCGAAGAGCGGATGAGACTTCATCAGTTGCAAGCCTGTGCTCCAAAGCGCGGTGCGGTCTGATCCTCCTTCGACGGAGATATCTCGTCCGCCGGTAAAGTTCAGCGCCATTGCCGCAGCAAGCAATCCGCCCGCCAGTGCGAGTGCGGGCAGCAAGCCAATGCGCCGGAGTGACGCTACGATCATCACCGCAATCAACGCGAGCAAGGCGCCGCGCGAGTGCGTCAGAAATGCTCCGTATAGCAATACGCACACAGGTAAGATTACGAACGCAATGTTATGGATCATCTTCTTCGACCGCCAAAAGATGAATACAAGCGGAATAACACAAGCAAGCAACTGGCCAAAGTCATTCGGGTCGTTGATAAGCCCCAGCCCTCGCAACCGGTAGCGTAGTTTTCCTTCGCCGTTGGCCGATACAGATTCAAGAAGATAGGGATGCTCGATGTCCATCAAATTCGGATTTGGCGCGGCGTTCGCCCCGGCTTCAGGCTGAAGCGTGCCGCTGCGGGCACCCTCTGAATGCAACTCGATAACTCCGTGCGCAATCACAAACAGGCAGACAAACAGCAGCATACAGACCAAGACCTGCAACTTCTTCTTCGAGTTGCAGTGCAGACAGACCAGAATGTAAGCGAAAGCGAACGGCAGAAATTCTGGCAATGCCTGTATGGCGCCTGAAATCCAATGCATTCCGAAAAGCATTGACGCAGAACCAGCAAATACCAGCCCAACCATCGCCAAAGACTGAGGCGTTTTCAAAATGATTGATCCCGGCAGCTTGGGCAATGATAGAAAGAAAAGCAGAATGGCAAGAATCAACTCAACGCGGATGGCCGCCAGCGGCCCGAACAGGACGGGCGGCGTGAGATAGTTCGTAAGTAAATATAGAATGCTTAGAATTATGCTCATTGCGTGATGGACGGAGCAACATAGAACATCCTGGATAGAATACCGCAGCGTTGCAGCTTCGCCGTGGCGGTCAGAGCCCCCTGGCTTCCGGGTGTGCCCCGGCTTGCCTCTGGATTCGATACTTTTCCCGTTTCTTCGCTTTTTTTGCTATCAATGTCTCTTCAGCCCTGCTACAATTCCATCGAATCCAATCCAAGCCGCCGCGCGTTTTCCCGCTGCAAAACGGGAGCCGCGTGGGCGAGCATACTTTTTGAGGAGTCCTTTTCATGGCAATAGCCGATGACCGCGCCAAGGCCGTAGAACTTGCCCTTGCACAGATCGAAAAACAGTTTGGCAAAGGGTCGATAGTCCGGCTCGGGTCCAAGGAGGCGCTGGTGCCGATTGCCGTTATCTCCACCGGCTCCATCAGCTTTGACGCGGCCACCGGCGTGGGCGGCATTCCGCGCGGCCGCGTCACCGAGGTTTACGGCCCCGAGTCCTCGGGCAAGACCACCATCTGCCTGCAAATCATCGCCGAGGCGCAGAAAACGGGCGGTTTGGCCGCATTTGTTGACGCTGAGCACGCGCTTGACCCCGCCTACGCCAAAAAATTGGGCGTGGACGTGGACAACCTGCTGGTTTCGCAGCCCGACTCGGGCGAGCAGGCTTTGGAAATTACCGAAGCGCTGGTCCGCTCCGGCGCCATCGACGTGCTGGTGGTTGATTCGGTGGCCGCTCTGGTGCCCCAGGCTGAGCTTGACGGTGAAATGGGCGACTCCCACGTCGGCCTGCAGGCGCGGCTGATGTCCCAGGCCCTGCGCAAGCTGACCGGCACAGTCTCCAAATCGCGCACCGCGCTGATCTTCATCAACCAGATCCGCGAGAAGATCGGCGTGATGTTCGGCAATCCGGAAACCACCACCGGCGGCCGCGCGCTGAAATTCTACTCCTCGATGCGCATCGACATTCGCCGCATCGCGGCCATCAAGGACGGCGACGTCATCACCGGCAACCGGACCAAGGTCAAGATCGTCAAGAACAAGGTGGCCGCGCCCTTCCGCGATGCGGAGTTCGACATCCTCTACGGCGAGGGCATCAGCCGCGAGGGCGACGTGCTGGATCAGGCCGTGGCCAACAACATCGTCGAGAAGTCCGGCGCGTGGTACAGCTACGCCGGCGAGCGCATCGGCCAGGGCCGCGAAAACACCCGCACCTTCCTCAAGGAGAACAAGGAAGTCTATGCCAAGCTGGACGCCGAGCTGCGCAAGGCGCTGCACATCGATGCCATCGCCAAGGTGGAAGTGCCGGAAGTCCCCGCCGCCGGTCCCGCCGCCGCCAAGGAAGCCGTCCGCGGGAAAAAGGGATAGTTTTCTCGGTGCGTTCAAGGGTGAATCCCAGGTCCGAAAATCCGGACCTGGGGCACCCGGCAATGGAGGCATCCGGCAACTAAGAGGTGAAAAATGAGTGTCTGGTCCGATGATGCAGAGCGGCAGATTAGGGACATGGATATTAACTCTGACGAGCGCAAGGTCTACCTTAAAGCAAAAGATTACGGTGGACGTTATTTAGGCCCGATAAATCTTGATGAGAAATATAAAGAGTTTCAAAAGAGGTATTTCAATGGGCGCGTACCAGACCTGTCAGTTAGTTTTATCTGCGTGTTCCAGCCCTTACCATACGACATATCAGGAATAACGATTCTTCAAGGTGATGAGCGATTTCAAGATGAGAAGAAAGGCATCCGTATCAACAAGTGTCTAGAAAAGTTTTGTTCGGAGACGCAAGTGGCGTTGCTACACGAAATGATTCATGCAACAGGAATTACAGGACATGGTTTAAAGTTCAAATTCGAGATTGTCAGGTTGTTGTTAATAGGGGCATACGGTAATTTAATAATCGACGGCGGATTCAACGACGATGAATTCAATGGAATTCTATAGTGTTGGGTGCACCATCTTTCGCGTTCTTTGCGAAGGGTTGGATACGAAAATCCGATTCGTGCTTAGCTGCGGGTGCCCCACATCTCGATTTTGAGATGTGGGAGACGATGAACCTCAACCCGCCGCATTGTGTCAGGGCACGACTTTAGTCGTGCCGCAAGCGATAGCAAAACAACGGCGGGCTTTAGCCCCTGCGTAAAAGCATGATTTCCTTTCTACATTCCCTCAGCGGCTAAAGCCGGTATTTATAATGGCTGCTTACGGCACGACTGAAGTCGTGCCCTGACACATAGCGGCACCCTTCGACAAGCTCAGGGCAGGCTAAAAGTCGTGCCCTGACACTTCTTGTTACCTGTGACGAGTTTTTCCGCAACCTGTAACGTCGTGCCGATAGCGACTATAAAAAAGGACGGAGGGATTTAGCCCCTGCAATGTCGAAACCTTCACGGCCATCGGACCCGAACAACGCTACGGGATGCCCGCGAACATTCTTTGCCACCACGCGAACAGCGGGCGGAAAATCACTCTTCCAGACCACACGCATGGCAGAACTTTTCATCGACGTCTTGCGGTCAACCATGCGGACCAAAGGGATTGTGATTCACGACTTTGTCGTCATGCCCAATCACGTTCACATCCTGATGACCGTTCCTGGCGAGATGAGCCTTGAAAAGGCGATGCAGTTAATCAAGGGCGGCTTTTCGTTTCATTCCAACAAGGAACTGGGGTTTCGCGGCGAGATTTGGCAGCGGGGATATTCCGATGTGCGCGTCGTCGATGAGCGGAGCTTTCAGCAGCATCGGGAGTACATCGGAAACAATCCAGTAAGAAAAGGTCTGGCGAACTCGCTGGAGGAATATCCCTTTGGGTCCGCATATTTGAAAATGAAAAAGCACGCAGGGGCTGAAGCCCTGAGTCAAGTGCGGCCAGCCGGCACGACTGAAGTCGTGCCCTGACGCAATGCGGGCCATTGAAAGACTTTCCACAAGTCTTTCCGCAGCCGGTTTAACCCCTGACAAAAGCGCATCAATACAGGGCCTTTAGGCCCGGAAAAATGTTGCTTCGGGGTTTTTGATTAAACTCAGGCCGTTTTCCGCGAAATATCCCAACGCACGCCCCGCAGAACGGGGCTGCTCGACCTGTTGTCAAATAATGCTCCCCGCCACGCTCTTATCGTGAGGGCTACAGCGAAACCAGAATTGATGTATCCCGAAACCACAGCTCCCGAGTTGACGCGCCCCTCAAGGCGCGGCAACCCGGCGCAAATCTGAACAGGACACAGTTTCTCTGGTTCCGCTCTGGGATGCTTCCGCGAGTGGTGGGGGAGTTTTCTACTGTTAGAGGCGGGCCGCCGGGCCGCTGTGGATATTCGTTTCCGCGCGCGAATCAAAGCCGTGCGCGACGTCCGGATGCGCAGTCGTGACGCCGCAATCCGCGTGGCCGCACAGGCACATGATTTCCATCTTTTTTCCGATGCCCTCGCAGTGGTCGCTACAGAACTTCTTTCCTTGGGGGGCAAGGCAGGTACAGGTTGCATTGGCGCATTTCCTGAGATTAGCCATGATTTCTCCCTTGTCGGTCCAGTCGGTGTCCTTCTACTTCCAGGCACGCGGTGGCGCTTCGCAACCGACGCAGAGGATCATAGCGCAAAAGCGAGTGCGCGCACGAGCAAAATCGCACAGCTACTGAAACAGAAGTAAGGCGCGCCGCCGCCGTCCCGGAATGCGGCTATTCCGAGACGAATTGCGCGATCCGCCCGGCCACCACTTCCGGCTCGAGGCGCATGGCCATGTGGCTCTGCCCTTGCAGCGTGGAAACCCGCGCGTGCAGCAGGGTCCGCTCAAGCGCCCGCGTCGTGCTCTGGAAGGGATATTCCGGGCTTTCGCTGCCTCTGAGCAGCAGGGTGGGCGTGGCGAAGTGGCTGAAGGCGGAAAGATCCTCTCCGAGAGCGTCCATGGCCTCCAGTTCGCGGGTCCAGCTCGTGACCACGCCGCGCATGTGTGCCCAGGCGCGGGAAGAGCGCGTGACGGCCACCTCCGCTGCGGGCAGGCCGATAAACCGCTCCATGCCGACCGCCAGCGCCAAATCCAGGTCGCCGGAGGCCAACGCCTGCTTGAAGGCCAGCAGATTCTCGCCAGCCACCGGCTTGCCCATGGGATAGGGCGCCTCGTAGAGCACCAGCCGCCGCACCGGCGAGAGCGCCGCCGCGCCCAGCGCGCAGGCTGCGCCAAAGGAGTGGCCCGCCAGGCTGACCCCTGGACCGGCGCTGGCCACAACCGCGGCAATGTCTTCGTATTCTTTCTGGATCGAGTACTCGGAAGTGATATTGCGGCTGTGGCCCCGTCCGCGCCGGTCCATCAAAATGCAGGTGAAGCGGGCGGAGAGGATGTGCGCGACCTTCTTCCAGTCGCGGTGGTCGGAGATGCTGCCATGCACAAATACGATTGCGGGTCCGCATCCAATCTGAAAATATCCAATGGGAGTGCCGTCCTTCGACCGGACTGATCCCTCAACCACTGTGTCCTGCTGGCTTTTGCCATCTGTCGTTGTCATGATCTGTTTCTATGGTAAACCGGTGGGCGAACCGCTTCGGCTTCGATCAAAATTTCCCTGCTGGCAGCGGCCCGGCGGCCAATCGCTTCCAAACTCCGCTTTTCCGCGCTGTTCATGCGGATCATCACCCCCCGGCAGGACCGATTCTTCAGCTCCGGCTTGTATCGTGAGAGAAAGCCCTTTGACTGAACGTGGAGCCGGGTTTACTGTGGATGTGGAAATTATGGAATTTTCGCGGGGAAATTGAATTGTTTTCTGGTCGGCGATGAGCAGCTTCGGAAAAGATCTGCGCAAGGCGCGTTTGTCCCGCGGCTTGGCGCTCAGCGACATCACGGCAGTCACCAAAATCAGCCCGCGCCACCTTCAGGCGCTGGAACAGGATGACTTTGCGCAACTTCCTGGCGGGATTCTGAGCAAAGGCATCGTGCGCGGCTACGCATCCGCTGTCGGGCTGGACCAGAACGAGTGGACGAAGCGATTCCTCCAGGCCCTGGACGCCAGCGGGCGCTCCGTCGAGGACGGCGACGGCTGGGTTGAGTTTGCGTCGAATGTGGGCCGCGCCCGCTCGCAACGCGCCAGCAGCCTGGACGCCAAGCTGCGCTTGTTTGGCGCGATTCTGCTGCTGCTGGTTGGCCTGGCGTGCGTTTTTCTGGCCGTGCGCTGGTATGGTCTGTCCGCCGGCTGGTGGCCCACGCTGCTGCCCGCGAAGACCTCTGCGGCGCACGCGCTCCTGGTTCGCCTGCTCTCCCGGCTCAAACGCTGATCTGCGGGTGCCCCAGATCTTGCTTATTGATCCGGCCCAAAAGATTTGCATCGCGCGATCCAACCCTAGCGACAAAAACAAAAGCGTCGCGAGGGTGGGGCACCCAATTTTGTGTTCATACTTTCGGGTCGGATCAATAGGAGACCTGGGATTCCTCGAATCCGATGGTACAAAATCATCTGGTCAGAGATCAGGCTACTGCAGCGCGGCCAGCCACTCGATCACCGTGCTTTCCAGAGCAATGCGACGATCCGACCAGAGATGGTCGGTTTTCACGTGAATGGCGGTCACCTTTTGCCCGCCATTGGCCTGGATGGCCTTCACCAGAGCATCGGTTCCGGGCGCAAAGCCATCGTCGGCCGAGAGCACCAGCAGCGGCATACGGGTCAGTCCGGCAACGTCATTCGAAAATCCAAAGACCTTGGCGTTGGCGACGATCTCATCGGTCATGCTTGCGGCCGTTGTGCCGGCCAGCGTCTCCCGGTCGTCGGCCATGAAGGAAACAATATCCTTGCGCGGCTGGCCGGCGAAAGCGCCCATGTCGGCGGCGCTGATGAGAATGGCGCCAATCAGCGCAGGATCGTGCGCGGCGGTTTGCGCCGTGACCCAGCCGCCCATGCTGTGGCCCGCCAGCGCAATGCGCCGGGGGTCGACGCCCAGCCGCGCGGCGGTGGCCGGGTCGCGCAAGTAAGCCAGCACTGCCGCGGCATCCTCCGGGTTCTGGGCAAAGTGAAAGACGCCGGGGCTGCCCCACGATCCACGGTAGTTGAAGGTGACGGCATTCCAGCCCGCGCGCCGGACCGCCTGCGCCAGGTCAAGATTCTTCTCGTTTCCCGGCAGGCCGTGGCAGATGACCAGCGTCGGGTGCGGCCCCGCGCCTGATGGCTGATAGATCAGTCCATTGATGAGCACGCCATGGCTGGGGATGTGCAGCACGGCCATCGCGGCGGGATGCGCGGCGTCGGCGGGCGGGTCGGTATAAATGGCCACCGGAACCGTCTGCGCAGCCGACGCGGCCGCGGAAAGTATGGCGACGGCGAAGATGGAAAAACGCATCATGCACCACTCCTGATAAGAATGTAGCGCCGGCCTCCCGGCCCGCGCTTGTCCATAGCCAAATACCAATTCATCCGGTCAGCGCCCTAGGGAATCTCTGATTAAGTGACTGAAAATACCAGCATTCCCTCGGGGGCTAAAGCCCTCATTGATTTTGCTGGTTTTATGTACGGACTGAAGCCCGTACCCTTCAAAACATCGACTTATTCAGAGCTTCCCTAGCCGTGGCGCTTGGAAAAAAAGCACGAAGTTTATTGTAGATTACGCCGAAAACTCCAATACCGGCGAGTTCCCAAGTCTCTTTTCGGAGACTTGGGAAACCATTCTCCCGCCGGAAAAAACTAGGCGGCGCCGCTGTAGAGAATCCCAGTTTCGTAATTGTCCGTTGTCAGGCTTGAACTGCTGAGGGAGCTGTCGACGGTGGTTTTCGTCGAATCCGTAGAAGTGCTGGTGCTCGAACTGGATGTTGTGGTGGTGTCCTGCGGCTCCAATGTCATTTTGACCACGCTAAGCGTCAGCTTGTCCTCCATCAATTGTTTGGCAATGGCTGTTTTCTCGGCATTGCTGATGCCTGAGGAGTCCGACGGTTGAGTGATCGCTACCTTGTATGTGGCAAGCGCAGCTTTTGCTTCGGACGTGCTTTTGTCCTTTACCGCAGTGCTCACCGAGGTAAGAAATGTACCCAAAGGATCGGACTTCCCGATATCCGAGGGCGCAATCGACTTGATCGACTGAAGAATGGTCTGGGTGGATTTCAGGTTCCCCGAGGAGATTGAATCCTCGAGTTGCGAAACCAATGCGCTGACCGAGGTTCGCGTCGATGACGAAACTTGGAAGGCCTGGAATTTCATCATGCTGGAAGTCGATGATATGGAGGAGATATCCATGCGTAGGGACCTTTCTTGATAGCTAAGCATTAGAGCTTGCTAATGTCTCTATTCGTGTTCTTCGGAGAAAACCAACTAATTATGAGTAAATTACAAGAAGCCTTGGGTACTATTGTTCTCTGGACCCGCCTCTCCCGATCTGTGCTTGCTTCGGCTGCGAGGGAAGCCTGGCGCTCCAGGTCCGTGGGGTACGAAATCATCCAGTCAGCGCCCTAGTCGTGATGGGTTTCTCCTGGCGTGATCGGGAGCAGCTTCATCAGCAAGGGAAATGCAATCGCCACCAGAAAATAGGCGCCGGTGACCGCCAGCGCAAGCAGCGGCAAGCCGGCGCCGCAAGCCATGCCGATGGCGGTAACCAGCCAGACCGTGGCGGCGGTGGTCAGGCCATTTACCTTGTCTTCGCGCACAAAAATAAGTCCCGCACCGATGAAGCCAATGCCAGAAACGATTTGCGCGGCCACACGCGAGGGATCGAGAACGATGCGATTCTCGACCAGCACATCCGTGAAGCCGTATTTGGAGATCAGAACGAACAGAGCAGCGGCCATGCCGATGATCGTGTACGTGCGAATGCCGGCGCTTTTGTGGCGAATCTCCCGCTCCAGCCCAATCACGGCAGACAGCAAGAAGGCCATGCCCAGCTCGGAGAACTGCGTGGCGCCCTGCCCGGCAAGCTCTGAAATCGACATACCGGCATTGTATTCCTGCATCGCTTGGCCGTATGTTCCCATCTAACCCAACTGAGATTCGCCGTATAGTATGGGTGCCCCCCCCTCGGCGCTGTCATTCTGAGCGAAGCGCAGCGAAGTCGAAGAAACTGCGTCTTGTTCTGTTTGCGCCTAGGGTGGGATCGTGCGATGCGAAACTTTCGGACCGAATCAATAACCTGCTACTTGCTTTTCAAGGAGGATTTACGCGATGCCTTCGTTATTGGACCCGCTGCAAATCGGCGAAATCACGCTGCCGAATCGTGTCATCATGTCTCCCCTGACTCGCCTGCGCGGCACGCCGGATCATCTTCCGACGCCGCTTATTGCCGACTACTACACGCAGCGCGCCACGGCTGGCCTGATTATCTCCGAGGGCATTCCGGTCTTGCCGTCGGGCGTGGGCTATGCTGGCGTTCCGGGCATCTGGTCGCAGGCGCAGACGGCGGCCTGGAAGCTGGTGACCGAGTCCGTGCATCACGCCGGCGGCCGCATCTTTGCGCAGTTATGGCACGTGGGCCGCATCTCCGATCCGCGTTTTCTGGATGGCGATCTTCCGATTGCTCCCAGCTCCATCCGGCCTGCCGGCCATGTAAGCCTGATCCGCCCCATCACCGAGTTTGTAACGCCGCGCGCGCTTCCGCTCTCTGAAATTCCGGAGCTTGTCGAGGGCTTCCGCAAGGGCGCGGAGAACGCGAAGCTGGCTGGTTTTGATGGCGTGGAGATTCACGGGGCTAACGGCTACCTGATCGACCAGTTTCTGGAGGACAGCACCAATCACCGTACCGATGAGTATGGCGGATCGATTGAAAATCGTGCCCGCTTTATGCTGGAAGTTGCCGATGCGGTTATCGGCGTTTGGGGCGCCAAACGCGTCGGGATGCACTTGGCGACACGCGGCGACGCCTACGACATCCATGATTCAAATCCGCCAGCCACCTTTGGTTATGTGGCGCGGGAGCTTGGCCGGCGCGGGCTTGGCTTCCTGTGCGTGCGCGAATATTTTGGCCCGGACCGGCTCGGTCCGCAGCTCAAAAAGCAGTTCGGCGGCGTTTACATTGCCAACGAGAAATACACTCATGCGCTGGCCGAGCAGGTGATCCAGGATGGCGAGGCGGATGCGGTGGCGTTTGGCCAGCTCTATATCGCCAATCCCGATCTGGTGGCGCGCTTTGCGCAGGGCGCCGCGCTCAATGTTCCGGACACCGGCACCTTTTATGCGCCCGGCCCGCACGGCTACACCGACTACCCCGATCTGAGCGAATCCAGGGAGTAGTGTCCAAAACAAGCGAAACCCAAACATTCATGGGGGTGTTTCGTAATCTAGCCAGTGTCCAAGAGTGTCCAATCACATTTTGGGCATAGGCTAGAATCCAAAACTGTGAGGACACGATGTTCGAAAAGCAAGGCAAGTTCTATGCAGACTGGCGGGACCGGAAAGGGAATCGCAAGCGCAAATCTTTCACATCAGCACGCCTGGCGCCCCCGGTCTCGCTTCTGAGACCGGGGTTCGCAGAAAATCCCTCGCATCCATCGATCAATGCCGAAAATGCCCCAGCATCCTGAAGTGAAAAGTCCTCCGGTCGGTCGGAGATTCGGAAGCGGTCGTCCAAAAATTGAATCCCCGGTCGAATGGGAGTTCTTAAAACAGATTATCTTATTGTTTATAAATGGGATACCGGAGATGACTCGGCGATTTGGCGGGTGAGGTCGAGAGCTAGCGGGATGGGAAGACTTCCCTCGGGGGCTAAAGCCCCGGTTTCATGGGGCGATTCAATGTACGGGCTGAAGCCCGAACCCTTCACGCTGAAGCCCGTACCCTTCACGCTGAAGCCCGTACCCTTCAAAGCGCCCGCAGGGGTTAAAACCCCGCCCTCATTTTGCGTCGTTTCGGCACGGCTGAAGCCGTGCCCTGATCCAAACAGGAGCAATCGGGAACAACAATGGCCATTGATCAGCCCACATCCGCCGAAGTACAGGCGCTTTCGATCAGCCTGGGCCTCGCGCGCGCCGGCAAAGCCTGAGAGAATAGAGTAAGAGAATATGGCCATTTATCTGCCCGCATCCGCCGAAGAACAGGATCTCTCGCTGGACGAACTGACGCCGCGCGAGATTGTTGCCGAACTGGACAAGCACGTCGTTGGCCAGCGCGACGCCAAGCGCGCCGTCGCTATCGCCCTGCGCAACCGCCAGCGCCGCCAAAAGCTGCCTCCCGACCTGGCCGACGAAATCATGCCCAAAAACATGATTATGATCGGACCGACAGGTGTGGGCAAAACGGAGATTGCGCGCCGCCTGGCCAAACTGACCAACTCGCCCTTTCTCAAGGTGGAGGCCTCAAAGTTCACCGAGGTCGGCTACGTGGGCCGCGACGTGGAGTCGATGATCCGCGACCTGGTCGAGGTGGCCATCGACATGGTGCGCGACGAGCGGCTGGAAGAGGTGGAGGACCGCGCGGAGATGAACGCCGAGGAGCGGCTGCTGGATTTGCTGTTGCCACCGCCGCCGGTTGCGCCGCCGGCCGTACCGGGCCAGCTCACGCTGCCCGGCACGGACAGCTATCAGCGCTCGCGCGAGAAGCTGCGCCAGCAATTCCGCGACGGCAAGCTCGATGAGCGGCTGGTGGAGATGGACGTGCGCGAGCGCGGCACGGCGCAGTTCGGCATCATCAGCAACCAGAACCTTGAGGACATGGAAATGAACCTCAAGGATATGCTGCCGAACATCTTCGGCAACGGCTCGAAGAAGCGCAAGATGAAGGTCACCGACGCCTTCGATTATTTGGTGCAGGAAGAGGAAGACCGGCTGATTGACATGGATTCGGTCAATCGCACGGCGGTCGAGCGGGTCGAATCGAACGGCATCATCTTCCTCGATGAGATTGACAAGATCGCCGGCCGCGAAAGCGGTCATGGTCCCGATGTTTCGCGCGAGGGCGTGCAGCGCGACATACTGCCCATCGTCGAGGGAACGGCGGTGAACACGCGCTACGGCATGGTGCGCACCGACCACATTCTGTTCATCGCCGCCGGCGCATTCCATGTTTCCAAGCCGAGCGATCTTATTCCCGAGTTACAGGGCCGCTTCCCGATTCGCGTCGAGCTGAAGTCACTGACGGTCGATGACTTCTTGCGCATTCTTACCGAGCCCAAGGCTTCGCTGACCCGGCAATCCTCGGCCCTGCTGGAGACCGAGGGCGTGAAGCTGGAGTTTGCGCCCGAGGCCCTGCGCGAGATCGCGGAGTTTGCCTTCAAGGTGAATGAGCAAACGGAAAACATCGGCGCGCGCCGCCTGCAAACCATTCTGGAGCGGGTGCTGGATGATGTCAGCTTCCTGGCGCCCGACGTGGCCCGCAAGGCGCAGGACGAAGCGGCCGACGCGGCGCTGAAGTTAGCCATCAAGAGCGAGTCTTCCACGCCGCTTCCCTATGAAGAGCGCGCGACCGCCTCTGGCCCGGAGAAGGTCTTCCGGATTGAGGCGGAATATGTCCGGCAAATGGTCGCTTCCATCGTGAAGGATCAGGATATGTCGCGCTACATTCTCTAATTATCCTTGTCTGGAGGCGCTCTGCTTCTTTATGCAGAGCGCCTCCAGTTGGCGCAGCGAGTGAAGCATCTCGCCGAGGGCGGTTTTTCCAATCTCCCGCTCGAAGCTGCCTTGCAGCTTGTCGAAGACGCCAATCACGCGCACTGCGCTCTTCTTCCCCAGCGGCTTCAATGTAAGCTGGTAAGCTCGCGCGTCCTCTGGATCGATCCTTCTCTGCAAAAAACCCATGGCTTCGAGCGACGAAACGCAGTGGCTGACATTGCCCCGCGTCGTCGCAAAGGTCTCCGCCAGTTGTGATGGCTTGACCGGCCGCGGCGCTTCGAAATACATGGCCGCCAAAACCAGCCCTTCGAGGAAATTGAGGCCGTCGGCCGCAAAAACTTCCGTCGCCAGCGATTCAAAGCGGCGCGCCGCCTTGTTCACCGCAAACATGGGGCTTTGCTGAAGAAATGCGTCGATGCGCATGGCTTCCTCCAGATGGTTTATCAATTCAACTATTCAACACAATATCAAATCATCCTTGCAGACAGAGTGGCTGGCGCTCAGAATCGGTAAAGATCGCTAGCCAATGACAACATCGAAATCAATCTATCTTGCGGGCGGCCTGCTGCTGGCCGCCTGCGCGCAGCGAGCTTCGGTGGCTCAGTCAACTCCGCCGCCCCATTCCTCCGAAACCCTTGTGGTGCTTGGTTCGGCTGTGCCGGTGCCGCTGGCGGAGTCCACTTCGTCGGTCGTGGTGCTGCCGGTTGCCGGCCGGACACTCACGCTGGAATCGCCGCAGGAGCTGCTGCGGCAGGACTCGTCGGTTTATCTTGAGGAGCGCGGCGCGGGCGGCGGACAGGCGGACTTGCTGCTGCGCGGAGGCTCCTTCGAGCAAACGTTGGTGCTGTTGAATGGCTTCCGCATCAACGACAGCCAAGCCGCGCATCATAACCTGGACCTGCCTATTTCTCTTGACGCGATGGAATCGATTGAGGTGCTGCACGGCGCAGGTTCTACGCTGCATGGCGCGGACGCTTTGAGCGGCGTAGTGGACTTCCTCACCGCGTCGCCCTCCGTTTCCTCTCTGCGCTTGCGCGCTGGCGGCGGCAGCTTCGGCGCGAACGAAGAGTCGCTGCTGACGGCTTTCGCGCACCAGCGATGGAGCAGCCGCTTGACGGCAAGCCGCAACTTCTCCACAGGATTCATCGCCGATCGGGATTACCGCAGCGAAGATGCTTCTTGGGAAAGCTGGATTAGTTCCCGGCTGGGCATTTCTGACCTGCTTTTTGCGATGAGTGACCGCTCTTTTGGCGCCAATCAATTCTATGGCTCTTATAACTCATGGGAGCGGACAAAAGGATGGTTTGCCTCCGGCCGTCAGGAGCTAGGCAGCCGCACAGTCGCGGCCTTCGGCTATCGCCGCCACACCGATGAGTTTGTTTTGCGGCGCAACGATCCATCTTATTACAAAAATAGCCACATCGATGATTCCTGGCAGGTCTCCGCGCGCTATACCCTTCCGATTGCAACCTCTTCCGTGCTTTTATTCGGGCTGGAGTCGGACGGCGACAGTATTCACAGCAGCAATCTTGGCCTGCGCGCGCGCAATCGCGGCGCTGGCTACGCGGACCTGGACTTGCGCCCGGCGAAAAGCCGTTGGAAGTTATCGGTTGGCCTGCGCGAGGAGTTATTTTCCGGCGGCCTGCAATCCGCGCTGACGCCGCACTTGGCGGGCAGTCTGCGCCTGACAGACAGTTTGAAGTTGCGCGCCAGCGGCGGCTATGGATTCAGGCTTCCTACCTATACCGATCTTTATTACTCCGACCCAGCCACCATTGGTAACGCGAAGCTGAAACCGGAGTCGGCATGGTCCGGCGAGGGCGGGGCCGATTGGGCTCCATCCAGCCGGCTTTCGCTTTCTGCTACTGGCTTTTATTCCCGCCAGCACGATGCTATCGACTATCTGCGCGCCACGGAGCTTCCTAACGCTTATCTTACTGCAGAATGCAAGGTTGATCTATGGTGCGCGGCCAACCTCAGCGGCCTGCGCTTCGCGGGGGTCGAGTCTTCCGCAACCTATATCCCTGCCAGGGGACAAAGGGTCCAAATCGCGTGGACGGAAGTGATCGGCGCGCAGCCGTTCCTGCATGGCTTGCAATCGAAGTATGCCCTGAACTATCCCGCCCAAAATTTTCATGCTACCTGGACGGCCGCGCTGCGGCACGCGCTCGTTGTCACTAACTCGGTAGCACTAACAAAGCCCTATCAGCAGCCGGGGAATGCGCCGTGGAATCCAAATCCTTATCCGGTGTGGAATGCGGCGCTGACGCACGACGCCGGGAAACTGCGCCCCTATCTGCGTCTGGGAAATCTGAGTAATACCGGGTACCAGGAGATTTTGGGTGTGGCCATGCCGGGCCGGTCGATCACGGGCGGCGTTGCGCTCTGGCTCAACAGGTAACTTAAGGAGAAACTTTTATGCTTGATTTTCAGAAGCTATCAGAGCAGGTGATTGCCGGACAAACGCCGCCACGCGAGCAGGCGCTGGCCGCGCTCAAGATTGAGGACCATGATTTTTCTGCCCTGTTCTGCGCGGCATGGCAAGTCCGATATTACTTCCACGGCAAGCGCGTGAACGTGCAAGTGCTGAGCAATGCCAAAAGCGGCCTGTGCCCAGAAGATTGTCATTATTGTTCCCAGTCTCACGTCTCGCAGGCAGAGATTGCGCGCTATCCTGTCAAGTCTTGCGAAGTCCTTGTGAACGAAGCCAGAGCAGCCCGCAAATTGTCGGCAGGCCGTTTCTGCATGGGGCTGAGCGGACGCACGCTAACTGACTCCGAGGTCGATGTGCTTTGCAAAGCGATCCAGGCAATCAAGGCGGAAACCAACATTCCAATTTGCTGCTCACTGGGCTTTCTGAGCCTGGAGCAGGCCCGCCGCCTGCGCGCCGCAGGACTGGATCGCGTCAATCACAACCTCAACACCAGCGAACGCTACTATCCTTCAATCTGCACGACCCACACCTTCGCTGACCGGGTGCGCAATCTAACAACCTGCCGGGAAGCGGGATTGGAGATTTGCTCCGGGGGAATTATCGGCCAGGGCGAAAGCGACGAGGACATTGTCGATATGCTGATGACCCTGCAAACGATTCGTCCGGAATCCTTGCCCGTCAACTTTCTGATTCCGGTAGAAGGAACGCCCTTCTCCAGGATGAAGAATCAACTTACTCCCATGCGTTGTCTCAAGGTGCTGGCCGTAACTCGATTGCTGCACCCCACGACGGAGATTCGCATCGCTGGCGGACGGGAATGGCACTTGCGCAGCTTGCAGCCGATGGCGCTGTTTCTGGCCGACTCCATTTTTGTGAATGGCTATCTGACTGAAGGCGGCCAGTCCAGGGATGAGGCCTTCGGCATGATTCACGACCTCGGATTTGAAGTCGAAAAGGATGAGGGGGCTATTGCGCAAGTATAACTGCCGTAAGCGCCGCAAAATCGATGGGGCCTTAGCAGCCCGTGGTAAAACTCCAAATTGCTTAAAAACATTCCTCAGGGGCTAAAGCCCTCCGTTTTTTTATCAAGCAGATACGGCACGACTAAAGTCGTGCCGTATCAAAGCACGACTTTCACCACGGGCTGTTAGCCCGTGAGGCAGATCAGACGGTCGCGGAGCTATGCGCTTCCAACTCCGCCAGGCGCTTGGCGAGCAGCGTTTCCAGCTTGACCAGCGCGGCGGAGAAGCCTTCAATGCCTTCCTTCAGCTTATCGGTGGCCATGCGGTCGGCGGCGTGCAGGCGTTCAAAGGCGGCCTTGTCCACGGTAATTTTCTCGATGGGCAGCGCCTTGGCGGTTTCCGGCGAGAGCTTGCGCGGCAGTTCCTCTTGAGTCGATTCCAGCTCGGCCAGCAGCTTGGGAGAAATGGTCAGCAGGTCGCAGCCGGCTAGCTCGCGGATTTCGCCGATGTTACGGAAACTCGCTCCCATTACCTGCGTTTTATAGCCGAATTTCTTGTAGTAGTTATAAACCTGAGTTACCGATTTCACGCCAGGATCGTCCGCGCCCTGGTAATCCTTGCCGGTATCTTTTATGTACCAGTCACGGATGCGGCCAACGAAGGGTGAAACCAGCGTGACTCCCGCCTCGGCCGCCGCAACAGCCTGATGCAAGCCGAAAAGCAGGGTAAGGTTACAGTGGATGCCTTCCTTTTGCAGCACTTCGGCGGCGCGGATGCCCTCCCAGGTTGATGCGATTTTGACCAGCACGCGCTCGCGGCCGATTCCAGCCTGGTCGTATTGCGCGATGATGCCGCGTGCCTGAGCGATGGTGGCGGCGGTGTCGTAGGAGAGGCGCGCGTCCACTTCGGTCGAGACGCGGCCGGGAACGATGGCCAAGATTTTCTTGCCGAAGGCGATGGCCAGCCGCTGGAAGGCGAGATTGGCGATGGCTTTATCGTCCGCATTGTTGCCCAGTTCCTTGCGCGCAGCCACCAGCACGCCGTCCACAATCGACTGATATTGCGGTAGTTGCGCCGCGGCGGTAATCAGCGAAGGATTGGTGGTGGCATCCTGCGGGCGAAACTGCTTCATCGCCTCAATGTCGCCCGTGTCGGCGACGACCACTGTGTAGGCGCGCAACTGTTCCAGCAAATTCTGCGGCATGGTTCCTCCTGGGAATCGTTCTTTTGAATTGAGACTCATACGGCCTCAGTCTACCGCTGTTTTGATTCATCAAGGAGGTCAAGGTTGCACACCGTGCGGGCGGGGACGATTTTTTGGAGTGGGCGTGGAAAGAGCCTTGCAGAGGTGGGTTCATGCAATCCATTCATCTGTGGATGCAGATTAAAGCCGCCAACTCGTGATGCAGATCACTGTCCGGCGGCTCTATGAACGCCAATGATTCACCGTGTATGGATTGTGCCTCTGACCGGATAATTCGTACCATTGAATTTGTGGAATCCCAGGTCCCAAAATCGGGACCTGGGGCACCTGTGAAGTTTCAAGAGGTTGTCCATTTGATTCAAACCGGAGAAGCTGATTGTGTCGAGCAATTAGTTTTTTTGGAGGGAATCAAATGGACATTCATAAGAATGCACGATTGAGC
>Ga0224529_1000729_pt1 | contig 23230 bp, 24 predicted proteins | sample CBST50metaG_FD_179893 | JGI IMG/M metagenome (GOLD analysis project Ga0224529, IMG submission 179893) | Peat soil microbial communities from Stordalen Mire, Sweden - C.B.S.T50 | ecosystem: Environmental > Terrestrial > Soil > Wetlands > Peat | place: Sweden: Norrbotten County, Stordalen Mire... | reverse complement strand
CAGAAACCGCAAGAAGTCCCGCAACCCGACCTCCTCCGCGTGCTTCCCCGTGTATGTCTCCAGCCGCCACTTCAGGCACTCGCTCCGCCATGGCCGAAGCCGGCTTCCCCGCGTCGCATTCCACAGAAAGATCAGCCCAGCCCCCATGTACCATCCCCTCGTCCCCAATTATAGGTTCCGCAGCGCTAGAGTATTTTCACTGTTGCGACAGAGAAAAAATGAATTGTCATTCTGAGCGTAGCGAAGAATCCCCGCATTTCGTTCGATGCGCAACACTCTCAACCATGATTGAAAACATTGGCAACCCGCATTCACTGCCCCTGCTGGAAGTGCTCTCCCCGCCGCTTACCCCCATAATCCTTCGCCAGCGTGCACGACTTCAGCTTTCCGCTCTCGTAGAACTTCGCCCCGCCGTCGCGCTGAGCACCGTCGCCGAATAATCCGATGAATCCCGCAGTCATGCACGGCACCCCCTGAACGCTCTGGTCTCCGGCCAGCCAGCACTGCTCCAGCTTTCCGCTGGGATAGAAGCCCGTCATCGCGCCCTCCGACGGCCCCAGCAGCCAGTTCCCGCCCCCGCATTTCACGCCCGCGATCACCGTATTGTGCGCCATCATCGCGCCCTTCGGCTTTCCCGTCCACTCAAGATCGATAATCGATCCCGCCGGAATCAGGGCCTCTCCAAACACCGTCTCCCGCGAGACGCTACAGCTCACCAAATGGCCGCTGGGATAGACCATGGCGTATCCCTTGGCGCAGGGGTAGCCCTGCATCTCGGTATCTTGCTGTAGCTTGGTCCGCTGCGCCGCAGTTCCTGACTGCGCCGTCTGCGTCACTCCACATCCCGCCGCAACCACCACCACGAAAGCCGCAACCAACCCACTTATTGTCTTCATCGCTATCTTCCCTCCGAGCGAAGTCTTCTCCGCTGGCTTCACTATCGCGCAGCCTTGGCGCGAATGGAGCTTCTGAAACTATGACGATTCGTTGAAGGAATTCTTCGTAAACCCTGATCCGTAGTCGAATCATCGACTTGGTGCGTTCGAGCCAGAAAGAACCATAGAATGAACCAGAGAATGAGCGCCCAGGAGATGCGCGCCAACCTGCGCCGCAATATCCCGCGCCGCCAACTCCTGCGCCTCCGCCAACCGCTGCGCCGGATACTCGTAGCTGTCAGACCACACCAGCTTCGCGCTATGCACATCCACCAGCCGGGCCGTCACCCGAACCCGATCCCCCGCCCGCTGAACCGTCCCATCCAGCATCACATCCATCCCCAGCAGCCGCGCCATAAACGGCATCGACAGTCTGCCGCGCTGATAGCTCCGCACCGTTGACGGCGACAGCACATGCACCCCATCGAGTTGGGTCAGATGCGCCACCAGCAGATCGTTCAGGCCGTGGGGAAACGCCCCGCAGTCCAGCTCGGGACTCAGGCACTCAAACGGAATCACAGCGACGTTGGCAATCCCGTCGCCAGCCGATAGGTAGCGCGACGGCCTATAGAACTGCCAATAAACCACCGCCAGCACCGCGCACACTCCCAACCCCGCCAGCAAAATCCCGCGAACCCGCCGCGCCCATGTCGCGCCCGTCTTCGCCCGCGCCGTCCCGCCGTCCTCCATCACCACATCGCCCACAAACCTGTAACCCCGCTTGGGCAGCGTCTCGATGTATCTTCCAGCCTCGCTCTCGTCGCCCAGCGCCTTGCGCAACTGAGAGATGTTCCGCGCCAGCCCGATCTCTTCCACGGTCGTGTCCGGCCACACCGCGCGCATCAGCTCGGCCTTTTCCACCACCGTCCCATGCCGCTCCAGCAGCACGCGCAGCGTCTCCCCCACCTTGGGGGCCAGCGGCACCGTCTCGCCCTCGCGAAACAGCAGCCGCTGCTCCCAGTCGTAGCGGAATGGGCCGAAACAGCTTGCGCGCTTCTCGCTCGAATTGATCTCAGTCGAATCCATGGCCGTCAAATCTTCTGCATCGCAATTCGCACTCGATTCTGCGCTTGAAATATCCTACCCCCTGCAAACCCACGTAAAATGATTTCGGTCGATCGAGGCCCCTCCCGGTTCCTCACCAAGCCCGGCTGCAAGCGCCGCCGGCCAAAATGGAGCAGTATGAAGCCGTCTGGATTTGCATTTATTCTCATAGCCGCGGCAATCGCCTCCAGCGCTTCCCTGCGCGCGCAGGACACGCGCAGCGTCACCGAACCCGTCTTTCCTCCCGCCTGCATCACGCTGAAGGCGGCCTTCACCACCGCCCAGGCCACCAGTGGCTCCATCGAGTCGCGCGCCAACGGAAACGCCTTCCTCGACACCGCTCGCATCCAGCAGGCCCTGGACCACTGCGCCAAATCCCACGCCGTCGAACTCGCCGCCGGCTCCGCGAACACCGCATTCCTCTCTGGCCCCATCGCCCTGCGTCCCGGCGTCACCCTGCTCATCGACAAAGGTATCACCCTCTACGCCTCGCGCAATCCCCGTGACTACGAGATCTCCGAAGGCTCGTGCGGCCTGGTCAGCGACGCTCTCTCCGGCTGCCGTCCACTCATCGCCGCACGCGGCGCCACCGGCTCCGCCATCATGGGCGACGGCGCAATCGACGGTCAGGGCGGAGCCAGAATCATCCTCGACGGCCATCCCTCCGCCAAGTCCTGGTGGGACCTCGCCGAGGACGCCCGCACCGCCGGCCGCCAGCAGGTCCCCCGCCTCATCGACACCGACCTCACCGACGACTTCACCCTCTACCGCATCACCCTCAAAAATTCTCCCAACTTTCACGTCTCCTTCCACCGCGGCGACGGCCTCACCGTCTGGGGCGTCAAGATCGACACGCCCGGCACTGCGCGAAACACCGACGGCATCGACCCCGCTCAGTCCCGCAACATCACCATCGCCCACTCCTTCATCCGCACCGGGGACGACAACGTCGCCATCAAGGCCGGCGACGGCCCCACCGCCAACATGAGCGTCCTCGACAACCACTTCTACTCTGGCCACGGAATGTCCATCGGCAGCGAAACCAACGGCGGAGTCAGCTCCATCCTTGTCCGCGGCCTCTCCCTCGACGGTCCCGACAACGGCATCCGCATCAAGTCCAACCCCGCCAAAGGAGGCCTGGTCCAGGACGTCCTCTACGACGACATCTGCATCCGAAACTCCAAATACCCCATCCTCTTCGACTCCGCATACTCCTTCCCCGGCAAGGGCGTCCAGCTCCTCCCGGTCTACGACGGCATCACCCTGCGCAATGTCCGCATCTCCGGCGGCGGCAAGCTCCAGTTCAACGGCTTCGACCACACCCATCGCATCGGCGTCACCCTCGACGGCGTTCTGCTGCTCGATAAACCCTCCCTGTACAAGGCCCAGGCCATCCACACCGACCTCACCTTCGGCCCCGGCCCCGTTAACCCTGTCTTCACCGGCGACGACTCCACCGTCACCGGCAAGGAAGTCAGCGGCACACTCCCCTCCTGCGCCGCCAGCTTCGTCCCCTTCCCCAACCAGTAGCAACTCCGCACCTCCACGCCGCAAACCTCAAACCCGCTTCTCCTCACGCCTGCGGCTCTAACGCCGATAGACGCTCTGAGGTTGGATTGAAAAGCATGAGCGTACGAGTCCTGATCGTCGATGATTCAGTGGTTATGCGCAGAATCCTGGAGAGCGCCCTTCGCCACTCCAATCTGGATCTGGCCGAGGTACTGCACGCGGCCAATGGCGTGGAGGGTCTGGCAGCGCTCGAAGAATCCGCGGCCAATAACCAGCCGCTCAATCTCATCCTCTGCGACGTGCACATGCCGGAGATGAACGGCCTCGATTTCCTGCTGGAAAAACAGCGGCGCAACCTTGCTCCGAATGTCCCCCTGGTGATGATTACCGCCGACGCCACCGACCCCCAGGTGCTCGATGCAGTGGCCGCCGGAGCACAGGGCGCCATCTCGAAGCCCTTCACCCTGGAGCGGATTATAACCTGTGTAGAGTCCCTGCTCCCTCCTGCCGCACATCCACCCTCGGCCATGGGAGACGCTCAACCATGATGGCCGATCGTTGCACAGACACCCGATGGATCGAGCAACTTGACGGCGTCGTCGCGGATGTCTTCGACATCATGCTGCGGCAATGCTGCGAAGTGGTGGAAGATGCCGCTGCCACCGCCGCCGAAATCGATATCGCGGCAAGGATCCTGCTCTCGGGCGCCATCGACGCACAGTGTCTGGTCGAGTTCCCCCAGGCAACTGCCAAAAAATTGACCGATGCCCTCCTCGGCGCCGAAGACGACTGGGAGGACGCGTTGGTCGAAGACGCCATCGGAGAACTGTGCAATATGATCGCCGGCGAATGGAAGAGTGCGCTGGGCGCCGCGGCATCGGCTTCCGGCCTCTCCGTGCCGGCTATCTGGCGCGCGCGTGCGCCAGACCGCAACCCGCCCAATGGGTGCAGCCTCAGGATGCGCAGGACCTACGCCTTCCGCAACTCGCCATTCACCGTATCTTTGGCCATCCGCGAACCGCGCGACATCTAAAGCCGGTTCAGACTTGCCGTACCCCAATTTAAAATGTCGTCATTTTGGCGAAGCCCCATGCGTCGTCATTCTGGCGAAGCCAGAATCTCTGTAGATGATTATCCAGTCTGCTCAGGCAGGACCGCAAATGCTCAGACAGGACCGCAAAAGCGCCAACGGCGCGCCCTATACCAGCATGGGGCGAACGGGGTCCCCGGCGAGCTTGCTCGCTGGGGCAGGCAGCCCCATGAAGGGTCGGGAGGCCAAAATCGAGGGCTGAAAGCCCGGCCGATAGGGCCACGCCCGCGCATCCGCTCGATTTTGGACCTTGCGCCGTGAGCGCCACAGCTAACTGCATAATCATCTTCCCGTATTTGTCTTTGTCTGTTTTCGCTTCCAGGGTACAGCAATGTTGATTCTGCCCCAGCCCTCGGCCCGCTCGTCAAAATAAAACGGCCCGGACCTTGCCCGGTCCGGGCCGTTTCACAATGCAAAATCCTTACCACGCATCTGCTTCATTCCCGCTTACTTCACCACCGTCTGGAACAGGGGCGATGAAAGCAGCTTGCCAAACTGGTCGTCGGAGGACGTGTAGTCCACCGTAAGCGTGCCCGAGCCGGAATCGATGTTCGTCTCGTCCAGGGCGGTCTTCTCCAGTGGCGTCCCCTGTTGCTTCTTCAGCAGTTGCAACCCCTTCAGCAGGGTCGCGCAGGTGGCCGCTGTCAGCGTGTCGGACATGCTGACAGCCATGTTGAACTTCACCCCATTCGAAAAGTCCATCGTGTACCGCGAACTCTTCATCCGGTTCTTCACCGTGTCATAGTCGGCAATCTGCGACGCAGTGCCCAGCACATTCCGCATCATGGTCTGCGTGCCCTTGGCATCCAGCAGGCTCCAGATCGCGTGGCTGTCAACCGCAACCATGTCACCAACCAGTTCGCTGTCGGTCAGAAAGTTCTGGGCTATCCCGTCCCGCGAGTCCACTGCCGACTTGATCGCGTCCTTGTCTCCGAAGACCATCGTGGTCTGGTTCAGAAAAACCACGCTCATCCCACTCGCTCCCATGGGATAGACGTCGTTATTGCGTATAATCACCGCCTTGGTCTTGTTCTTGGTAAAGTTCGCCAGAATGTCGTGCGTGTGGAACTGGCCCTGCGCGATTCCGACAATCCGCTCCACTTCAGCGCCCTTGCCGTCGGGATTCGGCGTGCGGAAGGACACAAAGGCCAGCGCATCGGTGTCCGTGTCCACCTTCAGTCCGGATTGCAGCAGAGCCGCCTCCAACCGTTTCAGCTCGGGAGGCATCACGCGCTCTTTCAGGCTCATCGCCGCCGGAGAGTTCTGCATCGCGCGGTAGTCCACCATGATGATCTGCTGTACATCGTGCGGAATCGAAGCCCTGGCATCACTCGAAAGCTGTGCTGCCTGGGTAAAGGGCGCAAACAGCAACAGCAGCACCGTCAGCGAAGCGGCCATCGCAAGCTTCACTCTGCCCTGCCGGTTGAATCTGGTTCGGAACTCGGTTTGAAAAATACGCACAGTACACTCCAGTACATCGTTGGTCGTTGCATTGCCGGCTGCGGTTCTCGCCCTCGGCGCAACTGTTCTATTGTTCCCTGAATCGGAGATCGAGGCAAGTGCCAGTCCTTTACTTGACGATCGGATTGCAAAAAGGTTAGCCGAAATCGCATCTGCCTTTCCCGCCCCCCATCGAACTCCACGGAGAATGCAGCAGGCCCAGGGTCTCAACCCGCGGGCCACGCCAGCGGGTGCTCCAGCATGTGTTCCAGCACCTTGGTCTCCGCATCGAAGTTCGGGATCTCGCGCAGCCACGCCGCCGCCGCGTCGTACGCCTCCTGCGGAATCAGCCCAATAATCTCGCCCTCGGCCGCAACCGCGCCGTACTTGCGCGCCAGCTCATGCACCGCGTCATGCACCCGCGCCATCGGCGTGGCCCGGAAGTCCGTAATGTTCATGCTCACCTGCGCCCGCCCGTTCACGCTCACCCCGATCGCCTTCACACCGTGCAGCCCGCCCGTTGAGGCGCGAATTGCCCGCGCTACGGCCCGCGCCGCTGCAATGTCCGCCTGCGCGGCCTGTGGCAGCCCGCCCGCGCCCTGCACCCCCGTCTTCGGCGAATCCAGATAAATGTTATACGCAATCAGAAACCGCCGCGCCCCCACCGCGCTGGCTCCGGCCGTCGGGTGGATCTCCGGCCCGCCAACGTCGGGCCGACGCGCCGTGTCGCGGTGCGCCGTCTCCAGCAGACCCTCGAACTGCCCCCGCCGTACGTCCTCCAGGTTCACCCGGTCCGGCCGTGCCGCCGCAGCCTCGTAAAAATACACCGGGACCCCGAACCGCCGCCATATCTCCAGCCCAGCCTGCCGCGCCAGCATCGCGCACTCCGCCAGGGACACTCCGCTCACCGGCACAAACGGCACCACGTCCGCCGCGCCAATCCGGGGATGTTCCCCCTTCTGCTTGTTCAGATCGATCAGTTGCGCCGCCCGCCCAACCCCGCGCACCGCCGACTCAAAAACCCCCGCCGGGGCCCCCGCAATCGTCACCACGCTCCGGTTGTGCGCCACGTCCAGCGACCAGTCCAGCAGGCGCACGCCCTCCACCTGCATCGCCGCCACAATCGACGCAACCTTCCCCGCGTCCCTGCCCTCGGAGAAGTTCGGCACGCATTCAATCACCGCATTCGGATTCAGACTCGCCGGCATAATCTCACTTCCACCAACTGTAGCCCAACGTGAACTGCACGCTCGCGTTGATCCCGGGATTCTTGTCGCCCAGCGATGCGCTCGAGATGTGGATCGCGTTCGCGCCCAGGTCGATCGACCGCCTGGCGCTCGTAAAATAATGCACTCCAACCCCAAACTGCGGCGTAAAGTTCCATACGCTGGTGTCGTCGTTCGGCCCGTTATCGCCCAGCGTGCTGTAGCTGAAGCCTGCCGAGCTAGTCAGCGGCAGCCCGCCGAACGCAGGGTACTTGTGGTTCGTCCACAGCAGCCCGCCCGCGCCCTGCGCCCACGGCGCAAACCGCCCGGTCCCAGCAAAGTTCCAGCGCAGAATGGCTGGCGTAATACTCACTCCGGTAAACGTCCCGCCAATGGTGAACGGCGCGGAGCACTGTGCCCCCACTCCGCCCAGCGGCCCCGCCGCAACCACACAGTTCTGCCGCTGCGTGGTCGGCGTATACGACTGCCAGAATGGAAACGCCTCCACCGCGTACTCGAAGTTCCCGCGCAACATCCCCTGGCCCAAATTCCCCGTCAGCACCTTGCCCGCGTGTACCCCTGCCATCAGAAACGTGAAGCCCCCGCGGTCTTCCGTCACGCCAAATCCGCTCTGCGCCAGCACGCCAAAGTTCCACGGCCGAGCTTCGCTGCGGATCGTGTTTAGTGCCGGCGGCGTAAACAGTATGCTGTAGAATCTCGGATCGCGAGGGGTGGAATTCGCGCCGCCAGTCGTCGAAGAAGTCTGCGCCCCCGCCAACGAACTCATCAGCGCCAGCGCAACGGCAATCCAAATTAAATTTCTCGTTCCGCTCAATCCCTTGCTCCGTTCCTTGCACCAAGGGCCGAAGGCCCGCTCTATATTAGCCTGGGGCAACGCCCCAGGTTTGCATCCGAAGACAAAACAAAGGGCTGAAGGCCCGTCCTATACTTCAGCAAACCTGAGACACAGAATGCTTGAATCCCCGCAAAGAAGAAAGCCGCCGGCGTTCCGGCGGCTTCTCAAAAAACTCGCCGCCCTGCCTTACCCGGCATTCGCCGCCATCGTAGCCTCGTCCATGTCGAAGTTGGTATACACATTCTGCGTATCGTCCAGGTCCTCCAGAACCTCCAGCAGCCGCATCATTGCCGTCGCCTGGTTCCCTTCCAGCCTCTGCTGGGTCGATGCCACCATGGTCACCTCGGCGTACTCTGGCTTGATCCCCGCCGCCTTGATCGCCTCCAGCACCGCGTCATACTCCTTCGGCCCGGTCACCACCTCCCACGTCTCGCCCTCGTCCGAAAGGTCGTCGGCGCCCGCCTCCAGCGCGATCTCGGTCAGCTTGTCCTCGTTCGCCTTGGTTTTGTCGATGGCGATCACGCCCTTCTTCGCGAACAGATAACTCACCGACCCCGACTCGCCCAGGTTCCCGTTGTTCTTCTGGAACGCGTGCCGGATCTCGCTCACCGCCCGGTTCTTGTTGTCCGTCAGAACCTGCACCATGATCGCCGCGCCGCCCGGCCCATAGCCCTCGTACACGATCTCCTCGTACGAGAGTCCTTCCAACTCGCCGGTACCGCGCTGTATGGCGCGTTTGATGTTCTCGGAGGGCATATTCTCCGCCTTGGCCGCCAGAATCGCAGTCCGCAGCCGCGGATTGCCATCCGGATCGCCCCCCCCGCCCTTCGCCGCAATGGTGATTTCCTTGATCAGTTGCGTGAAAATCTTCCCACGCTTGGCGTCGGTCGCGCCCTTCTTATGCTTGATGGTCGCCCACTTCGAATGGCCGGACATGTCTTCCCTCGCATCTCTCGATTTTGCTATCTGGCTGGTTCAGCGAGCCAATCTGGGCGCAACCCACAACGCCCCGCCAGCCCCAGGCAACAGTCGATTTTAGCACGGCATTCTGTAGCGACGAATGCAGCAAGCGCCGAAGGCGTGTTCTATACCGGCATGGGGCGAAGCCCCATGGGACGTCCCATGAGCGGCTCGAACGCTGAAAGCGCGACCCATAATCGGGCCGCGATCCTCACACCAAATCCATCGGCCGGGTGCCCCATTCATCGCGCTCTTGTCTCACGCGATGAGCGGGACGCGCGATCCGCCGGCGCCTAGGCCGTATCGACATATAGATCGTATCTGCCGTTGATATTTTGCTGTTATTCTTGCCGTTGTCTGAAAAGGGCCAACGGCCCGTTCTATATTTAGCCTGGGGCGAAGCCCCAGGTACGCGTCCCAACCTATCCTTTGCGGGCTGAAGGCCCGCGCTATAACCTTCATTCGATAGATACGTCTTGTTGAACTATATGTCGATACAGCCTAGATCCATTGCACGCTGAGCGGTTTTCTGGGAGGAATCCGCCGATACGTGTACTTGCGCTCGCCCAGCATCAGACCGCCGCATACAACGTATCCCTCCGGGACCGACAATGCCTGACGAAGCGGTGCATGAATGGCGGCAATCCGTGTCAGGAAACCAGCCCAGCAGACGCCCAGGCCGCGTGCCTCCGCCGCCAGTTCAAGAAAAGTCAGAGCGATGGCGCAATCCTGCTTCCCCCACTCATACTCCGCCGGCGCACAAGCCACAACGACTGTGGGAGCGCCACGCAAGATAACGTCGTATCCGCTCTTCCATGTCTCCAGCATGGCCGCACCGTTGCCTGAACTCCCTATCCAGTTCACCGATTCCTCGGACAGCGCGTGTACCTTCGCCTTATCCCCCACCACAATCCAGCGCAGTTTTTGGGAATTGGAAGCCGTTGGTGCGCGCCGCGCCACATCGAGCAACTCCTCCAATGTCTCCCTTGCAATAGGCCGGTCTTTGAATGCGCGCACGGACCGCCGCCCCATCAGGAAGCCGTCCATCATCGCCGGAGTCGGCTGCTCCTTCGGCATAGGGAGTAAATCTCCCTCCGGCAAGCCGCTATGGGTCAAAGCATGGTTGGGGCACACGGCAACGCACTGGCCGCACAGAATGCACTTGTCCTCGGAAACTTCCTCGGGAAATCCTTCCTCGTTGAGCGCAAGTGTTCGCGACGGGCAAACCGCCACGCATACGCCGTCTTTTTTGCATAGGCTTCGATCAACTGTGATCCGATTCATATCGATCTCTTTCGTAGTCCCTTGCGGTGAACTGTAGAAATGCCGTTGAACAGCTGTAATGCCTTACTCGCAGTGTAACTCTCCACCGCGCCATGTCTCCAGGTGCCCATCCATACAGCCGGGCACCCCATCCATTCATCCCCCCGTCATCCGTCATCCCGGCCACAGCCCCCCAAAAGTCGTCATTCTGGCGCAGCCAGAATCTCCGTATTGGCCCTTGCCGTTGCTCGTCCTCTTACGCCCCACCAGCCGCCAGCAACCCCGCCAGATCCAGCGGCTTCGTTACCATCGCGATCCCGCCCTCCGCATCGCGAGGCCACTCCTCCTCCGGCCGGTCCCAATACAACTCCACCCCATTCCCATCCGGATCGTGCAGATACAGGGCCTCGCTCACCCCGTGGTCCGCCGCGCCATCCAGCCTCACCCCATGCTTCCTCAGCGCCTTCAGCGCCGCGCCCAGCTCCGCCCGCGTGGGATACAGGATCGCCAGATGATACAGTCCGGTCGAGCCCGCCGGCGGTGCCGTGCCTCCCTCGCTCTCCCATGTATTCAGCCCAATGTGATGGTGGTATCCGCCCGCCGACACAAACGCCGCCGACCTCCCCATCCGCTGCGTAACCTCAAACCCCAGCACGCCGCAATAGAACTTCAGCGCCCGCTCAATCTCCGCCACCTTCAGATGCACATGCCCAATCCGAGCCCCACTAGCAATAGCCATACCAATCAGATGCGAACCGCCCAGCTCACGATCCGCCTTCCCCCGCCTGCCACCAACTCACACAAGTCGTCATTCCCTCCACTCGTCGTCATTCTGGCGCAGCCCTCCGCTTCGTCATCCCCCTCCCCGCATCGTCATTCTGGCGTAGCCCGCCCCGCATCGTCATTCTGGCGAAGCCCCCAAGAATCGTCATTCTGGCGAAGCCAGAATCTCCGTATTGGCTTTGATGATTATCGAGTCTGCTCAGGCAGGACCGCAAAAGCGCCAACGGCGCGCCCTATACCAGCATGGGGCGCAGCCCCATGAAGGCTCTTAACCAGCATTTTTTGAATACTTTACGCTATTGCCACCGGGGGGGGTACACATCCATGCACGGGCCCAATCAGGCCGTCGCCGCCGTCGTCCAGGCGTCCACCGTAACAAACCGCGTCGCCGTCCCTCGCCGCGTCTCCAACAGCCGGTCCACCGCCCGCACTGTATCCATTCTCTCCGCGCCCATCCCGCGATGTCCTCCATCGTGCAGCAGCAGGTTCGATCCACGCCCGTCGCGCCGATTCTGCGCAATCCCGTTCTCCAGATTGCTCAAAATCCCCTCCACCCCGATCGGATTCCAGTCGTACCCCGTCACATTCCACATCACCGGTGTCAGTCCCAGCTCCCGCGCCGCGCGCAGCACCGCAGGCCGCCGCGCCCCGAACGGCGGACGAAAAAACTTCACCGCCAGTCCCGTAATGTCTTCCAGCAGCGCATTGCACTCGACCAGCTCCTGCCGTATCCGCGCCGCCGGCTCGGTCGACAGCCGCGGATGGCTCATCGAGTGGTTGCCCAACACGTGCCCTGCCGCCGCCACCTGCTTTACGATCTCCGGCCTCTCGCGCGCAAAGTTCCCCATGTTGAAAAAAGTCGCCCGCACCCCATGCCGTGCCAGCACCTCCAGCAGTTGCGGCGTAGCCGCATCGTTTGGCCCGTCGTCGAAGGTCAGCGCAACCTCGTCCCCGTCCTCGCCCGCAATCAGCGTCCGCCCAAAGATCTGCGACGCAGGCCACAGCGACGCATACGCGAAGCCGCCCGCTGCCAGCCCCAGCGCCGCCGCAACCGCCGCAACCTCCGCAATCGCTCCCGGCATCTCAGCCCTTCCCTGCCACGCCTGCCTTCAGCAGAGCAAAAACCTCCTCCGCATGTCCCGCCGGAGTCACCTTGGCGAAGACATGCAGCAGCCTCTGCCCCTTCCCCGTGTCCGCCGAGATCAGATACGTCGTCCTCTCGACTCCCGTCACCGGCTTGCCATACATCTTCTTCTCCTTCAGCAGGTCGTAGCGTTTAATCAGCGCCATCTCCGGATCGGCCAGCAGGTCGTACGGCAGCTCGTACTTGTCTTTGAATTTTTTCTGCTTCGCCACTGTGTCGCGCGAGATTCCCAGCACCACGATCCCGACCCTCTTGAACTTCGCAAAGATGTCGCGGAACCCGCACGACTCCAGCGTACAGCCCGGCGTATCGGCCCGCGGATAGAAGAACAGCACCACGGGTTTCGCCGCAAAGTCGCTCAGCGAAACGCTAACCCCGTCCTGATTCAGCAGCGTAAAGTCCTCAACCACATCGCCAATCTGCATCTGCATCCTCCGTGTGCGTACCTTGAAGTTGTCATTCTGAGCGAAGCGAAGAATCCCCGCATTTCGTACTTGTTGTTGCTTGTTCTATGCTACGGATCACGTCACGTTGAGATAGTTCTGGATTCTCACTTTTGATTTAAACGCAGTCCCACGAGATCGTCGGGCTGAGGGACTGTGTCTACGACTCGCAACGTATCAACGGCTCTGGCCAGGAAATAGATGTGCACAAGCGCCATAAATAGAAAGCCGAAGCGAAGGACGTAGCCTACAAGGCTATGATCGCGCCACGTCACCGCCAATAAACCGGACATCACAGTCATGGCCGCACATGGGTAGGGTTGATTGATGAAGCCAGTAGTGATGCGGTCAACATACTTTGTCCAAAATCGCTTCATGCCATGGCCCTCATCTCTGAATCTGCAATCTGCAAGCAGAATACGCTTCGTTCCCTGCAAATTGCTTTTTAGATTCAATTGCAGTGAATCAGTCAGCAGTGAGCGCCGCCAGCGTCTTCTCCAGCGAGGCATAATCCTCCACATTCAGCGCCGCCGCCGCCTCTTTGCCCTGAATCTGCTTCAACAGTCCGCTCAGCACGCGGCCCGGGCCCACCTCGACGAACAGCGTCGCTCCTTGTGCCGCCAGCAGTTCGATGCACTCCACCCAGCGCACGGCTCCTGTCACCTGCGCAATCAGCGCCGAACGCGCTGCATCGCCCGTCTTGATCAACGTCGCGCTCACATTCGCCGCCACCGGAAACGCAGGATCGCGGAACTCCAGCGCCGCCAGGTCCCGCGCCAGCGACTCCTGCGCCGGCTGCATCAGCTTGCAGTGGAAGGGCGCGCTCACCGGCAACATCACGGCGCGTTTGGCCCCGGCCTGCTTGCACAGCTCCGCCGCGCGCTCCACCGCCGCCTTCGCTCCCGAGATCACCGTCTGCCCCGGCGAGTTCAGGTTCGCCGCCGCAACCACCGCGCTTCCCGGCACAAAGTTCAGAACTTCAGGATCGCCCGGCAGCGGCGTCAACTTGTCCTCCACCTGCTCGCAGATCGCCCGAATCAACTCTGGATCGAGCCCCAGGATCGCGGCCATCGCTCCCTCGCCCGCCGGAACCGCCTGCCGCATGTATCGCCCGCGCAGCCGCACCGCGCGCACCGCATCGGCAAAGCTCAGCGTCCCCGCCGCCACGTGCGCCGAGTACTCGCCCAGCGAGTGTCCCGCCGCGAACTTCGCCGCGATTCCCCGCTCCTTCATCGCCTCCGTCAGAACGCGCGCAGCCGCCGTCGAGACGGTCAGGATCGCCGGCTGCGTATGCTCGGTCAGCCGCAGCGTCTCCTCCGGCCCCTCGAAGATCACCTTCGACAACGCGAACCCCAGCGCCTCGTCGGCCTCCTCGAAGACCGCGCGCGCGGCGGCAAATTTATCGTAAAGATCGCGCCCCATGCCCACCGACTGCGAGCCCTGGCCGGGAAAGAGAAGTGCAATTGCGCTGTGTTGACTCATCCGAACCATCTTAACTCATCCGTGCCTCTCGGCCCGTCCCCCGCCCCGGTGATACACTTACACTTGCATCTTTAAGGACTCGATAATATCCCCATGCTCATCTTTCTGGTTGTCGTTCACGTCATCATCTGTCTGTTCCTGATCGGAGTTGTGCTGCTGCAGCAGGGCAAATCCGCTGACCTCGCCGGTGCCTTCGGCGGCCAGGGTTCGCAGACGGCCTTTGGCCCGCGCGGCGCGGCCAACCTGCTCACCAAGCTCACCACATGGGGCGCGGTACTCTTCATGGTCGTCTCCATCTCGCTCACCGTCATGCTCTCCCGCACCAGCGCTGACAAATCCGTCCTCTCTGGAACCCCAACCCAGCAGTCCGCCCCCAAGAAGTAGCCTCATCGTCTCCTGCGGGCGCCCCATCCTCACCACAGAACCGGGTGCCCCATCTTCGCGACGGCCTTATCGTCGCTAAGGTGGGTTCTCACCGCTAAGGTGGGGTTCTCACCACGAATCCAGGTTCCCCATGATCCATGAGATCCTTCCCGTCGGCGCGCTGCAATGCAACTGCTCCATACTGGGCGACGAGGTCTCCGGCGAGGCCATCGTCGTCGATCCCGGAGACGAGGTCCTGCGCATCCTCGCCCTCCTCCAGCGACACAATCTCACCGTCAAGCAGATCCTCATCACCCACGCGCACATCGACCACATCGCCGGTGCCGCGCGCCTTAAGGCCCTCACCGGTGCGCCCGTCCTCTACAACGCCAGTGACCTCCCGCTGGTCAAGATGATGGACGTCCAGGCCGGGTGGCTGGGCGCGGCCACGCCCGAGGTCCACCCGCCCGACGACACCCTCGACGACAGCAAGATCATCTCCATCGGGGCCGTCGGCAACGGAACACCAGCCCTCTCCGGCAGCATCCTCTACACCCCAGGCCACACCCAGGGCAGCGTCTGCCTCTACCTCCCGGAGCAGAATCTCCTCCTCGCCGGAGACACCCTCTTCGCCGGCTCAGTCGGCCGCACAGACCTGCCTGGCGGAGACGGCCCAACCCTCCTCCGCTCCATACACAGCAAGCTGCTTCCCCTGCCCGACTCGACCGTCGTCATCCCCGGCCACGGCCCCAATACCACCATCGGCAACGAGCGCGAGTCTAATCCATTCCTAACCTAGAGTTTTTCCCTGTGGGCTAGAGCCAAAACCCTCAAGCCGTCATTCTGGCGAAGCCAGAATCTCTGTATTGAATGGAATATATCCACGTGTATCATTTTGATAATCTATTTATAAACAATTAATTAGACAAACTAAAAAATGTAACAGATGAAGTATTCTCCGCTCTCGTTAATTACTTATGTTCATGCGAAACTTGAGCATTTCCACATGTGGAAAACTCACTCTATGGCCCGCTGAATGCTTGCCGAAAACTCCTCAGCCGGCCCAATCAAGCTGACCACGACGCGGTTTGCCTCCGCCATCCCGTAGAACCCTCCGGGGTGGACCAGCACTCCCCGCTCACGCGCCAGCCACTCCGCGCAGTCTCTTTCCCCGACGCAGCCCGGCAGTCCCAGCACCGCGCTCCATCCTGCGTCCACCTCCAACACTTGCAGCCGTCCCGGCGACTCCTCGGCAATGCGCCGCAGCGTGGCCAGGTTCCCCCGTGCGCGCTCCCGAATCTGTCCCTGAATCGCCGCGCGTCCGGCAAGCCACGACGCCATCGCCAACTGGACCGGCGCGTTCATCGACAGAAACGTATCCGCCACAATCTCCAGCCGCGCCAGTGCCTCGCCCCGTTCCCGCTCCGGCCCAAAGGCCGCAATCCACGCCGCCTTCATCTGCGGCAGCCCGGCGATCTTGCTCAACCCGCTCAGCACAAACGTCAGTGCCGGATGCGCCCCGCAGGCGAAGCTGTGCGGCGCAGGCGTCACCTCGCGCAGCGGATAGTCCAGAAAGACCTCATCGACAATCAGAGCCAGCCCGTGCCGCGCGCAGATCGCCTCCAGCCGTTCCCGCTCGCCCGCGCCGGTCCAGTGGCCCGTCGGGTTGTTGGGATGCACCACCAGGATCGCTCGCGTCCGCGGCGTAATCGCCCGCTCCAACTCACTGAAATCGATCCACCAGCCGTGATCGTAAAACAGCGGGTAGGGCCGCAGCCGCACGTCGTCCAGATCGGCCAGAAAGTCGAAGAGAGGGTAGCTCGGCTGTGCCACCAGGACCTCGTCGCCGGCGTCGCACAGCAGGCGAAACAGAAAGCTATAGCTTTCGCTTGTGCTTGTCGTCAGGACCAGGTCCTCAATCGACACCTCAGCTAAGTTCCCAGCGTAGTAGCGCGCGACGGCCTCCCGCGCCGTCCGCATCCCGCGCGGATCGGGATCGTAGACCAGCGCGCGCGGGTTCCGCAGCGGTTCCAGCAGCGTCACCGCATCGTAGCGGAATCCGCACCGCGTAGGGTTCGACATCGTCAGGTCGTACACGCGCCGCCCCGTCGCGCGCGCCACCCGCACCGCGGCGGCGTAGCTGCTCTCGGAGATGTCCCACGAGGTTCGCTTGGAGAATCGGCTCACAGCTTCATGGTAGAGCATCGACGTGCGCGCAGCCTCTCATTCACGCGGGTTCTCGGCTCGCAGTCTGCGCGGCAACCTACAGCATTTTCACTGTTGCTGTAACGCAGGATGATATTGTCATTCTGAGCGAAGCGAAGAATCCCCGCATTTTGCCCGCAGCGCAACACATTACACCATCGCTGAAACTGCTCTAAAAGGAACTACTCCGCGTGCCCCAGTCCGTTCTCCTTGTATGCCTTCTGCAGCACGCCGAACGCCGCCTTCTTCTTCCCTTGGTCGGAGACCAGCCCCTTGCGGTTGAAGCCGTCCTGAATCCCCGGCAGCTCGCGCACCGGCGAGCGGAAGTCCATCAACACCCACGGCGTTGCCCCGCGCAGTTGTGGAATCTTGTTCAGCATCCCGATCTGATGTCGATATAGGTTGGCCTGATACTCCTCAGTCCATCGCTGGTCGTCCGTCCCATGAAGTCCGGCCTTGGCGCCGCCGCCAAACTCGCTCACGATCAGCGGTTTGTCGTAGGCAATCTTCCACTCGGTCGCGTCGGCTGCCTCCGGAGTTCCCTCGTACCACCCGATGTACTCGTTGAAGCCAATCACATCCAGCGCCTTGCCCAGCGGATCGTCGATATACTTCGTCTTCACGTCGCCGCGCACCAGCAGAGCCGCCGTCACCAGCCGTGCCGGGTCCTCCTGGTGGACGAACTCCGCCGACCGAGTCAGGAACGCCGTGCGCGAGGCGTTATTCGGCGTCTCGTTGGCAATCGACCACAGGATCACCGATGCCTTGTCGCGGTCGCGCCGTATCTCCTCGTGCAGTTGCTGCTGCGACTTCGCGAATACATCTTCCTTGTCGAACTGGACCGCCCAGTAGACCGGAACCTCGGACCACACCAGAATCCCCAGCTTGTCCGCGGCCCGCGTCATCCTCTGGTCATGCGGATAGTGCGCCAGCCGCACAAAGTTCCCGCCCAGCTCCTTCACCCAGCCCAGCAGCGTGGCCACGTCCTGGTCGTTGTTCACGCGCCCGCTGCGGAAGGGCGCCTCGGCGTGAATGCTGACGCCGTGCAGCACAATCGGCTTGCCATTCAGTAGAATCTTCGTGCCCGAGGTCTCAATGGTGCGAAAGCCCATCTCGTCGGTCAGCGTGTCGTCCGCCGCCTTCAGCACAACGTGGTACAACTTCGGCGTCTCCGGCGACCACAGCGTCAACCCTGTCGCCGCCATGCGGATGGCAACGCGCCCGTTGGCGTCCGTCGTGCCCTCGGCGTGCAGCTTGGCATCGGGCAGATCGACCGAGACGCGCGTCCCCGCCTGCGCGCCCTCCACATGCACATAGCCCTCGATCGCGCTGCGCGTCGCGCGGTCCAGATGCAGTTCGAAGTCGTCGATGAAGCTCGTGGGCACCGTCACCAGCGACACATCGCGCGTCAGCCCGCCGTAGTTGTACCAATCCGTCTTCAACGTCGGAACGCCGTCGGCGATGCGCGTGCTGTCCACAAAAATTACCACGCTGTTCTCGCCCGCTTTCACCGCCTTTGTCGCCTCGCAGTCGAAGGACGTAAACCCTCCCTCGTGCGTGCATAGAAGCTGCCCATTCACCCACACCCGCAAGCGGTAGTTGGCCGCGCCAATGTGCAGGAACGTTCTCTGCCCCGCTTGCGGCTGTAGCTGCACATGCCGCTCATACCAGAAGCCGCCCTCGTAGTTCATCAGCGACTCCTTCTGCGTGTTCCAGTCGCCCGGGACCTTGATCGTCGGGCTCTTGGCAAAGCTGTATTCCACCAGCTTGTTGCTTCCGGCTGGCAGCTCCTCATCCGCGGAGTAGCCGCTGCGACCACTGCCCAGGCCGTTCTGGTATGGGTCGAGGATATAGTGCCAGTCGCCGTTCAGGCTCAGCGTCTGGCGCTGATCGACGGCCACCAGCACTGTCGTTGGCGGAACCGCAGGCGCAGCGGCAGGCTGCTGCGCGTCAAGCGCGCACCAACCACCGGCGAATCCAAAACAGGCGAGCAACGACAGGGCCGCAACCGCGACGGCCTTCGGCAGAAAAACTTTCATAAAACTCCTCGATGGGGCCGCACGCGGCCACGCAGCCATCCTTTCACACCCGCACAGCTTAATCCATTCGGATCCATTGCCGAATCGGAATCCCCTTCTCCAACTCCCTACGGAATGGGCGCACAGCCAACTGTACCATTGTGTGGTACTCTGGTACTCGTATGATCGAAAGTTGGCAGGACGATTGGCTCAGGGACTTCTTCGAGAAGGACCTTCACCCCAAGAAGATTCCTGCCGAGCTGCGCGATAGGGTATTCCGCAAACTGCAATTGCTGGAGGATGCAACGTCGGACGCCGATCTTCGTGCTCCGCTCAGCAACCACTTCGAGAAGTTGATCGGCAAACTGGAGGGTTCGCACTCCATTCGGGTCAATCAACAATGGCGATTGATCTTCCGCTGGAGCGACGGCAAGGCGAACGGCGTCTCCCTGGACGATCATTCATACCGGTAACTGAGGAGAGAAATCATGTTGATGACGAAGAGAAGGCCGGTGAGCGTGGGTGAGATGCTGGTCGCCGAGTTCCTGGAGCCCATGGGGCTCACCCAGACGGAACTGGCCGTGAAGACCGGACTGCCTCGCAAGCATGTGAATGAATTGTGCCGTGGGCGGCGCGTGGTGACTGCGGATACAGCGTTGATTCTGGCGCGCGTCTTCGGCAATTCGGCGGACTTCTGGCTGAACACGCAACGCAGAACGGACCTTTGGGAGGCGTTGAATTCCCCCAAACGATTGAACCGGATTCGCCTGGCGAAGCCGATTGTCAGAACCGGGAAACGGGCCTTGTCCGCATCGGCATAGCCGTATATCGGCCCGGCCGGCCCATCCATTCCGCGTTCTCTGCGGCGGAATGGAGGATACAAGACACTCAGCCCGGCAGCCCCCTCGCTCCCGCATCGCCCTCACGCCTTACCTGTGCGAATTGCCCCCGCTGCCGCCCGACGAGCCGCCGCCGTTATTCGACGGCGCAGGAGCAGAGTAAGTCTGCGCCGGTGGTGAGTAGGTCTGCGCCGGCGGCGAATAAGTCTGCGCTGGCGGCGAGTAAGATCGCGCAGGCTCGGAGTACGAAGGAGCAGGCGCTGAAGGCCGCGACGTGTTCCCAGAGCCGCTGTTATTTGACGGCGCAGGCGAGTAGCTCCGCGCGCCGCCTCCGCCATTCGAGTAGCTCTGCGCGCCGCCATAGCTCACCGTGCCGCGCGCCGCCGGAGTGCCGTTCCTGCCCCCGCCGAACGTCTGGATCACTGTGCTCTGCCTGCCGTTCTCCGTCACCGGCCGCGACACCGAGAGGCTCTGCGTCTTGCGATCGAACGTGATCGGCGTCCCCGGCTGCCTCATCGCCACTCCTGATTCCGTCGCGGAGCCGGCCTTCACCGTACCCCTGGCGATCGGGGAGTTGCCCGTCGCGGTGCCTTTGCCCGCAGTGGAAGCTCCAATCGCAGTTCCCCTGGCCGCCACAGACGCATTGAACGCCGAATGGGCCTCCGCGTGGGGAACCTCCGCGATCTTCAGCGGTTCCAGCACCGGCTTGCGAAACTCCTTCGGCGCTTCGGACATCGGCTCAACCGGCTTGCCCTCCTTGAAGTTAACGCGCTCCACGCTGATGGCGCCGCCCTTCTTGGTTGCCTTGAAGACCCCATCCCTCATGTTGATCGGTATCTTGCCCGCCACGTCCCTGGGATGCAGTGGCACAAAGCCAACCTCGCGCCCGTGCTTCACCCAGCGGAAGGGCGGATGATGGTGCCGTTTGGTCCCCGCCACCCACACATAGTGGTGCCGCCAGCGGATCCAGCTCCCCGAATGGCACACCGCCCAATCCCAGCCGTCATCGAACATTCCGCCATACCCATAATTGAATAGAGAACCTCCCCCACGGAATTGTGGCCCGAATCGCGGATATCCCGCAAAGACTGGATAGGAGCTGTCCGTGGCAAAGTAGCTATCGACCACGACTTCCTTCCCGGTCACAGGGTCTTTGGCCATCAGGTCGGAGATCGCATAATCGACGCATGGCACCGTGTAGTCCTCGGTCCACATCGTTGCTCCGGGATGGCCCGCCAGATACGCATCCGCCTTGGTCAACTTCCCAGTGCCCTTCGGCGCTCCAGTCAGTCTGGGCGCAGCAACGGCAGACGCCTGGTCGTCGCTTGGGGCCGCTCGTTCCACCGGTGCGGCGGGCTGCGTCTCAGCCTGCGCGCGCTCTGTCCCGGAGGCCGTCGCGGCCTGCGCTTCGACCTGTGGTCCCTCAGCCGCATGCCCTGTCCATCCCTCGGTTGGCTCCCAGCACATTCCATACGGCTCGCACGCAAAGAACTTCCCCTTCCCGCTCATCTCCGCCAGTCCCGGAATCGGTTCCGTCAGGCCTGCCTCCTTCATCGTGGCTGAGAGCACCGCATTGCGCGCAGACACACGCTGCGCAACCCATTTGTCCCACTTCGCCATCGCGGCCGCATCCATCTCCGGCGTTGGCACCGGCCGCCCATTGTGTACGGTAACCGTCTTCCCGGTGGCATTATCGAGAGGTGCGTACCAGGCCACATTCTGCTGCGGTGTCACTGCAATGGCATCCAGGTAGCTGTTGACACGCAGGTACGCCTTCTTTGGGTACACCACCGTGAAGCTGTCGCCCGGCGTGAACAGCCGGAAGCTCTCGCCCGGCAGCAGGCTCTGCACATTCATCGTCGCCGTGCCAGTCAGCAGCACAAGCTCGGTGGTCGGGACCCCGCTCGTCGTACTCAGTTGGTTGAACCTCAGCACCGAGTTCTCGCCCAGGTAGACAACCGATGCGTCCTCGAACTCGATCTCCGCCCGCCCCGTGCCGGTCGCCAGGCTGTAGCCCGTCTCCAGCGGCAGGTTGGCCGCGGCCTGCTCCCATCCGGTGGCCGCGCCGGGCTCTTGTTCCTGTAGCTTCTCGGCCTCCTTGCCGCGCGCAACGCGCACGTCCCCCTCCACATATTTCACCCGGACGATCTGAGGATAGGTTGTAACGGCAGGGGCTTTGGCGGCAGGCTCAGCGGCCCTGCCCGTTGCAACGGATGTAGTAGTGAGTACCCCGAACAGCGCCAGAATCGGTAGAGAACAACGGTAGGCGACGCGCATGGCGACCCTCCATGTTACTTGCAGCAAATTCTACTCCGGTTCGTCCCCTGCGCAACTCGGAGCGGCAATCCAATCCTGATAACCATGCAGACACACCATTAGTTGCTGCCTTCGCAAAATAAACCCGCCGCGCAGCCCTCCACGAGTCGTCATTCTGGCGCACCCCCCTCCCCGCGTCGTCATTCTGGCGTACCCCCACGCGTCGTCATTCTGACGCAGTCCTCCGCGAGTCGTCATTCTGGCGAAGCCAGAATCTCCGTATTGGCTTTGATGATTATCGAGTCTACTCAGGCAGGACCGCAAAAGCGCCAACGGCGCGCCCTATACCAGCATGGGGCGCAGCCCCATGAAGGCTCGGGAGGAGAAAATCAAGGGCTGAAAGCCCGGCCGATAGGGCCACGCCCGCGCATCCGCTCGATTTTGGGCCTTGCGGCGTGAGCTCCGGAGCTAACTGCATAATCGTCTCTCCGTATTGGCCCTTGCCGTTGCCTGTTCCCTTACCCCTGCATTTCTTGTCAAGCCCCTCGACGCCCCAAATTCCCCCTAACAAACACCAACCAAACAACTTAAATCTTTCAAATACTTGGCATAGTAGTTATGCTCCATCCCGTATAATTAAATCAGTAAGCAAAACCAAACAGACCCGGCCAACCAGCCGGGTCTTCGCTTTTAACTGTTCTCTGTTCGCTGTTCCTGTCTTCAAGTTATTGATTCCAGAGATCAAATAATTTAACCCATTTGGAATGAAGATCATGTAGACCTGATACAGATCAAGTCTAGATCTAACTATCTTCTTTTGAATATTTTATGACTTTTAGGGGGGGGTATACCCCCCCCCACAGGCGAGGAACCTTATGACCGGCGCAACCGCTCTATCTTCCCTGCTCCAGCTCTCGCTCCGTCCTCTGCCGCGTCCCTCTCCGGTAGATCGCCACCCCCACCAGGTTCAGCGCCAGCGAAACCCCTGCCACCTTCCCCGCGAAGGCCCACTTGCTGGCCACGTCCACAATCGGCAGCAGGTTGAATCCCATCGCCACCGCCGTCACTGCCAGTCCGCTCGCCGCGCCCAGCTTCAGCCAGCTCCCCGCGCGCACTCCGAACCTGTCCCCCACCACCAGCGGGATCGCGAACATCATCAGGTAGTACACCCCGTAAAAAATGTTCCCCGCCGAATTGATCAACTGGAACGCCTCCTGCGCGCCCGTGCCATACGTCGCCAGCACGCCCACCCCAATCGCCACCAGCACAATCGCCGCAATCGACCGTGTCGGCGTCTTCCATCGCGGATCGAGCCGCGTGAACCACGCCGGAATCATCCCATCCCACCCGGTCACCATCGGCAACCGGCTGGTCTCGGCCACCATCACCACATAC
>Ga0224529_1000728_pt1 | contig 23257 bp, 20 predicted proteins | sample CBST50metaG_FD_179893 | JGI IMG/M metagenome (GOLD analysis project Ga0224529, IMG submission 179893) | Peat soil microbial communities from Stordalen Mire, Sweden - C.B.S.T50 | ecosystem: Environmental > Terrestrial > Soil > Wetlands > Peat | place: Sweden: Norrbotten County, Stordalen Mire... | reverse complement strand
TCCGGCAATCGTGGCAGAGCTGGCCGACAGGCTGGAGAACGAAGAGGTCTGGATCGGATAGCGCGTTCCGGAGCGCAGGGTCGAGGCTTCTCCGTCGCCCAGACGCAACTGAATCTGGTCCAGCTCCCGCGAGTCGGAGGTGTTCAGGCTGAAATTCGCCGTGGCCGTTCCCGGAGCCAAAGCCGATTGCGTAATTCCGCCGCCAAACAGTGCGACGCCGTTGGAGAAAATGGAACTCGATACCTGGCCGGAAGCCAGCAGAATGCCGAGAATCGCCAGCGTGTCGCCGGGAGCGGCCAAACCGGACGAGATGATTTGCTGCACCAGCGACGAGTTTGCGTTGAGGATGGACTGTTCCTCGGCGTAGACGTTGAACGCGGTCATGGTCTGCGGCGGCTGGACTCCGGTATTGCGCGCGCTGGTGTGCGCAAGCTGGATCACGCGTACATTGAGCATCACCTGGCTCTTGCCGTCGAGCAGTTCGGCCATGGTGGAGTTGAAGGCGCGCAGCGTTCTTTCCGGCGCGCGGATCGTGATCGTCCCGGCCGAGGGTTCCACCGTCGCCTGCTGGATGTCGAACACGTTCTTGGCCAGGCTGCCGACGTCAGTCAACTCTGTCGTCGACAACCCCGAAAGGTAGATGGTCTCCAGATCCTGGCGCAGAAACTGGGTGCGATTCTCGCGCGTGTTGCGCGCCACCAGGGCGCGGTGCGCGTCCAGCGGAACATGAAAGGTCGCCGTAATCAGGCCAAGAATGCGCACCGCCTCTTCGAAGGGGACGTTGTCCACATCGAAGCGCACCTGGATGGCGCGAACGCTATCGTCTACCGTGGCCTCAAGTCCGTACGCCTTGAAGACCTGCTGGATCAGCTGCCGCTGGTCGGTGTGCAGGTGAAAGCTGTGCACCGCAGGGGCGGGCGTCAGTTCGATCGTCTCGCCGAGCGTATTTGAACTCTGCTCATAGAGAGGCCGGGTCTCGCCGAGCAAGGCCTCGTCTCCCAACTGGTTCAAGTGCTCTTTGATCTGCGCGTTCCCGGGGTCCAGTGCGAGCGCTTGGGCCAGAGCCGCGCGCGACGCAGCGGAATCGCCGCGCAGCCGATCCTTGGCCGCGGTTTGAATCAGTGCCGTTACGTGGTGGCTGCGAGCTACGTCCACAGCCAGCGGGTAGTCAGCGTTGGTGGGGTCGAGCTTGGCGGCCTGCTCATAGCCGCGCCCGGCTTCTTCAAACTCTCCCTTCTCGAAGAGCTTGCTGGCCGCGAAGTAGATTTTGGCCGCGCGCCGCCGGTCGGCAGTGCGCGTAGGCTTGTCCTGCTTGGCGTCCTTGTCTTGCTTGTCGCTTGTAGCTGCCGCTGCCGGGGCCGCAGCCGCCGGCGACGGACTCTGCGCGGCGTTTGCCGGGGATGGCTGGCTCTGTGTCAGTGGAGCGGCTGCCTGGGCCTGCAGGGCGCCGGGAACGACCGCCAGTAGCAATCCGGCGGTACCCAGCCTTGTCCATTCCTTGAGCGCCGAGCTCCCGCAAAGGCGTTGTTGCGATGAACGTGTCTTCACGGCGTGACTCGTGTCTGCGCAAGCAGATCCGCCAGGGAGGAAGCGCAAACATCCGGCCGAAACTCGAGCAGCGCGTCGAAGCTGTAGTGCCCGGTGGCGACGGCGATCACGGGAAGGGAATTGGCGCGTGCCGCTTCAATGTCGCGCGGCGTGTCGCCGACCACGCAGACTCGCGCGTCCGTGCCGGCCAACTCGCGGGCCTTGCGCGCTGCGTTACCGATCAGCTCGTTGCGGACGGGGAAATGGTCGCTGAATCCGCCAAACCGGAACCATTCGCGCAATCCGGCCTCTTCGATCTTGATCCAGCCGATCATTTCCAGGTTGCCGGTGCCCACTCCCAGAAGGGCGCCGCGCTGCGCCAAGTGGGCCAGGACATCTTCTACGCCCGGCATCAGCACCAGGTCCAGTTCGTGCCGCTGTTTCGCTACCGCGCTGCCCATGGCAGCCAGAATGGCCGCTACGTGCGGCTCAAGAGCTTTCGCGGAGATGCCCGCCTGCCGGCACGCCTCGCGCAGAATCGCCGTATCCGTACTGCCGTGCACGGAGATGCCGGCCAGCGTGATCTCAAATCCGGTAACCCGCCGAACGGAATCGGCGACGGAGTTGAAATGGATGCGATCGCGGCTGCGCATCAGCGTGCCGTCAATGTCGAACAAGTACGCGTCCTGCGCATCCCAGGCAAAGCCCGGCTCAATGTGCACATGCGCTTCGTGTGTCGGTGGAATGGTTTGCATGTCCTCTGGTGAGCGCGATCAGCCCTGCCGGTAGCCCTGGCGGTCCGCGCTGAATACAGGACGTTCGCTGCGGGGTGGACGCTTGAGTCCGGCCCGCACTTCGGCAAGGCTCAGCCCCAGCTCAGCCATGGCGCGGCTCAGCGTGTTGCGGTGCATGCCCAATTCGTCGGCCGCTTTGCACTGGTTTCCCCGGTGTGCAACCAACACTTCGCGCAGATATTGTTTTTTGAACTCGCGCACGGCATCCTCATAGCGAATGCCGCTGGAATGCATTTGTGTCACCAGGCTGTCCAGCTCTCGTCTCACTTCCACCTCTGCTTGATATAACTAGCTTGCCATATTTCTGCGTGTCGTGCCCTGCTGCTCATCACACTTCGCCGTTCTTGGGATGCATCCATCGGGGCGATTCTTCTTCCAGTGTCTTGAGCCCGTGCCGAACCCGCTCGGCCAGCTCCGCGGGGCTCATCTGCGTGCTTAGGTGACAGGCTCCAAAAAACATGCGAGGCAATTTTGCTTCCGTCAGCCAGTGCGCCTTCGGAAAAAAAGCCACCGTGACCAGAATCACCAGCGTCACCAGCAGCGCGCCTTGCAAAAAGCCGAAGACCGCGCCCGCCAAACTGTCCAGGCAACCAAGGCCCATCGTATGGAAAGCCTTTGCCAGGAATTTGCCGGCCACTCCGGCCAGTCCCATCACCACAATCGCAATCAGCAGGAACCCAATCGTGTCGGCAACCGGTTCGATGCGCACGATAGGCAAAAGCAGTGCCGCGATGCGCCCATAATTCCACGCGGCCAGCACCAGCCCAAGCAGCAATCCGCCCAGCGAAAAAACTGAGCGGAAGAATCCCTGCGTGAATCCTCCCAGCACGGCCACTACCATCGCCATTACGATTGCCCAGTCGACCAGTTCCATGCCGTGCTCCGCTTGCCTTTTACAGATCGAGATTCCGGCCGGTCAAGCGGCGGAAGGCTTCAAGATACTTGGCCTGGGTGCGTTCCGCAACTTCTTCGGGCAAACTCGGCGCGGGAGCCTGCTTGTTCCAGTGGATCGATTCAAGATAGTCGCGTACAAACTGTTTGTCGAATGACGGCTGTGCGCCGCCCGGTTTCCATGACGCGCCTTCCCAGAAGCGCGAGGAATCCGGCGTCAAAGCCTCATCGGCAAGAATAATGCCTTCCGGTATTCTGCCAAACTCGAATTTTGTGTCGGCCAGGATCAGCCCGCGCGACTCGGCGTGCTTTGCGGCCTTCGTATAGAGCTCCAGCGTCCGACGGCGCAGTTCTTTCGCGTCCGACGCACCCAACAGGGCTTCGGTGGCGGCAAAACCGATGTTCTCGTCGTGCGCGCCATCCTGGCTCTTGGTCGCGGGAGTAAACAAGGGCTCGGGCAACTGCGATCCATCCAGGAGGCCAGCGGGCAGGGGAATATCGCAGACGGTTCCACTTGCCTGGTATTCCTTCCATCCCGATCCCGCCAGGTAGCCGCGCGCCACACATTCCACGGGAAACATGTTGGCTCGCTTCACCAGCATCGAGCGGCCTTCCAACTGATCGGCATAAGGCTCGAGCACGGATGGAAATTGCTTCACGTCGGCCGTAATCAGGTGGTTGGGAACAACCTCCGACAGCAGGTCAAACCAGAAAAGGGAAATCTGGGTCAGGATCTTGCCTTTACCCGGAATGCCCGTTCCCAGCACATGGTCAAATGCAGAAATTCGATCGGTGGCCACCAGCAGCAGGTCATCGCCGACCGCATACAGGTCGCGCACTTTGCCCCGGCCCAGGAGGGCCGTTGCGCCAAGATTCGTCGTAAGGAGAGCTTTCACTGGAAGGCCTTACCTCGGTGGGAACTGAAGCTTCGATTCTCAAAGCAGGGGCTCGCTTTGTCAATCTTCGCCGACTGATTTTGCGGGCAATCGCATTTCAAATCTCTTTGCGTGCAACGTTTGTCATCCTGAGCGCAGCGAAGGATCTGCGGTTGCTTTTTCTGCTTTGCGCTGAGGGTTGGAAGAGCCAAGAGGCCCATATTGCCCGAAATAGTCCGAAAGGCAACCGCAGTCATTCATGGAACGGTGTTCCACCCAAGGCCATGAAAAAGCACCCGCGGATCCTTCCCGTTGGTCAGCGATGACATTTGTCGTGGGATTGGAGTGTGATGTGGCCAAGAATTTTCAGGGCAGATCTTCGCTGCTGCGCTCCTCAGGTGGCCAAATCGATAGCCGAGGCCAATTTTGCCTGGATCACTGCGCGCCAAATTTTGCTCCAGATGCACAAAGGCCCGCATATCTCTACGGCTGCGGGCCTTTGTGCATCTGGTTGAATTTTCGTGGAGCTAGCTGCCGGGAATTTCTTCCGTTTTCGCTTTGGCGTTCATGCGGATACGATTGTGCTTCTTGTAGTCCGCCAGAACGTTGCTCAGGAAGACGTTGAAGGCTTCGGAGCGCCGCTGTTCGAGCATCTGATCGCGGCTCTGGTCGAAGTTCTTGGCAATCTCATCCGCGCTGGGCTCCTGCTTGTCGACCAGTTTGGCCACCACGCCGGTGCGCTGTGCGTTGATAGGTCCGCTGACGTCGCCGACCTTGAGCGAAAGCAGTTGCGGGGCCACCTGGCCTACCTGGCCCAGGTCGGGAACCTGGCCCGTGGCGCCCACCAGGTCACTGGACTTGACGGTTGCGCCCACAGCCTTGGCGGCCTTGGCCAGATCGTTCATGCTCTTGGCCTTGTCCGACAGTTCCTTGGTCTTCTGCGCCAGCAGTCCGGGCAGCTTCTCGTCGCGGTAGTCGTCGGCAATCTTGCCCTTGTAGTCGGCAAAGTTGGGCGCGTGGGCTGGCGCAACTCCGGTGACCTGGAAGATCGCGAACCCTTCACCGGTCGCCGCGTATTGCGGCGGATCGCTCTGCTTGGCCTGGAAAGCCTTGGTGATCACCTGGGAGGAGTCAGCCAGCGCGGCAATCACGCCTTGCTGTCCAACCGGCGGCGTGGTGGCCACCTGCAGATGATGAGCCGCCGCCGTTCTCTCGAGGCCGTTCTTGATGGCTTCAGAGGTCAGCGTGCGCGCGTAGCTCTCTTCGGCCTGCGCCGCCTTCTGACGGATCAGTGTTGCCTGGATGGTGGGCAGCACTTCAGCCAGCGATTGGGTGTGCGCCGTCTGCCGCTCTTCCACCTGCACAATGTGATAGCCGTACTGCGTCTTCACAATCTTGCTGTCGCCGACCTTCTGGCCGAAGATGGCGGCGTCGAACTCCGGCACCATGTGGCCGCGCTGGGCAAAACCCAGTTCGCCACCCGTGTCCTTGCTGCCGGGATCGTCGGAGTTCTTCTTGGCCAGGTCGGCAAAGTTTCCGCCTGCCTGAATCTGCTTGAGCAGCGCCTCGGCCTTGGCCTTGGCGGCGGCATCTGTCTTGGCGTCCGCGCCAGCTGCCACTTTGATGAGAATGTGGCGCGCGCGGGCTTGGTCCGGAACCGTGTACTCGGACTGGTGCGCCGTGAAGTACTGCTGAACTTCCTGCTGGCTGGGCTTCGGCTCGCCGCCCGGCAAATCGCTGGGAGTGAACGCGAAGTAGGTGATCTTGCGCTCTTCCGGCACTGCCGTCGCATAGCGTGCGGCGTTCTGTTTGAAGAAGGACTCAAGCTCGCTGTCGGAAGGGTTGATCGTCTTGCGCAGTTCGTCCGATGCGATCACCGCATAGTCGAACTTGATCTTGATGTTTTCCTTGCGATAGCTGTCGCGTACTTCCTGGTCGCCCACCGTGACGCCGGCGGTGATCAGCGCTTCCAGCCTGCGGACCGCGATGTCCTGCTTGACTTCGGATTCAAACTCAGCCACCGACAGGTTGAACTGGTTGGCAACGAAGGCTGCATAGCGGTCGGAGCCGATGTACTGGCCCTTGGGGAACAGGAACTCGCCGAACTGACCGCGGTGAAGGAAGTTCCGCACATCGTCGTCCGTAGCGTGGATGCCGAGCTTTTCGGCCTCGGCCAACAGCACTTGATCGCGCACAAGTTGCGAACCGGCCTGCTGCTCAAAGTAGTTGGTGATGAACGGCGAATCCGGAAGACGCTGGCGCTGCAACTGCTGGCGGGCCATTTGGCTCACCCGTTGCTGGCTCACCGTTTCGCCCGAAGACAGAAAACGGCTGTACCAGTGGGGATAGATGACGGCGTATGTGTCGGCCGCTGCGGCGCCCTGGCCGGTGAGTCCGGGGATCAGGTATACCACCATGGACACCGAAGCGGCGCCAATCACGACCACAAGGAGAGCCTTTGTCAGGCGATTGTCAGTTTGCAGGAAACGGATCATGGATGGACTTGGACCTTCAACTCTCTACGCGCAAACAGGTTGAACCCGTTGGACAGCACAACTGGGCTGCGGGCGGGCATTGGACTGCAAGCGCAATTCTCGCTCGACGCGATTCTTTGCCATTATAGACGACAGCGAACCCGGCCGGCCGCATCGAGGTGATTCATAAGAAAGACCGGCATAGAAACAAAGCGGGCATCCCGGAAGCCGGGATGCCCGCTTTGTTTCATGCGAACTGGGAGATGCTTACCGCCAGTAATAGGCCCCGCCCACGACGTAGTAGGGCCGGTAGTACACCGGGGGATAACCATACGGGTAGCCATAGACGACGGGCTGCCCATAGGGGGCATAGCCGCGCCGGTAGAGGCTCGGGCCACCTGGGTACAGCCCCTGCGCGAGCCGGGCCGCTTCCTGCTGGCTCACGGGGGTAACCGTGACAGCACTAGCCAAGTGGAAGTCGACCCGCGCTTCGGCAGGAATCCAAACGCCAGGTCCGGGAGTCGCCGCGGAGGCCGCTGTTCCCGCAACCGCGCCCGCTCCGGCCCCGATCGCAGCGCCTTCACCGCGACCCACCGCGCCGCCGATAAGCGCGCCCAGAACCGCGCCGCCGAAGGCGCTGCCAGCCGTGTGACCGGCCTTGTTCGGGCCTTTCACCTTGAACTCATCGCTGGTGAGCGGGTAGCTCTGTCCGCCCAGGTCCAGGGATGTCAGCCTGAGCGACAGTTCCGGACTGCCGGCCAGCGCTCCCGCCTGCTTGGTCTCGGTCACCACACCGTGAACCGTCGCGCCGCGCGGAATCGCCAGCACGCCGCCAAGGGCCACGTCCTGGATCACGGTGAACTGCACCGGCTCACCGTCCTTGGCCCTCTTGCTGTTGACCGGCTCACTGGTGCGCAGTTGCAGCAGCGTCCCTTGCGGTATCGTCACCGGCCCCTTGGCCGTTTCGTACGCCGGGGCGGGTCTGTAAGCCCGAGCCGGTGGAGGCGCATACTGCGGACGTGAATACGGCTGCGGAGGGGGAGGCGGGGCCTGTGCCTGATTATTCTGGTCTGGCACAGGCATCGGCCCGTCGTTCTGCCCGGGAGCCGGCTGCGCCGCATCCTCGGGCTGGTTGTCCGCCATCTGTTGCTGGTCGCCGGCATTGGCCGAGTCCTGCGGATTGCCGACCTTCAAATTGTTGTTCACCTTGGTCACGCCCGCCACATGGCCAGCGATCGACTCGGCAAGCTCGCGAGACGCCTCACTCGACACCGTCCCTGAGAGAGTCACTTCGCTCTGAATCGTGGCCGCAGTGATCAAGTCGCTCTTGAGCGCCTGGGAGGCGTCGAGGGCATGCACCACGTCCATCTCGATTTGCCCATCCGAGCGCGCGCCGGAGGCCGGAGCCGCATCTTGAGCAAGCGCCAAAGCGCTCCCCAGCACAACTACCGTCGCACACACCAACGCTTGTGCAATCACTCTCTTGAACAAGGTCCGATTCATCGTCATGTTTCTCCTGCTTCTGAAGTCCTGCTCCCGTTTCAGCTCGTTTAGACGGGGAATTGGGGGAGCCGTCATCGGTGTGAACCCGGGCATGGGTAAAAAGTTCCGCTGCCAGGGCACGAACCCCGCGGCAGCAAGCCCTTGAAGTTCCCACGCCATTTCTTGTTTGATGCGTTTGCCCTCGGGTCGGGTTCTTGACGACGTCCACCGGGTGCTCGTTGCAAACTGGTCGTCCCGCCGCGCATCCAAACCGAGGGAGGTTATTCCTATGGCGGCACGGTTGAATTATGCGAAGGCGTTTCCGGAGGGAATCCATGCGCTCCTGAACCTGGAAAGGGTGATCGCTACCAGCGGATTGGAACTTCCCCTGCTGGAACTCGTCAAAACCCGCGCGTCGCAGCTCAATGGCTGCGCCTATTGCATCGATATGCACACCAAGGATGCCCGCTTGGGCGGCGAGACGGAGCAGCGGCTCTATGCGCTTTCTGCATGGCGCGAGACCCCATTCTTCACTCCCCGGGAACGGGCCGCGCTGGCCTGGACCGAGGCGCTCACCAATATTCAGCAGGGCCACGCTTCCGACGAAGTCTACGAAGAAGTGCGCCCTGCATTCAACGAAGAGGAACTGGTGAGCTTGACTCTGGCTATCGCCCAAATCAACCTGTGGAACCGCCTCGCGATCGCTTTTCGTGCCGAGCCTGGAACCTATCAACCCGCGGCGCACAATACGGCGTGAGCCAAAGAAAAAGGGGCCTAACGAGGCCCCCTCTTCAGTTGTTGTTGCTCGTTTGTGACTTCTACGCAAGTGCCTCGTCGACCGCCGCGGCTAGCGTTTTGAGACCCGCGGCGATGTCGGCTCCCAGGCGGACCTGCACGGCTCGCCTTCCGCGCGACTCCAGAACCGCCAGATCGCCGGCAGCCTGGGCGTCGATTACCACCCCAAAGGTCAGCTTTTGGCCCGGAATCTCCACATCGACGGAGTGGTCGGAAGTGATCTGTAGAAACACGCCGGTGTTAGGACCGCCCTTATAGTCCTGCCCCGTCGAGTGCAGGAAGCGCGGACCGAATCCCAGGCAAGTGGCCACTCGTTTTGCATCGCGCACCTTGTGGCGAATTCCCTGGATCGCTTCCTCATACTCGGGGAACATGGGCAGATAGGCCAGCGCGGCAAAGTAGTCGCCGGTGTGAATCTGGCCGAAGTGCGCCTTGAGGAGGCCAGCCAGCGTCTGGGCTGGGGCCGCTGTCTTCAGCTTGGCGATGTAGTCGTCGGTCGCGTAGATCTTGACGCCACCGTCCTCAAGCACTGGCTTGCGCTCGGGCAGCTTGCCTGTCTTCTCATACTCTGCCGTCAGCGCGCGGGTTTCGATCTTGGCCGACTCCACATCGGGCTGGTTGAAGGGATTGATGCCCATCACCGACCCGGCGACGGAAGTCGCCACTTCCCAGGTGAAGAACTGCCCGAAAATCTCATAGCGATCGGAGATTTCGAAATGCACCACCGGATGGCCGGCTGCTTCAATGGCCGCAACTTTCGCGTCCAGGCTCTTGTCGGATGTTCCGGCGTAGCGGATATAGGCGAAAATCCGGTCCTTGCCATAGAACTCCGGCGCAGCAATGGCTTCGCGGTCCACGGGCGTAATGCCTTTGCCCAGCTTGCCGGTGGATTCGGCGATCAACTGCTCCATCCAGGCGCCCAGGTCATAGATTTCCGGCGAGGTGAAGATGGTGATCTTGTCCCGCCCCGCGTTGGCCGCTGTGCCCATGATCAGGCCCAGTTCGACGGCGGGGTTCTCAGCCAGGGGCAGCTTGGCAGATGTAACGGCCAGAGCCGCCTCGGCCAGGACTTTGCCCGTGCTCAAGCCGAGCACTGAAGCCGCCACCACTCCAAAGTTCGACAGGGCGGAAAAACGCCCGCCGATGGATGGGTCGCCATAGAAGATGCTGCGGAAGCCGTCGGCCTTGGCCACCTGCTCCATCTTCGACCCGGGGTCGGTGATGGCCAGAAAATGGCTGCCGGCGTTCTCCGCGCCTACGGCCTTTTTCATCTCCTCGAAGAAATACTGCTTGAGGACGTTGGGCTCCAGTGTCGAACCCGACTTGCTGGCGACAATCACCAGAGTTTCGGCCAGGTTGACCTTGTCGCGCGCAGCTTTGACCTGCACGGGGTTGGTGGAGTCGACAATGTGCAGCACGGGGAAGCTCAGCTTTTGCTCAAAGGTCTTGGCCAGCACCTCCGGACAAAGGCTGGAACCGCCCATGCCCAACAGCAGAACCGACTTGAAGCCGGCGCCTTTGACGTCCTCAGCCAGTGCGGCAAAGTCAGCGATATCCTTTTGCTGGCGCTCGACGATGTCCATCCAGCCCAGCCATTTCTCCTCGCCATCATTCGTCCAGAGGCTGGGATCCTTCTGCCAGAACCGTGCAACTTTGTTGTGAGTGGACCAATCGGCGGCGGCTTGGTCGACTGCGCCGCGAAGTTCGGAAGGTAGTGCGAATCGGAAGCTCATATCGTTATCGATTGTGCATCATAAAGTTGGATTCTCAAACCGGTCCAGCATTTGCCTGGGAATGGGGACCAGGCAGGTTAAGCGGATCAGAACAATCTTCCCGTGGAAAAACGGCCAGTCCTCTTCCTGCCGTGGCGTGTAGAGGACTGGCCCGAAGCAGCGAATATCGAGCCGGCGCGGCACTGCGTCAAGGTGTCTGCCTTTGCCGCGGGGACAAGAAGGCGCGACAAACCTTCGGCTATAGACCTAGTGAAAGCGCCGCATACCGAAGTGATAGGACACGCCGGCGGTGAAGCCATTGGGCTGCGCTTTTTGGGTGCTGAGGAAATCACCCCAATGTTGATACTCGTAGTCACCCCGCACCCAAATCCTGCGGAATACCCTGTAGTCCACGCCGGCCCCCACCACGGCAATCGTTCGGGTGTCGTGATTGTAGTGCGGATTGATGGAGTGGAAATCAATGCTGCCGAATTCCCCGAGACCTTTCACGTAAGGGTGAAATTTGGAGAAGTGACGCCAGCTATAAATCAGTCCCGCACCCGCGGTATCCTCGCGCAGATTCGACGGTTGCGAAGACGATGGGCCGACGCTGATGTCGTGCGCCTCAATTTCAAAGCCCAAACCACTCAAGAACAAGGGCATATGTCGGGGGGTATAGTCGATCCACAATCCGCCGCCATTCATCCGGCCGGTGTTCCAGTCCGGGTCGAAGTTGGAAAAGCCCGCACCGATGGCTAGGGGCAGGTTGCTCTCTGCTGCCGCAGGTACGGCTTGCGCTGAGGTGGGGTATGCGGCGACAACAAAAAGTGCTGCGAAAGTCAGCCCAGCGAACAGCTTCAAACGCATTTTGTTTCTCCTTGTACGGTTGCTGGATACCTCTCCTACGGGGCGAGCCGCTTGCGGAAAAGTGTACACCGGCCAGGGTAGCTGGAAGGCAAAGATTCTGCGAGTTTTCTCGTTCGCGAACAGCAGTCGCTGCCGATCAAAAAAGCAGCTCACCCGCCTCGATCTCGATGGCCGCAACCAGCGAGCTAAGCAGTTCGACGCGCGCAGCGGCCAGAAGTTGCCCGTTGCGCGTTCGCAATTTTGCCGGTAAGTCATTGACTGCCCGTCGCATCACATCGAGAACCGAGGTGAAATTGGAAAAACGCGTATCCCGGCCGACCTTGGCCAGGGCGCGCATCGCCCCCACGGCTCCCAACTGCTCAAGAATGTCTGCGTCGCGTAGAAGAATGGCCTCGACCCGCGTTGGCTCGTCCTTCGCCTGATGGGTGCGGATAACCTCCTCAACCGCATCCAGTTTCTCCGTTGGAAAGCCCCACTGCGGCAGCAATACGCGGGTGCGCGCAACGGTATAGGGAACATGATCCCAGTGCGCCAACTCTGACGGGTCCTGGGGCCGGTGCCCGAGAAAGACCCCCAGATCGTGCATCCAGGCGGCGGCAAACAGGGTGTCGTCGTCGTACTCTATTCCCTGTCCCAGGCGCACCGCCAAGGCGTACACACGCGGTTGGTGCCCGAACTTGTCAATCGGGAGCGCCTCGGCCCGGATATAGGCCACAACCGACTCCCTCCAGGAGGGAGTCGTCATTGCTTTTCACTCGGCCAGCGCGGCGTGATGCGGATCAGATCGAGCCCGCCCAGATTCTCGACCACAAACTCGGGCGAAGCGGCCGGGATGGCTACAATGCTGCGCGTCGGCAGTTCCACGGCCTCAAAGGCCGGTTCGTTTGCGCTGGCGCTGATAATGCGCCCCGATCCCTCCGCCGCAAACAGGTATTGGAGCCCGCGCGCCGCTTCTCTTTCCCTCCGCAGGCTTTTTCCCGCCCTGCTACCCGGCACGGAGATGCGCTCGACGCAGAAATACGCTTCGTCAATCAGAACCGTGCGGTCCTTGAGCACCATCGGCGCAACTTTACCGGCGAGCGTCTGGAGCCGCGTGGCTTCGAGCGATTTCTCAATGTGCAGCTCGCGTCCCCGGCCGTAATCGTACATCCTGTAGGTCAGGTCGCAGTTCTGCTGTGTCTCCAGCAGGATCGACCCCGGCCAGATAGCGTGAACCGTTCCCGCGTCCACAAAAACCATGTCTCCGGCCGCCACATTCACCACGGCCAGACTCTCTTCCAGCGTGCCGTCTTCGATTCCGGTCTTCACAACGTCCGTGGTGACGCCCGGTTTCAGCCCCAGGGCCAACTGCGCTCCCGGATCGGCGGCCAGCGCGTACCAGCACTCCGTCTTGCCGCGCGGATCGCCGTATTTCTGTGCCATCTTGTCGTCCGGATGGACCTGTACGCTCAGCTTCTCCTTGGCAAAGATGACCTTGAGCAACAGCGGCGAATCGGGCGAGGGAGCATGCGCGCCCAACATGGCCTCGGGCGCTTCATGAAAGATTGCCGCCAGCGTCTTGCCAGCGTGTGCGCCGGTCGCTGCCAGGCACTGATCCCCGGTCAGCCAGACCTCGCCGATGGGCTCACTCTTGGCGACAAGGTCGTACCAGGGGCGAAGGTCCTTGAAGCCCCAGGGGCGCTCCGATACCCAGGGTGCGAGGCGGAAAGGTTCCCAAACAGAAACGCCGGACGAGGGGAGAATTGCCATGAGGAATACTCTCTTTCTTGAAGAAAACAAATCACTTGCCGCACGATGGCGGACCCGGATGAACGGGCGTCACGCCGGGTTTGCGGCTGCAATCTCACTTTACCAGACAGCCAAACCGTCGCAAGGCGAGCGAAAATCGCCTTCGTCCGGGGCCCATCATCGGCGCTCAGAAGTCGGTGACGAACTCTGTGAGGTGGTTCCACGCCCTGGCCCAACCACCTTTACCGGGTAAACTGGGAGTGATACACTTTTCCCCTTTAGGATGCACAGTTTATCTCCTACGGTCCGGCGCGGAGGTCAGACCGCTCTCAAGGGGAAAGCGCCTTGGGCAGGTTTGCTGTGCTGCACAGCGCAGCATGGACTTGTTTCTGCCTCACCACCGTAATTAACCACGTAGGAGAAAGCGACAGCGCATGTCAGAGCCAGTTTCCATCTGTGTCATCGGGTCCGGTTATGTAGGACTCGTTGCAGCCGTTTGCTTTGCGGAAATGGGTCATCAAGTTACCTGCGTCGACAATGACGAGGCCAAGGTGAAGATGCTTCAGGAAGGCGGGGTGCCGATCTACGAGCGCCATTTGCCCGAGCTTCTTGCCAAACACCGGGGGCGCGGCGTCGCTTTCACGGCCGACCTGCGCGGGGCGGTGGAGCAGAGCGAGGTGATCTTCATTGCTGTCGGTACGCCGCAGGGCGATGCCGGCTCGGCCGACTTGTCCTACGTCGAGGCTGTTGTTTCGCAGATTGCCCGCTCCATCAACGGCTACAAGGTCATTGTCGAGAAGAGCACGGTGCCGGTGTACACCAATGAGTGGATTCGCCGCGTGTTGCAGCGCCATGGCGTCGAGCCATCCACCTTCGATGTGGTTTCAAACCCGGAGTTTCTGCGCGAAGGCACGGCCATCCTCGATTTTCTCCATCCCGACCGCATTGTGGTTGGGGCCGGCACCGAGCGGGCCGCCGATCTGCTCAGGCGTATCTATGAGCCGCTCACCGCGGGCACCTATTACGCTCAACAAGACGCCATGCCGGGAGCATGCACCGCTGCGGCGCCGGCCCCGATTCTGGTCACGTCGGCGCAGAGCGCCGAGATCATCAAGCACGCCTCCAATTCTTTCCTGGCCTTGAAGATCTCCTTCATCAACGCCGTGGCCAACCTGGCGGAGGCGGTCGACGCGGATATCGTGGACATTGCCGCGGGCATCGGCATGGACAGCCGCATCGGCCCCCGCTTCCTTCATGCCGGTCTCGGTTACGGCGGTTCCTGCTTTCCCAAGGACGTGGCTGCCTTCCACTGGGTGGCCCAGCAGCAGGGTGTGAACTTCGAACTGCTGAACGAGATTCGCAAGATCAACGAAACCCAGAAGGACGTCTTCTTCAACAAGGTTCGCGCCGCATTATGGACACTGCGCGGCAAGCGCCTCGCTGCCCTGGGCATGGCCTTCAAAGGCGACACCGACGACATTCGCGACTCGCCAGCCATGGACGTGATTGGCAAACTGCTGGAGGCAGGCGCTTCGGTCGCTGTCTATGACCCTGCGGCCATGGAGCGCGCCCGGGCGGTGCTGCCGCCTTCAGACAAACTCCGCTATGCGGAGAATGTGTACGATGCCGCCACCGACGCGGATGCGGTGCTGATTCTGACCGACTGGAAGGAGTTTGCCTCCATCGACCTCACGCGTCTCAATCAGGTAATCCGTTTTCCCATCGTGATTGACGGCCGCAACCTCTACAAGCCGCAGGATATGGCCGATCATGGCTTTACCTATGTGAGCGTGGGCCGCCCGCCAAGTTATCAGGCGCAGGAAGGCAAGCCGCGCAAACTGGCCTTATAGCTGTCCACGCGCTTCGCTGGTCCGCCGCGCAGGCGGCATTTTCGCCTGCGCGGCGCCAATGAGTCTTCTGGGGGACGTTCATCCCCTCACAACGTGGTCTTTCCGCTGGCGCGGGACGATAAACTCTTGGAATGCACGTACTGATCACCGGCGCTGCCGGATTCCTTGGCTCTCACCTCACAGATCGTCTGCTGGGTGAGGGCCACACCGTTCTGGGCGTCGACAATCTCTCCACCGGCGGGCTGGAAAATCTTGCTCACCTGGCAAGCGAGCCGCACTTCCGGTTTGAAGAGCGGGACATCTGCACTTCCTTCGATCCAGGTCCGGTGGACTATGTCTTCAACCTCGCCTCGCCGGCCAGCCCGCCAGAGTATCTGCGCCTGGGCATTGAGACCCTGCGTGTCGGTTCCGCTGGCGTCGAAAACACCCTTGAAATTGCCGCCAAATACGGCGCTGGCCACCTGCACGCCTCGACGTCGGAGTGCTACGGCGACCCGCTCCAGCACCCCCAGACGGAGGAGTACTGGGGCAATGTGAACCCCGTCGGGCCCCGTTCCGTCTACGACGAGGCCAAGCGCTTTGCCGAAGCCATGGTGATGGCCTGGCACCGTTCGCGCGGCGTCAACACTCACCTGGTGCGCATCTTCAACACCTACGGCCCGCGCCTCCATCCCAGCGACGGCCGGGTGATCTCCAACTTCATGATGCAGGCTCTGCGCGGCGAGCCGCTTTCGATCTATGGCGATGGCAGCCAGACGCGCAGTTTCTGCTATGTGGACGACCTGATCGAAGGCATTCTTCGCCTCTCGCGCTCTGATGAACATTTGCCGGTCAACATCGGCAACCCGGACGAATTCACCATTCTCGAGTGCGCGCAGGCAGTGCTTGAAGTCACCGGCTCGGCCAGTGAACTGTGCTTTGAAGCCCTGCCCGAGGACGACCCCACGCGCCGCTGCCCCGACATTACCAAGGCTCGCGCCCTGCTCGGCTGGGAGCCCAGGATCGCGCTCAAGGAAGGCCTGCAGCGCTCCCTGGACTTTTTTAGAAGCAAGATAGGCACTCCGGCATAATTCTGATCTCCGGCTTCTTTGTCCGGCCGAGGATCCGTTCTATCCTCGATCCATGCCGCATTCACTCGTCCTCGACCACATGTTTCAGCTTCCCCTTCCGATCCTTGAGAAGTTACTTCGTCCGATCATTGTCTACCTGGTGCTGGTGCTGCTGCTGCGCCTGTTTGGCAAGAGGGAACTGGCGCAGCTCAATCCCTTCGACCTGGTGGTGCTGCTGTCGCTCTCGAACACCGTGCAGAACGCCATTATCGGCGACGACAACTCGGTGAGCGGCGGCGTCATCGGCGCTTGCAGCCTGCTGGCCATCAACTGGCTGGTGGTTCGCGTGCTGTTCCGCTCCAAAAAGCTCACGCGCGTCCTCGAGGGCCGCGCCTCCGTGCTGGTTCGCAACGGCCAGATTGATCTGCGGGCGCTCAAGCGCGAGTCGCTCACCCGCGAGGAATTGCTCGACGTGATTCATCGCCAGGGTTTCGAGCACTTCCACCAGGTACACCGCTGCGAGTTGGAGCCCAACGGTACCTTCTACGTGGAAGCCTTCGATCCTTCAGCCGCCGACAAGCACCACGCGGACGTTCTGTCCCGGCTGGACGCGCTCAGCCGCGAGGTGGCTGCCCTTCGTGGTCAATGAGTTTCGGAGATGAAAATGAATTCTGCATTCACCCGGGTCGATTCTGATCTGCTGCCGATTTTCGATGAACTGCGCCGCCGTGAGCCGATCTTTCACTCGCCGGAATTCGGCTCGACGACAGCCGAATTCGCCCGCTCGACGGCTCCGGAATATTGGGAAGTGGGTGCGTCGGGCCGGCGCTACAGCCGGGATTTCATCCTGCGTGAGCTGACGAAGAACGTCCCTTACGTCGATGCGGCGGCGGCTGGCTGGCAGACGATGGAGTTCGGCCTGCGCCGTCTTGGCCCGGACACCTACCTGCTGACATATACCCTCGATCAGGCCGGACGACGCACCCGCCGCTCGACCATCTGGCAGCGTTCAGAAAATGGATGGCGCATCCTCTACCACCAGTGCACAATCATTGCAGTCGAGGAAGACGACACAATTCCTGCCTGAGCTGATCGTGAGCCGCAGACGTGCGCGCCTGTCCGGGCGGACAGGCGCGACAAGCTACTCCCACTCAATGGTGCCGGGGGGCTTGGATGTAATGTCGTACACCACGCGGTTGATTCCCCGCACCTCATTCACAATGCGGCTGCTGATGCGCTTCAGCACCTCATAGGGCAATGGAGCCCAATCGGCGGTCATGCCGTCCTCCGAATGCACGGCTCGCACCGCAGCAGTATAGGCATAGGTGCGCTGGTCGCCCATCACGCCCACGCTCATCACCGGCAGCAGTACCGCGAAGCTCTGCCAGATGGTCGAGTAGAGGCCCGCGGCCTTGATCTCCGCAACCACGATTTCATCGGCCTCCTGCAGCAGCGCAACGCGCTCCGGCGTCACTTCGCCCAGAATGCGCACCGCCAGGCCCGGCCCAGGGAACGGCTGCCGGCCCAGAACGTCGTCCGGCATTTGGAGATCGCGGCCGATGCGCCGCACTTCGTCTTTGAACAGGTCGCGCAATGGCTCGATCAGCTTGAGCTTCATTCCCAGCGGCAGCCCGCCCACGTTGTGGTGGCTCTTGATGGTTTGGCTGGGGCCCTTCACGCTGCTGGACTCGATGACGTCCGGGTAAAGCGTCCCCTGCACCAGCCAGTCCACTCCGCCGGTTTCCTTGGCGATGCGCGTGGCCTCATCGTCGAAAACGGCGATGAACTCCGCGCCGATGATTTTTCTTTTCTTTTCGGGATCCGTGACCCCGGCCAGTTTGCTGAGGAAACGCTCGCTCGCGTCCACGGCAACAATATGCAGACCCAGCTTGTCGCGCAGATTCTTCTGCACGCTCTCAAACTCGTTTTTGCGCAGTACGCCGTTGTTCACAAAAATGCAGGTCAACTGGGTGCCGATGGCTCGGTGCACCAGCACCGCGGCCACCGACGAATCCACGCCGCCCGAAAGCCCGCAGATCACGTGCCCCTTGCCCACCTTCTCGCGAATCGACGTCACGGTCGATTCGATGAAGTGCGCCGGAGTCCAGTCGCCGCGCGCCCCGCAGATGGCAAACAGAAAGTTCTTGATCAACTGGGGTCCCAGCGGCGTATGGTGCACCTCGGGGTGAAACTGCACGGCCCAGATGCGCCGCTCCTCGTTGGCAATGCCGGCCAGCGCGTTCGAGGTCACAGCGGTGCGGTGGAAACCGGCCGGCAGTTCGAGCGCCTCGTCGCCGTGGCTCATCCACACGTGCAGGGTCGGCGGCAGCCCGGCGAACAACGGTGTCGAGTCGTCCTCGATGCTCACCTCGGCATGGCCGTACTCGCGCTTGTCCGCCGAGCGCACCTTGCCGCCCAAATGGTGGACGATAAATTGCAACCCGTAGCAGATTCCGAGCACCGGCACGCCCAGTTCGAGGAACCTTGGGTCAGCTGCCGGAGCGTCGGCGTCGTAAACGGAGGACGGCCCGCCGGAGAGGACGATCCCCAGCGGGTTAAGCGCCTGAATCTGGCTGAGAGGTGCCGTGCAGGGCAGCACGACGGAGAAAACGTTCTGTTCGCGGATGCGGCGAGCGATGAGCTGCGTATACTGCGAACCAAAATCGAGAATGACGATCGTTTGGGTGGCCACTCCCTAGTTTGGCAGGGCCATGGGCGGGATGTAAAGAATCCTGGTGGCCTGTCTCATCAGAAGACGGCTTCGTCGACGTCCCGGCGCCGGCCAGCACCGTCTTTACATGTTCCAGTTACGAGCGTATAAATCCGGTGAAGCCGGGACAACTTCAGGCGCCGAATCAGCGCAGTTGTACCTTGGATCAAGGCAATCTTCAAGTTCCTCGGGGGCTGTCTCGAGCCTGGGGCAAGATTGGGGAAAATTGAGCAAGACCAACGGTCGCGTCAACATGCATGATATCGCCGAGCGCGCCAAAGTCTCCATTGGTACGGTATCCAATGTCATCAATGGGACAGTTCCCGTGCGCGCATCTTCCCGGGGGCGCGTGCTTGACGCCATCCAGGCCCTGGGTTACCAACGGAGCCAGTTGGCAAGAGGGCTGCGGCGCGACTATACCAACATGATCGGGATGATCATTCCGGACATTACCAATCCCTTCTTTCCCGCCATGGTGCGCGCCGCCGAAGATGTAGCCTACGCGCATGGCTACCGTTTGGTTCTTTGTAACAGTGACAACGATCCAAAGAAGGAAGCCTCTTATCTGACCGAGTTGCAGTCGTACCTCCCGGCAGGCTTGCTCCTGATTCCCGCTGTCGACAGCGAGGTGCGCGAACAGCCCATGCGGAATGGCCGGCCCACTCCCACTGTATGCATCGACCGAAAGCCGAACGGATGGAAATGCGACACGGTCTACGCTGACAACGAAAGCGGAGCCTACGACGCCACACTCCACCTCATCGATCACGGGCACCGGCGCATTGCCGTGATTGGAGGGCCGGCGCACTTGGCCAACGCGCGGCAAAGGCTGCAAGGCTTTCGGCGTGCGCTGAAAGAAGCCGGCATCCCGCTGCCCCATGCCTATCTGCAAGCCGGCCGGTTCGACCGTGCCAGCGGCCATGAGGCGGCGCTCAGCCTGCTGCGGCCGGCGTCGCGTCCCACAGCCATCTTTGCCGCCAACGACATGATGGCCATCGGAGTCATGATGGCGCTTCGCGATCTGGGCCTCCGCTGCCCTGACGATGTCTCCCTCGTCGGCTTCGACAATCTTGAAATTGTCGAAGTCCTGCGGCCTCCGCTGACTACGGTGCAACAGCCGGTTTACTCGCTTGGCGTAACCGCTGCCGAGCGCCTCATTCAGCGCATCTCCGGGCTAGCCGAAGAACCCAGGGATATCGTTTTGGAGACGGAGTTGATCCGGCGCGGATCGGTGGCGCGCTATCAGCTTCCTTCTGAGCGGCAGAGTTCCAACGCACTGCTGATGGCCGCGAAAGGTCGCTGACAAGGCGTCCCTTCCGCAGAAATGCGCGCCCGCGTGTCGTAGTCGGCGCTTCCGGCGTGGCGCGTGTCGCCTGGTCCGGCTCGAACTGGAAGAGGCTCGATGTGAATTCCGTTGGCACGCGTGCCGATAGAGCACGTGTGGGGGTTGAAAAGAGCGCGGCCGACACGTATCGGATCAATCTCTCATTCCTCTCTCATTCCATTTTTTGAAAGACCTCGTTTTTCCATACCTTTGAATACTTTGAACGGGATGGCCCTCAAGGTGCATCTATCGAACACATGAGATATTGATCGTGCAGTACACACCCTGCCCCGCCTCCCGCCTCCGAGGTTGCTCAGGTTTAAAAGAATGGACTTGAGAGGATTGCACTTTTGGGACAGCACGATTGATCCGGGGAGTGCGATTTTATGAGCGTAAGCGCAAATATTTTCGATCGCCACCCGCTTGTTCGTTTACCGCTCGTGGGTGCCCCAAGTGGAGATTCTGAGGCCGGGATAGGACCGGCGCAATGGACGAAACCGCGCCGTCAGATGACTTATAGCAATGTACAGGAGGAAAGCAGTGTCATTTTCGAATAGGAACGAGCAGGACAGACACTTCACAAACCCAGGAGGTTCGATCACGCTCAGGCAGGCTCAGGCCCCCGCCGCCTCTTTGAAGTGCTTCACCGCTGCTGTAGCCCGGCGCGGTCTGCAGCGCCAACTGCTCAGTGTCTGGGAGGGCTTATGAAAAACATCATGACAGTGGACGATTCGTCCAGTCTCCGCCAGATGGTGGGCCTCGTGTTGCGAGGCGCCGGCTATGAGGTCATTGAAGCTGTGGACGGGGTCAATGCTCTGTCCAAACTCGGCGGACAAGAGGTCCATCTTTTTCTGGTCGACGTGAATATGCCCAACATGGGCGGCCTGGAGTTTACCCGCCAGGTTCGAGCGCTGCCTCAATACAAGTTCATCCCCATCGTCCTGCTGACTACGGAATCGAGTGTGGAAAAGAAACAGGAAGGCAAGGCCGCGGGAGCGACCGCCTGGATCATCAAGCCTTTTGACCCGGACCAACTTTTGGCGGTCGTCAAAAAGGTCATTCGCTGATGTCGGGCGACAGAGGTAACGGCGGCAATCGCGTGCGCCTCGACGTCATCCTGAGAAGCCGCGAGGGTGCGATGCCGCTGGACGTGCAGCCTTCCGGTGTCTCAACCGAGTCGCTTGGGCAGGTGATCGCGGTCCTCGATTCGCTGAATCACGACACCGAGCAAGGCTTCATGAGCATCGGCGCCAAGCTGGCTGATTTCATGCAGACGGTCAGCGCGATTTCGTCTGAACTCACCGCCTTGGCAAATGCCGAGCATGGGCAGAAAGCGTCCCTGGTGCTTACGCACGCTCTCGATCGCTCCACCAGGATGAGCGCGGCTCAAGGCGATCGGGACGGAGGCCTGGCCGGCATGCGCCGCGAAGTCGGCCTGCTGAAGCGAACCCTGTCGGGATTCCAGGAAACCGTCGAAACTTTTCGCACGCTCGGACTGTTGACGCGCATTGAAACGGCGCGCCTTGGCAGTACCGGGGCCGACTTCAGCGATCTAGCCGACGATGTGAGTTTGCTGGCTGGGCAGGTTCAATCCAAAGTTGCCAGCGCTCTTTCAATCGCCGACTCGCTGATTCCGCCCATCGAAAGCGCGATGCGTGAAATTTCCGCCCTTGAAGCTGAGCAGACGAGTGATCTGCCGGCCCTGATCTCGAGGACTCTCGCCAGTCTGTCGTCGTTCCGTGATGTGCAAGATCAGGCAAAGGAATCGTCGAATCGATTGGGAGCCAAGTATGACGCCATCTCGGATGGGTTCAAAAAACTGATCGTATCGATCCAGTTCCACGATATTACGCGGCAGCAAGTGGAACATGTGGTCGAAGTGCTGCAACGCCTCACGTCCAGATCGGAGCCGGGCAATGGCAATCCCGCGCGTCACCCGCGCGGCACCTCGGCCGTTCTGGAACTGCAGTGCGCACAACTCGCCGACGCGGACAAGAAATTCGCCGCCTCCGTTGAGACGGTTGAACGCAACCTGGAGGGAATTGCCAGGACTGTGCTGGAGATGGCCGACGAGAGTCGCGCAATCTCCGGCCTTCGCGACGATGGAACGGGCTCGTTCTTCCTGCCCATGGAACAGGATTGCAGTGCAATTCTGGCCAGTCTCAGCCACACCGCAAAGGCTGAAGTCGCAACGCTCGCCACCCGAAAAGGGCTGGCGAAGACCATCGACAAAATGAGCGGCTCCATTCAGGAAATCCAGCAGGTTGAAACCAAGATGCGCAGGATGGCATTGAATGCCCGCATCAGCGCATTCCACCTGGGCGACACGGGCAGCGCGCTCGATGTCCTGGCCGGGTCGGTGCAGCAGTTGGCGTCGGAGTGCAAAGAACGCTCCCAATCGCTTGTCACGTCGCTCCATTCCATGAGTAATGCGGCTACAAGCTCGCGAGGGGAAGACGTGCAAGACTCCGACTCCGCGCCGGAGGACGAATATGTGGACGAGTTGCGCCAGGCGGTTGCGGATCTGCATTCATCCACCGAAAGCAGTTTCGCGCTTATTTCGCAGATTGTCGCCCGTGGTGACCGGCTTTCCGCAGATATTGCCGCAACTCGCCAGAACTTTTCCGCGGGCGCCCTCTTCGCTGAGGCCGTCGCACGCGCACAGGAATCGATGAAGCAGATCGGCGACATGATTCAGCTGGGCGCGCCACTGGATGACAGTGAAGAGCCGGAATCGGGGCTTGCCGACTTCATGAGTCATTACACCATGCAATCGGAAATGGATGTGCATCAAGGCATAACCGGGGCGGCTAATGGGGCTTTCCCTCCCGCCGCGCAGATTGGGTGGCAGACCTGTCCATCCGCGGCAGCCGACGAACTCGACAACGTGGAGTTTTTTTAGAGTGCTATGTGCGGACCCAGACTCGGAGCGACTCCGGCTTGGCTTCGAGAATCTGTTGCATTCATCGGATGCCGCTTCTTCTTGCAGCAGTTGTAACTTGCGATCGTACGGGATCAAAGTAGGAAATTACAAGGTCAGAGGCCGAGGACCACAGGGCAAACGCATTTGAAAATCGATCGAACCACAGAAGGTACTTTGAAACAGGGCGTGTAGGTTCGAAGTTGTTTGTATGACAACTTCGCGGTTTTCGCAGGAGAGTTTGGAGCAGTTTGGGGAG